>PPYF01544882.1_pt1 | contig 40047 bp, 29 predicted proteins | sample 1559871 | NCBI WGS metagenome assembly PPYF01 (sample SAMN08240021, study PRJNA423297) | Human gut metagenome, whole genome shotgun sequencing project.
CTATTATTTGTTTAATAGTAATAAGTTTTGTGGTTTTTAAAAGGCTTAATACGAATAACAAAGAGAGCAATGAAAACAATCCAGAAGAATTTTCCATTTATGAGTCAAGCGAGTATCAAAGAATTATCAGCGAACCTCACGAACTTAATTTTGATCAGGAATATGATAAGGGGTATGCATACTTGGTGAATGACAGTGGAGAAATTATATCGAATCAAGATAAAATCGCAAGCTATATTTTTTCAGATGACATTTCTACAGAATCAGATTATTGCCGTTATATTGATACTTCATCGAAAAAAATCGGATATATGAATACACACGCTGAAATCAAGATTCCAGCACAGTACGAAGAAGCTGAAGAGATGAAAGGCGGGTTTGCAGTTGTCTCAGAAGATCTGGATAAGGGGTACTTTTATATTGATCAAAATGGGAATCGCCTTAATAGTGAAAATTACAAATTCTGTGATAGCTTTAATGATTTTCTGGCACGTGTGGAAAAGATGGATGGCAGCTGGTCAATTATAACGAGAGATAACAGAACGGTAGTTGAAAATTATGACAGTATAAACGAGCTACCATCGTGTCATAGTACTTTGACAGGCATAAAAGATCAGAAGGCTGTTATATTAAAATTGGACATGTATGACGAGATATACGAAACCAAAATTTTAGAAGACTCAGATTCTATTTCGGCTCCAGTATTTGATTGTTTTGCTATTACGAGAAATAATAATGGATATGGTGTGGTAGATATTATATCGGGAGAACAAGTAATTCCAAATTCATACGAAAAGATTGAGGATAGAATTATAGAAGATGATGGAAACTGGATTCGTGTAAAATTCATATGTAAGAATTCAAAAGGAGAATACGAAATTATTGAAAAGCAATTTTAAGATTCAAATGAAAAAGGATGTTCATAATTAGGAAAAATGATAATGAAAATGAATAGAAAATTAAAAAAAATATCGGCAGAGATATACAAGCCATACTACAATATGTTCTTCATTTCAATATGCATAGCTGTGTTAGGCATACTAATGATAACATCAGCTACATACACAGAATCAGGACTGTTTTATGTATCCAGACAGGTTATTTTTGTATTGATTGGGATTATGTTTATGATAGTAGGAGCACATATAGATATTGCTAAGGGGTTGTATAAATTATCAAAATTTTTGTATGTGACAGCTATTATGCTCCTGATTTTGCTTGTAACCCCTTTGGGCGTATCATCGCATGGAGCTACCAGATGGTTGCGTGTACCATTCATACAGTTACAGCCGGTTGAGATAGCAAAACTTGCTGTAATTGTATTATTGGCTGCCTTCATTTATAAGAAAAATCGTTATTCCAAATCTATTAAGTTCACAATATATTGCTGGATTGTCGGGATTATTCCTGCTTTGTTGACTTTAAAAGTCAGTTCAGATTTATCAAGTGCGCTGGTAATAATGGCAATCACATTTGGGCTTACATTCATTTTTAACAGGACTAAGAAAATGCATATTGTGGTATTACTTACCGCAGTCGGTTTGATTGCAGGATATATTTTGCACATAAAAAGCAATTTACCTGATTCAGCGCAGATAGATGATTATTCATATAGAATAGCTCGTATAGTGGCCTGGCTGTATCCTGACAGGTATTCGGATGACGCATATCAGTCGCAGACTGCATTATATAGCATTGGATCAGGAGGATTCTGGGGTGTGGGACTCGGAAGAATGTATGTAAATATCCCGGAAGGACAGACGGATTTTATTTTTGTCCTGCTTACTCACCAGCTTGGAATTTTCGGCGGAATATGTCTTATTTTATGCTATGTGTATTTACTTTTTCAGATATTGAAAATCGCGTTGAATGCATGTTCATTGTATGAGACTATTTTGGTTATCGGTATTCTGATACATATTGCAACCCAGGTGGTCGTGAATATGGGGGTATGCACATCTTTATTGCCGAATACAGGCCTACCTCTAGTACTAATGTCTTATGGAGGGAGCAGCATATTGACCAGCTTTGCGGAACTGGCTATATGTGTTTCAGTTTCAAAAAAGAGTGTGGTTAAAGTGAGTAAAAAGATTGCTAAAGAGGAGTTGGGATAATATGGATATAATTGTTTGGATTTCGAGGATCGCGACATGTATATTGTTTGTTGTGGTGATATTTTTGATGGCGCAGGGAGAACGGATAAGTACTGCGGTTTTGGATGTTGCTTTATTATTGGGGATAATTACTATTTTTATAGGTGGGATAAGGCATGATCGGAAGTGAAAGTAAATCACATGGGTGATATTTTTGTAACATTTAATCTATAATGTTATAAAAACATAACATTTAAGATTGACAATGCTTAGATATGTGATAAAATTAAAGTACACAAAAATGGAGGTGGATCATGAACGAGATTTTAGGGGAAAGAATAAAAGCTCTTAGAAGTGGAACGCATTTAACTCAGGAGCAAGTTGCAGATAAGATTGGCATAAGTCGTCAGAAATATGCCCGTATTGAAAATGGAACAAATAATATTACTCTTGAAATTCTGGCTCAGATTGCAAAAGTCCTTGGGGTTCAAGTGGCTGATATAACCAGAGTATTAGATGAGACTCCTGTTATAGCATATAGAAACGGTGATACATCTGGTTCATCAGAAAAAATTACAGAGATGTTGGATTTGTTTTATGCGAATAAGCATCTTTATACGAAATTACAGCATGATGATATTGGGTAGAGGTGTAGAGGAATGTTAGATATCAAGAAAAGGGATATTCGGAAAAAAGCTGATCAAATAAGAAGAAACATGAGAATAAGCAATTATGGAATCATGAATCTTTACAAAGAGTGTGAATCAGTCGGATGGAAGGTAATAAGATATCCTTTAGGTGAAAATGCGGACTTAGGGTTTGCAATGAAAAAAGATAAGGATATTATAATTTTTACGAATTCAAGTTCGAGATTATCTAGAGAGATTTTTACACTTGCGCATGAAATAGGGCATGCGGTATTACATATGGATAAAATGAATTCTTTTATAGATAATGGATTAACTCTTTCGGATCATAATACAGATGAGAGAGAGCAGGAGGCAAATTATTTTGCTGCGTGTTTACTTATGCCGGAAGAGTCTGTTGAGAAGTTTATGGATATAGAGCTGCTTGAGGAAAAACAGCAAGGACTTACAGCAATTGATATTGCAAAGATTATGTCTGAGTTTAACGTGAGCTTTGAGATGGTGCTTAACCGATTAGAGAGTATAGGAAAAATTAACTCAGTTGAGAAGGCTCAATTGGATAATCAAAAAAATGAGATTAGAGTGAGAAATCTTTTAAAAAGCGCAGGGGGGAATGCAACACTGAATGAGCCTAGTAATGTGCTGGATATTCCTTATGAATACATAGAATACGTTATTTATAATTACAATCATGGAGCTATTCCAAAAGAAACATTAGTGAAAGCACTGGATTGTTATAAACTAACGATAGACGATGTGAGCGATAAAATAAATGAACCTGTAGAAGATGATACTGATTTGGATGATTTGATAGGAGGTCTTAGCGATTGAAAGCCTCTTTAGACACGAATGCAATTATTCATTTTTATAAAGCTGGCTTAGAAAACATTATTTTCTCAATGTTTGTTGATGGAGTAATAATTTATGATCAGATCAGAAATGTTGAGTTAGAGAATCATGGAGAAGAGATTTTAGAGCGGGTAGATGAAGATATTGCTAATGGGAAAATAAAAATATATACAGATGCATTATTAAAAGAGCTGGCTGTATACAAAATGTTTAAGATCAATGTAGAAGAAAATAGACTGCTATATCAGGCAGGGGATTTGGGCGAGGTATATGCAATTTCACTGGCACAGACCATAGGGGCATATTCTTTGATTACGGATGACACTAAACCGGGAGGTCCATATGCATCGTTACTTCAATTAGATTATGATATTATCCCATTTAATTTTACGGATATTTTACTTTTGAGATACTTGATGGATACTGCTGATGCTGAACAAACAGTTAATGATTTTAACAGTATAAATGAAGAGTCAATGTTAAACTGGTCGTTTGCATCTCAGATTAAGAAGTTTATTAAACGATTTGTAAGTGATCCATATAAGGATGAAGAAAGAGAATGGATGAATAGGTTTATAGAAAAGTATAACATTAGATTAAAAACAAAATTTTTAGAGCTTAGTCAACTTATTGAATAAGTCCTCCATTTTTTAGAGAAATTTTAGATAGAGTTTTTTCTCAATATGATATAATAAGCCATAGGATTAGCACAAATACGCTGATCCCATGGCTTATTAATTTATTAAATTTATTTACATGGAGAATACTATGAAGATAAAAACAAAACTTGCTATATCATTCTGCATAATTATTTTTGTGCCTGTTGTGCTCACCAGTATAGTGCTTGTGGGTTTCAATAAGATTCAGCTAAAGGCCATAAACAAGACATATGGCATGGAGGATGCGGGCATGCTCGCGCTCACTGACACGGTGCAGTTTCTGAACAAGGTGACAGGGCGCACATATGATGAGCTTGAGAAGACATCGCTCATAGAACCATCCAGGCTTCTTGATAGTGATTATCTGACTAAGATAAATAAGAAGCTGGAGAAGAAGTATTCATATCTCATAGTGAAAAGTGAAGGAGAGCTCATTTTCAATGGTGGAATTGACAATGATGATATTTTGAGAAAGCTTCCGCGAATATCCAATAAGCAGAGCAGCTCTGATGTGAGCAGCTATATGGACAGTGATGACAAGGTGCTAATAAAGCAACTTAATTTTCGTGACAGTGATGGTGACGAGGCGAGTCTTTACATAGTGACATCAACCGCGTGTGTGATCCCTGAGGTCAGGACTGTTTTGATAGAGGGAGCATTTGCACTTGTATTGATACTTCTTACTACGGCTGCCATGCTTATAGTGTGGATATACAGGAGTATCATCACACCGATAGAGAGGCTGCGTATTGCCGCTGAAAATATCAAGGATGGCAATCTGGATTTTGAGCTTGAGACGAGCCCGAGCGACGGAGAGATTGGCGAGCTGTGTACTGCGTTTGAGCAGATGCGTGCGCGCCTCAAGAAAAATGCCGAGGAAAAGGTTACGAATGAGTCTGAAAACAGAGTGTTAATCAGCAATATCGCGCATGATTTAAAGACTCCTATTACTGCGGTAAAGGGCTACGCCGAGGGCATACTTGACGGAGTGGCAAACACCCCTGAAAAGGTAGATAAATACGTCAGAACCATTTACAATAAGGCAAACGATATGGATAAGCTCATTAATGAGCTGACACTTTACTCGAAGATTGATACGAACAGGATTCCATATAATTTTGCGAAGATAAATGTCACAGATTATTTTAACGACTGTGTTGAGGAAATAGGACTCGATCTTGAGGCAAAAAATATCAGGCTTTCATATGAGAATCATGTGGATAGCAACGTGCTTATCATTGCTGATCCGGAGCAGATTCGCCGTGTGATTAATAATATAGTCGGCAATTCGGTGAAGTATATGAACAAGACACAAAGCTATATAGATATCAGGATAAATGATGTTGGTGACTTCATACAGGTTGAAATCGAGGACAATGGACGAGGAATCGACCAGAGAGATATGCCATATATTTTTGACAGATTTTACAGAGCGGATGCGTCGAGAAATTCGGCTACCGGAGGCAGCGGCATAGGACTTTCCATCGTAAAGAAGATTATAGAGGATCACGGCGGCAAGATATGGGCTACCAGCAAAGAGGGTGATGGAACTACCATGTTTTTCGTAATCAGAAAGTATCAGGAAACACAGGATATGAACCGGCAGTAAACAGGATATTGACATAAAAAGTAAAACTATAATTAAAAATAACAATTAGATAATAAAATTTAAAATTAAGAGCTCCCGAGTGACAGCATAAATAGTGTTGTCAGTTGGGAGCTTTAATGTATTTTTTATTTAAAATAAGTTAAGGAAAAACACATAAAATATTTGAAAAATAAAGTCTGACGTAGTAGAATAGTAGCATTGCACGAAAGGACCATGGAGAAATCGAAAGGGGGACAAACATGCATAAATTCAGACAAAAATATATAGGAGACAAGGCATTTTATAAGCGATATCTCATGTTGGCCATACCAATGATAATCCAGAATGCAATCACAAATCTCGTAAGCTTTCTGGACAACATTATGGTAGGACAGCTTGGTACAGAGCAGATGTCAGGAGTAGCAATCGTAAACCAGCTCATATTTGTGTACAATCTGGCTGTATTTGGGGCGGTGTCAGCGGCAAGTATATTCGGAGCACAGTATTTTGGCAAGGGAAATCATAAGGGGCATATGTATTCCTTCAGATTCAAGCTGTATGCAGCGCTGCTTGTTACAGCAATAGCGATGACACTGTTTATCACGAACGGAACAGGTTTCATATCACTTTATCTGACAGATACGGCAGGAAACGGTGCCACGGAGGTAGCACTGGCATATGGAAAGGAATATCTGGAAATTGTTATGATAGGTCTCATACCGTTTGCGGTGACGCAGGCCTATGCGACAAACATAAAGGAAACAGGACAGACTTTTGTACCGATGGTTGCAAGCTTTGCAGCAGTTGGAAGCAATGCGGTGCTTGATTTTCTGCTCATCTTCGGAATAGGACCGATACCAAAGCTGGGTGTGGCGGGAGCCGCTATTGCCACTGTGATGTCGCGATATATTGAGACAATAATAGTTGTGCTGTGGGCGCATAAAAACAGGGATAAGAATAGATATCTCGAGGGCGCTTACAGAGGAATAGGAATGCCGTTTGGTGAGTTTAAGACTATATTCATCAAGGGACTGCCACTCATGCTCAATGAGCTTTTATGGGCAGCAGGCATGACAACGGTTACACAGTGCTATTCAGTACGAGGACTCTCGGTAATCGCAGGTTTAAACATTGCGACAACGATAACAAACCTTTTCAATATCGTGTTTATACAGCTTGGCGCATGCATCAGCATAGTTGTAGGGCAGTATCTTGGAGCCGGTGAGCTTGAAAAGGCAAAGGATGCGGATAACAAGATGATAGTGTTCAGTGTGTTCTGCTGTTCTGTAATGGCGGCGGTCATGCTTCTGGTAGGCGGATTTTTCCCTCAGATATATAACACAACAGATGAAATCAAGTCACTCGCAACAAGCTTCATAGCGGTATCAGCGATAATTATGCCGTTTTGTGCATTTACACATTCGTCGTATTTCACACTCCGCTCAGGCGGCAAGACACTGGTCACATTTCTGTTTGACTCCGTATTTACGTGGGTGATAGTGGTGCCGGTGGCATTTGTGCTCGCCAAATACACAGCAATTGGCATAGTAGCAGTGTACTTCCTTGTGCAGGCCACAGAGCTGATAAAGGTAGTCATCGGATACTTCATGGTGAAAAGCGACGTGTGGCTCGTGCAGATGGTATAGGAATGTAAGGCATTATCTTGCGGAAAAGTAAAATAAAAGTTATACTGTAGCAAAAGTCAGCGTAACAGTTCTAACCCAGAATGAAACGGAGCATAAAATGAGCGAAGAAAAACAGCACAAGCGCCGCGTGCATTATAGCGGAAAATATCCCAAAAAATTTGAGGAAAAATACAAGGAATTAAATCCGGAGAAATACAAGGATACAATTGAGCATGTCATCAGCAAGGGAAATACCCCTGCGGGCATGCACATATCCATAATGGTAAAAGAAATCATAGATTTTCTGGACATAAAGCCGGGACAGACAGGCTTTGATGCCACACTCGGATACGGTGGCCACACAAGGGCAATGCTTGAAAAGCTTGAAGGACAGGGACATATGTTTGCTACAGATGTTGACCCAATCGAGTCTGAAAAGACAAAAAAGCGTCTCGCTGAAGCAGGCTTTGGAGAGGATATTCTCACCATAAAGCTTCAAAACTTCTGCACAATAGATGAGATTGCAAAGGAAGTAGGAGGCTTTGATTTCATACTTGCCGATCTGGGAGTTTCATCAATGCAGATAGATAATCCTGAGCGTGGTTTTTCGTTTAAGGTGGATGGACCGCTGGATCTGCGTCTTAATCCAAATGCCGGTATCAGTGCGGCAGAGCGGCTTGATAATATATCCCGTGAGGAACTTTCAGGTATGCTCTATGAGAACTCAGATGAGCCGTATTGCGAGGAGCTTGCAAAGGCTATCACAGACGAGATCAGGAAGGGGAACCGCATAGATACGACCACAAAGCTTCGTCACATTATAGAGCAGACACTTGATTTTCTGCCTGAAAAGGATAAGAAGGACATAATCAAAAAGACCTGTCAGCGCACATTCCAGGCGCTCCGCATAGACGTAAACCATGAGTTTGAGGTGCTATATGAGTTTATGGAAAAGCTTCCGGGAGCATTAAAGCCCGGAGGAAGAGCTGCCATCCTTACCTTCCATTCAGGAGAGGACAAGCTGGTCAAAAAGGCACTCAAGGCAGGATATAAAGCAGGAATATACAGCGACTATTCCAAGGATGTGATTCGTCCATCAGCACAGGAATGTGCTCAGAACGGACGTGCCAGGTCCACGAAGATGCGCTGGGCGGTCCGTGCGGAATAGAAAAGAATAAAAATAGTTCTAAAAACCTATTGCTTTATTGAGAAAAATAGTCTACTATGAACGTGTTATATGACTGACGGATAAGTGGAATAACCACATGAAATATAACAAATAAGAGCCGACCGTCTGGGCGATAAACCCGGACAGCCGGCTCTTTTTGATTATAAAATCAGCCATAGTCGTGTAAATAACTAGGGAATGTATCTCAAAAGAAACAACATGGATATTGACAAAAATACTGTAGTAAGTATATACTAACCACAGTTAAACAAAACTAATCAAACGAAGTAACATTCACACATTTTAAGGAGGATATTACAATGATAGAAATGAAAGAGTGGGATGGATTTGAAGGACGTCTTTGGAAAGAGGAAATCAACGTCCGTCAGTTTATTCAGGACAACTACACTCCATACGACGGAGACGAGAGCTTTTTAGCTGATCCGACAGATGCTACAAACAAGCTGTGGGATGCACTCCAGAAATTACAGAAAGAGGAGCGTGCCAAGGGCGGAGTTCTTGACATGGAGACAGAGGTTGTAACAGGAATCACAGCTTACGGCCCTGGATATATAGATGAGTCATTAAAGGACCTCGAGCAGATTGTAGGTCTTCAGACAGATAAGCCGTTAAAGAGAGCATTCATGCCTTACGGTGGAATCAAGATGGCGGTGCAGGCTGCTGAGACATATGGTTACAATGTAAGCGACAAGCTCAAGGAGATTTTTACAAAATATCATAAGACACACAACACAGCAGTATTCGATGCATACACACCTGAGATGATGAAGGTTCGTCATGCAAAGATCCTTACAGGTCTTCCTGACACATACGGCCGTGGACGTATCGTGGGCGATTACCGTCGAGTAGCATTATACGGACTTGATTATCTCATCGAGGAGAAAAAGAAGGATAAGGCAAACTGTGGCTGTGGACAGATGACAGATGATGTTATCCGTTTAAGAGAGGAAATCGCAGAGCAGATTAAATGTCTTGAGGATATGAAGAAGCTTGCAGAGATTTACGGATATGATATCTCAAGACCTGCAACAAACGCAAAAGAGGCAGTTCAGTGGTTATACTTCGGATACCTTGCAGCAATCAAGACACAGAATGGCGCAGCAATGTCAGTAGGACGTGTATCTACATTCCTTGATATTTACATCAAGAGAGATATGGACAAGGGCATCCTCACAGAGCAGGAAGCACAGGAGCTCATCGACCATTTTACAATGAAGCTTCGTATGGTTAAATTTGCACGTATCCCTTCATACAACCAGTTATTCTCAGGTGATCCTGTATGGGCAACACTTGACGTGGCAGGAACAGGTGTGGACGGACGTTCAATGGTTACAAAGACAGACTTCCGTTTCCTCCATACATTAGAGAACATGGGACCTGCACCGGAGCCAAACCTCACAGTATTCTACTCATCAAAGCTTCCTCAGACCTTTAAGGATTATGCAGCCCGCATCTCAATTGAGACAAGCTCAATCCAGTATGAGAACGATGACGCAATGAAGCCGGTATGGGGCGATGATTATGCAATCTGCTGCTGTGTATCTGCAACACAGACAGGTAAAGAGATGCAGTTCTTCGGAGCACGTGCAAACCTTGCAAAATGTCTCCTTTACGCTATCAACGGTGGTGTTGATGAGAAATCAGGTGAGCAGGTAGGACCAAACTACGCACCTATCACAGCAGAGTACCTTGACTATGACGAGGTAATGGCGAAATACGACAAGATGATGGACTGGTTAGTAGACATCTATGTAAATACATTAAACCTTATCCAGTACATGCATGACAAATACTACTATGAGGCAGCAGAGCTTGCACTCATGGACACAGACTTAAAGAGAACATTTGCAACAGGAATCGCAGGATTCTCACACGTAATCGATTCTCTTTCAGCAATCAAATATGCAAAGGTCAAGGTAGTACGTGACGAGAGCGGACTGGCAAAGGACTTCGAAATCGAGGGAGAGTTCCCTAAATATGGAAACGATGATGACCGCGCGGACGAAATCGGTGTATGGCTTCTTAAGACATTCATGGACAAGTTAAAGAAGCATCACACATACCGTGATTCAGAGCCTACAACATCAATCCTTACAATTACATCAAACGTAGTATACGGAAAAGCTACAGGAGCAATGCCTGACGGACGTAAAGCAGGAGAGCCGCTTTCACCGGGAGCAAACCCATCATACGGCGCAGAGCAGAACGGACTTCTCGCATCCTTAAACTCACTCACAAAGCTTCCATATGAGTGGGCGCTTGATGGAATCTCAAATACACAGACCATCAACCCGGGAGCACTCGGAAACAACGAGGGAGAGAGAATCGACAACCTTGTAAACGTAATGGACGGATACTTCGATCAGGGTGCACATCACCTCAATGTAAACGTATTCGGTAAAGAGAAGCTCATCGATGCAATGGAGCATCCTGAGAAGGAGGAGTACGCAAACTTCACAATCAGAGTATCAGGATACGCAGTTAAGTTCATCGACCTCACAAGAGAGCAGCAGCTCGATGTAATCTCACGTACATGCCACGAGAGAATGTAATATAAAAAAATATCCAACATTCCAGAATGTGCAGGCCCAGTGCCTGCATATTCTGATTTTCAAATAAACTGCATATGTACTAAATAACACCACAGCGTAAGGAATTTTCGGCAACCCGCCGACCGGGACTTAGCAATGCGAATTTCGCAGGGCTTAGAGGCTGTTAGAATTATGAACACAGCCAGCGATGCCCATGCATGGACGCATGGGCAAGGCGTTATGCGCCATGGAAGGCGCGTAAAAGCTGGTCGCGTCAAGCATAGAAAACCAAAATCATAATTCATACAGCCTCTTAGCCCGAAGAACCTGAGCATTGCAAAGTCCCGGTCGGCGGGTTGCCGAAAATTCCGTACCATAAAAATAAAAGTAGCAGCAACAACAACCTAAAGGAGGAAAAACATGGGAGAAACACTAGGAAGAGTACACTCGGTAGAAAGCTTCGGCTCAGCCGACGGCCCGGGAGTGAGATATATAGTATTTTTGAAGGGCTGCAATATGCGCTGTAAATACTGCCACAATCCGGATACATGGGCCAAATGCGGCGAAAATGACGGTGCAAAGCTGATGACACCGCAGGAGGTGCTAAAGACCGCCATGCGCTATAAAGCGTACTGGAAGCAAACAGGTGGCATCACAGTAAGCGGAGGTGAAGCACTTTTGCAGATAGACTTTGTCACAGAGCTATTTAAGCTTGCAAAGGAAAAAGGTGTAAACACATGCCTTGACACATCAGGAAATCCATTTACCGTGGAAGAACCGTTTTTCGGCAAATTTAATGAGCTGATGAAATATACAGATCTCTTCATGCTGGACATCAAGCATATAGATGACGAGGAGCACAAAAAGCTTACGGGACAGACAAATAAGAATATCCTTGATATGGCACAATATCTCTCAAAAAACGGTAAAAAAATGTGGATACGTCATGTGCTTGTGCCTGGAATCACCACGGATGAGAGATATTTAAAGCAGCTTAGAGAATTTATCGACACACTTAAAACGGTGGACAGGGTTGAGGTGCTGCCGTACCACACACTTGGCGTGTTTAAGTGGAAGGAGCTTGGTATACCGTATCAGCTTGATGGAGTGGAGCCTCCGACAAAGGAACAGATAGAATGTGCAAAAAGAATATTAAATTGTCAGAATTAGTTTTTAAATACCATTGCTAACAACTCATTAAGTTGATAAAATATAATAAGTAACTATTATTTTACACCGATGCGGCCTTCGTTTGTATGTGGGGTGACACTTGGCTACATGCTTGTGTACAGTAACAGCCAGAAATCACTCATTTCCACAGATTTACTGTCCGGTATCAACAACAGGAGTGCTTTTGATAAATATATCAGTGCAAAGGTAAGGGTAGATTCAGACCATAGCAGGCTCAATACTGAATCATGGCATATCGGATTCGGTTGATTCTGTTACCAACCTCTGGAAATTTATGTCTCTCATAAAGGAACAGTCGGGCAAATAAACGAATATGCTTGCGTATCGCAACTGTAAATGTGCTGAACAGTTAAAATTTACAATAACAATTTGCGGGAGTTACAACATGGGAAAACCAGATATCATTTACGAAGACAACGACATAATCGTCTGCTACAAGCCGGCGGGAATTGCTACACAGACCAGGCGTATAGGGCAGCAGGATATGGAGAGCTTCATAAGAAATTACAGGGCGGCTAAAAATGAGCCGCCCTATGTTGGCATAGTGCACAGGCTCGACCAGCCGGTAGAGGGTGTGATGGTATTTGCCAAGAATCAGAAAGCCGCGGCTTCTTTAAGCAGACAGATAAAGGAGCATACAACCGAGAAATATTATCGTGCGGCAAGCAGAGGGCATGGAGTGTCAGGCGCTGCAGTGGAAGATGAAGAAGAGTCATTTCAAGACAAGTCTGCCTATGCGAGTAAGGTGCCGGGGGACGATAAGAAAGAAGATAATCATGACCCGGCATGGCATACTCTTACAGATTATATCTCCTTTGACAAGCGTACCAATACATCAAAAATTACGAGCGAAAAAGACAGGCTGGCAAAAAAAGCTGTGCTTCAGTACAGGGTGATATCAGTGACGCCGGATAGGGACAGCTCCCAAAATGAATGCATTAGAACAGAATTTGACATAAAGCTGCTCACTGGAAGGCATCATCAGATACGTTTGCAGCTTGCACATATCGGCTATCCTCTGATTGGGGATACCAAGTATGGGAAGCCTGCCTCAAATAAATCAGGAACGGGAAGCAAATCAGGACGCACCGGTGGCGGTGTAAGGGAACAGCTTGCACTTTGCTCCTACAAGATTGTTTTTGACCATCCTGCTACAGGTGAGAGAATGACATTTGAACTACCATAGTGCTGTTGGGAATAAGACGAAAAGGACCATACATTCAGAAAACAACTGAGTGTATGGTCTTTTTTATATGGAGAAAAATACCGTTGACAATATTGTTTATATCATTTATTATAAGTCCATAGGTTAGTTACTTGAGTAATTAACCATATAACCATACCGCAAATATGAGCGAAATTAGCTGCGTAGCAGCGATGCTAAACAGAGTGTAGATAAAGCACAAGTATCGTGCGCTTTTGCGAATGAGTGTGGTGGTTCTGGATAGTTACGAAAATAAAAAGTACAATAAGCATAGTATAGAGAGGAGGCGGAGCATGTGAACGAAATTCTGAATCAGGAGAAATCAATCTATATTCAGATAAGCGAAATGATAGAAAACGACATACTGCGGGATGTGCTTTTGGAGGATGAGCGCGTGCCGAGCACAAATGAGCTTGCAAAGCTGTATGCAATAAATCCGGCTACAGCGGCAAAGGGCATAAATATACTTGTGGATGCAGGGATTTTGTATAAGAAAAGAGGGATTGGAATGTTTGTGAGTGACGGAGCAAAGGAAGTAATAAGGACAAAGCGGAAAACCCAGTTTTATGAGAATTATGTCAGCGAGATTGTGAATGAGGCAAAGACACTTGGTATTACAAAGGCTGAATTAATAGCAGGAATCGAGAAGAATTTTGAAGATTAAAGGAGAATGATATGGGAACAATAAAATGCACTGATTTATGTAAAAATTACAGGCAAAAGAAGGTTTTGGACAATGTAAATCTCACAATAGAGGAGGGAAAGATTTATGGTCTGATAGGACGAAATGGCGCCGGCAAGACAACACTGCTTTCCATCATTTCGGCGCAAAATCCGGCTAGCTCAGGAGATGTTACCCTCGATGGGGAGCAAATCTGGGAAAATGAGAAAGCTCTCTCTGATATATTTTTTTCGAGAGAACTTTCTGCTAATACAATGAGCGGAGCAAACAACTTAAAGGTAAAGGAATATTTGAAATATGCGCAGTGTTTTTTAAAGAATTGGGATAATGATTACGCAAACGAGCTGCTGGCACGTTTTGGCCTAGATAAAAATCAGAGTATAAATAAGCTCTCAAAGGGAATGATGTCAATGGTTACAATAGTTGTGGCACTTGCGAGCAAGGCAAAATTCACATTTTTGGATGAACCGGCAGCAGGTCTTGATGTGGTGGCACGCAATGATTTTTACAGGCTTTTAATAGAGGAGTATACGCAAAGTGGCAGAACATTTGTCATTTCTACACATATCATTGATGAAGCATCAGATATTTTCGAGGAGGTAATCATCGTAAATAATCAAAAAATTGCCTTAAAAGAAAACACAGCAGAGCTTTTGGAGCGGGCATACCACATAAGCGGAAATAAGGAAGATGTGGATAAAATGCTTACACAAAACCCTGATATCGAAGTGCTTGATACACAAAACTTAGGACGAAGCAAGGGAATATCAATTCTCACAGCAAAAAACAAATGTTTAACAGCCACGGAGAAATTGTCAGTACAGCCAATGACACTTCAAAACCTGTTTGTTGCCATATGTGAGGAGGGCAGATGATGAAAAACAGCATAATATTCTGGGGAAAAATGACATTAAAAAGTGTGTTATTGGCGGTACTCAACTTAATAGTTTATTTTCTGATTTTTAATTTTTTAATGGGCGGAAGTGTTTTCAATGATAAGGGGTGTATGGCCGGTATCTGGTTTTTAACAGTAATACTGGTTGGCTTTGAGATTAATAGGAAAAACGGGGGAATTTCGCTTACAATTGCTTTTGGAGCCACAAGAAAAAATGCATTTATTGGATATATCATATCGGACATTGCTATGATAGCCATCTTTAGTGGATTTCAGATGCTTATAGCAGCTTATACCGGTGAAAAAAATATTCAGGCTTATATTTTTAATATAATTATATGTGCAGCAACCGGGCAGGCAATCGCCGGGAGTATGAATAAAGATAAATATATGGTTTTATATATAATTGTTTCAATTATTTCCGTTGTGGTGGCTGTTGCCTGGTTGGTATTTAACTATATAGCTGAAAGTAACAGCTTAAATATTCCGGTAATGATATTCGCAGTCGTATACTATGCATGGATGGCGGTTTGTACAGAAAGAAGCACAAGAAGGCTTGAAGTAAGGGTATAGACAGAGGGAGAATATTATGAGAAAAACAATAAATAACTTTATATATATAAAAAGGAAAGAGATAGCGATAATGATGATAATAGTCGCTATAGCAATAATCGGGGGTGTGGTGGTATTTGATTTCTTTGTGTCAATGGGAGATGGTGAAACTGTGCAGCTGGGAATGGTAATGGCGCTGAGTGCATATGTGATTTTTGATATAATATGTGAAGGGATTACATTTGGACAGCACTTCACTCTTTGTCTGCAGATGGGAGTGACCAGAAAGAACTTTCTTTCATCATATGTTGTTTTTAAAGTTATAAAAAATATGCTTGCACTGTCAATTATTGCAATTCTCGGTGCTGTGGAGCGCGTTGTAAGCAAAAATCTGGTCAGTAAGTTACTAAGAGTCAGATTTGTGGATAATTACTCACAGGTATTTTCGGGAAGGGCATTGGTGGTGACAATATTGCTGGCGGTTTTATTGGCATTTTTGGCTGTATTTGTGGGCGCTGCATTGCTGCGGTTTGGCAGAATTGCTTTCTGGGTATTATGGGCATTGTGGATGATAGTTTTTCTTAAGTCACCTGATAATATAAGTGTGCCTGCCTTCTTTCATGCGGATATATGGGTGTTTGTACCGGTATGGCTTGCAATTTCTGCTGCGATAGGTATACTGCTGTATCTGATAACCTATCATTGTTTTATAAAGGATCAGAGCGTTAAAGCGTAGATATCGTAGAATATGAAGAATATAACGGCTAATCTAAAGTAGAACTTTGGATTAGCCGTTTTTTGAAGTTAAACAATATGACGTAGCGAAAAAATAAAAACTAGAAAATTTTCGTCTACATGACGAAAAACAGTAAAATTTTTAATGTTTATCGAAAAATATTCTATAGTGATTCCCGAAATATTTTTGTATACTAGCCTTACCAACAAAACAAAGGGGGACAAAAATATATGAAGAAAAAATTTGTTGCAATCATGATGGTAGCTGCTATGGCAGCGTCAATGGCCGCTTGTGGATCAGATGGGGGTTCTTCTGATACACAGAAAGGGGGAAGCAGCACATCGACATCTGATGTTGCAAACAAGGACAAGCCACTTGTGTGGTTCAACCGTCAGCCATCAAACAGCTCAACAGGAGAGCTTGACACAACAGCACTCAACTACAACAAGGATACCTATTATGTAGGTTTCGATGCTAATCAGGGAGCTGAACTTCAGGGAGAAATGGTAAAAGAGTATATCGAGAAGAACATTGATACGATTGACAGAAATGGGGATGGCGTTATCGGATATGTACTTGCAATCGGTGATATCGGACACAACGATTCAATTGCAAGAACAAGAGGTGTTCGTAAAGCTCTTGGAACAGGCGTAGACAAGAGCGGCGAGATTGACAGTGCACCGGCAGGAACAAACTCAGACGGAAAAGCAGCTGAGGTTCAGGACGGCAAGATTACTGTAAACGGCAAAGACTATGTAGTAAGAGAGCTTGCTTCACAGGAGATGAAGAACTCAGCAGGAGCTACATGGGATGCAGCTACAGCAGGAAATGCAATCGGAACATGGTCATCATCATTTGGCGAGTCAATCGACGTAGTTGTTTCTAACAACGATGGAATGGGAATGTCAATGTTCAATGCATGGTCAAAGGACAACAAGGTTCCGACATTCGGATACGATGCCAACAGTGATGCAGTAGCAGCTATCGCAGAGGGCTATGGCGGAACAATCAGCCAGCATGCTGACGTTCAGGCTTACCTCACACTTCGTGTACTTAGAAACGCACTCGATGGTGTAGATATTGATACAGGTATCGGCACAGAGGATGATGCAGGAAACGTATTAAGCGATGATGTATATGTTTACAAGGATGATGAGAGATCTTACTACGCATTAAACGTAGCAGTTACAGCAGATAACTACAAGGATTTCACAGATTCAACAGTTGTATGGGCACCTGTTTCAACACAGCTTGATTCAGCAAAGCACCCTACAAAGAAGGTATGGCTGAATATCTACAATGCTTCAGATAACTTCTTAAGCTCTACATATCAGCCACTCTTACAGAAGTATGATGATCTCTTAAATCTTGATGTTGAGTACATCGGTGGTGATGGACAGACAGAGTCTAATATCACAAACAGACTTGGAAATCCAAGCCAGTACGATGCATTCGCAATCAACATGGTTAAGACAGATAATGCAGCTTCTTATACAGCTCTTTTGAACCAGTAAAAGTATTTAAAGCACTTAGTTGGGGAGGGAAAAATCTCTCCCCAAAATAAAGTGTATACAGACGACAGCAAATATAGAGTTAGGAGCAGGAAGTATGGGCGATAAGAATAATGAAAACATCTTATCGATTCGTGGCATGAGCAAGTCATTTGGACGAAACAGGGTTCTTGACCACATCAATTTAGATGTGAAAAAAGGTACTGTAATGGGTCTCATGGGGGAGAACGGAGCCGGTAAGTCGACAATGATGAAATGTCTTTTTGGTACATACCAGAAGGACGAGGGAACTATATATCTGGACGGAAAAGAGGTAAGCTTTTCAGGTCCTAAGGATGCACTGGAAAATGGAATAGCGATGGTGCATCAGGAGTTGAACCAGTGTCTTGAGAGAAATGTCGTAGACAATCTGTTTCTCGGAAGATATCCGGTCAATTCATTTGGTATGATTGATGAGGGACGCATGAAAAAAGAAGCGTCTGAATTATTCAGAAAGCTGGGAATGACAGTTAATCTCGAGCAGCCGATGAAAAATATGTCAGTATCACAGCGACAGATGTGTGAGATTGCAAAGGCAATATCATACAACTCAAAGGTTATAGTATTGGATGAGCCTACATCATCACTTACGGTACAGGAGGTTGAAAAGCTGTTCCAGATGATGAGGATGCTTCGTGACCAGGGTATTTCACTTATCTATATTTCTCACAAGATGGATGAGATTTTTGAGATATGTGATGAGATTTCAGTTCTTAGAGATGGAAATCTGGTCATGACAAAGAGCACAAAAGAAACAAATATGAATGAACTGATTGCAGCGATGGTTGGACGAGTACTGGAGAACAGATTCCCTCCGGTAGACAACAAACCAAAGGATGTAATCTTGTCAATACAGCATCTTTCGACAAAGTACGAGCCACATCTGCAGGACATCACATTTGATGTGCATGAGGGGGAGATATTTGGACTATACGGACTTGTCGGAGCAGGTCGTACAGAGCTTCTTGAGACGATTTTCGGAATCAGGACAAGAGCTGCGGGACGAGTATATTTTAAGAACCAGCTTATGAATTTCACCTGTGCAAAGGAGGCTATGGACTATGGCTTCGCACTTATCACAGAGGAAAGAAAAGCAAATGGACTTTTCCTTAAGGGAAACCTCACCTTTAACACAACAATCGCAAATCTCGGTGCTTATAAGAATGGACCGGCACTTTCAGACAGCAAGATGACAAAGGCCACCTCTGATGAGATAAAGATTATGCACACAAAGTGTATGGGACCGGAGGATATGATTTCGGCTCTGTCAGGAGGAAACCAGCAGAAGGTTATCTTTGGTAAATGGCTTGAAAGAGGACCGCAGATATTCATGATGGATGAGCCTACAAGAGGTATCGATGTAGGTGCCAAATATGAGATTTACGAGCTGATAATCAATATGGCAAAGCAGGGTAAGACAGTCATTGTAGTTTCATCTGAGATGCCTGAGATCCTTGGTATAACAAATCGTATCGGAGTCATGTCAAACGGACGACTCTCAGGAATTGTCAATACAAAGGAAACCAATCAGGAAGAACTGCTGAGACTCAGTGCAAAGTACCTATAATAAAGGGAGAAGACGGATATGGCTAATAGTAAGATTTTAACGGCTGAGCAGGAGCGTGCTCTGCGCCAGCCTATCGACGAATATGTTGGTGGAATACAAAAAGAAATTGATGCACTCAGAAAAGACGGAACTACAAAGGTTGTAGAGTGTCAGTCAGCGATAGCAGGCATCAAGAGAGATAAAACTCTTTCAAAGGGCGAGAAAGAGTCAGAAATAGCAGCCTGCGAGAAAGAGCTTGCAAAGGCAAAGGCTGTTGAGGCAAAGAACAAGGATGAGATTTCAAAGCTCATTGCCAAGGCTGAAAGCTATTTAAAGGAAAATTTTGATTCAAAGTATTACAATGCCGTTAAGGCAAGCTGTGAGGCGGAAAAGGCAGAGGCGCTTGCTGCTCATAATGAGAGAATGGCAGAGCTTGATAAAAAGCACAAGGCTGCTCTTGCAAAGACATCAGACAGTACTGAGATAAAGGAAGAAAACTACGTACACAAGAATCGTATTTCCAATGAGAAGCTTGAGCTCGAGAAAGAGTATCAGACGATCAAGGACAAAAAGCATGAGGCATACAGCTACAAGTATCACCTGATTGATATGCTTCGTCTTTCAAAGTTCACATTTATGGAGAAAAGAGCTCAGAAATGGGAGAATTACAAGTATACGTTCAATAGGAGAAACTTCCTGTTACAGAATGGTCTTTATATTGCAATTATACTTATATTCATAGCGCTTTGTGTCATAACACCGATAAAGAAGGGCACACCTCTTCTGACATACAACAACATACTGAATATTCTTCAGCAGGCTTCACCGAGAATGTTCTTAGCACTTGGTGTTGCAGGACTTATCCTCTTAACAGGAACGGACCTTTCTGTTGGACGAATGGTTGGTATGGGTATGACAACAGCCACAATCATCATGCATCAGGGTATCAATACAGGCTCTGTATTCGGTCATATATTTGACTTTACAGGAGTACCAACAGGTGCAAGAGTGGTTATCGCATTACTTGCATGTATCGTGCTTTGTACATTCTTCACAAGTATTGCAGGATTTTTTACAGCGAAGTTTAAGATGCATCCGTTTATTTCAACCATGGCCAACATGCTTGTTATCTTCGGTATCGTAACATATGCTACAAAGGGAGTTTCATTCGGTGCTATTGAGCCGGTTATCCCTAACATGATTATTCCAAAGTTAAATGGTTTCCCAACCATCATCCTCTGGGCAGTAGCAGCAATCGCAATTGTATGGTTTATCTGGAACAAGACAACATTTGGTAAAAACCTCTACGCAGTAGGAGGAAACCCGGAGGCAGCAGCAGTTTCAGGTATCTCAGTATTTGCAGTAACTCTCGGCGCATTCGTTATGGCCGGTATCCTTTATGGATTTGGCTCATGGCTTGAGTGTGCAAGAATGGTTGGTTCAGGCTCAGCAGCTTATGGACAGGGCTGGGACATGGACGCAATCGCAGCCTGTGTAGTTGGTGGTGTATCATTCACAGGTGGTATCGGTAAGATATCAGGTGTTGTAACCGGTGTATGTATCTTCACAGCACTCACATACTCTCTTACAATCCTTGGTATTGATACAAACCTTCAGTTCGTATTCTCAGGAATTATCATTCTTGTAGCAGTTACACTTGACTGTCTGAAATACGTTCAGAAGAAATAATATCGCAAGAAAATTTCTTTTTCATACTTCCAAAATGATCAGCAGAGATGTCAGGGTGGCATCTCTGCTTTTTTCTTTAACAGTTACACTTTTGTTTATGTAAAGCTATAAAAGAATATATCAGATGTGGTATAATATAATATAAACAGAGTAACTATTCAGAAACACTGAGAATAAGAAAAGCTGATGCGTCATGCTTGCATGTAAGCAGCAGATTTTCTTGTTCTCAAGGTGGCTCGAATAGAGCCACCCCCACACATATGAGCAAAATTAGCTGCGTAGCAGCGGCGCTAATTTGTTCAGCGCGGACCGGAACGGAGTGTAGACAAAGCACGAGTATCGTGCGGTTTTGCGAATGTGCGTGGGTGGTTCAGAATAGTTACCCGGTATAGCAGGGAGAAGACATAAAATGTATACATTATTACTAGTTGATGACGAAGAGGATGTAATAGAGGTAATCGAGAGAAAGGTATCCTGGGAGCAGATTGGTTTTCATGTTGTAGGACATGCGGGAAATGGCTTCAAGGCGCTTGAGATGATGGAGGACATGCAGCCGGATGTTGTGATGACTGACATACGTATGCCTTACATGGATGGACTTGAGCTGTGCAGTAACATCAGGCAGAGGTTTCCTGCGACGAAGCTTTTGCTTTTCACAGGCTTCGACGATTTTGAGTATGCAAAGGAGGCAGTACATCTCGAGATAGAGGAGTATATTTTAAAGCCACTCAATCTGGCTGAAATCACGGAGGTATTCAAAAAGCTTAAGACAAAGCTGGATGATGAGCTGAACGAGAAGAAAAACACAGACATATTGAAGCAGTATTATGCAGCATCACTGCCTGTTTTGCAGTCAAACTTTTATACGACACTTATCGAGGGACGCATACCGGAAAATGAGCTGGGCAGGTACATGCGTGACTATAAGATTGTGCTTGAGGGACCATATTACTGCTGTATTATCATACATACCTCCGCAAGTCAGATGCCGCAGGGCATGGATATCAGACTGCTTGCAGTGTCAGTAGAGCGACAGGCACAGGCTGATTTAAAGGAGCGCTGGAATGGCAGGATTTTTAACTATCTCGGTGATACGGTCATGATAGCCCAGCTTGTGCAGCAGGAGGATATCTCTGAGCTGACAGATGAGTGCGACAGATTCTGCAAATATGTAAATCATGTAATGGGAGCAAAGGTAACTGTCGGAATCGGACAGGTGTGCGAAAATGTACAGGAGCTGGTGAGCTCTTATCAGAGTGCGAGGGAGGCAGTATCCTACAGGGTGCTTTATGGCAGCAACAGGGCAATAAACATGACAGAGGTTGAGCCACAGCGACGTATATCAAAGGATGGCGATGAGGGAAATGAGCTGTCATATTTATTTAAAATGATTTGTATCGGCAAGATAGAGGATGTGGGACAGGCTGTTGAGGCGTATATGCAGCACAATTTTATGTCGCAGCAGTCACTTGAGAACTACCATGTGGCAGTAATGGAGCTGATCAGTGAGTTATATCATTTCATGAGCAATAATGAGCTAAATGCGCAGGAAATATCGGGAAGTGTAGGCAGGCTTTATAATGAGCTCTCCAATTTTGAGCCGGTGGTGCTCAAGCAGTGGCTTTTGGATTTTTCAAGCAGGCTGCACGATGATATGGCTGATGCCAGATACAACTCCAAGAAGTCACTCATAGACAGTGCAAAGGATTATGTGCACAGGAATTACAGAAGTGTGGACCTTGGACTTGACGATACATGTAAGGAATTAGGAGTATCTAACTCGTATTTTTCAAGTCTGTTCAAGAAGGAAACCGGCAGCTCGTTTGTGGAGTATCTGACTGATTACAGAATGGACAAGGCTGCCAGAATGCTTGTGGAGACAGACGACAAGAGCTATGTCATAGCCCAGAATGTAGGCTATGCGGATCCGAACTATTTCAGTTATGTTTTTAAGAGAAAGTATGGGGTTTCCCCATCCAGGTACAGGACAGAGTATGAGAAGAATAAGGTATAAATCAGGCAATATACAATCCATAATAATGCTCTCATTCTCACTGCTGTCGCTTGCAATAATGCTTGTCACAGTTGTGGTGATGTATATAAAATTTGCCGATGCATCGCAGGACAGTATCATAGAGAGCAATCATAAGGTGATGGACCAGACAATAGACAGTGTGGAAAGCTATCTGGTCAATATGAGGCAGGTTTCGGATTCGGCGTATTATAATGTAATAAAGGAGAATGATATTTTAAAGCAGTCTGACAGCATACACGATGGCATGAGCCTGCTCTATGAGTCAAACAAGGAATATCTGCGCAGTATTGCCTTGTATAATCAGTATGGAAGCCTTATAGCTGCAGAGCCTGTTGTGTCCCAGAAGGAGGACCCGAATGTGACAAAACAGGACTGGTTCATAGAAGCTATGGAGCGCATGGAAAATATACATTTTTCAACACCTCATGTACAGAATCTGTTTGACGATGGTTCCATGAGATATCATCTGGTCATATCATCAAGCCGTGCCGTGGAGCTGACCTCCGGTTCAGAATCACAGATGGGTGTGATGCTTGTGGACATGGATTATTCGAGTGTATCAAGGATGCTTGAGAGGATAAATACATCGGGAAAAGGACAGTATTATTATCTGTGTGATGCAAATGGCAATATTATTTACCATCCGCATCAGATACAGTTTGATGGAGATGTTCCGGAAAACAGCGAGGTTGCGGCAAAGTCGCAAAACAGTATATATGATGATTATCTGAATGGAGTGCATCGTAAGATTATGGTAGATACAATCAGCTACACAGGCTGGAAGCTTGTATGTGTGATGCCATACTCCATCTTTACCAATAAGATGGCGGATGTGAAGCAGTTTGTTTTTGTTATAATGATTATTATGGCTATGATGTTTGTGTGGATAAACAGAGTGATAGCTATACGTATTTCAAAGCCGATAATGAAGCTGGATGATTCTGTGAAAAGGTATGAAAATGGCAATGAAGCAGATATTTATGTAGGTGGTTCCTCAGAGATACGGCATCTGGGATACTCTATACGCAATTCATATAAGCAGAACAATGAGCTCATGAAAAAGATCGTATGGGAGCAGAACGAGAGACGAAAGAGCGAGCTTGATGTGCTTCAAAGCCAGATTAATCCGCACTTTTTGTATAATACTCTTGACTCCATCACATGGATGATTGAAGGAGGTAAAAACGAGGAGGCCTCGTTTATGATTACGCAGCTTGCAAAGCTTTTCCGTATCAGTCTGTCGAAGGGACATACCATAATACCTGTACGCGATGAGCTTTTGCACGCAAAAAGCTACATGAATATTCAGAAGGTGCGCTATAAGAACAAATTTGAGGTGAGCTTTGATGTAGACGAGGAAATAATGGACTACTGTGCGGTGAAGCTGGTGCTTCAGCCGATTTTGGAAAACGCACTAAATTACGGAATCAGAGAGCTGGACGATTTCGGAGAGATAGTAGTCGGAGGCCAAAAAGTGGGAGAGGATATCATCATAACGGTATCAGACAACGGAATGGGCATTCCGGAGAATGAAATTCCACTTTTGCTGACAAATACGGACAGGGTTCACAAGAAGGGCTCGGGAGTGGGGCTTGTCAATGTAAATAACAGGATAAAGATACTGTTTGGAGAGCGCTATGGCCTGCATATAGAAAGTGAGCTTGATGAGGGAACAGTTGTGACAATCAAAATCCCGGCAATTGTCTATTCAGAGGAAAACAGACTTCAATTTGAGGAGCATCATATAGCATGAAGCAAGTACAATTGCCTTGCTGCATGGGAGGTGTGAGAGTGACAGTGAAAAATAAATGGACAAATATGAGCAAGAATAAGAGAAACTTCATCATAACAGAGCTGCTGCTGGGAGTACTACTTGTGATAGGAATAGGTTTTATCGCATACAATAAGCTCAATGAAAAACCGGAGCGTATTGCAGTTGTGATGGCTGATGTGGATGAAAGCCACAGTGCTGCGTTTAAATATGGCATGAAAATGGCGGCCTCTGAGTATGGTGTGGATGTAGTTATGATAAGTAAGGAAAATCTGAACAATATGTCAGATGAAATTGATGTCATAAAGCAGGAGATAAACAAAAAAGCTGATGCGGTCGTTTTCAAGCCGACAGCAGAAAAAATGACAGAAGAAAAAAGCCTTAATACACTTATCCGGATAAATAAAAAGACACCGATAATGGTTGTCGGAGACCAGGCGGGAAGCGAGAGCTTTAAGTCGTTAAATACAGTGGAGTTTGACCAGTACAGCATGGGTGCCAAACTGGCACAAAAGCTTCTTGCTGACAACAACGGAACACTTTCAGGTAAAAAAATAGGAATCTATTGTGAAAACACTGAATCCGATGCCTGTAAAAAACGCATTGATGGCATAAAGGATACTCTCGCGGAGAGCGGCTGTGTTGTGATGTGGATTGTATCAGGTGTTTCGGATACCGGGGAGAAAATAAATCTGCAGTCACAGAGAAAGGTTGACATAGTTCTTGCAATAGATGATGCAAGTGTGGTTGATGCGGCAAAGGAAGCCTCTGATAATAATCTGCAGGGTGCATTGGTATATGGGATAGGAAACTCAACAGAAGCCATATATTATCTCGATTCGGGCTGGACAGAGGCTCTTATCACACCTGATGAATTTGCTGCCGGATACAAAAGTGTTGTAGGACTGGTCGATATGCTGCGTGGCAGTAGAAAATATTCAGTAGAGGAAAAGCCGGTATCTTACCAGCTTCTTACCAGAAAAAATTTGTTTGATGAAGAAAACAAGAAGCTTTTGTATGCAATCAGCCAGTAGTGGGGGAACAATAAATGAGAAGCAGAATAAGAAATACCATGATGATACTGTGTTTTGCACTGATATTGTCATTTGTCTCGTGCAGCAACAAAAGAGTTGACGAGAAAAAACAGATATATATAGGCGTGACATGCTATGACCAGAAGGATACATTTATCGGGGAGCTGATAGAAACCTTCAAAAAGGAGTGCGCAAGTCTTGATACAGACAAATACGATATCAGCATGACAATCATGGATGCTGCAGGCTCACAGCGTGCACAGGATGACCAGGTGCAGGAGATGATAGAGGACGGCTGCAATGTGCTGTGTATTAATCTGGCAGACAGAACAGATTTGTCGCATATTATAAATGCTGCAATGGAGAAGGACATCCCGATTATTTTCTTTAACAGGGAGCCGGTTGATGAGGATTTAAATCGCTGGGATAAGCTGTACTATGTCGGGGCCAAGGCAAAGCAGTCAGGTCAGATGCAGGGGGAACTCATTGCCGATTATATAAAGAATAATCCGGGTGTGGATAAAAACGGTGATGGCAGGATACAGTACGTCATCCTGGAGGGAGAGATGGGACATCAGGATGCCATCGTCAGGACAGAGAGTGTGACAGAGAGCATGAAGAATAACGGTCTTCAGATAGAAAAGCTGAGCTGTCAGATAGCAAACTGGAATCGTGCTCAGGCGCAGAACCGTATGACACAGCTTATAGGTCAGTATAAAAACAGCATAGAGCTGGTTATTGCAAACAACGATGCAATGGCACTCGGAGCGATGGACGCATACGAAAAGCTTGGTGTGACGGAGTCAAATGTACCTGCATTTTTTGGAGTGGACGGCACAGACGATGGGCTTGAAGCAGTGCAGCAGTCGAAGCTTGCGGCAACGGTCTACAATGACAAGGAGGGACAGGCAAGGGCTATGGCTCAGCTTGCCTATCTGGCAGCCACCGGGGGCAGCATGAAAAACATAAAGTTTGAGGATAAAAAGTATGTTTATCTGCCGTATGAGAAGGTGACCCCTGACAATGTAAATGAATTTGTGAAGGCTGAACAGTGAGCTTATTTATGCTCGTTCCTCCATTCCCTCGGAGCCACTCCGTAGATATTTTTAAAGGCGCGTGAGAAATGAAGCTGATTTTCGTATCCAACGGCAGAACCAACATCTGCGATGGATAAGGAGGTCAGCTTTAAAAGCTCTGTGGCCTTTATCATACGATAATTCATGAGAAATTCCTGAGGTGAATGTCCAACGGAATTTTTGAAAATTTTGCCCAGATAGCTTCGGTTTATGCCGCAGACTCCGGCTATATCTTCGATTGATATATCATTCTGAAAATTCTGCTCGATATAATTCATTGCTTCTTTTATATAAAAATCACTCATTTTCCCACCCGGAACGAGTTTTGATGATTTGGCTGACTGCATCAGATAATCCAGAAAAAGGTACATATGCCCAATCAGGTGATACGGTGATTCTGAGGGGTGCCTTGTGATGTAGAGCATTTCCTCAACAAGCTTTTCGCGGATATCCTTTGAGTGTGTGTGATATACAGGATTATTTTTGGTAAGCTCTGTTGTGGTGAGAGCCTCCTTGACGCGCAGACCGTCAAACTCAATCCATATGTATTCCCAAGGAAGCTTGTCATCTGCGATATAGGTATTTATCTGGCCGGGAAAAATCAGAAAGCCCTGCCCGCTTTTTATGTTGTAGGTTTGTGTAATGCCCTTTGCATTATCGGCCATCAGAGTGCCGGTGCCGGACAGTACATAGTGGAATAGATAGTGGTTTCTTGTGGCAGGACCAAATGAGTGTCCCGGTTCGCACTGCTCGTGGCCGAACTGGTACATACACAAATCTATGAAATTTACATTTGGAAAAATATTGAAGGAAAGTTTGTCCATGTGAGTCACTCCTTATTGATTAATACTATAAATATACCCTTATGCGACATTATATGCAATTATAACATATTTTATAGCATATTGATATAAAAAAGCAAAAATAAGGGTATTTATTGTATGCATAATGGTATGTTATAATCAGTTAATCAGGAAAAAGAGCAAATAAAACAGAAAAGGAGTGAAAAAATATGGCAAAAAGAAAGATTTGTCAGGCTATGGCGGTTGTGCTGGCACTCGGAATGTGCACGACAGGACTGACCGGATGTGGAAATGAAAAGCGGGCGGACGGAAAAACTGAGATTGAGGTGGTTTCTTATAAGCCGGAGGCTGTTAAGGCTTTCGAGAAGATTGAGAAGCAATTTAATGAGACTCACGATGATATTCATCTGACTATCTCATCTCCGAATGAGGCTATGACTATTTTAAAGACACGCTTCATCCGTGAGGATTATCCGGATATCATTGCAATAGGTGGAGATATCAATTATTCAAATTTCCTGGATGCAGATTTGTTTGAGGATATCTCAGATCTGGATGTAGTGGACACTGTAAAAGAGGCATATCTGGATATGGACAAGGAGCTTGAGTTCATTCCAAAGGATGGCACCTATGCACTTCCTTACGCCGCAAATGCAGCAGGAGTGCTTTACAACAAGGATATGTTTGCGGAGAATGGCTGGAAGGTGCCTACAACCTGGAGTGAGTTTACAGCACTGTGCGATGAGATAAAGGAAAGCGGAACACTTCCTTTGTATCTGGGCTTTAAGGATACATGGACATGTCTGGCACCGTGGAATGCTCTTGCAGTAGGTCTTTGTGATTCAGACACCTGTAATCAGGTAAATATGGGAAATACGACATTTGAGGAGGCATATTCTCCGGTTGCCGACAAGATACGCACATTACTTGATTATGCAGAGGACAATCCATATGCTTACAGCTACAATGACGCATGTACAGCCTTTGCCAGAGGTGAATCTGCCATGTACACGATAGGAAGCTATGCTATTCCTCAGATTAAGTCGGTTAATCCTGATATGAATATCGGTTCATTTACATTCCCGGCAAATGATAATGAGGCTGACAATGTGTTAAATTCAGGAATAGATTTACAGTTTTCAGTTATGAAGGCCTGCAAAAATAAGGAAGCAGCATACGAGGTGCTTGAATATCTGTACAGCGATGAGACAATTCAGACATATCTGGATGACCAGGGCGGAATTGCCTGCAAGGATGGAGATTTCGCAATACCGGATACACTGAAGGATATGCAGGAGTATATAAAGGACAACCGTATGTCGGATTATCAGGATCATCATTATCCAAGTGAGATGAGCGTGGACGCCATGATTCAGACATATCTGCTTGACACAGGTGACAATGCAAAGGAGAAGTTCTTAAAGAAATTTGATTCAGACTGGAAGCGTTACAACAGAGATCTGATTCGTGAAGTACAGGATTACCAGAAGGAACAGGAGGATGCAAAATGAAAAAGAAAATGTCAAATAGAGACAAGACATTCTGGGCAGTTGTGATACCTGTTGTGGTTTTATTTTTCGCATTCAACACACTGCCGATGATAAAGGGTGTGATTTACAGCTTTACAAACTACAAGGGCTACGGCTCATATGATTATGTCGGACTTAGAAACTATACAGACCTGTTTACCGACGCCAGAGTCGGAAAGAGCTATCTGTTTACCTTTAAATATGCGATTGCAGGAACCGTACTTGTAAATGTATTAAGCCTTGTAATGGCAGTTGCGCTAAACAGCAATATCCGCGGCAAGAGTGCATTAAGAGGTATTTATTTCGTACCGAATATCCTTGGCGGACTGGTTATTGGTTACATTTTCAGCTTTATTTTTACATATATTCTGCCGGCAGTAGGAAATACCTTCAACATCGGTTTCATACAAAACAGTATTCTGGCGAGTGAAAAATATGCATGGATTGGTGTGCTGATTGTCGGGGTATGGCAGGCGGTTGCCATGAATACCATTATTTATATATCCGGACTGCAGACAGTGCCTGAGGATGTTTACGAAGCCAGCATGCTCGACGGAGCAAGCAAATGGAAGCAGTTTTGGAAGGTTACATTTCCACTCGTTATGCCATTTGTTACAATCAATCTGGTGCTCAGCACAAAGAACTTCCTCATGGTATTTGACCAGATTATGTCATTGACAAAGGGCGGCCCGGCGCAGAGCACTGAGTCAATCTCATACCTGATTTACAGAAATGGTATGGATGGAGGACAGTTTGGCTTCCAGAGTGCAAACGCAGTAATTTTCTTTGTTGTAATTGTGGCTATTTCACTATTCCAGATGGGCGTTATGAATAAGAAGGAGGAGCAGTTATAATGAAAAAACAAAAATCAAACTGGGTACTTACCATCGTTTTAATATTGGGAACCTTAACCGTATTTTTCCCGCTGTATATGGCTGTTATCATTGCCTTCAAGAAACCGAGTGAGATGACAAATGATGTCGCAGGAGCTCTTTCATTCCCTTCAAAGTGGAGCTTTTCAAACTTCACAGAGGCTATGAAGGTGACTGATTTCTGGCATTCTCTCGGAAACAGCTTACTTATCACTATTGTGACCATTGTTCTCGCAATCCTTATCCATTCGATTGCAGGATATGTTATCGGACGAGGCATGGCAAGGAAAAAGAGCTTCCGTTTCATATATCTTTACATTGTAAGCGGTATGTTTGTGCCATTCTCAATTCTCATGATGCCTCTTGTAAAGCAGACTGCGCAGATGGGACTTGGAAACAGGGCAGGAGTTATCATTTTATATCTTGTATTTTACATGCCAATGAATGTATTATTATATAGTGGATACTTGAAAAATATCCCTATGGCACTTGAGGAGGCTGCAGACATCGATGGCGCAAGCACATGGACAACATACTGGAGAGTTGTATTTCCTATGATGAAGCCTATGCATGCGACAGTAGCCATCCTGACAGCGCTCGGTACCTGGAATGATGTCATGACACCGCTTGTCATCATGTCAGGAACAGGACAGAATACACTGCCGTTGGCACAGCTGAATTTCCAGACACAGTTTGGAACCAACTACAATCTGGCATTTGCATCATATATTCTGGCTTTGATACCGATACTTATATTCTATATAATCTGCCAGAAGCAGATATTAAACGGTGTTGCAAACGGTGCAATCAAGGGATAATTTTTAAACACTATTTTAACAATAATATGAGGTGATTTTATGGCAATTATATTTAATCCAAACAAGAAAATTTTTACTTTACAGACAGCTCACACCACATATCAGATGCAGGTGGACAGACTAGGCTATCTGCTGCATCTGTACTACGGAGCAAAAAGCACATGTGATATGGACTATGTGCTGACATATGCTGACAGAGGCTTTTCAGGCAATCCTTACGCAGCAGGCATGAACCGTACATATTCGCTTGATACGCTGCCACAGGAGTATCCGACTCTTGGCACAGGCGATTTCAGAAATATTGCGCTTGATATCAAAAACGAACAGGGCACTGAGAGTGTTGAGCTTCTTTATAAGAGTCATGAAATCAGAGACGGAAAATACGCTCTAAAGGGACTTCCGGCAGTGTGGGCATCTGATGATGAAGCGCAGACTCTTGAAATAGTTCTTGGCGATGATATCGCAGGCGTTGAGGTGCATCTGCTTTATGGTGTGCTCGAGGGTTGTGATGTCATCACAAGAAGTGTGCTCATTAAAAATACAGGCAGTGGAAATATTACAATTGAAAAGGCTCATGCTGCCTGTCTGGATATGGTTTACGGAGACTATGATGTGATCAGATTCTACGGTAAGCATGCCATGGAGCGCAATCTTGAGCGCACACACTTAGGACACGGCACACTTTCATTTGGAAGCCGCAGAGGAACCTCGAGCCACCAGTACAATCCGGCGGTTATTCTCGCACAGCGAGATACTACAGAAAATGCAGGAGACTGCTATGGTATGCTTTTTGTATACAGTGGCAACTTCTCATGTGAGGCAGAGAAGGATCAGATTAACCAGACACGCCTTTTAATGGGGCTTTCCGATGAGCTGTTTTCATATCCGCTTGCGGCAGGAGAGACCTTTACAGTGCCTGAGGTGATCATGTCATACTCGGCAGACGGCTTCTCACAGCTTTCCCATCAGTACCACACCTGCATCAGTGAGCATGTGTGCAGGAGCAGATTTGCACGTGAGGCAAGACCGGTGCTCATCAATAGCTGGGAGGCTGCTTACTTTGACTTTACCGGTGATACGATAGTAGATCTTGCAAAGGAGGCCGCATCACTGGGCATAGATATGGTGGTCATGGATGACGGCTGGTTTGGAAAGAGAGATGATGATAATTCATCACTCGGAGACTGGTTTGTGAATGAGAAAAAGCTTGGCGGAACACTTTCTGAGCTCATCGACAGAGTGCATGCACAGGGAGTGAAATTTGGAATATGGATTGAGCCTGAGATGGTGAATGAGGACAGTAATCTGTACAGAGAGCATCCTGACTGGGCTATCCAGATTCCGGGAAAGCTTCCTGTACGCTCAAGAAACCAGCTTATTTTAGATTTTTCGAGAAAAGAAGTCAGGGACAATATTTTCGATCAGATCTGCGCAGTGTTTGACCAGGGAAAAATCGACTACGTGAAGTGGGATATGAACAGAAGCATGGCTGATGTGTATGCAGGAAATCTTGCATACGACTACGTGCTTGGAGTGTATGATTTTATGGAGCGTCTGGTGACAAGATATCCGGATATACTTCTTGAGGGCTGCAGCGGTGGCGGTGGACGATTTGATGCAGGCATGCTCTACTACAGTCCACAGATATGGTGCAGTGACAATACAGATGCCATAAACCGCACAAGAATACAGTATGGCACATCGTTCTTCTATCCGGTATCATCCATGGGAGCGCATGTATCGGCAGTGCCAAATCATCAGACAGGCAGAGTGACAAGCCTTAAAACAAGAGGCATCACAGCCATGGCAGGAACTTTTGGCTATGAGCTGAATCCGGCCCTTCTGTCGGATGAGGAAAAGGAAGAAATCAGAGAGCAGATAAAGACCTTTAAGAAGTATGAGATGCTTATAAATGAGGGCACCTACTGGCGTCTTACAAGCCCATTTGAGGATGAGGTGGCTGCTTGGATGTCTGTCTCAAGGACAAAGGACAGGGCGCTTGTGAGCGTGGTTCGTCTGTATGCGGAGGCAAACGCGGCTACTTGCTATGTGAAGCTTAAAGGCTTGGAGTCTGATGCAGTATATATTGAGGAAAATACCGGCAGGCAGTACACAGGTGCAGCACTGATGAATGTAGGAATACCGCTTCCGTTTGCCGTAAAGGAGTATGAGGCATATCAGTTTTCATTTATCAGGCTTGATGAGGCAAAGAAGCTGTATGATGAGATAAAGAAGGTGTGCGGCAATCTAAAATTAAATGAGGCTGACACTGCAGATAGTGCTTCTGATAACCGTATTGTAATAAGCATCTACGGCGGCTCAGGCTCAGGAAAGACAACGATTGCAGCAGCCCTGCAGCAGTATTTTCTTAACGATAATACAGCCTGCTATGTGCTGACCGGGGACAATTATCCACACCGTATCCCGATGAGAAATGACGAGGAGCGCCTTAATGTGTATAACGAGTCCGGCGAGGATGGCTTACGTGGATATCTTGGAACACCTAAGGAGATTGACTTTGACAGGATTAACAAGGAGCTTTCAGAGTTTAAGGCAGGAAAAGATATAATTGAGATAAAGCATATGGGCCGCGAGGACGGTGATATCTCATATGACGAGACTGATTTCACAGGAATAAAAGTGCTCATCCTGGAGTGGACCCATGGAGGAAGCGAATACCTTAAGGGTGTTGATATACCTGTATTTTTGGAGAGTTCGCCTGAGGAGACAAAGGCACGCCGCATTAAGAGAGGACGTGACGAAAACGCCGCAAGCCCTTTCATATGCCGCGTGGTAGAATTGGAGCAGGAAAAGCTTGATTTGCAGGGGAAAAATGCGCGTATCGTAGTTGGAAAGGATGGCAAAGTCTATGAACAATAAACCTATGCTTAATGCATATCCTGACAGTCTGGGCGGTAAGCTTTCCGATATCGCAGCGCTGCTCAAAAAGAAGGAAATGCAGGACACATTTTCATCATTTTATATTCTGCCAAGCCTGTATCATTCGGATTTGGACCGCGGATTTTCGGTCGTGGACTACAATCTGAATGAGGAGCTTGCGACAATAGAGGATTTATCGCAATTGAAGGAGCTGGGGATTGACTTAAAGCTTGACTTTATTTTAAATCATGCTTCGGCACAGTCACCACAGTTCAAGGATCTTGTGGAAAAGGGCGATGAGTCGGAGTACCGCGACTTTTTCATAGACTGGAACAAATTCTGGGAAGGTCATGGAGTCATGACGGACGAGGGTTACATACAGCCTGATGAGTCATGCTTAAAGCAGATGTTTTTCAGAAAGCCGGGGCTTCCGATTCTCATGGTTGAGTTTCCGGATGGACGAAGGGTGCCATACTGGAACACATTTTACCAGGAGGTGCATGGCAGAGAGTATCTGGGACAGATGGATTTAAATATAAAGTCCGAAAAGGTGTGGGATTTCTATCGAGAAACACTTAAAAAAATAGCATCCTACGGTGCGGCTATCGTGAGACTCGATGCATTTGCCTATGCGCCTAAGGCACCGGGAAAAAAGAATTTCCTGAATGATCCTGAGACCTGGGAATTTCTACAGCAGATCCATGAGCTTGCAGCTCCGCTCGGGCTGACTCTGCTGCCTGAAATACATGCGGCATATGAGGAGAAAATATACAAAACCCTTGCAGATAAGGGCTATGCCACATATGATTTCTTTTTACCGGGACTGGTAATTGATGCGATTGAGAACAGGAGAGCAGATTACATTGCCAAATGGGCGCGTGAGGTTGTGGATGATAAAATCTCCACTGTCAATATGCTTGGCTGCCATGACGGCATACCTCTTCTGGATTTAAAGGGTCTGCTTCCGGAGGATGATATTCGTTCGCTTATAGATTTGATTGTATCTCGTGGCGGCATGGTCAAAAATCTTCACGGACAGAAGAATATATATTATCAGGTGAATGCCACATATTACAGTGCGCTTGGTGAGTCTGACAGCAAAATGCTTCTGGCCCGTGCTATTCAGATGTTCATGCCGGGCAAGCCGCAGGTATGGTATCTGGATCTCTTTGCAGGCAAAAATGACCATGAGGCAGTAAGACGCGCAGGAGAATCAGGACACAAGGAAATAAACAGAACAAACCTTAGCAATTCTGATATCGCAGAAGGCATGAAAAAGGAGGTTGTTCAAAAACAGCTTGAGCTGCTTCGCATGAGAAACACCCATAAGGCGTTTGAGAAGGGAGCTGTCATCACAGTAGCAGGAGAAGGGCCAAAGCTTTCAATCCGCTATGATAACGGTGAAGCATATGCGCTTCTAACGGTGGATTTTGAAGCCGGAGCATATGAGATAGAGCTGAGCTGATTTGTGTATTACTTATATGAAGCAGTTAGAATATATTTATCATAAAAGATGCGATATCAAAAAGGAACCGGATTTTCCGGTTCCTTTTTTGCTGCGTAGAATTATTAACATTCCAGTATTTATCAGCTGTTAAGTATGTGTAAACGATTTCATGAATTAGCTTTGAAAACCTGTACTTCTGGTGTTTATATTGCACTCAAGCAAACGAGCTACAGCCGTTGCTGGAAGAAGCAAAAGAAGTGGATGGCTCATAGAGGATAATAAAGAAAGAGAGGTTCATGATGTTAAATGTCATGGACCTCTCTTTCTTTAGGGGAAAATTATAAATGTTTCAAATAATTTTCTACATTCTGATACTCAACGCCATTTTCCATGACGGAATCTTCACCACGATAGAGCACACATCGCTTGGTAATCTGGCCAAATCTCTGACTTGTTTGATTCAGTTTCTCTTCGTCAACTAAGAAGCGGGCTTGCATTGGAACAATTTTCGAGCTGTGTTTTATTTCGTAGCATTCACATGTATTGAGTTTAGCATCGTAAATTACCATATCGTATTCGCCGACAGCAAATTGCAATTTGAAAACACGTTGATGCCTTTTAGCCGATTTGAATGTTTCTAAAAGTACGATGTCTTCCATCATACGACCACGCACTTCTTCCAAAATACGTTCAGAAACTAACATTTTTTCGTGCTCGCTCAATGTAGAGAATAATTCATCTTTTGTCAAAGAATGAACCAATGCCTGTGCCTGGCAATAACGCATGCCTGGTTGCGTGAATAAAATATTCTCTAGTGGTTCGGCACTTGGAATTACCGTTTCTCGTGGAACGTCAACAATCAGGTCAAGTGCTTTCAAATATTCTTTGATTTCCTCTATGTGAGCATTTGTAATACCAATAGATTGTTCTTCTTTATTGTGAATCTCCAACATATCCATTAATCGTTTGGTTACTGCTTCTGTATCGATTTTATCCAAAATATCTGTACGCTGTTTGGGATTACGATCTCTTCGCAAAACATCAGCAGCTGAACCCAAATCATGAGATTTGAATTTGTCGGTCAGAATACGAATAAGGAAACGATGATTCATATCCTCAATGATTCGATTGATAGCACCTGTTAGTTCACCTGCCTCATAGAGTGATTGGAGATGACGGAAATATCCTCCGTCTTGACAACAACTCAGGGAGTGCTGGATATTTTTACAGATTGCGGTATCGATATAACGCCGTGTGGATTCGTCATCACGGAACGAAGCATCCTCTGAAATAACGTCTTTATCATCAAAATCCAGTTCTCCTGCACGAAGTGTGCCGCCATAGCGAATATACTCGTCAATACTGTCGATACCGAGTAAACGACTATGTTCACGGAATGGAATAAAGGTAGTGTGAATCGTAACAGCTCGATCATAAAGTTCCTGATGAAGCGCAAACCAAAAGCCAAGAGAATCTGTTCCGGATAAAACAATTTTCATACCTTGTGCAGCGTAGATATCAGAGAATAGTGCTGCTGAATCAATAAAGTCGGGCATTAGGGTTACTTCGTCAATAAAAACATATTCATATCCCAGATCAAGGAGTTTGCCCAAATCACGATTCATCGCTGCCATGGTATCGCTCCCTTTTGCTTTGATGTATGCTGATTTTGCGGACTGTGATGGAGTCATTCCTAAAACAGCCTGACGCAGCATTGTTGTCTTTCCTGTTCGTCGCAGACCAAATACCAAGCATACACGATCTGTTTCCTCACTGTTTAAATATGCCTGTAACTGTCTGAAACAATCACGTTTTCCCCAGTTTTTTACACCTTTTGTCAGTGCCAGAAGACGTTCTCCGATAATGACAGAAGTTTCAAAATCTGTAGATTTAGATGGATCAATAGAACTGTGTTGTTTCAGTTCTTTCAATTCTTCTTGAAGCTGTTTGCGCCTTTCAACACCTGCAAAAATTTCTTCGCGTTCGTTCTTTTTAATGTACTTGCTTTTGCTTTTTCCATTCTCTGTCCATTGCAGATAAGGCTGCTCTTTGCCGTAAATTTTCTTCATGTTGATAGAACCTTGTGGTAAGGCTGCTATCTCGTTTTCTAATTCATAAATTCGTTTGTAGATATCCATAATATCACCCCGTTTCTTACAATCTATTATAACCCATTTTGAGTGAAACATCAATGGGTTATAATGGGTTATAACGTCAAAAAATGTGGAAGTGAAACGACTACTTTTTTGTCGTGAACAAAAGATTGTGAAATCAAGATGGATAAAGTATAATAATCATAAGTTATTTTTCTGGGAACTATGCGTATTGTTGTAAAAAACAACGGCATTGTAGTATAGTTAAAATGTATTGATAAGCCGGAAGAACTGCTGCAGATATAAGAGGTAACAATATGGAATACGAACACATAACCCACTCCTTCGAGCCTGTCTATGATGAAAACAGCCGCATACTGATCCTCGGCACTCTGCCGTCCGTTGCATCAAGGGAAAACAATTTCTATTACGGACACAAGCAGAACCGTTTCTGGAAGCTGCTTGCGTATCTGTTGGATGAACCGGTGCCGGAGACGATAGATGAGAAAAAATATATGCTGTTGAAAAATCACATAGCCATATGGGATGTGATACAAAGCTGTGACATCAAGGGTTCGAGCGACAGCAGTATCAGAAATGTGGAGCCGACAGATATAAGAAAAATCCTTGCCACAGCCGATATAAAGCAGGTCATTGCAAACGGAAATAAAGCAGGGGCACTTTATAAGAAATATCAGCTTCCGCTGACAGGCATGGAGGCAGTCACGCTGCCGTCCACAAGCCCTGCAAATGCGGCATGGACCTTTGAAAAACTGTGCGCAGCATGGGGAGATATCATAAAAGTGTAAAGGGGTTAACGGGCAGAATCAAAACCAGATGAAAAGGAAATGATGATTTGGATGTATGGAATAGTTCTTTTTTACAACATTATACTCTCGTTGCAGTAGAGGAAAATTTGCTCGTTGGATTTGGCGATATAGATAAAACTGGCTATCTTGATAGGCTGTATGTTCATAAAACATGCTTATTCTACTTCTAAGGGGTGTTAAAATGTTAGATTATCAGTTAGTATCATCTTAAAGGAGGGATACTATGGATCTCATAAAAACAGGAAAATATATTGCTGACAAGAGAAAATCGTTAGGATTAACCCAAAAACAAGTTGCGGAGAAACTTGGGATGAGTGACAAATCTGTTTCAAAATGGGAACGAGGGATATGTTTGCCGGATGTATCTGTTTATATTACGTTATGCGATATGTTGGGAATCAGCATAAATGAGTTTTTTGCAGGAGAAGATATTAGGGAAGAAAATTATATACAAAAATCAGAAGACAATTTAATTCGAATTGCCAAGGATAGTAAATATAAGATAAAAAATCTAAAACGATCAATAATAGGACTAGCACTCATTGTATTGATTACATCATTTTCACTTGGGATGATTCTTGTTCAAAAATGTAGTTACCCAAAGAATTATATTACAGCGGTAGACAAAGAAGGGACAGAGATGAAAACCGCAGAGTTATTATCTGGAGTGGATGGTGCCTTTTTATTCGATTATCACACAAATGAGAAGTTTCAGTCATTGACCATATTTATATCAGAGTATCATTTTGGAAAATTGGCAGCAAAAAATAAAATTGCAGAGTTATCTTACGAAGAGGTTGAATCTCCGACGGAAGGTAAGATTGTACTTGTACCGGATTTTGAGGAATTTGAGGTGAAGCTTATAGTTGCAGACACGTCGACCAAATATTCTACGACGATTCCTATTCTGGAAAAAGTAGAAGGAAGAGAATATTACGGAAGATCCGCAACACAAATTGAAGGAAAAGTTTCGATTCAAAAAAATTCAGAGCAAGGGTTGGCAGCATTTATTTATGGAAAAGATGGTCTGAGCACAACGCCTATTCAAAATATTGAACAAGGAGAAATTGACCAACAAAATGATTACATATACTTTATATCGTTTCAATTCTCAGAATAGTATTGTATTAGTTTAGTCAATAAAACATAAATTGGTAATTTGAGCCGCCAAAGTACAGGCGGCTCTATTTTTGACTAAAAGGAAGAGTAAAACGATAGACGCAAAATGTTTGTGCTTCCCAATAGATGAGAGTATAATGGAATTATAAAGGGAACTGATAGACAGATTTGAATTTGGAGGGATAATGAATTGTCAATAGAATATAAGAGATTGACTGAAAATGAACTGGATATTTTTATTGAAATGAGAATAAATCAATTAAGAGAAGAAGGCGCAAAAGAAGATATTGATTTAAAACCTGCCTTAAAAGATTATTATAGTCGTCATATGACAGAAGGTACATTCGTATCTTGGATATGTTCCTCAATATCAACCAGCGCAAGAGATTCAATTCTGGGGAACTGTAGCAGCTGTTCTTATCGTTGGAGGAACACTTGCAGAAGATGTGATTACAGGTGGTGGCGGAATTGCAGATGATGCCGCATCATTCTATCTTGCATACAGGTTGATGTT
>PPYF01024653.1_pt1 | contig 40022 bp, 50 predicted proteins | sample 1559871 | NCBI WGS metagenome assembly PPYF01 (sample SAMN08240021, study PRJNA423297) | Human gut metagenome, whole genome shotgun sequencing project.
GACGCTTTGGAAATGTGTGCGGCTACCGCAATATCATTGATTGAGGCTTTTTCATAACCAAACTTGCCGAAGCACTGGAGCGCCGCATTGAGAATAGCCGTTCTCTTTTCATCGGTCAGGGCCAAAAATTTGTCCAATTCATTTCCTCCTTTTTACATAATAACCGATTCGGTTATTTAGAGTATAGCGCCAATAACCGAATCGGTCAAGCAATAAAAATTATCATTTGAAAACAGATACTTACCTAAAAAGCCGTCTGTACGAGCATTTCTCATGCCCACACAGACGGCTTGCTTTATCTCTGGTAATCAGTCCAAAGGGTTGTATTCCGTAACGGTTTTCAAGTATGTTTCCGGGTCACCATTGAGAATTAAATTCGCATAGGCTACCGGGTCATTGTATATCAGATAGTCAAGCTCTGACCTCTGGTACATATTGTCTGCGACCTCGTTCTCAACGGCGGTGCAGTCTATAGAAATCATGCTGCCATCAGCGAAGCAAAGCTCCACACAGGCAGTATCAATATTAAATTCACAAGTTAATAAATCGCTCATTTTGATTGTCTCCTCATTCTGGTATCCTATTTTCGCAAGTCTGACTCTCCAGAAATATTGGTAAATCTTTGGTAAAATTGAGAGCGAAACACAAAAAACACTTATTTTCGGGACTTATAAGATGATTTGAGACTTTTCATCATGCCCGGTAAATCCTGTAGTGGCATTTATGGTCGCTCGCCTTGTGGCCAATCCGATCAAGGTTCTTGCAGATGCATCGAGAAAGCTTGCAAAAGGACAGCTGAATACGGAGTTCAGTGCGAAGAGCCATGTGAAGGAGATTACTTCCTTGGTTGATTCCACTCGCAATCTCCAAAATGCACTTGTCAGCGCAGTTGGCACGGTTAAGAGTTCAGCAGGCAGCTTAAGCGGAGCTGTTGTTGAGGTTGATGATAAGACCGGACATAATGTTGAAAGCGTCAGCCAGATAAATGTAGCAATAAATGAGGTGGCGGAAACCTCACAGTCTGTGGCACAATCTGCGCAGAGTATGGCCGAAAAGGCTGTTGAACTTGGCGATAATATTGAAAGGCTTAATGACAATATCGGGATACTTAGAAACGCATCTGAGGAGATAACTGTAGCCAATAATGAAGCATCTCAGTATATGGAAACCGTACTTAAATCAAGCAATGACAGTGTTTTGGCGGTTGGGGAGATCAGTGAAAAAATATCGGCAACTAATGAAGCTGTTAAAGACATTTCAGAATCTGTACAGATGATAGATGCGATTGCAAGCCAGACGCAGTTACTGTCACTCAACGCTTCTATTGAGGCAGCAAGAGCGGGTGAAGCAGGTAGAGGATTTGCAGTGGTTGCCGAGAGCATCAAAGATCTTGCAGAAAGCAGTTCCGAAAATGCATCAAAGATCAATGATATTGTGCAGAAGGTAACATCTATATCCAATGAGACTGTAAGCGTTGCAGAAAAGGTTAGGAGTATTATCGAAGCTGAACGGGAATACATTACAGAGACCCAGGGCAAATTTACTGTTTTATCCGGAGCTGTTAATGATAGTGTGAATGGAATAGCGGCAATTTCGGAAATGGCGGGAGAACTGGATCGCATAAAAAATGAACTTACGAATGCGACAACAGATTTGGGAGCAATTTCTGAGGAACTGGGTGCCAGTGCGCAGGAAGTATCGGCAAGCTGTGCTACTGTTACAGGTGCATGTACGGATACTCAGGCTCAGACTGAAGAGATGCGGGCGATAAATGAGCATCTAGCGGATGCAGTTTCTTTCTTTAATCTGTAAAAAAAAAGCGTTGACCCACTGAAACGAGTCCACTAAAAGAAATGATAAGTGATCGAATTGATAAAAAACGAGATAATCTGTATAAGGATGCTGTTCAAAATAAAGAAGATTACTGCGGATTATTATGGCGTTTTGTCAAAACTTCGCAGATTACGTGAACTTGCAGATACATTAGGCGAGATTGGTACAGATCTTCGAAAGGACGCAGAAAGGGCTGAAAATCAGTGCAAGGATTGTATTCACAGATTTAATAATGTGAATGAGAGCTTAAAGGACAGGGATTACCGCCATATAAAACATCAGATGCTTTTCGTGTCGAGACAGGCGAAGGTATTTGAGGAATCGGCCAGAAAGGTTAACAAAGATGCGAAAAATATAATGATACATATTAACAAAGAATTTAAAGGAGGCAACGAACATGACTTACGAAGAGTTAGTCAAGAAAGTAAAAAAGGTGGTTGAAAAGATTGATACGGGAGCTGTAAAAGAACACACTGCCATTGAGATCGACATTGAAGGAGAGGGCGAAGGGGCGTTCTATGTTGAACTCGATAAGGATAAAGTCGCAGTAGAACCTTACGAGTATTATGACAATGACTGCAGGATACGCACAGACGCAGAAACGCTCATAGATCTTGTAACCGGAAAGATTGATGCTGTAAAGGCACTTGAGGATGGAAAGATCAGCGTTGATGGAGATATAGAAAAGGCTCAGGTTCTTTCGGATGTGTTAAAAACGACCACCAACAAAAAGGCTTCTGAGGTAAAGAAGCCTGTAGCGGAGAAAACGGCGGAGGTATCTAAAAGGCCTGCCGAAAAAAAGACCGAAGCTAAGAAGCCTACCGGAAAGAAAAAGTAAACTAAGCTATTCTTAAAGAGCCTATTTGCAAGTGACTATATTTTATAGAGAATAGAGGACTGGACAAGAATCCAGTCCTCAAATTCTTTTGGGGGAGGACTGCCCTTCCTTAACAGCAGTTTTCCTTTATGGGGCGTTGGTTCATTTATCGTAGCCGGTATCGTAGTTTGGCTTTTTGGATAAATGATAGTTCTTTATTAAGTTAAGCGCACAGAATATCAACAATCTGCCTGATCAGAGAGTCAATCATGTCATTGTAGTTTTCTTTGATGAAGACTTTCTTTGTGGTGAGGCTGACAGCGATAAGCTTCATATAATTGCAGGCAAGCTTCCAGTCGGGATCTTTTGCCGGTGATTCGAGTAATGAGATCAGCATATGCATGGTTTTACTGTCGTTGTTTTCATCTTCGATATATTTATCCAACCACGAGGATACAAGACGTTTCTTTTCAGCATCGGTTAAGAATGCAAAAACATTAGGATTTTCTGCAGATAGCCATTTTAGGTAGTCACGCAGGGAATCCTTTGTTAATTTACCGGAATCGTTAAGATAGGAGAGGAGCTTTTCCTTAGCCCTGCTTCGTTCGTGGATCATCATATGGTACATGAACTCTGATTTATTCTCGAAGAGATTATAAAAAGTTCCCTTTGCAATATATGTTTCATCCGTCAACTTATCGATGTTTACGGCAGATAGACCACCTTTTTTTAGGAGTTTAAAGCCCTTGTTAAGGAGCTTCAGACGTATTTCATTTCTGTTTTCATCTGAAAATATCTTTGGCATATTGCTGCCTCCGTAAAAAGTTTTTAATGACTCTGAAATTATTGATAGTCATTTTATAAGGATTATACTTGGAACCATCAAGGATTTCAAGGAGGTCACTATGCTTAAAAAAGTGAAATTGACAGAAGCAGAGATGAAGGAGTTTGCAGAGGTATTTGCTTATTATGATTATGGGAATGAGGAAATCGGTATGGTTCCATATTATCCGGGATATCCTGACAGAACCAGTCTTATAAATTACCTGGTTGCCATGATAAAGACGGCAGATGAATGTGGCGGCATATATGCAACGTCTGATAAAAAAGAGGGGATCATCATTCTTACGGATACTACACATCCATATCCCGGCATTGCGATGATAAAGATGATGTGGAGAATGGCAAAGGCGCTTGGGTTTAAGAATTTTAGTGACATCATTAAGAAGTTTCAGGCAGGCGGAGCAAGCCTTGAAAAGACTTATCGCGACAGCAAGAGACAGTTCGTTCAGATAGAACTTCTCGCGGTAAAAAAGGAGTACCAAGGCAAAGGATTTATGAGACCTCTTGTTGAAACTGCTTTTGAAGTGGCAAAGAACGGGAATCTTCCGGTTATTGTTTCTACAGATGCAAAGCTCAAAAAAGATAAGTATGAACATATCGGAATGCAGCATGTGAATACAAGAACGTTGGGGGAAAAGAGCTTTATGTATGATCTTGTAAGAGAAATATAATTGTGGTAGCGGTATTGACAAACAAAAGTTAATATGGTTAACTAATGAAAGTTAATAGCATTAACTAAGATAAACTAAGGAGCCAGCTTTGCCAAAAGATAAGACTGTCACAAATGCGAAAATCATACAGTTTATGAAAGAAGAGTTTCTTACTTATGGTTATGAGAAGGCATCTCTTAATCGTATTTCTGCAAAAGTTGGAATTACGACAGCGGGTCTTTATAAGCATTTCAAAAGTAAAGAAGATATGTTTTACTATCTGGTAAAGGATACGCTGGATTCTTTTCATGAGATGGTACAAAATGGCGAAGCGCAGATGGAAGCTGATGCTTCTTACAATCCATTTGATGATGACTGGGCTGTTTTCTGGGTTGAGTTTATTTATGAACACTTTGATGGGTTAAAGCTCTTGCTTTGCTATTCAGAGGGTTCGATATATGAAGATTTCGAAGAAAACCTGATCAGACATGAAGAGACGGAAGATAAAAGGTATTATGAGATATTAAAAGCTTCCGGTAATAAGGTCAAGGAGATATCTGATATGCAGTGGCATATGCTTGCGACGGCATATACACATCTTGTGTTTGAGATAGTAAGGCATGACATGAATAGAGATGAAGCACTTTCGCATATGAGATTTGTTGGCGATTTGCTTTATCCTGGCTGGAAGAATATATACGGAATAAATTAATTGTAAATCTATAGGAAACTATGAAAGATCCCGGGAGACCGGGACTTTCTTTGTTTTATGGGTTAGTTAATGCTAACAAAAAAAATTAACTTAAAGGGAGGAACCTCATCATGAAAGAATGGAACAAAAAGAGTGCATTATGGATGCTGCTTTATGCAGTTCTGTATGCAGTAGGAACAGCGATTGTGTGTGTTACTGGAGCGATTACTCCGGTACTGTTTGTGTGTTATCAGATTACGGCAGGAATATTGCTCTCAGGGATTATCATTTACGCATTCAGAAAAGTAAAAGCTCCTGGAGTTGCGGCGTGCCTTGGGCTTGCAATGATTCTATTGCTTTTATTGATCCAGGATGCAGTGGCATGGCATGTGATACCAGTCATTATCATAACTGTCCTTGCTGAGGCAGTACGTGCAGTCTTTAAGTATAACTGGACAGGAGACGTGATCGGTACTGTGATCATGACATTTTCAAGTTTTGGTTATTACGGACAAATCTGGTTTAACAGAGACTATACCTATGAATGTGCAGTTGAAGAAATGCCGGCCGGGTATGCTGATGGCTTAATGGCTGCAAGTCCTGCATGGAGCCTTATCGTAGTAATAGTTGTCGGAGTAGTATTATCTGTGATGATATCAAATGTAACAGCAAAGCTTTTTAAAATTGACAGATAAAAGCGGGAGAAAGCGATGCGACTGGGACATGTAATTTATGTAGTAAAAGATCTAGATGATACATTGCAGATATTAGAGGATCAGGAAACGAGGATTGATGTAGTGGAGTATATGCAAGGATTGTGAAGCTATCAAAGACCATCCGCGCAGGCTAAAATCCAAAGATTCCTGCTTCAATTTATCCATCCCCGGGAGTCGGGCAGGGGTTGGGGGCGGAATGGTACCATAATAAAAAACTTAAAAAAGCCGCAAACATCCGGCTTCATACAAAAACTTATAAACCTCGAATCGTGAAAAATCACGGTTCGGGGTATTTTTTTGCAAATTTTTAAAATCCTGTTTCGGATTAGCAAGGCTCATGTCCCACATAACTTACGAAGGGCGAAGGATGTCCTACCAAAACGAAAGGAGAAAACGGATATGGGCTATACACATGCAATCGACTCACTTAAGGGAGTCCTCATCACACTGGGTACCTCAATCGGCGCAGTTATGCTAGTTTACGGCGGCATCAAGTTTGCAATGGCTTTTCGTCAGATGGATCAGCAGGGCGAACATCAGGCAGTTTACTCGGTGGTAGCAGGCGGTGTGCTTCTTGGGCTTGGAGCACTCGTGGCAGTTTTAACTTAAAAAGGGAGGTTTGTGATGGAAACAGTTGTAAAAGCACTCTATAACGCTTCCTTCACTATCTGGAACACCCTGATGGGTCTTGCCATGACGCTATTTTCCACAAGTCCGACGAGTGCGGCAGGTGGCTCACCTTACGGAACGGTGCATTCGCTTTATAACAGCATCTCAGCGGCTACCATTCCCATAGCCACCTGCTTTTTCGTTATAGCGATCTATAAATCGGTGGTAACTTCTCCGCCGGAACAGCAGGCGCAGCGGTTTTTAATGGATGCGGTCAGATACTGCATCATCCTGTTTGTTGCAGCGCATCTGTGGGAAATTCTTGGTTACATCATAGAGTTTTCAGATGGAATTACATCAAGCCTTGGAACGGCAAGCGGCTACACCCTTTCGATGGGAGGAGATTTGGAGAGGATAATACATGACTCATTAGAGCTTCCGGAGTTTGAACTTTCGGGAGAGTGGATAGGAAAACTCTTTGAAGCGCTTGGCTGCGCAGCTCTTCTACTTATCGGCGGAGTAGTCCTTGTACTTGTGATGGTTGCCAGTTGCCTTTCCATTATCAGTTCTGCATTTCAGAGAATCTTAAAGCCACTTATCATCATGCCATTTGCAGGAATAGCGGTAGCTATGGGTGCAGGAGGTCATGAGATTGGAAGAAGCATGCTTCAGTTTTTAAAGACATTCTTTGGCTTTTGCATTTCTGGAGCAATGATGGTGGTCATCATAAAGACAGGCTGTACCTTATGTACAGATCTTGTAAGTGCAGGGCTTTCCGGTGGAAGTGATATTGAAAACTGCATCATGATGACGGTTCAAGCATCTATCACACCGATTGTGATCGCAGGCCTTGTAAGAGGAACAGATTCAATCATAGCAAGGATGCTGTAGGAGGTTTAGTTATGGCACAGATGGAAAGAAACGTAAATTTAGAGGAAATAGACTCAGATGCGCTCTTTGGGATTGATGCATTAAAAGGTCAAAGCATCTTGCAGAAGATCATCTTCTTTACCTGTCTTGGTGCAGGGATTGTAGCAAATGTGTGTATGCCGATGTTTCTTGGAACGCCAAGAGCGGTGTGTATTTTCATATTTCTTGGGCTTATCCTTATCGGCATTGCTTTTGGATGTAATTATACACAGGACATGACATACGGAAAGTACATGTACTGCTACTTTTTTAAGCCGGTAAAGAACTTAAGGTATGAATCCACAGAAGATATCGGGCGCATCAAGAAAAAGGCAGAAGAGCTTAAAAAGGAAGAGGAGCTGCTTCTTAGAAAGGAAAGGGAGGCAGATCCGAAAGCACAAAGAAAGCTCCTAATTAAGCTTCTTGCATTTGTTCTTGTCTTGGTAATAGCAGTCGTATCAGCGCTTATCTATGTAAAGGCTGTGCGTCCTGTAAGTTACCACCATGAAGTAATAGAGGAAACGGAGGTAGAAAGTGAACAGGGAAACTGAACTTAGAACCCTTGCCCTAACACTTGTAGAAGAGTTCTACGAAAACCAGGGGCAGGGAGTCTTAAATAACTTAAACAAAAGAACATACGGAAACCTTTCATCCGACAAGGATAAAGTTTTACAAAGCATCAGGGAGAGCCTTTCTGATTTTCAGGATGAAAACGGAAATGAGATGACAGAGGAAGATAAAGATAAGGTACTTGCCTTTGTAAATAAGGAGATCTGGGGATACGGGCTTATTGATGAGCTTATCCATGATAAGACTATCTCTGATATCAAGATCCATGATGCAAACCATATCAGAATCAAGCGCGAAGGAAAAAGGGAGAGTAGCACCATAACTTTTCCGTCAGAGGAAAGCTATGAAAGATTTGTGACAAGGCTTTTAGAGCGAAACAAGGTAAATCTTGGTACGGCAAATGCTATCCAGACATTTACCGATGCAGATCAGGATGACTTTATCCTGCGTCTTGCAGTCATAAGCGGCCTTTTGATCGTAGGCGGAAGTCCCTGCGTAGTCATCAGAAAGATTCCGAAGGATAAGTATTCTCTTAAGGAACTTGATGAGATGGGAATGTTTTCAGACCAGGTGGCAAAGAGCATGTCGGAGGAAGAGATTACGGACTTTTATATCTCAGAGGATAAGTCTGAGTTTGATATCCTCTTACACCGCATGATCAGGGGCAGAGGCATCCTTTTTACAGGGAAGGGTGCATCCGGTAAGACAACGCTTATGAATGCCTGTCTTGAAAAGATCCCTGAAACAGATTCTGTCATGATCTGTCAGGAGAATGCAGAGCTTTTTGACCTTAATCACCCGGACCTTATCGCAGCTCATGTCATGGTAAATGGCGGAGATTCTAAGGTCAGCTATAACCTTGGAGATCTTACAAGAGTAGCGCTTCTTGTAGACCTTGACAGGGTAATCGTTGGAGAGGTCAAGGAAGGATCGGAAGCTGCCGGGCTTTCCAAAGCTTCTATGACAGGACATAAGTGCTGGACATCGGTACACGGCGAAAGCTGTGAGATGGCAGTAGAGAAGATGGCAGATTATATATCTCAGGCAACAGGCTATGGAAACAGGGAAGCCTTAAAGCAGCTTCTTGGCTTTGAGTATGTGGTGCATCTAAGAAATTTCCGTGTGGATGAGATCGTAAGGATCATGGACTTTGACCACGAAAAAGGAAAGCTCGTACTTGAAAAGGTTTATCCCTTTACGAAGGAGGCAGTATGAAAAACATAGTAGTGGCAGTACTTGCAGGCGTGCTCTCTTTTTCATTAACGGGCTGCAGTGTGTTTCAGACCTTAGAGGGACAGACCGAGGATAAGCCAAATGAGTACTCAAATGTCTATGAGCTTTCGAGCGGCAAAGCCTATGTCTGGGAGCATGAGGGAGAAACAGATATCAGAAATGATCTAGCCCAGGACAGGGTAGGAGATCCAGTATTCTTTGCCTGCCCCTTAGGTGATATCAACTTTAAGGGAGATGAACTGTCAGATATCGACCAGTATCCGAGAAGTATCTGGATCCCGTCAGATGTAGATGATCAGATTCCAACTGTAACCAGTAAGAATGCTCTTATCTATATTTCAGATACCACAGTACCGGAGGAGATCATCTTTGAAAGATTCGCTGATTACGGGTATTCCATCGGAGTATCAAACATGGAAGCTGATGGAGGCGGACACTTCTTCATAACTTATGCAGAGACCGATGAAGATGATTACAAATACTACGTGGATATGAAATCAGAGGCGGCTCAGGTAACAGAGTTTGATACTATAGCCCGTCTTTACCTTGATAAGGTGGGCGGCATGGAAGTAAATGAGGATACTGTATCAGATGGTGGAACCGTAATGAACCTTGAAAAAGATAAATCCTATATCTGTGAGTTTTATACGGGTACCTTTTATCAGGACTTTAAGTTAAAAGCCAATATCCATAGCTTTGGAAAGCTTGAGCGGTTTGTCTGTCATGATTATGAGTTCTTACATGCCAACTGTATAAAGATTGAGATTCCCGAGTGGTTTAAGTCAGGATATTACTTCGTACAGGGCGTAGGGCTCTTTCGATATGTGACGGATGAAGACCTTTTAAGCTACAACGGGCAGGCGTATGATCCGGGCATTAACTGGAATGATCCTATAAAGCAGTATGACGAGTACGGTGTCTGCATCTTTGATCCAAGCCTTGACATTGATTATGAAGATATAGAAAACATTTCAGATCCGGGGCTTGATGAGTCAGAGATTGTGATAGGGGCAAGTCCTGAAGAAGAGGAAGAAACAGAAGGGAGTGAGATAGATGAATCCAGTGAGGGTAGCACTTTGGATAATGATAGTAATTAGCATATTTATCGTAAGCCTCATTATCCATAAGGAGTTTTTAAAGCGCAGCATCTTTCAGGAGATCTACGGAAAGTATAAAGGAAACCTTGAAAAGAAGGTAAAGGAAGAGAACTGGTTTGTCTCAAAGTACGGTGTGATCGAAAACAGGAGCTTTCTATATAAGATAGACAGGCTGATCACCATGAGCGGACTAAAAAAGACATTTCCGCACCTGTCAGGTGAAGTCTTTATAGGGATATTGTTCATAAGCCTTATTACTACAGCAATTTTGGTATCTAACCTCGCAGGAAATGTGTTCCTTGGCCTATTTATTGCACTTGCAGTAGTAACGGCAGAGTTTCTGGTTGTGATCTTTTTATCGGGAAGAACCTATAACCAGATCGAAGAGGATACGAGCCTTTTTATTTCAATTCTAAGTAACCATGCAAAAGGAAGTTCAGATATCGTAACCATTATGACAAGAACCCTGCCAAGTATGGATGGTCCCATAAGAGAGCTTATAAAGAAGTTTTTACTTGATGCAGAAAAGACAGGAGATATCGACATTGCCTTCGATGTGATGAAGGAATCTGTGGATAACAGGACATTTCAGACCATCATTGTAAATCTTAAGAACTGCATGCACTATCAGGCAAATTATGAAGAGGTATTGCAACAGATGATGAATCAGGTTGCGGAAGCCATGAGCGCAAGGGAAGAGAGGAAGAACATCCTCTTTTCCATGAAGATCACTCTTGTGTCTATATCCATCATGAGCGTCATAATTGTTGCTCTTATCGGAAAGGGTATCGGAGTAGATGTAAAAGCGATACTTACAGGAAACATGGCAGGCCAGTTCATTTTGTTTATCACAGGTCTTTTGTATCTGTTTGTGACCACAAAGCTCTTCGGAGTGGATAAGTAAGGAGGAGAAGATGATAGTAGGACTTTTATTATTTTTGATCTTTGCACTTGTCTTTACTACGATACAGACCCTTCTTCTTAGAAAAGAGGGATCAGATAGTAAGACCTATGCAAAAGAGCAGCTTGAAAATCTTAAGAAAGGCAGGCACTTTCAGGAATTTGTCCTCAGAAAGCAGATAAAGCTTAAAAAGTACGGGGCAGATATTTTTGTAAGAGACGGAATCCTAGTGTCCCAGTGGTATCTGTATAAAGCGCTTTTTGCATCTGTAGCGGGAGTGATCACCTTTGTACTATCTGTAAAGGTCTTTCATGCGGATGCAGGGTACATTATCACTGCGGCAGTTACGGCATTTGCCTGGTTTTTCCTTGATCTGTATCTGTCTATGGAAAATAAGCAGAGTAATGAAGCCATGATGCCGGATATCTGCGAGATGAGTAGATCCGTTCTTTACGGAAAGCGTGGTGGTCAGTACATCATTGATGCCATAAAGGATGCCTGCATAGTTGTTGAGAACAAGCGCCTTAAGATGGGGATGATAAAGCTTAGAAGTAACCTCGATGCAGGACGTAATCTGGAGGAATCCTTAAATGAGTTTGAGATGAGCTTTACAACTCCTGAGATTGCAAGCTTTTGTACGGTGATAAAGTCTTTGCAGACAACAGGACATGTGGAGGAAGCTCTTAAGACTCTTGAAAACAACATCGAGCGTGGTCAGGCTGGCGTAAATAAACGAAAGTGCATCGTCCTTGAAAACAAAACGATGGTGTATGTGTTACTTATAGCGTTTGATCTTCTGATCATGATTTTATACTGCATCATCATGAAGCTACTTGATATGCAGATCGCATTTTAGGAATGGAGGCTCTATGAGAAATCTTTTATTAAAGAAGAAAAAGGCATCAGTTATTGAAAACGTGCTTGTAAGTCTTATCAGCATTGTCATGGTCTGCGCCTTTCTTGTGATCGTTTTTGGAGCCTTTTCTTCTATTAATGATAAGTGGTCTATGAGGCAGGCAGCAAGAGAGACGCTTCTTATCATGGAAACGGAAGGGTATCTAAAGCCGGAGGATGAACAGGCACTCATACATGAGCTTGAAGGTTACGGGCTATACAATATTAGCCTTTCCGGCACAACAACTACGGAAGTTGACTATGGAGAGAGGATATACCTTAAGATCACGGGAACCTATGATGATAATATTCTCGCTTTTGCAGGCGGTATCTCGAAGGTGGCTCATCACCCGACAACAATAACCATTCATAGGCAGACCACGGCAAAGCAGTAAGGAGGGCGTATGAAAAAGAAAAAGAAAGCAACCGGTGCAATCGGATATGTGATGCTTTTTACTATGGCGATCATTATGGTCATCATTACGCTCTTTATGCTTGCAAGCAGCAAGTTGCAGACCATTCAGCACGATGTGGATGATGCACTGGCAGACTCAGTACTTGCAGCCCTTGTAGCAGATGACATTTACTACTTTGAGACCTGGGAAGGAACAGGTACGGCGGTAGTAAGATTCAGGGATCTTGATGAAAGTTACAGGCTCTATAGGGACTGCATGAAGGATGCTATTGAGTCAAAGAATGACTTTTACGGAAATATCCGTTATCCCACATTTATCTGTTATGAGGTGGAGGATGGGGAAGTTACTATCACAACCTTTTATGAGTCAGGCGGAAGAAGTGAGAGTCATGGGGCACTTGGAGATGTAAAAACCCCGACAGGCGAAACTGTAAAAGAAACAAGCGCCTATGGGAAGGTCACATTTGACTTACAGAGCCTTATCGGAGGCGAGCCCATAGGAAAGAGCAGAGATTTGTATTGTACTTTGGAAATTAACAGTGAAGAAAGTTACGAGGAGGCAAAATAATGTTTGAGAAAAAGGTAAATACCAAAGAGGTCAAGGAAGCAGTAAGGAAAGAAAAGAAGGAGAAAAAAGCGGTAAGTAAGACCGGCATAGTAAAGATTGTACTTGTACCGCTTCTTATCACTGCAGTCTTAGTCGCAGCCATCTATCTTGTGATGGATAAGATGACAGAGCGTGAGACCCTTCTTAAGAATGTGGTTGTAGCCAGTCAGGATATCAGGGTAAACGCCTATATCACACCGGATGAAGTTGACCAGTATTTTGATGTGATCCAGGTAGACGGGAATGCAGTAGCAGAGAATGCCTATACGTCTCTTAAGGATTTAAAAGAAAAAGGATTTTATACCAATATCCCTATTGGAAGCGGTCAGATCCTTTACTCCGGTAATATCAAGCCCACAGATGCAAGGCTTGATAAATATAAGTCCGGGTATGAGATCACAAGTATCGCAGTTTCAAACTTCGATAAGGGCGTAAACGGAAAGCTAAGGGAGGGAGCAATCATTGATGTATATGCAGTTGACCCTGCAATAGATGAACTCACCCTATATGTGGAAGATGTATACGTGGCAGGAGCATTTGATTCCTCCGGCAATGAGCTTACCACAGAGGAAGGTGTAGCACAGAGCTTTACAGTCTATGTAAAGGCTGCCGAGATCGAAAACATGAACCGTGCAATCAACTATGGCGAGATCCACATTTATCAAAAATAAAATTGGTATTAAGAAATAATAGGATGTTGCCGATATATCAAATAGCGATGGAAGCGTGTTTTTCAATGGATTGAAGTTCGTTGAAAAATGCGCTTTTCCTTTTGAAGGAAACAAACGACGGCTCGTAATAAGGAGAAGCCCTATGAATATATTTCTTAACCCGAATCATGAAGAGAAAAAAAGGATTACAACATCCAAAGAGCTTGCCCAATATATCTTAGAAAGCGGAAATGATATAGAAAAGATGTCAGAGGAAGACCGCACTAAGATGGATGCTAAGATAACTGCCAAGCTTCAATCTGGTAAAAAGCTGTCACAGAAAGAGATGGACTATCTAAGAAAAACCAATCCCATCATGTACGCACATGCTTTGAGAGTACAGAGAATGGCAGAGGCTGTAGAGGAACAGCTAAAGCACGCAAAGAGCAAGGAAGAAGCTGACCAGATTATATCTTCTGCTCTAAGTGGCATATCAAAAAATGATCCTGACAGGGAGTATATCTTTGCTGCAGTCAATCGTATTTCGACAGAATTTCATAAATCAGGTGCTTATGAGAAACTCCCGAATACAGTTGAAGAGGGAGATAAAGAGGGAAAAGAAAGCGGAGACGTCTTTTCTGATGCGGAAGATGATGAGGGCGAAGGTTTTGACCTTAAGAACTGGAGCCCACTTAGAGAAGTATATGACAGCCTGCCCACATTTTCTGTAGGAGCGTAAATGTAAGCAGAGTATCCGGGACGCGTTGCAGTAGTAACCAGGTTATTCGCTTGAAAGGATAGTTTATGAATGTAATCGGAATAGGAAACTACGGATTAATTAACAGTAATTACGCTAAGAAAACAAGCACAGATGAAGTACAGGTTTCAACTTCGTTTGCTGATATTGTGCAGAATAAGTTTAATACAGCAGAAGGAACCATGAGAGTTGGAGAATCGCAGACTAAGGTGTATGCTGACAAGCCATTATGGCATTGGCACGATGGCCCGTTTGGATATAGTGCTGAGGTATACAAGAACGAAGGGGCCGTTTCAGAATATCTGGTAAAACTAAAATATGACAACGGAAAGGAAGAAGAACGGGTAGTTGATGCAGAAAAGGTAAAAGCTTCTTCCTGTAATATGGTTGACCTGTCTGTAAGAATGTATCATTTGGAGGCGGAGGGTAAAATTGAGAATCCTGCGCCCGATTTGATAGTGGCACATTTATACTTGCAACACAGGATGCCTAATGCAAATGAGAATACCATTGTTGATTACAGAAGCTGGTTTGAGCAACAGCTTGAATTAGAACTGAATAATGATAGGAATTGGAAGAACATCAATAGATGGACGAATCTTTTAGATTATCTGTAAAAAATGCTATTTACCGCTCGGACCTTTCCGGGGAGCGGTGCAGCTCTGACTGACAGATGAGCTGCGGAAAGGAGGAGACTATGCCATTTGCAGTACAAACAAGTTATAGTCAAACATATCAGTATGGAAGATACAATTCTAAACCAGGTTATACAGATACTGCTTTTGACACAGAATTTATGGGGAAAGCGACTTCCCGAACCACTTCATCTAGTGATGGGAAGAATATCGGTATCATGACAATAGGAAGCAGAGGGTTCATTGCCGAATATGCCGATTCTTCGACGGAGCAGGATCCGATCATAAAGGTTGGAGATTATGAGGTTCGAGTGAATGATGTTGATCCGAAGAATGCTACCGAGATAGAGATGTTCGCATTGACATCTTATATGGATGATAAGGGTCTCACAGATAATACAGGCATGAAGACCTTTAATAAGATGAGAGCATATTCATCTCAGGCTGAATATAACGGATTTTGTAATGGAATCGCTGATCCGATGGCAGCATGGTCACAAAATCGTGATTGGACTGCTATCTTACAGAATGCTAAAGAGACCTATCTTGCTATGCCCAAGGCTTATGAACATGGGTTGAAATGTCAGAATATCATAGACAGTCTGGTATCATGGAGTGATTTCAGAACATATTATAGTAATAGTACTTCAAAAACCGTAGATTTGTCGGATGCTATAAAGATGTTTGAAGATGCCAATAAGATATCAGCTCAGGAACTGAAAGAAGAAAAAGACTGGCGCGATATGTCCGCTGAAGAATGGGATAAGATGCTTGAGGGTGTTGATAATTATATTGACGCTTTTAAGGAACGTTTGCGTGAAATGGAGGAAATGCAGGACGAGGCTGCTCAAAAGGCGGCTATGGAAGCTGATCCGGAGATGAGGACAATTGCAGCATCATCTGCAGCTTTAGCTGTAGCAACGGGTTTTGATGCCGGAGCATCTTCTGAAACTGAGGAATCCGGTGAAGTTTCTGCGAAAGACGGCGTTGACCATGAAAAGAACTGGACAAAGAAGCTTAAGACCGATGATCAGACTGTTCTTATGACCGCAAAGGAAGCGCAGAAGATGGAGAGCAATGCTCTGTCAAAGTATCAGGAGATTCAGCTTGTTGGTACTACATCTGTGGGAGTGTCTTACACAAGTGCCGCTACAGAGTGTGCATCTGTTGATGAGGACGATAAAAAGGAAAAGGTCTGGACGATCACCTGTATAGGAGCAGACGGGATCAGCAGTAAAAAATGCCAGAACGGTAAAGTCCTTTCAAGCTGGGAACTAAAATACGAGTCGCCCGAAGATGCGAAGCGAGTTGATGACTTAATTGCAAGCTTCAAGAACGATGAGAACCTCAGATTTGCCGGAATGAAAGACTTTTGGACTAAGTTTTTAGGCGGAAACATATCCAAGGATGACCTTACATTTACAGGCGACGCCTGGGCTTGGATAAGGTAAAATGATAATTCTTTTCAAAAAGCCCCGGAAATTTTGATCTGGGGTCTGTCAAGTAGACAGGTAAAACAAACAAAATATGATCAAACGAAAAGGTGGTCACATAATCAGTGATCACCTTTTTGCTATGTTGATGGGTGAGGCCATCATATTTATCCTTGGTCTGCTTGTTGACTACTATAACTGTCAGGAAATAACTGTCAACCCTGCGCAAAGCGCACCGCGGAGCGGCGTTGGGGTTGACTGATATTTCCTGGCAGTTATTCTGTAGTCAAGCAGATCAAGGATATTTATGCGCTTTAGCGCACTTTATTCAAGGGCAGAGTCGCCAGACTCTGGCTTCATTTTGGATAGATAATCATGCTGCCCACTTTGCCTTGTACTTCTGGATGCGCTTGTTCTCTGCGATTGGATAATCCTTTGGATTGTCTGTGAGCATAGCTTCCTGACGTACTTCTGCCGGAGTCTTTCCATTAAATCTTTCCTGTGGACGTTCATATGTGTAGAAGTGTAGATATTTTTCTATTGCATCTCTAAGTGATGCTTCATCTGTTGGCGCCTTTAGCAGAGATACCGCAACTGAAGTTCAGAATGTCTTCATGAATGAGGTGTTCAGGGTTTATATAAGCCCAGATATGCTTGGAATCGAAATAGGCGCAGCCCTTAAAAATGTGGTAGCTCTTGCAGCCGGAATGGCAGATGGATACGGACTTGGCGAGGTAAACATTTTTTATTGGTAAAATTATCAGTCAAAGTAAGGCCTTATAACCTTATTTACGATGTTAAGCATCACATACATGATAAAACTGTCGATTGGAAGCATGATGGCGTTGGAGAGAAGTCGTCCTGGAAGAATTGCTGCAATAGCCTGTCCATAGAGCATGTTAAGCCACAAGGTGTTAAGGATGATGTTGCAGACAATCTTAACAACAAGCTGAGACAAAACAACATTAAGAACCTTAACGGGCCTTTTGTAGAGGAAGAATCCGTAAATAATAGCTCCCAGCATAGCAGTGATGGTAAAGCCAGGGAAGAAGTTTCCGTCTCCTGATGCAAACCATTTGATAACATCCATTGCTCCGCCAAAGATTGCTCCGATCCATGGACCAAAGAGATAGTCCACAACCTGGTTTGGAAGACCTGAAAAACCGATCCTGATGTACTGGCCAATCTTGATAGTTGCCACGTAGCCAAGGACTACAGCCAGGGCGCCCATCATTCCGCAAAATGTAAGGACCTTTGTTTCCTTAAGCCTTGATAGTGATGAGAGTTGGGATTTACTTGAAATTGTTTGTCCTTTAGACATAAAAAAGCACCTCCTTTGCAGTATTCTCGTGACCACATCGGAGATGTACATAGTTCGTTCGATGTAGCAGCGGGATGCGACATTAAAACCGCGGACCAAGATCCTTCGTCCCGATGACAACTCCCTGTTCACCAGGCACTTAACGCTCTAACGTCTACTCTGCATTTCTTATTTTGAGGTAATAATACAACAGAATGATTAGCAGGTCAAGGGAAAGTTTCATAACATGGAGTTTATTGCTGTCAGCAAGGATATGAAAGCCCAGGTTCAGGCTAATGCGGCGGCTTATGGTAACGCAAATAAGATGGTTGTTCTTATTGACGAGGAAAAGCTTGAACGCATGGCTACGGATGAGTCCTTCAGGAAGAAATATGAAGGGATTATCGCTATGTCACAGACGAAGATGGCTGAGGCAAAGAACAGTCTTACAAGTAGCGGAGCAAGTGTTAAGAACTTTGGTATGTCGGTAGATTCAAATGGTAAAGAGAACTTCTTTGCTACGGTAGAAAAATCTCAGGATCTACAGAAAAAACGCATAGAAAAGAAAGCGGCAGAAAAGAAGGCTGCAAAGCAGCAGGAAAAGAAGAAAGCAGAGAAGAAAGCCCAGGAAGAGCGGATTCAGAAAGCAAAGGATAAAAAGGCAGAAAAGACAGACTCAGATAAAGAGGATGCTGAGGCTATTGATAACGAGGAATATATTACATTTGAAGCTAATTCTGTGGATGAACTCCTCTTTAAAGTTCAGAATTACTCATACAATAGTGCTGCTGGCAGAGTTAAGGTTATATTTATCTAGATATAAAGAGCTCCGGAAACGGGGCTCTTTTGATGCGTAAAAGAATATCGTTTGTTATAATAAACCTTAAGAAACGTGATGATTTAAATATAATGCTGAAACGGGAAATAGACAAATGAAGCTAATAGTGAGTAACAGCAAAGGAAAAATTAGGGAATAAGTTTAGAGGAGTCCGTATGAAAAAGAAAAGTATGGCATTAAGTGCGTTTATAGTCTTTTCTCTACTGATGGCAGGATGTGGCAATCAGACTATGCCGGTAGCAGAAGGAAATAATAATCCGGAAGCAGAAAGTACGGAAGTTGTATCTGAGCCTTCAAAAGAGGAATTTGAAGCAGATAGTGTATCGGCTACAGGCCCTTATGGAGAGATATCTGTCAGTCTGCCGGGAGACTGGGATTCAGAGGAAGCTCCTGTTGACAGTGATAAGATGATGTATGGACTTTACGGACTTATTTTAAAGCCGCAGAGTGCGTCAGGTGGACAGATTGAGTTGTTTTGCTCTGATAGTTTTGGTGTATGTGGGACGGGACTATCGGAAGAAGAAACTATTCTTGGCGGAGATACAGCTCATATAGGAACTTTTGACGATCACGAGCACTGGGACTTTATTACATTTAACAATGGTAGTCCTCAGATAGTAGCACAACACACAGACTGCTCTTCGTGGACAGATGAAATGTGGGATGAGGCTATGGAAATTCTTGATACCATGAAGTTTGATACATCTAAGATCGCAGGTGGTATTGGTCAGTATATTCCAGAGTCCGAAGAAGATGCGATTGCCGTTATGATGAGTGTAACTGATGTAACGCCTAGCGGCTTAACGGTTCATTTCAGACAGTATGATAAAAGGGATACAGAAGAACTTACCTATGGTCAGTCGTACACATTGCAGGTGCAAAACGGGGATTCATGGGAAAACGTACCTATGATTATCGACAACGGAGCTTTTACAGATGAAGGATATATTCTTCCTAACGAAGGAGAAACAGAAATGGTAACGGACTGGGAGTGGCTCTATGGAAAGCTTTCACCGGGGACATACAGGATTACAAAAACTATATCTGATAGCAGAGCCGTTGGAAATAATCCTTTGTATTTTCTTACTGCACAGTTTTATATTGCTGGATAGGAGGTGGTTTGGTGAAAGTCTACATACCAGAAGGAGACAAAACGCACCTTGGTTTTAGGTTCCCTGGACCTTTATCTGTTGATAAAGAAACAGAGTTAGTTAAGAGATTTCTTTTAGAAAAAGGCGTTGAGATTGGGAAATCCGAGATGATGCCAGAATGTGATATTTATAAGTGCAAGCTTGGCGAGTATGGCTTTGAGTTATGCGTGGACCTTGATTATGGCTGCACCATCTTAGCAGATGAAGATACAGTTGCCACTCTTGAAAAATTACTGTCTGAAGCGTAGGAGGAGCATGACATGGGATTATTTGGGCCGAAGAAGTACATATATCTTTCTGTATGCTTTGAGAGCGGCGGGAAGACATATTGCTATCTTACAAAGGATAAGTACATAAAGGTTAACGAAGTTGTAATGGTTCCGGTACCAAATGAGTCTGACAAGAATCATATGTAAAAAGTGTCCTTACAGAGATATGTCATGATTGGGGATGATGGTAGATGTCAAATGAAAAGTTTTGGATAGCATATGAATATGACCATGAGAATATGACGGCTGAACGTGTTTATAGGTACAATAGAGGGCTTATGGAGAGAAAGAATCCTGACGGAACATGGCATGAAGAAAGAGAGGCTCTGTGTATATTCTGTGGTGAAGACTGGGATTATGAGGATATTACAGAGGAAGAGGCGAATCAGATAGTTGTGAAGTACTAGGGGTAATGCTATGGCAAAACTGAAAGCAGGAGATACAGCTTATATTATTGAATCCAATAGGATTATTCGAGAAGTAGAGATAAAAAACTGTTCCGGAGGCATGTATCTTATACGGTTCAAGGATTCTGGTGGTGGTATAAAAGTGAAAGAGCACAGACTATTTGTCTCTAGGGATGAGGCAGAGGCATCTATATCAACAGGAGTAAAAGCAAAAAAATCACCATATGATTATATGTAGTCGGAGGTTAAATAATGTATGGCGGGACAGGGTTATTTTGAAGACGTCATCAAAGATAGGTTTGATGACGAGATATTTAACGAATTGGCAAGCTATATTGAGGAGCATCCTCAGGAACTTGAAGGAGATTATCAGGAAATCGAAACTCCTGATGAGGCAGAACTGGATAGTTATTCTATCAAGGTTATTCATCCTACGATGGGGGACGGTGATAGGATTGACCTCGAAATATTAGTAGAGGCATCTATCTATGTTTATGAGACTATTAGAAATTACAGGCATGACGATGACACTTCTGAGTGGTATCGTCTGGAAGGCTATGTGGTTTTTGACGATGAGCTAAAGGATTTTCATATTGAAAACATTGAAAAATACTGTGGAAAGAAGAATTTATCGCGAAACAAACTCGATAACAATCTTGTACCAGTGATTCCGAAAGCTGAATTTGATAAAGCTGCTACGGAAATTCTTTCAAAGTATTATCCGGAAGCATTGGCGGAACCGATGCGCATAGATGTCAATGAACTTGCAAGACGGATGGGTCTTAAGGTTGAGGAAGTTCAGATTACCCATAATGGTGGGGCGTTCGGAGAAGTATTCTTTGCTGATATGGAAACCACTTATTATGATGATGAAGTTGGAGATTATAAATCAAGACGGGTTAATAAGGGAACTATATTTTTAGATCCGAAAGTATATTTCATGCGTAATATCGGCTCCAAGAATAATACTGTTGCACACGAGTGTGTTCATTGGCATTATCATAAGAGGTTCCATGATTTCATAAGGCTTTACACTGAGAAGGGTAACTATCATTACTGCTGGACAAGAGAAAGCGCTAAAAAGAAAGACAAATGGGAACCCTTGGATTGGATGGAATGGCAGGCAAATGGAATAGCTCCAAGACTGCTTATGCCATACGAACCAGCTAAGAGGAAAGCAGAGGAACTGATTTCAGGATATAGGAATAATTCACCAGAAGCATCTGATACTGAAATCTTGCAGAGTGTGATATTTGATTTAGCAGCTTTCTTTGATGTATCAAATGTATCTGCAAAACTAAGACTTATCGACCTTGGATATGAAAAAGCCCAGGGAATTTATACATATGTCGATGACAGATTTATTGGTAATTATTCATTTAAAGAAGGAAGTTTGAAGAAGGGACAGACCTTTGATGTAAGTTTCCTTGATTTTTCCATTGCATGTATATCTAATCCCAAGCTACAGGAGCAGGTAGCCAAGGGATATTACGTATTTGTGGATAACCATGTTTGCATCAGAGACCCCAAATATGTAATGAAAATGGGCGGTCAGCTTGTACTCACTCACTACGCAAAAGAGCACATGGATGAGTGTTGTCTTGTCTTTGACAGGCAATTTGATCAAAGCCGCTATAGCACCTACGAGTATATGCAGGATGCTATGTATGCCAAGGCCGTTGCAGAATATTGTTCTATCGTATCATTTAATCAATGCCCGCTAAATGCAGAGATAGAGGATGCTGCAGAAAGACTTGCGGCTATGAAGGCAGATGCCGAATGGGAAGATGACGCATTGGATTCTATGCCGGGAAGTTTCCCTAAATCCCTGAGTTTCCTTATGGACAAGAGAGGGATTGATTCAGAAGGACTTGCAGAAAGAGTGGGATTAGAAAAGAGCCAGATACAGAGGTGGTTGCGTGGCACTGTAAGTATTTCAGTAAAAAACCTTGTTGTACTGAGCATAGGGATGAATCTTCCGCCATCAGTGAGTGAGAAGTTTTTACAATCAGCAGGTGCTCCTCTTAGAATCTCAAATCCAAACGAAATGATTTACAGAAAGATTCTGGAGACTATGTATGATTTTGATGTTGAATATTGTAATGCCCAGCTTATGGAAATGGGATTAGAAGCTCTTACAAAATAAATAAATTTTTTTAAAACACGGCGTGTTTCGAGAATATGATATTGATAAGGCGGTTTATGGAGAAAAACATCTCTGCAAGCCGCTTTTTTCGTGACACGGCGTGTTTCGAAAAGGGTATTTTATTATGCTATGCTCGTATCATCAAAAGAGAGATACAGCGCTGAACTCTTGATTATATGCAGTTTATAGAATTATTTGCTGGAGGTGGCGGCATGTTAAAAGAGTTTAATGATAACAAATTGGTAGTTACTTGTCCCAAGTGTGGGAAGGTTCTGCTTAGGGCGGATAATGGTGATATTGAAATTATCTGCACTAATACAAAGTGTTTAAAGAAGTGGAATGTTTTTATTAAGAGTGGACAGATTCGCTATGAACCTGTAGAAAAGCAAGAGAACGCGTCTTAATGTTTTTTTTGAAAGTGTCGGTTGACTTACGCGAAGGACAATGATAATATAGTCTCATCGTATTTCGGGTAACTTACGCGATAAACAAGTCAAGAAGGAGGAATGGAACACATGGAAAGAATACAAGTTTATCCGCCGGATGATATAAAAGAACTCTTAGAGAACGAGGCAAAATTAAAGAAATGTAGTGTCAGTGAGCTAACTGTGGAGATATTACAGAAATACTATGGTAAATATTCCGAAGAGGAAAAACCTCCAGTTCAAGCGTTTTATGATGACATATTCAAAGAGGTAGAGACCTTTATTGAATTAAAAATCAAAGAAAAGGATGCGGATCCTGATAGAGACATTGAATTTGATTTGCTTACAGCTTCTGAAACCTTTAGAAAAATACACATGGTAGCAGATGGCAAACCGGCGATGAATAGAGCGACTATAGGAAGATTGTTTTCTTCTAATGTTAAGAATGGATGGGGGATTTATAGAAGAGTTGAAGCTATAAAAAAGCCAGACGGAGAGCCTAAAAGAAGCGTTAATAGAGCACAAATGTATAGGATAACAAAATAAGAGGATGGATAAGGGATAAGAAAAATCGAAAATATGTTCGTGTTCATATTGATGTTTTTAGCATAAAGATGTATATTAATAGCAGAACAAATGTTCTATATATGATCAGCAGGAGCGTATAGCAGATAGTGCGGTTCCACATGGTTTTGTGCTATCCCACCCTCGATAGAGGAGTACAGAACATAGGCTGCTATAATTCATTGACGGATTTGTTTCCCTTTGCCGTCCATGTCATTGAAAAATAATGATGATGGAGGTGAGAAGTTGATGAAAGTTGTTACCAGGGGTAAGTTTGTTTGTTGCCCTAAGTGCGGTACCCGTGCCACAGTAACAGAAGTTGGTATGGATAGATTTATTTGTAAGAACAAGGATTGTAATGCAAGATTTGGAGGCTGGGTAGTAGATGGATTTGTCGTAACATATGAGGAAAAAAATAACGAAGACGAAGACATTCTCAGCAAGTTTGAAGCATGTAGAGGCAAGCTTCAGATACTGAATTCACTTATTTAATTGAATACTGAAATGAGGATTATCGTGACAGAACCGTAAGGTCGGCGAGAAATCCAAGAGTTTGTTAAGAGCGAGATGCACTTAATCAGCTAACAAGGATGACCTTCATTAAGAAGGCATACGGCTGTTAAGGATAGCACAGAGCCTGCAAAACGGAGTGAACACCTATATTAGGTGATCTGTTTTGCAGGCTCTTTTTTTGTTCCTCCGTTTTGCGGCTCTTCCGAGGAAATTGGAAGAGGCGTTGTACAGAGAATTTTATTTATAACTCATTTTTCCATATTTACCTCGGAAAAGTTTTTCCGGAGTTCCGGATTAGGGCAAATCGTGCCCCACAACCCAGTAGGAGGTAAAGAAAAATGAGAAAACAGTTTATTTTTGATCCACAGAAGGAGACAGCAACAGCTTATCTTACAAGGATGTCTCCGGTTCTTGGCGCTTTAAGAAATGATGGCGCTTCGGTTGTTAATCAGCAACTTGTATCTTCCATTGGCTCAGAGGAGCAAAAAGAAATTGAAAACGAAATGTGCAAAGCATTTGAAAAGACTATTTGCACAGAAACAAGGCGAGTTATAAAAATGACTCCCGGTAAACTTGATGATTATGAGGATGATTATAAGAATGAGCTCAGAATAGACATCCTCAAAGAAATCCACAAGTTCAATAATCCTGCATATTTAGAGGGGACGCAGACATATTCTATTGATGCTTTTGTCAGGGCAAGAACCCGCGGCGTGACCAAAAAGATTATTGGAATGAAGCGTGAACGTAAGGAATATCAGATGAAGAGGGAAAGTCATGTGAAAAAGATCATGGCAGCTCTTCATATGGAAAATGGTAGTACCGTATTTAAAGTGGAAGACATTTTCAAGAACCAGCACTTGGCGAATGATTCTATGGAGCTTTCTATGGATCAGATTTGGGATGTAATGGCTGCGATGGAAGATGCTTCATACCTTGAAGACTTAACGGATTATGAAGCAAATTATAAAGAGAAGAAGTTCGACTCGGTTGAGCAACAGGAGATCATTAAGGAATTTATGAAAGATATGTCAGTTTACCCTGAGTATGAGATGTATATTTACCGTCAGTCACTTCGCCTTAGGCTGGATGAAACCACAAATAAAGAGATTGCCTGCGATAGAAGATTGATCGATATGTGCAAGGCAGCACCTGAGGCTTGTGACAAAGTCATCTACGAGAGGATTGTCATTGAAAGGCCTAAGAGCGGGATTGCTCCTAATTCTGAGTTTGAAGAATATGTTTCTACAACATATATAGAAACCACATACAGAAGAATCGATAGGAATATCAGAAGTGCTTTTGTAAAAAAGAGCCTCGATGAAACAGATATGCTGGCAATTCTTAATCATTTAATCAATATGTAACCTTGGAGCCCTGGCTGAAAAATGCTAGGGCTTCTTTGACGTCAAAACGACGTCGCTTGCTGAAAAACCTGACGTCTAAATGACGTTCTAACTCATTATTTAAGACTGTAAATACATTGTGCATTGCGTTGAAAGGTTTGATATTACTGCATTCCCTGACCTCCGCCACAAATGTTCGTGGTTTTGATTGGGCTCGTTATCATATTTAAAAAGCAGCTTACCAGTCTGATACAGAGTATTCTGTCAAAGATCACAAGCCAGAGCAACAGCATTTAGAGAGGTTGTTATGAGACAAAAAGGAAGTATGACGATCGCCATGTGTATGATGCTGTCTGTTATGCTTGGTATCCTGGCAGCGGGTATTCAGCTCTGCAGAGAGCAGTATGCCCGGGTACAGGCAGTGAATGCGGCAGATACAGGGCTGTACTCCGTGTTCTCAGAGTATGAGAGAGATTTGCTGGAGGAATACGATTTATTTTTTCTGGACAGCGGATATGGTAGAGGCAGTATAGATGCCTTCCATGTGGTACAGCAAATGGAGAATTCCATGGCACTGACACTGGAAAGCGGTATCAAGGGAAGTACACAGGAGAGTTGTTCTATTACAGGGTACAGTCTGGCCTCGGATAACGATGGGGAGGTATTTTGCGCACAGGCAGCGGCGGCTGTCAGAGAGCATCTGGGTACAGAAGCTGTCAAACGCCTGAAGGAGTATCTCAGTGATACAGGAAAAGTAATAGAACAGCAGCAGGAGCAAAAGGATACCGGTGCGCCTCCGATGCCGGAGGAACCGGAGGCGGAAGGTGCGGGTATGCCGGAGATCACCCCGGAAAATAATCCTCTGGAGATCATAAAGCGAATCCGGGCTATGGGAATTCTGGGATTAGTTCTTCCAAACGATGCAGTTATTTCCGAAAAGGAAACAGACGTTTCCACTTTCACTTCAAACCGAAATCTGCAGAAAGGTATGGGAGATATGAAAGAACAGAAAACTGGAGCCGCTGACAAACTTTTTCTCCAGACCTATGTTATGAATAAGTTTGGTACTTACAGGGTGCCCGGGAATCCGGGAGCCCTTGATTATCAGGTGGAATACATACTGGGAGGCAGGGGCAGCGACAGGGAGAACCTGAAAAAAACAGTAAACAGGATTTTACTGCTGCGTGAGGCAGCCAATGCGGCGTATCTCTATACGGACCCGGAAAAACGAGCGCAGTCCGGTGCACTGGCGACGTCATTGTGCACAGCGCTTCTGATACCGGAAGGTGCCTTTGTGGTGGAAAAGCTGCTTCTGCTGGGATGGGCCTACGGAGAGAGCCTTTTGGATGTGCGTCAACTGATGGCCGGAGGAAAAGTTCCGTTGGTAAAGACAGGTGCTGACTGGAAGCTTGAACTTTCCCATATAGGACAGATTTTTACATTGCTGCAGAATGGACAGACAGAAAATACTTCCGGATTAGATTATAATGACTATCTGCAGATACTGTTGTTCACAACCTCCAGGCACAGTCTGGCATTCCGCTGTATGGATATGATAGAGCAGAATATACGGCTCAAACCGGGAAAAGAAAATTTCCGGATAGATTCCTGTATGGAAGGTCTGGAGATCGAGACAAGTTTTCTAAGCCCGTCCGGGAAGCGATGGACGGCAGTCAGAAGCTACGGATATGATATGTAAAAGGCAGAGAGGGGGAGCATATGCCCAGGACAAAAAGCAGACAAGGATGTAATAGAAAGGATTGGTACTCTCTTCAGCAAAAAGGCAGTCTGACCCTGGAAAGCGCAGCTGTTCTCCCTCTCTATTTTCTGGCAATGGTAATGCTGATCAGTATGATGGACATTTTTCGGATTCAGACGATTTTGGTGTCGTCTATGAGCCAGAGTGCCAAGGAACTGGGCATGTATGCCTATAGTATAGACGGTGAAAGTAAATCTCCCGTAGGGGCAGTGACAGATGCAGCTTGTATTGCCTATGCCTCAGCAGAGGTACAGAAAAGATTAAAGGGTGAGAATCTAGCAGGAATTGTGGGAAGACAGGCAGGAGTCACACTACTGGGGTCTCATTACAGGAACGGTGTTGTAAGCATAAGGGCAAATTATCTGTATAAAAGTCCAGTGGCTCTCTTTCCGGTTTTTCCGGTAAAGATAGAGGCGGCAGCCTGTGCGCAGGCTTGGCTTGGATATAATGGGGACAAATACGGCAGTGCGGATAACAGCTATGGGGAAGAGATGGTCTATGTTACGGATTATGAAAGTGTATACCACACTTCATCGGACTGCACCCATATAAAGCTTACGACAAAACGGGTGGCAATGCAGAACGCGGCACAGAGCAGGAATGAGTATGGGGATAAATATTATCCATGTGAAAAGTGTATGAAAGGGCACGAGAAGGATATGTTTGTATATATTGCGGACAAGGGGAACCGTTATCACAGTGACAAGTCATGCGGCGGCCTTTCGCGCCATGTGCGGATTATGAAAAAATCAGAAGCGGACAACAGAAACCTCTGTTCACGCTGCGGACAAAGAAAAGGGGATTAGATGGCAGAAAAAATAACAGTAGGTATTTTTCTTGGGTTTATGGGATGGGAAGATTTAAGAAGTAAAACTGTTGCAGTATGGAAGATTCTTTTATTTCTGGCAGGCAGTTTAATATGCACAGCAGTGAAAACTAAGGGCATTCCAAAAGAGATGTGGAATGTGGTGACGAGCCTGATACCGGGCGGCCTGCCGGGATTACTTCTATTGGTTCTGGGCAGGGTATCCGGCTGGGCAGTGGGCAGTGCAGACGGGATCATTGTGTTAATATTGGGAACTTATCTGGGGTTATGGCAGACTTTGAGTGTATTGTCCGGTGCTTTTTTACTGGCTGTATTGACAGCAGGTTTTTTGATGGCTGTACAGAAAAAAGACAGAAAATATGAGATGCCTTTTGTTCCGTTTTTATTTGGAGGCATGGTATTTCATTTCATTATAGGTTAAGGCGGGGGGTATAGAGGACATGGTGGATATGGAGGACATGGGGATATAGAGGACATGAGGACATGGGGGGATATGGAGGACAGGGGGACATGGTGGATATGGAGGACATGGGATATAGAGGACATGAGGGGATATGCGGGGATATAAGGACATATGGGGGAATATGCGGGGATATAGGAGATATGAGAGATATGAGGTATCCAAGAAGAAAAAGCAGAAAAAAGAACAGAAGAAGGAATAAAGGAAACTTAGTATGCAGGGGGAGCTATACACTGGAAGCTGCCTGTATCAGCGGTGTATGGATGCTGACAGTGTTTGCAGTTCTGCTGCTGCTGGTCGGAACTATAAAAAAGGGCGTATACACGGCAAAAGCATATGAGGCGGCTGTATCAGGCAGTACAGAGGCAGTACGCAGGCAGGGAGATGGAGTGACTGCTGCCCGGGAACGGCTTGCAGGTGAAAGCGGGCATTATTCCGTAAACGGCAGCAAAAGAGAAATTACTGTCAATTATGAGGAATATATAAAATATCCTTTTGCAGGGTTGCAGTGGCATATTCAGGGCAATGCAAAAAGTAAAGTGATCCGGCCGGTATTGTTTATAGAAAAGGTAAGAAGTGTAAAAAAATGGATGGGACACTGACACTACAGCGTAATAAGCAGTAAGTTCCAAAACGAAGAGGAAAAATGCACAGGTTATTTAGAGGATAAGGAGGGGAAAATGTGAAGGCAGAGTACAGAAGGGAAATGAATCACAGCTATCTGATGCTGAAGACTGACGGAGAACTAAATATGCAGGGATATGAGATGAAAATGCTTTTACACAACCAATTGGCAGGCCTGCTTCCCCTTTCTGTGCGTTATATAGATGGAGTACCTCTGTTTTATTATGAGGTAACGTCCAGACAGAGTCTTTTGCTGAATTATGAGGCAAAAAAATTCGGAAAGACGGATTTGGAGAGGATTTTCAAATCCGTGGCAGATATCATGGAAGAGCTGGAGGAATATCTTCTGGATGCGGAGACTATCTTGTTTAATCCAAAATATATCTATATGGATACAGATTGGCAGCATCTTTATTTTTGTTGTTTTCCTGTGAGCCGGGAGGCAGGAAGGAACGGAGTTTTAGAGCTGACAGAGTATATACTTCCCAAAATCGATCACAAGGATGCGGAAGCAGTTGTTCTGGGCTATGGGGTATACAGGGAGAGCGTGGAGGCAGGAATTGGGGCAGATGAGATTCGCAGAGAACTCAGAAAAGTCTCCATGGAGACAGCAGATGAGAAAAAGAATCAGCCGGAAAATTCATATGATGGACTGGATTATTCGGGAGAGGAAACAATAACGGAGGAAAAAAGAAAACAGGCATTGGATGATTTTTTTCAGGAGGAGGAAGAGATAGAGGACAAACATCCGCTTTTAAACGCTGTGGGGTGCATTTTTACGCTGGCGGCCGCAGCAGTTTGTATCTATCTTCTGTTGCACTACGAGATAGCCAATATACTCCAGATCAGTATAGGCGTGTCTGCAGCGGCAGCCGCTGCTGTTGGTGCATTTATAGCGTTTCGTCTGAAGAACGCGAGGGAAGAGAAAAAAAGGAAGAAACGGGAACTGGACCAGTTGGAAGCGTGGGGATGGGAGAGGGAGTCCGAATATAAAGAGGATAATGGTGAAAGAGAAAAACAGGGAAAGGCAGGTCTGGAAAAGGAGAATGCCAAAACCGGTGATTTTGATACATGTGAGCCTACCATTCTGCTGTCACCGAAAAAAGCAGATGAGAGAAACGCATGTTTACTTTGGGACGAAGAGGAAAAGCCAAAGAGACATGTACTTGATAAAGAGATACAGATTATTGGAAAATTGGCGTCTGCAGCAGATATCTGCCTGAGGCATCCGGCAGTGAGCAGGATCCACGCAAGAATACGAAGAGATGAAAATGATTACTTTTTATCTGATCTGAATTCAAAAAACGGAACCTTCTTAAACGGCAGAATACTGGAACCGGAACGGGAATATTTACTGCATAATGATGACAGGATAAGTATTGCGGGAACAGAGTTACAGTACTGTAATTTTCAGAATAAGGAGGTTTAATTCGCTTATTTTAAACCGTAGAAATGGAAGGATATGGTTGCGTTAATCTGGGAAAGAGCTTATAATGATGCTATGTCCTGCAGGCAGGGAGTGATGAGTGGTTTGTGGTTATCGCAGGGCTGAAGACTATATCAGAGAAGAAGAAAAAGGCAGGTAGTGCATGGTGGATTACAGTAACTGGAACCAGAGGCCGGAATCCGATTTCAGTCGGTTTTTACGGATGCGGAAGAGTGTTCTGATGAACACAATTATGATAGCTGTCAATATCCTGGTGTTTCTGCTGACGGAGATAACAGGGTCATCGCTGGACAGCCGGCATCTTGTAAACTGGGGAGCTGCATATACACCCTTCATAGAACAGGGACATGAATATTATCGGCTTTTTACCTGTATGTTTCTTCATTTCGGACTGGCACATCTGGGAAATAATATGTTGGTGCTTGTATTTCTCGGTGACAGCCTGGAAAGAGAAGTTGGCAGAATACGCTATCTTCTTATTTATCTGATTGGCGGAATGGGTGCAAGCTATATTTCTTATTATGCAGAAATTAGAGGAGGGGAGGCGGTAGTCTCCGCAGGTGCTTCCGGAGCGGTGTTTGCTGTGATCGGAGCACTGATTTATGTAGTAATGAGAAATCGAGGAAGACTGGGTGAGTTTACAACAAGGCAGCTTGTTTTTATGGCTGCGCTTACACTTTATCATGGCTTTACAAGTGCCGGAGTGGATAACGCAGCTCATTTTGGCGGGCTTTTATGCGGATTTGCCCTTGGTATAATTCTTTATCACGGAAAGAAAAGGCTGCCTTCATACTGAAAGGCAGCACATTTTTGTGTAGTTAGCTGACCGGAAGAACGATTTTGAATGTGGTGCCTTCACCGGATTTGGATTTGAAAGAGATAGTGCCTTTGTGGGCACAGACAATACGCCGGCATATAGGCAGACCGAGACCGGTACCTTCCTGTTTGTGTGTGATAAACGGTTCAAACAGGTCGTCCTGATATTCAGACGGAATGCCATTCCCGGTATCCGATATAGTAAAAGTGACAGATTCACCGTCAGACTGTATGGTACAGAATATATGGCCTTCTGTTTCAATGGCGTCTGATGCGTTTCTTATCAGGTTGAGAAAAAGTTGACGGAGCTTTGTGCCGTCAGCTTTTATAACGGGTATTGGAGATGTTTTTTGTAAATCTATGGTTATATGCCGTTCATTCAAAGCTGGGGTCACAGATTCAATTACATCGCAGAATGTAGTATATATGTTGGAATTCTGCAGATTTAGTTTTTCTGAGTTGTTGAAGGCGGATAATTCGTTGAGAAGTGATTTTAGAAAATCCATATTCTCCATGATTTTTTGCCAGTAGTTGTCCTGGATAAGTTCAGGATGCCGCCCTTCTAAAAGCTGCATAAAGCTGTTGATCAAAGTGACAGGATTTCTTATTTCGTGAGAAACCTGGGAAAGCATAAACTGATGCTTCATTTTTAATTGCTGATAAAGCATCTTATAATCAGCAGTTTCGGGCATCCTGGTGCTCTGGTCAGTGCCGGATTGTATAGTCATTAGGTGTCCCCCCTGTTCTTTCTTTACGTTGATAGTGTAGCACTGTTACTGCCAAATATCAAATAATTTCATAACCTAAAAAGCGCCAAAAAACGACAAACTTATGACAGAATGCCGTCGAAAAGAGCCGGCAAAAGCAGCACAGAAAGGAGAAATAAATATGTCGGATTGTATTTTTTGTAAGATTGCAAACGGCGAGATTCCGTCTGCAACGCTCTATGAGGATGGGGACTTCCGGGTTATACTGGACCTGGGACCAGCGAACAAAGGACATGCTTTAATTCTGCCGAAACAGCACTATGCCAATCTCTATGAAATCCCTGATGAGCTGGCAGGTAAAGCGATGGTGCTTGCAAAGAAAATAATCACCAGGATGAGAGATGTTCTCGGCTGCGATGGTTACAATGTTGTGCAGAACAACGGGGAAGCAGCCGGTCAGACGGTCTTCCACTTCCATATCCATCTGATTCCACGCAGTGTTGGGGATAATGCTGGGATTACATGGACGCCGGGGAAATTAACAGAGGAGGATAAGCAGGAAATCCTTGAGAAGTTTTCAATGGATTAGACTTCAGGAAAAGGGTTAAAATGACAGAAGAAAAATTTCGTGAAATCTTTCGTCAATATTATCGTTTAGTTATGAAAGCGGCATACTGTGTCTTGTATGATACAGATCTTTCACAGGATATCTGCCAGGAAACATTTCTGACTTTTTTGGAAAAGGTGGACACTGTGGACAAAACACGTTTTGCGGAATGGTTTGCAGTCTGTTCAAGAAGAAAAGCCATAGATTATTGTAAGAAGGCATATCAGGTGCATGAAGTAGTTACGGCTGACCGCGCCGAAAAAGAAGACACGGATAAAATGACACAAAAGAACGACAGCGGAGGAAAGAAAGCCGGATATTATAATGATGATATGGCACAGATGATAGTGCACAAAGAATTTACCGGTAAGATTCTGAATTCTCTGAAGGCAAAGAATATGGACTGGTATGAGATTGTGATGAGAACATATGTCATGGGAGAAAGCGACGAAGAGATTGCCCGTGCTCTTGGCATCACCATAGGAAATGTGCGTACCAAGAGACACAGGATGATGGAATGGCTGAAACAAAGATATCAGTCAGAGTATGATTCCTTATGAATTACCTGTTCACGGCCTGTTCAAAAAGCTGGACGATTTCTTCAATAGAATCAGTCAGTTTGCTTTTGGACATGGCTTCTGTATAGGCGGCGCGTTCTTTATAGAGGGAGTTAATGGTCTCAACAAGTTTTTCATTGGTGATTTCCTCCTCCTCCAGAACTACGCTGTAGCCCATGCGTTCAAAGGAACGGGCATTCAGTATCTGGTCACCGCGGCTTGCGCGTGCAGAGAGCGGAATCAGGAGATTCGGTTTTTTCAATGCACTCAGTTCACAGATGGCATTGGCGCCGGCTCTTGATATGACAATGTCCGCAAGGGCAAATAAGTCAGCCAGCTCCTTTTTGATATATTCATACTGTACATAGCCTTTTGTGTTTTTTAACGATTCGTCCAGTTTCCCTTTGCCGCACAGATGGATAATCTGGAAATTTTTTAGCAGTTCAGGAAGTACGGCACGGACGGCGTCATTTACGGCCGCAGCACCAAGGCTTCCGCCAATGATCATAATAACCGGTTTGTCAGAAGTGAAACCGGTAAATTCCCGTGCCCTCTCAGGGCTTCCTTCCAGCAGCTCCTGACGTATAGGAGTTCCTGTCAGTACAGCTTTGTTGGCTGGCAGTTCAGACACGGTCTCAGGAAAGTTGCAGCACACTTTTGTGGCAAAAGGAATGGATATTTTATTAGCCAGACCAGGTGTCATGTCTGATTCGTGGATAAAAGTCGGGATTTTTTTTCTGCTTGCCGCAATCACCACAGGTACGGTAACAAAACCGCCCTTGGAAAAGACAACATCAGGTTTTAACTGCTTCATAAGTTTTTTAGCTTCCGCAAAGCCTTTCATAACTTTGAATGGGTCAGTAAAATTTTTGACATCAAAATAGCGTCTTAATTTACCGGATGAAATTCCATAATAAGGGATACCCATTTCCTCTATCAGTTTTTTTTCGATTCCTTCATAGGAACCGATATAAGAAATGGTATAGCCGAGTTCCTTAAGGCGGGGAATCATTGCAATATTGGGGGTAACGTGTCCGGCAGTACCGCCGCCGGTAAGTACGATATGTTTCATGGTGTCCTCCTGCTCATTCAAAAATAATAGTTAAAAAGATAAATACTATAAGATAATATGATACACTTGTCAGGAAAAGTCAAGGAAAGATAGGAGTTTCATGAGTAAATTGGACGAAAAGCAAATTGAAAAAACACATAAGTCTGCGGCAGGCCAGGAAGACAAAGCGTTTGAGGAATGGATCAGCCAAAGAGTCCTTGATGAAACCGCAGAGATGATAAACGGGTTGGAAAACGACCCGGACTTAGATGATTTTGAGCCCTCCGAAGAGCTGTTCCAGAAAATCGTTGGAGTAGCTAAGGAAAGGGGCCTCCTGGCCGAAGCTGATGAGACAGCAGAAGGCGAGACAGATAAGATTGTTGAGAAGATAGAACTTTCAGATGGTGAAATTGAAGAGAAATATTCTAAGAAAAAACATAAGTATGACGACATTTCAGATAGGATTAATGATAATGTAATCGTCAATTCATCACATAAGCGTTTGGCGATAAAATGGGCAGCTATGATAGCAGTTACATTGCTAGGGGTATTTGGTGTATCAATGAGTAGTCAGGCCAATCGAACTTTTGTAATGCAAAAGGCTAACCAGTTATTGGGAAATAACATGGGAACTGTTGTTAATAACACAAATGAAATAATTAAAAGTGACACAACAGAAGAAGATGATAGGGACACTATTGAGAATACGTTAGATATTCAAGTTCCAGTACTTTTTTATTTGCCTGATAATGTAAAGTATTGGGGATATGAAATTGAAGAAAAAGCCCAAACAGCACTAATAAAATATGAGTATGATAAAGAATCCATATTTTTAGTAACTATGGCTAATCCTAAAGATGCTTCTGGAATCTATAAAAATGATTATGGAAAGAAGATTGCAGATATTTCCAGTGATTTGTCAAATGTGAATGTAGAATTGTGGGAAATAAATGATCCTGAAGACGCAAAGCCTACGTATGTAGCACAATGGGAATTTAAGAATTCTTTTTATGAATTGGTCGGTAAGATTGATGAAAGTGAAATGAATGAGATAATAAAAAATATTATGTATTAAAGAGAGGAATTAATAATGAAAAAAAGAAATTTTATTAAGGTAGTAATTACGCTAATTTTAAGTCTAACAACATTATTTAGTATGGCGTTACCTGTTGGGGCGGCCGCAAATGATGAGTTAGGTAAAATTGTAGATGGTTCAGAGCTTACTGATAAACAATTTTCAGAAAGCATAGATCAAGCTGTTCAAAGAGGCAATATATTGAACCAGGGATTAGCCAAAATAACGAACAATGGTAATGGTACTGTAAATATATATGGGGCAATCTTAGGAAGTGTTACGTGTGATAAAATGACGTTAAAATTGACCTTGCAACAATATAAGAATGGTGGATGGTACAATTATGGTACATACAGTGATGTCGGATATAATACATCTTCATTTTCCAGAAGCTACGATGTTGGAGTAGCTAGTGGATATTATTATCGCGTAAAAGGTGCCTGTGTTGCGCAAAAGGGAAGTACGACAGAATCAAAAGCCCCAATAACCGATGGAATCTGGATAGGATAATAATTAATCATTGCTATAATTTAATAAAATAATCTGAAAAGTTCTATTAAACTCCCCCCCTTTACGGTATAATGAAAGTAATCATACTTTTATATAACCGCAAAGGGGGTTCTTTTATGAAACTGACTTTTATAGGTGCGACTCATGAGGTTACGGGAAGTTGTTATTTCCTGGAGGCGGCGGGAAAGAAGTTTTTGGTGGACTGTGGAATGGAGCAGGGGCCGGATCAGTATGAAAACCAGGAGATTCCGGTGGCATTGTCCGATGTGGATTTTGCTCTGCTGACCCATGCTCACATTGACCACTCCGGCAACTTCCCGCTGGCTTATGCAAAAGGATTCCGGGGACCTATTTATGCGACAAATGCTACCTGCGATTTGTGTGACATTATGCTCCGTGACAGTGCGCATATCCAGATGTTTGAGGCTGAGTGGCGCAACCGTAAGGCACAGAGAAACGGACAGGCGGATTTTGTGCCGGCATATACTATGGAAGATGCTCTGGGTGTGATCAAACAATTTGTGGGATGTGAATACAGCAGAAAAATTCAGATTGCGGACGGAATACAGGTGAGGTTTGTAGATGCCGGACATCTTCTGGGATCCTCCAGTATTGAGCTTTGGATCACAGAGGAGGGCGTGGAGAAGAAAATCGTCTTTTCCGGTGATATCGGCAACCTGAACCAGCCTCTGATAAAAGACCCGGAATATCTGGACAGCGCAGATTATGTGGTCATGGAATCAACATATGGGGATAGGAGTCACGGTGAAAGGCCTGATTATGCCAGAGAACTGGTGAAAATTCTGAAAAGAACCTTTGACAAAAACGGGAATGTAGTGGTGCCTTCCTTTGCTGTGGGCAGGACACAGGAGATGCTGTATTTTCTCAGGCGGATCAAAGAGGAAAATATGCTGCCGGAGTATCCGTATTTTGATGTGTATGTGGATAGCCCGCTGGCTGTCCAGGCCACTAATATTTTTAAGGAGCATTATACGGACTGTTACGATGAGGAGGCTATGGAGCTTATTGAGAAAGGCATCAATCCAATTGCTTTTCCGGGATTGAAGCTCTCCATTACCAGTGATGAGTCCAGGGCTATCAATATGGATGACAGCCATAAGGTGATCCTGTCGGCCAGTGGTATGTGTGATGCAGGCCGAATCAAGCATCATCTTAAACATAATCTCTGGAGACGTGAGTCTACCATTGTATTTGTGGGATACCAGGCAGTAGGTACTTTGGGCCGCGCACTGTTGGAAGGCGCTACAGATGTGAGACTGTTTGGCGAGGATATCCACGTCTGTGCAGATATTGTGAGACTTCCGGGTATCAGCGGCCATGCGGACGATGCAGGACTGATGCGTTGGGCATCCTCGTTTAAGGAGAAGCCAAAACGTGTATTTGTCACCCACGGGGATGACCAGGTATGTGATCTGTTTGCGGAAAGGCTGAAAAATGAACTGGGATACAATGCCATGGCACCTTTCAGCGGAACAGAATTTGATATGCTGGCAAATGAAATTGAGAAGGAAACAGTTGGAATTGTGATCAAACACGCAAAAGAGAAGGCAAAAGCCCGCAAGGCTTCCGGTGTTTATGCAAGACTTCTTGCAGCCGGACAGCGGTTAATGACGGTTATCCGTCATAATGAGGGCGGTGCAAATAAAGACCTGGCTAAATTTGCGGACCAGATCAATTCCATGTGTGATAAATGGGACCGCTGACAGATAAAATACAGCGGCAAAAATTATTTTACAAATAGAATGGGGGATTCTACATGAAAACAAGTGAAGACGTGAGAAAACTGTGTGAGGAAAAGCAAATCCGTATGATAGATTTTAAAATGACGGATTTAAATGGCCGTTGGCGTCATGTGACCATCCCGGTGGAACGATTTGATGATGACATTTTTGTTTACGGAATTGGTTTTGACGGCTCTAATTACGGCTATGCTCCCATAGAAAAAAGCGATATGGTATTTATTCCGGATCCGGAAACAGCTACTGTGGATCCTTTTGCAGAAATTCCTACTTTGACTATGTGCGGAAATGTCTGTACTATTGGGGATGACAAGAATCTTCCGTTTGACCAGTATCCAAGAAATGTGGCCCTCAAGGCAGTGGAATACATGAAGGAAGAACAAATTGCAGACCGGATGGTCATCGGGCCGGAATTTGAATTTTATCTGTTGGACCACGTGAGTTACAGCGTAACGCCTCAGAGATGCAGCTACAATATTGACACCAGACAGGCGGAGTGGAACAGCGGTATAGACAATGGACAGAATAACGGCTACCAGGTTCCATACCAGGGTGGATACCATGCAGCAGCACCTCAGGATGTGGGATATAATCTCAGAAGTAAAATGTGTATGCTGTTGGAAGAGTGGGGCGTGAAAGTAAAATATCATCACCACGAGGTAGGGGGTCCCGGTCAGATGGAAATTGAAGTAGAGCTGGGCGACATGGTGGAAATGGCAGATAAGACTATGATCGTTAAATATGTTCTGAAAAATGCAGCAGCGGCAGAGGGCAGAACAGTCACATTTATGCCAAAGCCGATTCATAAAGAGGCAGGTAACGGTATGCATGTGCATATGCTGCTCATGAAGGACGGAAACCCGATTTTCTACGATAAAGACGGTTATTCAGGATTGAGTGAGACGGCTCACTACTTTATCGGCGGACTGCTCAAACATGTTGCTTCCCTGTGCGCATTCACCAACCCATCTACCAACTCTTTCAAACGTCTGGTGCCGGGATATGAAGCGCCTGTTACTATTGGATATGCAACGTCCAACAGAAGTGCAGTTATCCGCATTCCGGCATATGCAAAGAAGCCGGAGGCCAAGAGATTTGAACTGCGCAACCCGGATGCAACCGCCAATCCATACTATGCGTATTCCGCAATCCTCATGGCAGGACTGGATGGGATCAAGAATAAAATAGACCCGCGCAGTCACGGATGGGGACCTTTTGACTATAACCTGTATTCTCTGTCTCCTGAGGAGCAAAAAAAGATTCAGAGCCTGCCCCGTTCTATGGGAGAGGCACTGGATGCTCTTGAAAATGACCACGAATACCTGACAGCAGGCGGGGTATTCCCTCAGCGTCTTATTGACATCTGGCTTGACAGGAAGAGAAAAGAGCTGCAGGAGATTGAACAGATTCCCAGCCCTTCAGAATTTAAATACTACTATGACTTATAAATAATAATACTACGAAAATAACAATAACGTGAGCGGTTACAGGCGGGATTTCCGAGAAATTCCGCCTGTGATAAAATATAATTGATAGACGGAATTTAGTTTACATAATTATGACAGACGGAGGTACGTCATGGAGAACACGGGAAACCAGCCCAGACGCTTCTGCAGAAAATGCCTTCTTCAGGACATGGACGAAGGGCAGTATTTTGACGATATGCGAAAATATATTGAGAATCTGGATGCAGATTTGAAGGTCACTTCAGAGCTTTATGATGAGAGACTTGCATTTTGCAGGGAATGTGATAATTTAATAAGCGGAATGTGCAGAGTCTGCGGCTGCTTCGTGGAGATGCGCGCAGTCATGAAAAAAAACAGTTGTCCGGGAATGCCTAGTAAGTGGTAAGAAGGAGGGCATGGTATGAATTTTGAGGAAGATTATATCATGAGAATGATCAAGGATATGGTGAAAGCGCTGGCCAGTGTTGTTCTGGGTAGAAGATTCACTGAGTATGAGGTGGAAGAGGAAAAAGCCAGTGACACGGATTTTCTCTACCGGGATATTATCGAAATGGCAGACAAGGGAAAAATTAATGAGGCGGAAAATATACTTCTCACAGATATGGACCAGTCTGACAGCAGATACTTGGAGATGGCTATGAGCTTTTATATTCATATCAACAAGTACACAGATGAATTTCTGGCTGCGAACGGTTTCAGCAGACAGGAAATTTTGGACGGTGTGGAAGCGCTTGCAGAGGCAAACGGTATAAAAGGTTTGGACGGACTGTCTGACACATTATAGTCAGACAGTCCGTTTTTAAATTATTGATTTCGGAGATTACAGATTTGGGTGGTCACTAGCTTCAAAGGTCACAAATTTCAGCATCCACTAATTTCCACAGGCCCCAATTTCTGTAGTCACTGATTTTGGCGGTCATTGGTTTCAAAGTTTTCTATTTTCAGTGGTTACAAATTTCTACAGCTATTAATTTTCATAGTCACAAATTTCAGCAGTCACCAAATTCCACATTCATTAAGTTTGACAGTCATAAACTCCGGCAGTCACCAAGTCTCATAGTCACTAAGTTTGGCGGTCACTAAGTTTGGCGGTCACTAAGTTTGGCGGTCACTAAGTTTGGCGGTCACTAAGTTTGGC
>PPYF01241817.1_pt1 | contig 40016 bp, 68 predicted proteins | sample 1559871 | NCBI WGS metagenome assembly PPYF01 (sample SAMN08240021, study PRJNA423297) | Human gut metagenome, whole genome shotgun sequencing project.
ACAGCAGAAGGCCTACTACGAAGCCAACCGGGAGAAGGTGGCCGCACAGCAGAAGGCCTACCGGGAAGCCAACCGGGAGCAACTGCGGAAACGAGCCCGGAATTATATGCGGGAATACCGGGCAAAAAAGAGAGCCGCCGCAGGTGCTGGCACACCAACGACGGCAAAGAAATAGTAAGACACCCATATTATATGGGACAAGAAAGGAATCGTCAAGATGGATTTGAAGCTGATGGATCTGGAGATCCAGAATTTTAAGGGCTGTGGGAGGTTATCTCTGCCGCTGGATGGGCGCAGCGCCAGCATTTATGGGGACAACGCCGCGGGCAAGACCACGGTATACGACGCGCTGACCTGGCTGCTGTTTGGGAAGGACAGCCGTGGGAACGGCAGCTTTGAGATCAAGCCGTTGGACGCCGCCGGAGAGGTGGCGGACCATGGGGCGGTGACGGAGGTCTCTGCGACGCTGTGGGCGGACGGGGAGCCAGTGACCCTGCGCAAGACCTACTACGAGAAGTGGAGTGTGAAGCGTGGAAACGCGGACGCCATCTATGACGGGAACACCAGCGAGTACTATGTGGATGATGTCCCTGTCAAGAAGTACGCCTTTGAGGCGAAAGTGGACGAGCTGGCCGGTGAGGACCGATGGCGGATGCTGACCAGCGTGGGCTGGTTCTGCGAGGGGCTGGACTGGCGGAAACGGCGGGAGGCCCTGTTTGAGGTGTGTGGCGTGGCCTCCGACCGGGAGATCATGGAGCAGGAGCCGCGCTTCGCGGCGCTGATGGAGTCCATGGGCCGGCTGAGTCTGGAGGACTACAAGAAGAAGCTTCAGGCCAAGCGTCGGGGGCTGAACGGAGCCCGGGATACAGTTCCGGCCCGTTTGGACGAGTGCAAAAAGACGGTATCCGAGCTGGAGGGGATCGACTTCACCGCTCTGGAGGAGGAGCGGGGCCAGGTGGCCGCACGGCGGGACAGCCTGCGGGGCGAACTGATCCAACTGGAGAACAACACCCTGCTGGCTTCCAAGCGGAATGATGTGGCCCGGCTTGAGAACGAGCTGGCCGCGCTGCGGAATGAGAACCGGCTGCACCGGCAGAGCCAGATCGTCCCGGTGGAGGACCGGAGGCCGGCGCTGGAGGCTGAGGTCCGGGCGGCAGAGCGGGATCTGCTGCGCTGCACACAACTGGCCCAGAACGAAAAGGACCTGATGGAGCATCTGGAGGAGCGGATCGGGCGGTGCCGGGCCCGATGGTCTGAAGCAGCGGAGCAGACTTTTGAGGAAACAGTGTGCCCCACCTGCGGGCAGAGGATGCCGGAGGAGGCCCAGAAGGCCGCCCAGGCGGCCTTTGAGACGGACCGAAAGAGAGTCCAGACGGAGGCCGTGGAGGAGGCAGATCGGGCTAAGGCGGACCGCTCTATGGCGCAGGCCCGCCGGGAGGACGCCATTGAGGCGGGGGTCCGGGCGGAAAACGAGATCGCCCGGCTCCGGGCGGAGCTGGAGGCGTACAGAGCCCCGGCACCCGCGGAAGTGGAGGACCTTCCCGGATTTGCCCGGCAGGAGGCAGAGCTGACCGCCACCCTGGAGGAGGCCCGCCGTCAGGCGGATAGTCTGAGCCGGGAGAACGGTGCGATCCGAACCGAGATCGAGGGGCGCATTTCGGAACTCCAGCAGCAGATGGACAGACTGGACCGAGATCTGGGCCGGAGAGCTATGTTGGACTATGCCAAAGAGCGGATGGAGGCCCTGCGGCAGGAGGCTCGGGAGAGTGGGCAGCAGCTGGAGGAGCTGGACAAGCTGTTGTTCCTGTGTGACGAGTTCAGCCGCTGCAAGGTACGGTACATTGAGGACCAGATCAATGGCCGGTTCCGGTTGGTTCGGTGGAAGCTGTTCCAGGAGCAGGTTAACGGAGGCCTGGCCGACTGCTGTGAAGCCACGGTGGATGGGGTCCCGTACCGGTCCATGAACAACGGGTCCAGAGTGAACGCCGGCCTGGACGTGATCCGGACGCTGTCGGAGCACTATGGGATGCGGGTGCCGCTGTTCATTGACAACGCGGAGAGCGTGACCGGGCTGCTGCCGGTGGGGGGCCAGACCGTCCGCCTGGTGGTCAGCGCGGGAGATAAAGAGCTGAGGTGTGAATATGAAAATTAAGGACCGGGCGAAGCCCAAGCTCCCACCTGTGGAGCCGGGGGTGTACATTGCCACCTGCGTGGGCGTGGTGGATCTGGGGGAGCAGTACAGCGAGAAGTTCAAGAACTACCGCAACGAGGTTCAGTTCATTTGGGAGCTGTCCGGGGAGACAGTGGAGGTGGATGGAGAAGTGAAGCCCCGGCAGCTCTCCCGTACCTTCTCCTTCGCCGTCGGTAAAAAGAGCAGCCTGAGGGGATTCCTGAGCAGCTGGAACGGAGTGCAGTACAGCGATGAGCAGTTTGGAGAGCTGGAGGTATTTGACCAGGTTGGCCGCGCCTGTCAGCTGAACGTGGTGCTCAACGACACCGGGGAGTATGCCAACGTGGACAGCGTGATCCCTCTTCCCAAGGGGATGCCAGCGCCAAAGACGGACACAGAACCCATCTGCTGGGACATGGAACGATGGGACGACGCGGTGTTCCAGGCGCTGCCGGAATGGGTGCAGGAGAAGATCAAGAAGTCCACCCAGTACCAGAAGGAGCACACGCCAACGGACACGGTGGACTTCCCGGCTCAGGCGGAGCGAAGCGGACTTTGCAAGGACGAAGGGGGTTGTCCCATTTGAAGCTGATCCCATTGGCCAGTTCCTCACACGGGAACGCCTATCTGGTAGAGGACGGAACGACCTGCCTGCTGATCGAGTGCGGAGTGAGCTGGAAAAAGCTCCAGAAACTGACTGGATTCGGCGTGTCCGGCATTGCCGGGTGTCTGATCTCCCACGAGCACAAGGACCACGCTGGCTGCTATGAGCAGCTGATCCGGAGCGGGGTTCCGGTCTACGCCAGCCGTGGGACAGCGGAAGCACTTGGGTGCGAACAGTTGGAACCGCTGGAGGACCGTGAGGCGGTGACCCTTGGCAGCTTCGACATACTCCCATTCCCAACCTTTCACGACGCGGCGGAGCCTATGGGCTTTCTGATCCGCAGCCGGACGGACGGGGACAAGTTGGTCTTTGCCACAGACACGGTCAACCTGGGGTATCAGTTCCCCGGTGTGGATTTGGTAGCTATCGAGTGCAACTACGACGAGGCCGCCCTGGAGCGGTCGGAGCGGATGCCGGAGAAGGTGCGCCGTCGGGTGGCCAACGCCCACATGAGCGTGTCCAGGGCCTGCGCCTGGCTGGCGGGCCTGGACAAGTCCCGGGTGCGGGAGGTGTACCTGATGCATCTGTCCGACGCCTGCGGCAACGAGTGGATGTTCCGCCGCCTGGTGCAGCAGGTGGTGGGGGATCGGGTGCAGGTTACGGTGTGCCCGCGTGAACGATTGGAGGATGTAAAATGAATGAATTAGAAAAGAAAAGCATCCTGGAAATGTCCATGGGTGCCATTCTGGAGCGGGTGGACTATGAGATGGGCAAGGTCATCGACAACATCCTGGACCCCAACACCAAGCCCACCGGGAAGCGGAAAATCACCGTGGGGCTGGAGCTTATCCCCAGCGCGGACCGCAAGACCATCACCGTGCAGACCACAGCCAAGAGCACGCTGGTCCCCACGGACCCCATCACCACCAGCCTCTATATCACCAATCAGCCGGGCACCGGCGAGATGGTGGTGGCCGAGATGGTCCCCCAGGTCCCCGGACAGTTGGGGATGGACGGCGGAGAGCAGGACCGGCCCAAGGTTCTGAAATTCACCAATATCAAGCAGGCATAACAGAAAGGAGACTACATCATGTTGAAGGAATTTGCTCAGTATCTCGTGTCCCTCAAGGACAACAAGACCTACACCATCCACGGCGACACCTACTCCGACCGGGAGCTGGTACGCATCGACCCCCATGTAGACCGCCCCCGCCAGATCAGCGTGAGCGGGCTGGACAGCATCGTGAAGCTGCTGCGGAACGAGCTGGATATGTTCGACAACCTGCCTATGTTCATTCGGGTGGACGGCGCGCGGAAGGTCTCTGTTTTCTCCACCTATGACATCGAGATGTGCCGGGACAGCCTGTACGAGGCGACCTGCGACGTGCCCGGGTTCCAGGAGGGCTTCCGGGAGCAGGAAAAGGCCATCATTGAGCTGCGGAGCAAGTTTATGCCCGGAGAGGGCGTGGACTACCTGCTGGACCTGCTCTCCCGCATCAATAAGGAGAACGGCGTCACCACCCGGGACAACGGCGTGAGCCAGGAGGTGGAGGCCCGGCAGGGGATTTCCCTCAAGGCTCTGGTCCAGGTCAAGCCCCGCATCTCCATGCGGCCCTACCGCACCTTCCTGGAGGTGGAGCAGCCGGAGAGCGAGTTTATCCTGCGTCTGGACGAGGACGGAAACGTGGGGCTGTTCGAGGCTGACGGCGGGATGTGGAAGATGCAGGCCAAGGCATCCATCGTGGCGTACTTCGAGGAGAAGCTGGCCGACGAGATTAGCGCCGGAAAGGTCATCGTGATGATGTAAACAATCGGCGGGGCTGGGGCGTCCTGGCCCCGCCGATAGAAAGCGGGTGATGAGATGGCCGGACGGCCGAAGGAGGGCATTGAGTTCTCCGGCTGGGCCACGGACGTATTTGAAGATCCGAAGATAGACAAGCTGATCGACGGCCAGGGTGTGGCCGGGTTTACGATCTATTTCTATCTTTGCCAAAGGGCCTTCGGGCTGCATGGATACTTTTTGCCATGGACCTGCGATGATGCCGCCAGCGTTGCAAGACGGATCGGCGGCGGAGTTGGGTCAAAGGCGGTACAGGATACCGTTGGGCTGTGCTTGCGTATTGGCTTGTTTGACCGCATGCTGTACGAGGGGCACGGAGTACTTACGAGCAGGGGCATCCAGCGCAGTTTTGTGCCGGCGCTGAAAAAACGCCGGGTAAGGTCTGTCATAGCCGATTATTGGCTCTTGGGAGCCGACGAGAGCGTCGGTTTGGTTTTCATACCCAAAAACGGTGGGTAACGTCCATCTGCGTCATGCAAATGCCCATTTGCGGCCTGCGAATGACACATAGGATAGGATAGGAGAGGTATAGGGATAGGAGAGGTAGTTCTGAAGATAAAACTCAAAAAACTATACTCTCTACTTCTATCGGCGCGCACGTTCCACGGAAAAACTCTAAAAGAAGAACAGGGAGCGTTGACAGGCGCGCAAAAAAGAGAAATAAAAGGAGTTTTTGTTGTGCAGATCGAAGATATTCAGGCGTTGTTCGGCTATCTCCGTGTGCTGCACCCAAACTGTCCGCCAGATAAGGTCCCAAAACTGACGCGGACCAGGGCTCAGGAATGGATCGCCGCGGCGGAGGGGTATAGCCGGGATCAGCTGTTTCAGGCAGCCCGGGAACACGCCCAGACCTGCCGCTTTTGGCCGGACCTGTCAGAGATCCTGGCCCGCCTGCCGCCACTGGCTCAGGGAGAGAAGCTGCGGTACGCCCAGCCCGGCCCGCTGGAGGCGGAGAGTATGGCCAGACTGAGAGCGTGGCAGGAGGAGTGGCACCGGGAGCTGGAGGCGATAGGATTGTTTGGACTGCGGGAGGCCGCGGCCCGAGGGATGAGCCCTGGGAAGTGGAATGTGCTGCTCCGGGAGACCGGCGTGTGGGAGGCTGCCCATGGCTGACACGCTGTGCCTGAGCTGCGGCAGGTGCTATGGGGACTGCCCATGGTCGGAGCGGGATCCAGAGACCAAGCGGATCAAATTTCAGCCGGTGCCTGGGTGGACGGCAGAACCGACTTGGAAGCGGGGGTGCGGGACCTCATACCGTGTGGTCGCCTGCCCGCTGTATGTGAGCGACGGGAAGGACTACTCCGCCGGCCGGGGCCAGAAACCAAAATATGATGTCCGGGCGGTGTCGGACTGTCTGCGGGCTGGGATGACTGATAGGGAGATCATGCGGCGGACTGGGATCCAGTCGGAGAGGACATTGCAGGAGTATAAGCGGCGGGCGAGATCCCTGGATCAACAAACAGGAGGATAATAATATGAGCAAGAAACTGACCACCTACAAGGGAACTGATAAGGACATGAAATGCCACGGCGGCTTTCAGTATGAACTGGGAAAAATGTACACGGATGATGGCGCCATCCGCTGTGGCGGGCGCGGATTCCACTCCTGCAAGGCTCCGCTGGATGTATTTCGCTATTTCGCACCAAATAAAAGCCGGTATTTCGCTTGCCTCATGGGCGGGACCGTAGACGAAGACACCGCGGACAGCAAGATCGCGTCCTCTGAGCTGGAGCTGAAAGCGGAAATTGGGATCCCCGGGTTGGTTAAAGCACACATCGAGTACGTTAAGGCTCATACTACAACGGAGCACACTGACCACAAACAGGCAACCGCCGGGGACCGCGGAGCCGCAACCGCCAGGGCCTGTGGAGCCGCAACCGCCGGGGACTGTGGAGCCGCAACCGCCGGGGACCGCGGAGCCGCAACCGCCGGGGACTATGGAGCCGCAACCGCCGGGGACTGTGGAGCCGCAACCGCCGGGGACTATGGAGCCGCAACCGCCGGGGACCGCGGAGCCGCAACATCGAGAGGGAGTGTAACCGTCGGAGTCAACGGGACTGGATTGGTCCGGGGCAACGGCGTAAAGATCCGTGGCGGATTGGGCGCGATCCTGGTTATCGCGGAGGAGGAAGAAAACAGCTATGATCTTGCCCACTGGAAGGCCGTTGTGGTGGATGGTAAGACGGTAAAGGCGGACACCTGGTACAAGCTGATGAATGGGGAACTGGTGGAGGCAGAGCAATGCTGACCGTCGTGATTCAGGTAGACGCCCCGCCTGGTCAGGCCATCGGCGTGAAGGAGCACCGGGCCATGTGCCTGGAGCGGTACGGAGATACGCGGGTGGTGGAGATCCGGGAGACCGGGGTGGAGTAGATGAGGATGGAGGGTTGACATGAAAAGACTGACGACAAACGATACAAACCATATCTTTGCGGTGCTCAACCTGTTTTACGCAGAGGACAATGAGGTCATGGTCCGTGGCGGCGGCCCGGAACCTGATTATGCAGATACAACACTGGTGGAGCTGATCCGCAGGATTGCCAACACCCACAATCTCACTATTGCGGCGGAGGACGCGGAATCCCTCGGAGACGAAATGTATGATGCCATGTTTGACGGAGTGGACACGGTTGAGGGAGTTGTCGGTCTGCTCCATGCCGCCGCCGTGCAGGCCGCAGAAATGCGGGGCAGGCTGGAGATGATCGAAGACATCCTGGGCGGCGACTACAATCTGGACCGCCTTCGGGAGCTGGTGGAGGCCGACCGAGAGGGGCGGTGCGTGGTGCTTCCGTGCAAGATTGGAGACACGCTAAACAAGTGTGTGAACCAAGCACGAGAGTTTGAGGAACTATACACAAAGCTCTATGCTGCAACAGGCTTTACAGCGGAGAAACTTTTGGAAATGTTCGCTGCTGGGTATGTGTTGCAAAAACCAGATTACTCAAAACAGTTGGCAGAGATGGCGAATTTAGCGGAAGCGGAAGCGGCGCTTCGGGAGGCAGAGGAATGAAATGCCTCACACACAATCTTGAAGTCAACTATCCGTGTTCTCCTGCCTGCCCTCTCTTTGGGGATTGCGTCGTTGCGTTTCAGAATGAACAAAAGAAGTGGGTACAGACCAACGCTGACCGCATCCGGGCCATGAGTGACAAGGAACTGGCCGGCTTCATCGAAGAGCTTGCCTATAACAGAGAAACCCCGTGGGGTGATCTGTTTCAGGAGACGTTTTGCAAGGGGTGCCCGGCCCAAGAATACACCATGGAAAACGGGCAAAAAATGCGGCTCCGTGAGTGCGATTTCGCTGATGGGGAATGCCCGCATGGGAGCGACATTGCGTGGTGGCTCAAGCAGCCAGCGGAGGGTGACAGATATGAGGGAATATGAAGCCTATGCGGAGACACAAAAGGAGCTACGCAACATGACGAGCGCAGATGCTTACTTTGCGGTTTTGCGAATGGTCAACGAGCTCCACAAAGCTGACGTAGCCCCGGTGCGGCATGGGAAGTGGATCGTTACAAAAGAGTTCAACGATGTCCTTGACATGGATGTCGAAAAGTACACTTGCTCTGCCTGCGGAGAATATAGGCTTACCGCATCCGGGTTGAGCCAGGCAACTAATTACTGCCCAAACTGCGGTGCGCAAATGGACGCCGATGGATAATCTGCTGACGGACAAGGATCTGGAGACCATCGCCCGGGCCCACCGCCGCTGCGGTGAGATGGAGGTCGAGCGGACGCTGGGGGCGCTGCGGGTGCGGGTGAGCACCTGCCCCGCCTCCCGGGCCTGGTCCGTGCCCTACCTGATCCGGCTGGAGCGGTGGCGGCCTGGGATGTACAGCACACAATATTTTGACAGCGCGGAGGCGCTGAGAGAGGAGTTTTCCAATGAGCGCCAACAACGATTATAGCGAGGAGTTTGACCGGCTGCGCAGGAACCGTGTGGAGGTGTCGCATCACAAATACGGCCCGGCCCGGAAAAATTTCGGCGAGGGGCGGGTGGATGCCCTGGAGACGGCCCAACTGTGCCTGGACGCTTTCCACCGGGACCACAACACCGAGCACCTGGTGGACGCGGCCAACTATCTGATGTTCCGATGGATGTTCCCCATGCCCGGGGAGTTCTTCCGGGCAACAGGGAGCGGCGAGAGCGTGGGGACGGTGGGGACGCCGATCAACATGGAGGACTGATTGTATGAGTGACAATAACACGCTCCGCAGGATCGCGGAGCAGCTTGGACCGGAGGAGATCCTGTGTCAGTGCGCGGAGGAGTGCTCTGAGCTGGCCCAGGCGGTACTCAAGATGCGCAGGGTGCTGGTGGGAACCACACCGCTGACGCAAAGCGAGGCGCGGGTCCTTATCAATGAGGAGGTGGCCGACGTGCTCAACTGCGTGGAGGCCCTGGAGGCCATCAGCTTTGTGGACCGGGGCCAGGTGGCGCGGATCCAGGCTGAGAAGCTGGGGCGGTGGGACAGGCGGACCAGGGGGGCGTGACATGAGCGGGATGCTGGACAAGCTGCACCGGAAGCACCAGATCGAACTGGAGGTGACGCGCCATGTGACCCGGCAGGAGATGGTGGATTTCGCAGCCATCGCCCTAAACGACGCCTTTGGGTTCGGGCCGGAGCGGTGCAAAAAATTTGTGGACGCACTGAACGCTGCGGTGAACGAGACGGCGGACATGATGGACGCAGACACCAAGGACATGGAGTACACCATTGCAAAATTTGAGGAGCGGCTGAAGCAGGTGGTGGGGCCGTACTATGTGCCAAGGAGCGAGCGGTATGGGTAAGCAGTGCGAGGGGTGCATCTATTACAAATCCTTAGGAGCCTGTGGAGAGGGGACCGAAAAAGCGTGTCACTATCTTCTGATCTGTGGAAAGCCGAGAGTACGCGATGGTGAAAAGTGTCGGTCCAGACAGGAAGAGAAGGTCCGCCGCAAGAAGAATGGAGGGGGAAAGGATGTTGGACACAGAACAAGCAGCCAGGATGTGCCCAATCTGCGGAGAAGATAGTTCCGTATATGACACGAGGGAAACGCCAAACGGAAAAATCATCCGCAGGCGGAGATGTACAAAGTGTGGGGCACAGTTTGAGACAGAGGAAACATTTGCTCGATTTCTCCCCGGAAAAAATCAAAAAAATTTTTGAAAACCCTATATATAGGGGACAGGCCTCAAAATATCTGAGAAAATGGGGGTGGGTAGAGATACCCACTCCCTTCTTTCTTTTGCCCGGCTCCGTGGCAAAAAACGGGCCCTCCTAACCAATGGCCGCCCCGATCTGCACAAGGGGCGGCAGATATGCCGCAGGTAGAACCAGCCCAAGATACGGGCCGGAGGGTCGCGCCCTCCATGCGGCACTATTGAGCGGAAATGGCAGTGAATAAGAGTAGTTTGCTGGGAAGAACAAAGCACCAGCAGCGAAGCTGTGGGCTAGAGCTTTGGCGAGGCCCACAACCGCTCAACCAGGCCCACGGAAAGCCTGACCCAACCCGGAGCATACCCGGCCTATCCCGGGTATATATGTTGCTCCTCGCTGAGTGAGGCGGGCGGCGACACCAAAATGCAACATAGTAAAATCAACAGAAAGGATTGATTGTATGTTAGTGAAGCTTGAAAGACTGGGAAAAGAAGAAGTAGCTGTTTGCACCAGCCTTGATGTTGCCTCCACATTCGGGAAGGAACACTACCATGTATTAGAAGATATACGCGCAATCGGGCGGGATATCAGTACCCCCGAATTTTCGGGGCTATTCATCGAGCAGGAATACATCGCATCAAACGGGAAAAGAAACCCTATGTTCGTTATGAACCGCGACGGCTTCACACTGCTTGTTATGGGGTACAACGGAGAAAAAGCGATGCAGTTCAAGCTTGCCTACATCAAACAGTTCAACGCAATGGAGGCAGCGCTCCAAGGCAAGCGAATTGAGCGTGAAAAAGGGATTGCAGTTCGTCAGGCGCTGACAAAAGCGCTGCAACAGTCCACCGAAAATGAGCGAATGCACGGGCACGCCTATTCCAATTACACAAACTGTATTTACAAGGTTCTGTTTGGGAAAAGTGCCGCGCAACTCAGATCTGATTTTGGAATTGGGAAAACGGATGGCCTGAGAGACCACTTTAGCAAAGAAGAGTTGCGAGCCGTTCAGTCTATGGAGTGTCTTGTGAGTGGGCTTGTAGACTGCGGATGGGGGTACGACCAAGTAAAGGACTTCATTTCCCAAAACAACATGAAGCGTTTAACAGCATGAAGCGGCGGCTGCTTGAAGAATATTTGTGAGGGGTGGTGACATGGCTGCACAGCTGGTCATCACAGAAAGGAATGAGTTGGCTTGTGGCAGATTGGCTGTCTATCAAAACTGAATACGTCACAAGCAACTGTGATTTGCCGACTCTTGCCAAGAAGCATGGGGTTTCGTACTCCACGATACGCAAGAGGTCATCAAAGGAGCACTGGTCGGAACAGCGAGAGGAACATAGGCACAATTTAGGAACGCTGGCGGCACAGAAAGCCGCAGAGAAAATAGCGGACATCGAAGCGGATATCGCAGCTGTAAAAGCGAAAACAAGGCTTGCCCTTTGGAGCGAAATTGGCAGAAGGATGCAAGACGGGGCCTCGGAGCTGGAGGGAGCGGATCTCCGCCGCATGGTGCAGAACTACTGTGACCTGGTCGGCGTGGAGCCGGGAAGCGCTATGCCCGGAGATGAAGCAAAAGAAGACGGGCTTAGTCAGAGCCTGAGAGAATTGGCGGAGGAGTTGGAGAGCGATGATTAGCGCAAAGCAGAAGAAAATTCTCGCCTTCCCCTACTCCAAGTACGACGCCCTCATCTGTGACGGCGCGGTTCGTTCCGGCAAGACCTCTATCATGATGTGGGCTTTTGTGTACTGGGCCATGCGGCAGTTCAGCGGCCAGCGGTTCGGCATCTGCGGAAAGACCGTGGATTCGGCATCGAAGAATATTGTGGTTCCGTTCATCTCTATGAGCCGTGCAAAAGAACGCTACACCATGCGATGGCGGCGGGCGGACAAGGTGCTGGAGGTTCGTCGGGGCGCTGTGACCAACTACTTTGAGGTGTTCGGCGGCAAGGATGAGAGCAGTTTTGCACTGATCCAGGGCCGCACACTGGCCGGTGTGCTGTTGGATGAGGTGGCGCTGATGCCCCGCTCTTTCGTGGAACAGGCATTGACCCGTTGCTCTGTAGATGGGGCTAAACTGTGGTTTTCCTGTAACCCGGAAAGCCCGCAGCACTGGTTCTATTTGGAGTGGATTAGACGGCACAGGGAGCGAAACGCCCTGTACCTGCACTTTGAGATGGCGGACAACCCCGGCCTGAGTGCAAAGACCATCGAGCGCTATCAATCCATGTTCACCGGCGTGTTCTACGACCGGTACATCCGGGGGCTGTGGGTTCTGGCAGAGGGCCTGGTCTACGATTTCTTCGGAGAGGAGCAGATCGTGGACGAGGTGCCTGACAAGGGTGAGTATTACATCTCCTGCGACTACGGAACGCTAAACCCTTTCTCTGCAGGTTTGTGGTGCTGGGATGGCAAGACCGCCACCCGCATCCAGGAGTACTACTATTCAGGGCGGGAGAGCCAGCGGAATAAGACCGACGAGGAGTATTATACCGAGCTGGAAGCCCTGGCCGGTGATTTGCCTGTCCGGGCGGTGGTGGTGGACCCGTCGGCGGCGTCGTTTATCGAGACCATCCGGCGGCACGGGCGGTTTAAGGTGCGCAAGGCCCACAATGAGGTGGTTCCAGGCATTATGACCACAGCACGGATGCTGCGGGATGGAACGGTGCAAATCCACCGTTCCTGCAAAGATGCTATCCGGGAATTTGGCCTGTACCGATGGGACGAGAAGTCCACAGAGGACAAGCCAATCAAGGAAAACGACCACGCCATGGACGATATCAGATATTTTTGTCAGACGATTTTAAGGCACAAGGCCGGGAAGCCGGAGTATGTGCCGCTGTATAAGAGGATGGGAGGATAAGCATGGGTGGAAGAGGTAGCGCAGGCGGTTCTTCCGATACAGGAAGCGCGTATAAAAATTCGCCAGAATATAAAAGTGCATATGAAGATTTTGTAGGGACGGAAACTGCATCAAGCTGGTTCTTACAAAAAGGAGTCAGTGCAAAAGACATTGCGGATAATATGTACATGTATCGCCAAACGATGGGAGAAAGCATGCTCGAATCCGTCAAAAGGGATATCAGTGCAGCTAAATCTGAGTTAAGAGAAGCAGACGCTGCATTAAGATATGGGGCGTCAAAAGCCACAGTAGAAGGAATGAAAGCAGGACTGAAAGAAAACATAAAAAGGTTTGAAGCAGTTCAAAAAAAGATGAACAGTTCAGAAGTTCGTACAGAATATGAAAAGCGAAAACAGCAAGCAGAGAGAGGTAACGCTGCGGCCAAGAGGAGAGGCGGTAGTTGGATGTAATGCTGAACTTCGAAAACCTTGACCATTTTCGTTTTTCTGGCGTGGGAAAGTATGATATCCCGCAAATTGAGCCTATCACTGTTTATCCAACCGGCGAATTTACACCTATGAATTACGCAAACACAGCGAAGAACCCAGAGGACAAGATTGTACACTGCTTTGTGGACGATTATCAGTTTATCCGCTACTGGAATCAGCCTGACCGCTATATACCGCTGCTGTCCAAATTTCGGGCGGTATGCTCCCCAGACTTCTCTCTTTATACAGATATGCCGGTGGCTATGCAAATCTACAACCACTACCGCAAGCACTGGCTGGCGGCGTATTGGCAGCTCCATGGGCTGACGGTATACCCAACGATTGCATGGAGTACGCCAGACAGCTACGCTTGGTGCTTTGACGGGGAGCCTGTGGGTGGGGTCGTGGCTGTGTCCAGCGTTGGGACGCAGCAGAACAAAGAAAGCAAGCGCCTGTTCTTGTTGGGTTATGAGGAAATGATGAAGCGATTGGAACCGTCATGGGTGATATTCTACGGTAAAGTGCCTGAGGAATGCGACTGGAATGTGATTCGTGTGAGCCCGCATTACAAAGAAATCGAAAGGCGCAGATTGGAGGTGGCGCGTTGAAAACCTATCAGGACCTGACTGCCCTGGGGGACAACGAGCGGGAGCGGATGGAATTTGTCCGGTCCGTTGTCCGGGACCACCTGGGGAGCGCAGATTACCGGATCGCCGCCGCTGCGGAGGAATACTACGCCAAGCGGAACACCACCATCGAGCGCTTTCAGAAGATGCTCTACACGGCGACCGGGCAGGCGTACCCCGACCTTTACAGCAGCAACTTCCGGTTGAAGACCCTCTTTTTCCGGCGGTTCGTCATCCAGCAGGCGCAGTATGTTTTGTCCAACGGCGTGACCTTCGAGAACCAGGAGACGAAAAAGAAACTGGGCGGCACCTTTGACAGCCAGCTCCAGAAGCTGGCAAAAAAGGCAATGGTGGACGGCGTGGCATACGGCTTTTGGAACCGGGACCACCTGGAGGTCTTCGGCTTTGCCGACACCTGCAACGAGGCGGGCTTTGCCCCGCTCTACGACGGCGACAACGGCGCTCTGGCGGCTGGTGTGCGGTACTGGGGGACTGCGGAGGGGCAGACCAAACGGTACACCCTGTATGAGCCGGACGGCGCGACAGAGTACATCCAGCGCAAGGGTGAGGACTTGCAGGTCATCCAGGAGAAACGGCCCTATCTCCGGGACGTGCGCCGGGACGGGCTGGGCACTGAGACCATCGAGGGCGGTGGGAACTACGCTTCCCTGCCCATTATCCCCATGTACGCCAACGACCTGCACCAGTCTGAGTTTGTGGGTATCCGGGAAAGTATCGACTGCTATGACTTCATCAAGTCCGGCCTTGCCAACGTCATCGAGGACAATTCCTCGGTGTACTGGACCCTCAAAAATGCCGGAGGCATGGATGACACAGAGATTGCCCAGTTCATGGACCGGCTGCGGACGCTGCGGGCGTCTGCGGTGGACTCGGACGACGGCGGCGGGGCGGAGGCCCACACGCTGGATATTCCGTATGAGGCCCGGGAGGCCATGCTTGCCCGCCTGCGAAGTGACCTCTATGAGGACTTCCAGCTGGTGGACCTGGAGAAGATGCTTTCCGGAAACCTGACGGCCACCGCCATCCGCATCGGCTATCAGAGCCAAGACGACAAGTGTGGGGACTTCGAGTACCACATCCGGGACTTTATCGGCAATCTGCTGAATCTGGTGGGCATCGAGGACGAGCCGTCTTTCCAGTGGAACCGAATCGCCAACCAGCTGGAGGAGACTCAGATGGTCATTGCCGCCGCCAACTACCTGGACGATGAGGCGGTTATCAAGCATCTTCCCTGGATGACCCCGGAGGAGGCGGAGGAGCTGCTGAAACGCCGGGCGGCGGAGGAGATCGACCGCACGCTCTTTCGGGGGCCGGAGGTGACGGAGGATGGCGAGGAAGCCTGATTACGCCCACCGGGCGACTGATAAGGAGCTTGCTGAGCTGGAACGGCGCATATCCGCCATCTACCAGGAAGCACGGGGCAGCCTGGACGAGACCGTGAAGGCCTACTTCGAGAGTTTCCGCAAGCGGGATGAGGAGATGAAGAAACTCATCGGAACCATCCAGAACGGGCGGGAGTGGACAGACCAGGACTATATCAACTGGAGATTGGCACAGATCGGGCGAGGGGAGCGGTTTAAGGCTCTGCGGGATAAAGTGGCGGAGCGTATGACCAAGGCCAACGAGACGGCCACTGCCTATATCAACGATGCTACACCGGGTATCTACTCATTGAACCGGAACTATGCGGCATACACCATCGAACAGACGGCTGGGGACGTGGGCTTTGCTCTATGGGACGAGCAGGCAGTCAAGCGCCTGATCGTGGAGCAGCCGGGCCTGATGCCATATTACCCGCCCAAGCGGGCGCTGCGCCGGGGCATTGACCTTGCTTGGGGCAAAAAGCAGATAACGGCCTGTGTCACCAGTTCCATTCTCCAGGGGAAGAGCGTCAAGGGCATGGCGGATGACCTGCAAATCCGCATCCCGGAGATGAACCGGGCCAGCGCCATCAGGACGGCAAGAACGGCGGTCACTGGGGCGCAGAACGCCGGGCGGATGGACAGCTACCACGCCGCTGAGAAGATGGGCGTCCGCATGAAAAAGGAGTGGCTTGCTACTTTGGACAACCGCACCCGCCATGCTCACGCCATGCTGGACGGTCAGCAGGCAGAGGTGGACAAGCCGTTTAAGGTGGCCGGGGAGGAGATACGATATCCCGGAGACCCCACAGCGGCGGGGTATCTGGTGTACAACTGCCGGTGCACGCTGGTGGCCACCGTAGATGGGGTGGATACCTCGGACGTGCTGCGTAGAGACAGAGACGGGCCGTTGCCAAACATGACTTACGCACAATGGGAGGCATCTAAGCGCGGTTATAGCGCAAAACCTATCTCAACAATTCACAATAGACCGTTGTTAGAGTGGCGCAACTCATTGAAAAATAAGGAAAATCGAGCTATACTAAAATCAAAGATTGAAAGCAAGGAAATATCTACAAAAATAAGGCCACAACAGCACGCGAAGCATATAGAGGGAACGTCACAATTTAATAAATATAGGGCAGATCGCATTGCGAAGGGAAAGACGCCGCAGAGCATATTGACCATTACCGAGAAGGAAGCACAGGAACTTGTGAATCTCTATTCCTGCACAGGCGCAGTTGAGATTGAAATTAGGAAAGACGGAACTGCCAAAATCGTTGAATATTGCAGTGCTGACAGGATAATTGGGAAATATTACATTTCCAATGAATACCGTGAGACAAAGAGGTTCGGCATCTTTTATTCAAAAAGAGGGACACATATTGTTCCGACGCGGCCAGAAAAGGAGTGATACAGAGTGGTAAACATATGGGAGTACGCAAGCTCTCTCCCAAAAGTCCGGATCAAGACTAAAGATGGGGGCCCGTATGTCGGCTATACACTCATGGTCTGGGACGCTGATGAATCAAACGACGATGAGGACAGCATTACGATTGAATTAAGCAGTGGTGAAACACGATCTTTCTACCCGTCTGAGATCGAGTCTATCGAGGAAATCAAATGAACATTGACCTTTACGACCATTCCAAAGAGGTCCTTGCCGCCCTCCAGGCGGCCGCAGAGCGGGCGCTTGAAAAGTGCGGGCTGACGGCCGAGGGGTACGCCAAGCGGCTGGCTCCAGTGGATACCGGAAACCTCCGAAATAGCATCACCCATAAAGTCGACCCAGCAGAACCTGCGGTGTACATCGGAACGGACAGCGAGTACGCCGCTTATGTGGAACTGGGCACCGGCCAGTATTACCCCGGCGGACGGCCCACCCCGTGGAAGTACCAGGACGCAAACGGCAACTGGCACTGGACGAAGGGCAACCCGGCAAGACCATATCTGAAACCGGCGGTTGCCGACCACGCACAGACATACCGGAATATCATTGAGGACGAATTGCATGGACAATAAGACCATACAGGCCATTGAGGCCATTATCAAGCGGGGCAACGACGCCGAGATCCGCCGGAAGGGCGACGGGTACGTTGTCTTGGAGGTCAAAAAGACAATCAAATATACGACTCCTGCGTAATTGGGCGCAGGAAAGGGCAATAGGAGCCAGCTACCGAGGATTTCTCGGTGGTTGGCTCTTTTTATTTTGGTAAACACCGCGAAGCACAGCGGTTTTTATATCACAGTCGCCCCCAAAGTACCGGGGCCGAAGAAAAGGAGACTGAACATGGCACTGACACGCAAGCTTTTGAAGGGTATGGGGCTCACCGACGAACAGGTGGACACCATCATCGAGGCGCACACCGACACCGTGGACGGCTTGAAGGAACAAGTGAAGGCCTACAAGGCCGACGCTGACAAGCTGTCCACCGTCCAGAAGGAATTGGACGACCTGAAAGCCGCCGGGGACGACGGCTGGGAAGCAAAGGCCAAGGACTTGGAAAAGAAATACACCGACCTTGTGGCCGAAAACAAGAGCAAGGAGACCCGGGCGGCCAAGGAAGCGGCTGTCAAGGCCTACTACGAGAGCAAGGGCATCACCGGAGACAACCTCACCATCGCCATGATGGGCAGCGGCGAAGTGCTGGAGAAGCTGGAGCTGGACGGCGGCAAAATCAAGGACGCCGCCGCGCTGGACGCCCTGGTGGGCGGGGCCTTTGCAAAGTTGGTCTCCACTACGACCACGGAGGGGCTGAAAACCGAGACGCCCCCCAAGAACAACGGCGGCAAGATGACCCGGGAGGAGATCGTGAAGATTCAGGACCCCGTGGAGCGCCGCGCCGCCATCCGCGACAACATGGAATTGTTTGAGAAAGGATGATAATTTATGGCAGCAGATCCCAAGCTGATCAAGAAGGCCGACCTCGCCCGCGTGCGGGAGATCGACTTCACCCTGATGTTTACCGAAAGCCTGCGCAAGCTGACCGAGGCCCTGGGCGTGACCAGGAAAGTTGCCAAGCAGGCTGGAACCGTGCTCAAGACCTATAAGGCCACCGGAACCCTGGAGGACGGCGCTGTTGCCGAGGGCGAGACCATCCCCCTGAGCAAGTACACCACGGAGGCGGTGAACTATGGCGAGATCACTTTGAAGAAGTGGCGCAAGGCCACCTCTGCCGAGGCGATCATTGAGCGTGGCTATGACCAGGCCGTCGGCATGACCACCGCCCGGATGCTCAAGGACGTGCAGAAGGGAATTCGCAAGGACTTCTTCACTTTCCTGGGCACCGGAACTGGCACCGCCACCGGAGCGGGCCTTCAGGCGGCCCTTGCCCAGACCTGGGGCAAACTCCAGACTCTGTTTGAGGATGACGACATTCAGGTCGCCTACTTCATCAACCCCCTGGACATCGCCGGCTATCTGGCCACCGCCACCATCACTACCCAGACCGCCTTTGGCATGACCTATATCGAGGACTTCCTGGGCATGGGCAAGGTATTCATGAACTCCAGTGTCCCCAAGGGCACCATTTACTCCACCGCCCAGGACAACCTGGTCCTCTACTATGTGCCCGTCAACGGCGCTGACCTGAATGAGGCGTTCTCTTTCACCAGCGACGAAACCGGCTATATTGGCATCCATGAGGAGCCCGACTACACCAACATGACCGCCAGCGACACTGTGGTGAACGGTATGACCCTGTTTGCCGAGCGCCTGGACGGCGTGGTCAAGACCACCATCACTGAGCCGGGCCCTTAAACGCGCTGTTGAGTGAGCCTGCGCCCGCTGCTCCTGCTGGTCCGGACACCCGGGCCAGTGGGGGGCCGGGTGTCAGCAGCGCAGCCGTACAGGCCGAACCTGCAAAGGTGGTGAAGAGCCGTGCTCGAAGCCGTACTGACACATCTGAATAACTGGTTCTGCCGGGAGGTGTACGCCGGGACCTTCACAGTGACCAGCGGGACGCTGGCGCTGCCGGATCTGGCGGACGGCCAGTATTTCCGCATTGTGGGCAGCGTGTTCAACGACGGACTGCACCAGAGCCCGGCGGCGGGCCTGACGGACGAGACCTTTACCGGCGCTGTTTGGGCGCTGGCGGTCCCCAAGTCTGTGGTTACCCTGGCGGAGGAGATCAAGGCGTGGGCCGCGAAGAACCAGCTGGGGGCGTACACCAGCGAGAGCTTCGGTGGGTACAGCTACACCCGGGCCACCAACGCCAAGGGCGCGGCTGTTGGCTGGCAGGACGCCTTTGCCGCCCAGCTGGCCCCCTATCGCAAGCTGCGGGACACCTCCATGGTGGCCCCAACCCCCAAGGGGACGCCGCCCACGCCCCGGAAACCGTGCTGGAGGTGAGAGCGTGAGCCTGTTAGATGATTTTGCCCGGACCTGCGTGGTGCTGGAAAAGACCCGGAGACCGGACGGGGCCGGAGGCTACTTTGTGGAGTGGGCCGAGGGCGCGGAGTTTGTCAATTATCAGGCCCTGGACACCTCCATGGAGGCCCGGAGGGCGGAGAAGGAGGGCGTGACCAGCGTGTATTCCGCGCTGGTGCGGTCCGACTTCCCCATCGACTACAACGACTATTTTCGGGACAAGACAACCGGCCAGACCTACCGGGTGACCTCTTACCCGGAGGAAAAAGTGGCCCCCAAGTCCGCCAGCTTCGCCTTGAAATTCTTCACAGCGGAGCGGAAGGAGCTGCCGACATGACCAAAAACAAGGCCCTGTATGCCTGGCTCAACGAGTTCATGCCGTTTTACCGGGCCTCCTCTGTCCCGGACGATGTGGAGTTCCCCTACGGCACCTATGAGTACATCGAGGATGCCTGGGGCGGCGGCGAGGTGAGCATGACCGTCAATCTGTGGTTCCATACCACCAGCGAGGCGGTGCCGGATGAAAAGGCCCAGGAACTTTCTAGGCGCATCGGCTACGGCGGCGTGACCATCCCCTGCGACGGCGGGTACATCTGGCTCAAGCGTGGGTCTCCCTTCTGCCAGAGCCTGAAATACGAAGAAGACAACAACATCAAGCGGCGGTACATCAACCTGACCGCCGAATACCTGACTTTGAACTGAAAGGAGCGATACCATGGGAATCTTTACGAAAATCCCGCAGGACACCTTTTCCGAGTTACAGCTTGACGCCGGTGTTCTGCTGAATAAGTTTGACCCGGCCAAGGTGGCCGCCCCAGCGGATGAGGACATCATCTGTGCCACTACCGGCGGCATCAACATCAGCTGCGTGCCCACCTACTCCGACATGGGCGAGGATGTGGACAACTGTCCCACCAACACCAAGGAGTTGAAGCACCTGGATGGGTGGGGCTGCAAGATGTCCTTCACCGCCCTGGGCACGTCCCCCGAAAACATCAAACTTGCCCTGGGCGCTGCCACGGTGTCCACCACCAAAGTAACCCCCAACCGCGATTTGAAGCAGGCGGACTTTTCCGACATCTGGTGGGCAGGAGACCGGGCGGACGGCGGCGTAGTGGCTGCCTGCCTGAAAAACGCGCTCTCCACCGGCGGCTTCACCCTCAAGACCACCAAGAACGGCAAGGGACAGGTCTCCGTGGAGCTGACCGGGCACGTGTCCATTGAGGCCCAGGACACCATGCCCATGGAGTTTTACAGCATTGCCCCGCCCCTGCCCGGCGTGGGCGGATGAGGAGGTAGCCCATGAGACTGTCTGACATCAAGGGCGACCGCACCCTGGAAGTCATTGCCGAAGTCATTGATCCCATCTGCAATATTGCGGAGGATGACGCGGCGATGTCCATGTTCCGGCGGGAGAAGCTGCCGGAGGGCATGGAGCCGAAGAAGTTCCTTCTGGCCCGTGCGCGGAAATCGCTGCCCGTGCTGCTGAAAAAGCACAAGGGCGACATCATTGACATCCTGGCCGCCATCGAGGGCGTGTCTCCGGAGCGGTATCAGGGTGCGCTGAACCTGGTCAAGCTGTTTAAGGATGCCACTGACCTGCTGACGGATGAGGCGTTCGCCGAGCTTTTTATCTCCGCGCAGGGCGAGACCTCCTGTGGCTCTGCGCCGGAGAATACCGAGGCCCCCTCAGCGTAAAGGCGTTTGCCCGGTATGCCGTCTCCCGATGGCTGTATGAGCAGAAGGACACGGCATACCGGGTGTATGTGACCGATGCGCTGAAAGCGGTGGCGGAGAACACCGCCAAGTACGCCGGGGGCGGTTACATCAAGGCCCGGTACATCGAAATCATTGACCCGCCCCCTGAGGAGACCCGGACGGGGGAGGAGATCATAGCGCAGATGAAGGCCAAGCTGGGCCAGATCGGAGGTGAACTGGGTGAATCTACTTGACCTGTATGTAAAAATCACAATGGACACCAGCGGGTACAGCAAGGGCCTGGATGAGGCGTCCGGCAAGGCGTCCAGCTTTGCCTCCAAACTGAAAAGCGGCCTTGCCACGGCGGCCAAGGTGGGTGCTGCTGCCCTGACCGCTGCGGCCACCGGCGTGGCGGCGTTGACAAAGGCATCTATTGACCAGTACGCCCAGTATGAGCAGTTGGTGGGCGGCGTGGACACGCTTTTTAAGACCGCGTCGGACAAGGTTCAGCAGTACGCCGCAAATGCCTATAAGACCGCTGGCATGAGCGCCAATGAGTACATGAATACCGTGACCAGCTTCTCTGCTTCTCTGATTAAGAGCCTTGGAGGAGACACGGAAAAGGCGGCCCAAAAGGCGGACCAGGCCATTACCGACATGGCCGACAACGCCAATAAGATGGGCACCAGCATGGAAATGATCCAGAATGCCTATCAGGGCTTTGCAAAGCAAAACTATACCATGTTGGATAACCTTAAGCTTGGGTACGGCGGAACCAAAGAGGAGATGCAGCGACTTCTCAAGGACGCCGAAAAGTTATCTGGCATAAAGTACGACATTTCCAGCTATGCCGATATTGTAGACGCCATCCATGTGGTTCAAACGGAGATGGGCATCACCGGTACCACGGCCAAGGAGGCGGCCAGCACGATCTCGGGCAGCTTGAGCATGGCTAAGGCGGCGTGGAAGAATCTGCTGACCGGTGTAGGCGATGACACCGCAGACCTCGGGACGCTCATCGACAACCTGGTGGATAGTGTGTCCACCGCCGCCGGGAACATCGTGCCGCGAATTGGGAAGATCCTCAGCGGCATGGGCGAGGTAGTAGCCCAACTGGCTCCGATCATTGCTCAGGAGCTGCCTGAGCTCATCAGTACCATGCTTCCGGCCCTGGTTAGTGCTGGGGCGCAGCTGCTGGTTGGCCTGGTGACGGGGCTCGTGACGGCCATTCCCGATCTGGTGGCGGCTGCGCCACAGATCATCACGTCGCTGGTTTCGGCGATCTCTGCCAACCTCCCAGCTATCCTGGCGGCTGGTCAGCAGCTTTTGACCATGTTTGGCAGCGGGATCCAGTCCGGCGTACCTCAGATGGTGGCGCAGCTGCCGGCGGCCATAGATGGGTTCCTTGGCTTTATTACGGAGCAGCTTCCAGCCGTGCTGGACAAAGGCGTGGAGATGCTGACGGAACTGGCAAACGGAATCATCGCTGGAATCCCACAGCTGCTGGAGCAGCTTCCACTTATCTTTGAGTCTTTCGAGACGTTTATCACAGTCAATTTGCCGGTCATCCTGGACAAGGGCATGGATCTGCTGTTCAACTTTGTGGACGGCATCATCGCCGGGATTCCCAACATGGTGGCGCGGCTGCCGGAGATCATCAAAAGCATCACAACAACGCTATCGAACAACTACCCGAAAATCATCCGATCTGGATTTGATCTTCTCATCAAACTGGCTGACGGCATTTTGAGCGCTATCCCGGATCTGGTCTCCGTCCTTCCCCAAGTGGTGGCCGCAATTTTGAGTGGCTTTAGTTCAGCGATTTCTGGTGTGTTCGAGATCGGGAAAAACATTGTGATGGGCCTGTGGGATGGAATCAAGAGCATGGGTTCCTGGATCGCGGAGAAAATTGGAGACTTCTTTGGTGGGATCGTTGATGGCGCAAAAGACCTGCTCGGTATCCACTCCCCGTCTAGGGTGTTTGCGGACATCGGGAAAAACATGGCCTTGGGGCTGGGCAATGGCTGGGAGGATTCCTTCGGGCGCGTCCGGGACGGCATCACCCGCGGCCTGGACTTCGGCGCAGCATCGGTGGATTTCGCTTCCTCTGGGCTTGGGGTGTCCTCTGCCGGCATCATCAACAGTATGGCGGCGGGGTCAGACGCTGGGTTTGCCAATGGGTTAACGGTCAACCTCACTCTGCCGGACGGCACAACGTTTGCCACCTGGCAGCTGCCCTATCTCATCAAGGCGGGTTCCGCTGCGGGAACGCCTATTGCGGACCCCCAGTTGGCGTAAGGAGGCAATGGTATGACGCAACTGATATTAGATTCCGGAGGCGAATCCGTTGTCCTGCCCGAGACCCGCCGGGAGTCCTATGTGGTGGACGAGGAGCCGCTGAGCCGAAACCTGGTAATGATTGCTGGAAACATGGTCAAAGAATTGCGGGGAGATGTATGGGTCATTGATTACCAGTATGGATATTTCAACGATACAGACACGGACCGTGTGATCTCTGCCTGCAAAAAGGGAAGCCGTGAACCTATCGTCTGCAACTTCCTGATTCCGGACGAAAATAAGATGCTGACTTCCACATTTTTTGTGACGGCGTATACACGGCCAAGGTTTTATTGGAGTCGGGATGATAAAGGGGCCACCGTCCCTGTGTGGGGTGGGTTTACGGTCTCTCTGAGAGAGGTGGATCCCCATGATTAACGCAACAGAGGGGTACAGGGCTGCGATTGTGGGCACTTCCCGACGGACTCACCTCAAGGCTGTGGTGGACATCAGCGACCCGGACATGGTCTTTTCCGGTGTGGAAAGCAGCGGTTCTGCGGACTTTTCAAATTCGGCCCAACTGTATGACCGAGTTATGGATCTAACACCATACGCCACCCTGGAGCCCCACAGGTGGGTTCTCAACGGAAAGTTCAGCCTGATCCCAGCAGAGGGGGCGGCGGATCAGGTTGGATTTGTGGGGAATGTGCTCTCCGGATCAGATGGGAGTTTTCCCACAGCTGTGTGGGTGGAGGAGCGGTTCTCTAATTTATCCATCCTCCAGGCCTGTTCTGTCTACTTTCCGGGTGACGATTGGGATGGGGTTCCGGATACTTTCACCATAGAGGTCAAACAGGGTGGAACGGCCTACTACTCAAAGGAGTTCACCGGGAACAGGACTCGGACAGTCAGCCTGAGCGGCTTCACAGTCAATAACCCGGACGCTATCCGAGTAACGGTGAGCAAGTGGAGCCTTCCGGGCCGCCGGATGCGGGTGGCTGAGATATTACCCGGCGTGTATGAGGAGTGGACAGAGAAAATGTTGGTGGAGTTCAACGCCACACAGCAGACCGATTTTTCCTGCATTACACTGCCGTATGGAACAATGAGCCTATCTTTAAATAACATTGACAAGCGGTTTGAGCCGCGGAAGAAAGATGGGCTATTTGCCTCCATCGAGGACAGACAGGGCATTGAAACGCTGATCGGTGTCGAACTGCCTTCCAGCGGAGTGGAGTACAAAAAGGTTGGAGTGTACTACCAGTACGGAGACGGCTGGAAAACCTCCAACAATGATATGTCTATTGACTGGTCTCTGGTGGATATTGTAGGGCTGGTGGCAGAGCGCACTTACCTTCCGCCGACAACCCTACCCACTACTCTGGAGGGCTGGATCTCCTCTGTGGTGTCCCAACTGGGGGATAATTTCAAAAGCCGCTACCACATCGATCCAGACTATGCCAAAAAGCCAGTAAAAGCAAAAGATAAGTCGGCGGTGACCGGAAAGAAGTGCGGGGACATTCTGCGGTGGGCCTGTATGGTGACCGGCACTTTTCCCCGTGCGGATGCTGAAACTGGATACCTGACAGCGGAGCCTCTATGGAACCAGGGAAACAAGACGCTTTTGACCGCACTCGCTACCTACCCAACCATGAAAGCCAACAAAAGTGTGGCGTCCCTTATCTTTACCCTTGCGGATGGAACTCAATATGTGGTCAGCGGCAACAGCACCAGCAGTGAAAAGACCATCAATATTGAGAACCCATTCATCCACACCTCTGCCGAGGCCCTGACCGCGGCGCGGCTGATCCTCAGCTGCTACGGCGGAAACCTGATCGAGACCACGGGGCGGGGCGATCCATCCGGAGAGATCGGGGACGTGGACACCATCTGGCTGGATGAGAGTCAGGCCACCACCGCCCGGCGGATGATGCAGACCTTCAGGATCCAGGACGGGGTGCTCCAGGGCTGCCAGAGCCGGCTGCTCCAGGCGGACGGGTCCTTCTTGTTTCAGGAGCGGGCAGTGCTCACCAAGAGCGGGTCCTGGACGGCCCCGGCGGGCGTCACTGCGCTGCGGCTCATACTTGTGGGCAAAGGTGAGGATGGGACAGCCGGAACGGACGGCACCTGGGATGAGGCCGGAGCGGATGGAGTGGATGGCATCGGAGGGCTTGTCTGGGCCGGGACGGTATCCATCAATCCGCAGCAGTCGTTCAGTGTCCAGATCGGGGACAACTCTGTTTTTGGGCAATACAGCAGCGCAAATGGCAGCCGTTTCCCTTTTGGCTATACGGATATTGCAAGCGGCGATAGTTTTGCGCGAACCGGGGTCCAAAAGCCTGTCCCCGGCTCTGGAGATGGTGGCGCGAAGGGCCTGGGCGGGATCAAGGGCAACCGCCATAGAGAGCCAAGCTATGATTCCGAAGGGAATCCGGTCGGCTCACACTGGGAGATCGACAACTATCCTGGAGAGGGCACCGCAGGGCAGGCTGGAGTATCCGGCTGCGTCGTGATCTATTGGGACAAGGAGGGCGCATGAGTTTTGATTTTAGTTCTCTGGTGACAGATCGGACCCAGGCGGATGTGGAGACCCGGAACGACAAGGGAATCTATCAGGCGGCGGATCTCAACCGTGTCACAGCGGCGATGGAGGAGCTTGCCAATCAGTTTTCGGTTCTCGGGTACAGCACAACAGGTTATCAGAGGATCAAGGCTGTGGAGCAAGAGGCTCCGAGGATACCGGAGGGATATACGGAGTTGGAGTCCATCACAAGCTCCGGCACCCAATACATCAACACCGGGGTCAACCCAACCAGCAATACACGGGTGGAGCTGCGGATGTCCACAAGTCAATCCGGCAGCAAGACTGTGTTTGGATCAGACGTAGGGTGGACCGCAAACGGATTTGCCCTGGGCGTCAACTTTGCCCACTATGGTACAAAAAACGGGAGTTTTACCGGGCTTAACGACGGCAGGGAACATACAGTGGATTTCAACCACAACGCGATTTCTCTGGATGGGGCCAAGGTGTTGACCCTTGGTGAGGCTGTATTTGAGTTGGCATATCCGTTGTACCTCTTTTGCAATGACCGCTCCTCCGCCGCTCAGGAGCACACGAGCATGACACTGTATGCCTGTAAGATCTATGAGCAAACACGTTTGGTGCGTGATCTGGTCCCGTGTAAGGACCAGGCTGGCGCGATCGGCTTATATGACACAGTGGAGGCTCAGTTTTTTAAAAATGCTGGGTCCGGGGCGTTTGCGGCAGGGGCAGAGGTGATCCGGCCGGAGGTAGATCCCTATGAGTGGAAAGAGGGGTATTATTACCCCACTGTGGAGCAAATGGCTCAGTATATTGCCAATTTGGAGGCCCTGAGGCGCGTGATCGCAGTCCTGCCCACCACGCCGGATAAGCCGGATAGTATGGAACTGTTGGACCATATTAAAGCCAATAATATCGAGAAGATTCTGGTGGACATTAATAAATTACTGAAAAATATGCCCTCTGCCTGGTTTTACAGCGGAGAAGTAGAGTGCGGGGAGGTCTGAGTATGCAAGACAGAGTTCCAACTTATCCAGGACGGGTGAAATTGATCCCTGTATTGGGACAAGAGAACACCTATGAAATGGTTCGTGCAGACGAACCGACTCAAGAAGGGACACCGTTAAATAAAGCCAACCTACTTCAAGACTCCGTTGCTAAAATGTATGGGTTGCTAGAGTCTGCTATCCCCAACGATGTGTTTGCGTTTCTAGGAAAGTATAACCTCCATTGGTGGAGAAGAAGAATAAATACCGCTGGAACCATCGGTGAGTGGGAATACCTTTTCTCTGCTGACTCGAACGCACACCCGAAGAGTGGAATAGTGAGTGGATATGAATATGAGTATATTGGTATCCCTTATAAGAATTTTACAAGTCCACCAATTCAAGTCGCTTATGGTAAGTACACTGGGACGGGGACGTGGGGTGAGAGTAGCCCGAACAAACTAACTTTCTCCTTTGCCCCAAAAGTCGTTTTTATGGTGCAAAAAGCCTATGTGGACTCGTATGGAGTAAACTACCATGAACCTATTTATAGTGGTAGTACCGAAGGAAACGCAGTCATGGTAGCAGACACCCTTACTGAATCATTTCAATCAGGAAATGGTTTCTACGAGCTAGGATATATCAACGATGAAGCTAGATACTCATACGGGAAAAAATCTAAAGATGGAAAGACATTTTATTGGTATTTTTCTTACGACAAAGACCGTTCTGGGTCTCAGCTGAATAGCAGTGGATCCGTATATTACTGGGTAGCAATAGGATAAAGGAGGAAAGCGAAATGTTGTGGTATATCGACCCTATCCCAAATGACTCGGGAGCATACAGTCCTCCGCAGTCCACGCCCTTTGACAGTGCGATCCCACTGACAGATGAGCAGTCGGATATGCTGGTACAGCACAACGGCTTTGTGGTCATCACCGGGGAGCCGGATCCTGACACAGAGGGCAGTGCAGTGACAGTGGCACCGAACGCCGAGGCCTGGGAGGCGTGGAAATCCTCCCTCCCGCCTCAGCCGGAGCCGGAACCCACAGAGGCGGAACGGCTGCGGGCGGACGTGGACTTTTTGGCTGCTATGACGGGGGTGGAGCTATGAGCGTGTACGAGCTGGCCCGGAAATACTACCCCCGGCTGTGGGACGATGCCCGCATTGACGCGCTGGTTCAGGCCGGACGGCTGACCCAGGAGGAGCGAGAGCAGCTGCGCCGGGAGGCACAGGCCCCCGCCGCGGGCTAGGCAGAGGAGGCGGACATTGAGCATCCAGGAACTATTGACAGGCGGGGGCGGGCTGGTGGTCCTGGCGCTGACGGTCATCCAGATCGCCCCCATCAAACTGAACCCCTGGTCCGCCATTGCGAAAATCCTGGGGCGGGCCATCAACGCAGAGGTGCTGGCCGAGCTGGAGCGGACCCGGATCAAGCTGGACAACCACATCAAGACCGACGATGAGCGGGCGGCGGATATGCACCGGGCCAGGATCTTGCAGTTCAATAACGAATTGATTCGGAATATCCCGCATACCAGAGAGGAGTTCATCGAGATCCTAGCCGAGATCGATGGCTACGAAAAATTTTGCAAGAGGAACCCGAATTATCCCAACAGCCGGGCTACCCACGCCATTGCCAATATTGGCAGGGTGTACGACGAGCGGCTACAAAAGCACGATTTTCTGTGATTTGTGAAAGGAGGTGAGCGTATGGACTTTGGAATTGCGAGCGTGGCGGCCATCACGGTGATCTGCTATCTGATCGGCCAGGTGGTTAAGGCGTCCGGGGTGGACAACAAGTGGATCCCCATCGCCTGCGGCGTGTCCGGCGGCCTGCTGGGCATTGCCTGCATGGCCCTGGCGGTGCCGGATTTCCCGGCTGCGGATCCTGTCACGGCTCTGGCCGTGGGCATCGTGAGCGGCTTTGCGGCCACTGGCGTCAACCAGGCGGCCAAGCAACTGAGCAAGTGAAACACAACAACTGACAACATGAGAGGAGGAGCGCAAATGAACGCCAATTACATCTATGACATTTTCCAGACCTGTGAGGAACTGGACCTGCCCGACCTGACCATTGCCCTGGCCCGCCACAAGGAGGGCCACCCCATCCCCGAGGGCATGACGGAGCAGGGCATCAACGAGTTCATCGGAGGCCACTACGAGGCCCTGGTGGACGCATTCGCCGACCAGGACCGGGAGGCGTTCGCCGCAGCTGTGCAGGCTGGCATCCAGGAGGACGAGGAGCACCAGGCCAGCCAGGAGGGCTGAGGCCATGCTGATCTGCATTGATGCGGGTCACTACATCGGGACCCCGGGGAAGCGGTGTCTGAAGGACATCGATCCCGGGGAGACCCGGGAGTGGACCCTGAACAGCCGGGTGGCGGACAAGCTGGAGGCCATCCTGGCGGGGTATGACTGCCGGACGATGCGGGTGGACGATGTGACCGGCAGGCGGGACGTGACCCTGTCCCAGCGGGTGGCGGCGGCCAACCGGGCAAAGGCGGACGTGTATCTGTCCATCCACCACAACGCCGGGATCAACGGCGGCTCCGGCGGCGGCATCGTGGCCTATGTGGCCCCCAAGCACCAGAAACAGAGCGAGGTGGTGCGGGACGCGGTGTACCGCTATACTGTGGCGGCCACCGGCCTGCGGGGCAACCGGGCGCAGCCTCTGGCGGAGCAGAGCCTGTATGTGCTCAACTACACCACCATGCCGGCCACGCTGATCGAGCTGGGGTTTATGGACTCCACCACGGACACGCCTATCATCCTGACGGAGCAGTTTGCCGACCAAGCGGCGGCAGGGCTGGCGGCGGCGCTGGTGGAGGTGTATGACCTCCAGGCCAAGGACAGCGGGCAGGTCCTGGTGACTGCGGTGCAGGCGGAGGACCTGACGGTGGAACTGGTGGACCGGCCCAAATCCGAGTGCGGCGACAACTGCGCCAATGCGGGATATTTCGCCAACTACTCCGAGGCGGGCGAGCCGTTCACGCTGCCCGTGGGGCATCTGGTGGGCGGCTACAAGGCCGCGGGCAAGTGGACGCGGCACTACTGCCAGGAGCGCGGGCAATTCCAGGGGGACAAATTTACGTTTGACGCTGGGAAGTGGTCCTACGCCAACCCCCTGCACGGCAAGGCAGTCTCCACCCTGCTGATCTCCGGCGGCAAGGCCCGGGTGGAGGAGATCCGGACGGTGCCGGAGGGGACGGACTACGCCGTGTCCGGCATCCCTGTGCTGCGGGCCGGGAAGGCCTGCACCACCGCCCAGGCCAAGGGGCAGGGCTGGGACACCTCCCCGCTGCGGGCCACCTGGCACACGCTGGTGGGCCTCAAGGGGGACGGCATGGTGGTGTACGTCATGGGGTGGCAGTCCAAGACAACAAATCTGCTGGACAGCGGCGAGGCCGCCCGGGTGTTCCGGGGGCTGGGCTTTACCGACGTGCTCAAGCTGGACGGCGGCGGGAGCTACTACCAGAGCCGGGACGGGGCGGCCTCCAGGACCGCGGAAAACCGGCGGATCAACAGCGTGCTGCGCTGGACGGAGAGAGAGGAGAGACCGGAGTTGACGGAGGACCAGGCATGGTTTGACCGGATGATGGAGGACTGGATGGCGAGACGGAACGATCAACCGGCCTCTGATTGGGCAAAGCCGTATATCCAGGCGGTTATTGACTCAGGTGTGATGACAGATATAGGCGGGACTATCCAATCTCCCCAGGGATTTGTTACGAGGCAGGAACTGGCCACCGTAGCTGCGGCAATCAAAAGATAAGGACGTGAGTAAATGAGCGCAAAAGTGAAACTGCCTCACCCGTTAGACAAGCTCTTGCGCTCTCAATTAGAAAGAGCGATCTATGAAGCCGCCTTTCACCGAGATGATGAATTTATAGCAAAACGGCGCATCATTGATAAAGCAGACCAAATTGAAGTTGCTACCGACCTTGGCTGGTATCGCGGCGCTGTCAGCGCTCACGAAAAGTATATCTTTCAACGGGTTGTCGATGTAGCAAAGCAGCTCTATCCAAATTCAGCATAAACCAAGCATAAGCCTTACATAACCCCGACTGGAATCACCCCCAGCCGGGGAATTTTTATGCGACAATATAGCCATGGAGGACGTGGGGATATAGGGTTGGTACACGTCGCCGCCCTCCCCATGGCCCTCCTTTTATTTTTGGAAAAGGACGTGTGTGGATATGACCATGATTGAGCGGCTGATTGCCGCTGGAATGACACAGGAGTGCGCCACTGAGACGGCCATGTGGTACAGAGCCCAGGGAGACGACGAGGGCCTTGAGGCCTATGTGATCGCATTGGAGTCCAGCCATGTGGGTAAAGCATAATGAAAACCCCAGCGGGCGCAACGTAGGGGACTGCACCGTGCGGGCCATCTCCACGGCCCTGGGGCAGCCCTGGGAAACCACTTATACAGGGCTGGCGGTGCAGGGGTTCATGACAGGGGATATGCCATCAGCAAACCATGTGTGGGGGGCCTACATCCGGAAGAACGGCTTCCAGCGGGCGGTCATCCCTGACGAGTGCCCGGATTGCTACACCGTGGCGGACTTCGCCGCAGAACATCCAAACGGGACCTATATCCTTGCCCTGTCCGGCCATGTGGTGTGTATCAAGGACGGGGATTATTACGACACCTGGGACTCCGGCGGAGAAGTCCCGCTGTATTACTGGCACAAGGAGGAGTGACCGATGGGCTACCCATATTACAACGGCTATCAGCCGCAGTTTTACCAGCCGCCTATGCCGGATCAGCTGGCCCAGCTCAGAGGGGCGCAGTATCAGCCCATGCCGCAGCAGATGCCGCAGGCACAGCCCCAGCAGATGCCGCAGGCACAGCCCCAGCAGATGCAGGCTGGCGGACAGAGCATGGTGTGGGTGTCTGGGGAACAGGAGGCCATGGGCTATCTGGTGGCCCCTAACAGCGCCGTGGCCCTGTGGGACAGCAACGCCCCCACCATCTACCTCAAACAGGCGGATGCCTCCGGCAAGCCGTCCATTAAGGTCTTTGACCTTGTGGAGCGCACCAGCGCCCCCAGGGCGGAGCAGCCGCCCCAGGGTGTGGAGTTCGCCACCAAAGCAGACCTGGAGGCGCTGGCGGCCCGTGTGGAGGCACTGACCGCAGATAAAAAGCCCGCAAAGCGGGCGGTAAAGGAGGAACCGGACAATGGGTAACCCCTTTTTCGGCGTCATGGGCGGCGGTGGCCGTCCCAACATGATGCAGCAGTTCCAGCAGTTCATGCAGCAGATGCAGGGCAAGGACCCCAACGCCATCATCAATGAGATGGTGCAGAGCGGGCAGCTCTCGCAGGAACAGCTTAACCAGGCTCAGCAGAAGGCCCAGCAGATGCAGGGTATGTTTGCCCCGTTGAGGGGAATGTTTGGAAAGTGATCAAAATCCCGGCCGGGTTTTGAAAATAAAACTACAAAGGAGACAAAGCAATGAGTCTTTCTTCTGACGGTACTGTGATGACCATGCCCGTTCAGCCCGCCTATCAGGGCAACGGAAACGGTATGTGGGGCGGCGATTGGTCCAGCTGGATCATCCTGTTCCTGATTTTCGGCCTGTTCGGCGGCTGGGGTAACGGCTTCGGCGGCTTCGGCGGACAGAACGGCGGTGTAGGCTCCGAGGTGCAGCGTGGCTTTGACCACTCCGCCGTTGTGACCAAGCTGGACGGCATCACCCAGGGCATTTGTGACAGCACCTACGCCATCACCAACGCCATGACCAACGGGTTCAACAACACCAACATGGGCATGATGCAGGGCTTCAACGGCGTGGAGCGGGGCTTCTGCAACCTGTCCGCCCAGCTGGCGGACTGCTGCTGCGGCACCCAGCGGGCCATTGACGGCGTGCGCTACGACATGGCCGCCCAGGCCTGCGACACCCGCAACACCATCCAGACCACCACCCGGGACATCATCGACAACCAGAACGCCAATTCCCGGGCCATCCTGGACGCCCTGAATCAGAACTACATCCGCTCCCTGGAGAGCGAGAACCAGGGACTGAAGCTGGCGGCCTCCCAGGCCAACCAGAACGCCGTCCTGATGGCGGCTATGGACGCCAACAAGGCGGAGATCCTGCGCCGCACCGGCGCTGAGTGCCCCACGCCCGCCTACTGGGTCAATCCTCCCACCCCCGTACAGGTCCCCTGCGGCGGCTGCGGTTGCAACTGCTAAACTCCATAGCTCTTGACTATTTCCATTTTGGAAATTGTTCGGCCCCGTGCCGATCTCAACAACAGCGGCGGGGCAATAGCCTCGCCGTTTATTTTAACCGGGTCGATTTCGACCCCTTTAGAAAGGACTGATATCATGGCTGAATATGCAAATCCCGCCATCGTCAATGTAACCCCTGGCCAGAACGTCCCTCTGCTGGATGTGATCGGCGGCAACTGCGGCATCGTGCATCGTGGCGGCAGTGGGCTCATCACGCTGCGCGGCAATACCAACCAGTGCAAGGCCCGGTACCGGGTAGCCTTTGGCGCGAATATCGCCATCCCCGAGGGCGGCACCGTCGAGGCCATTACCGCCGCCCTTGCCATCAATGGTGAGGCGCTGACCACCGCTACCGCTACTGTCACCCCGGCGGCGGCCGAGAACTTTTTCAATATCTATGTGTCCGCGTCTGTGGAGGTCCCCCGCGGCTGCTGCGTGACCGTGGCGGCCCGGAACACCAGCACCCAGGCTGTTGACTTTGCCAACAGTAACATGGAAGTCGTGCGGACGGCCTGAAAGGAGAGGATAGCATGAAAGCACTGTATGATCTGAAGGAGATGCTGTCGGCGGAGCTGGAGGAGATCGCCCGCAAGCCTGAGATGTCCGCTGGGGACCTGGAGACCGTCCACAAGCTGACTGACACTATTAAGAACATCGACAAGATCTGCGCCCTGGAGGAGGACGGCGGCTATTCTGAAGCCGGAGACTGGGAGGGAGATTATGGCCGTGGCTCCAGCTATGCAAACCGTGGCAAGCATTATGTCCGTGGCCATTACTCCAGAGATGGGCGTGGTGGTTACGGCCGTGATGGGCGGATGGGCGGATATAGCCGGCATGATGCCAAAGAGGCCATGATGGAGCAGGCCCGCGGTATGATGGATAGCGCGACCAGCGAGCGTGAGCGTGAGGCGATCCGCCGGTTTATGGCTGAGCTGGAGCGGGACTGATAGGGGGTGCCCCCTTTGCTTGACCGCAAAGAGATAGACATTGAGATTGCCCGTCTAGAATATGGTGAGAGCAGTTATCCCGCCTATGCAAAACTGGCTGACCTGTATACCATCCGAAACCAGATGGATCAAGCAGAATCACCAGATTTAGGTGGTTATGAGCAGGAGCGCTCTGCTGCATCGTCATCTGGCTATGAACTCCCAATAGATGGGGACAGTGAGTTCCTGCAGGCGGTGTCTGAACGAGACGCTTCTGGAGTGTGGTCTATCATAGATGACCTAATGGATACACTGCACGCCGTAAACCCAAGGGTTTATGCTGGGGTTATGAGGAAAATTTATTCATTGCAAACCAAGCACGAGAACCCTTATCAATCAGGGAGGTGAGCGAAAATGTTCCACCACCTTTTCCACCACCTAATGCATCCAAATAGGCTGTTTTCAGTTTTTTAAACTAGCCAAAGATAGACACAAAAAATCCCCGAAACACTTGGTAGTCAAGGCGTTTCGGGGATTTCTTTGTTGCTACTCATAAGTAGCGATTTGGTGGAGACAACAGAACTCGAATCAGAATTCTTTAAGTGTGTAATCCGTTGCGGCTCTAGGAGAATCTGCTATCCTACTTTCACATTTCCACCAGGTTTTCCACCACTACCATCAAGAAGGGCGATACTTTTGTGCAGAGTTTCACTGTCTTTGTGCGTATAAATATTTGCTGTTGTTTGAATATCAGCGTGGCCCATCAACTCCTTTGCCACGTTGATAGACACTCCAGCGCGTTGGAGATCTGTACAGAAGGTATGTCGCAGACAATATGGAGTGAGGTCATCCGCAACAGGGCCGGACTCCTCTTCCATCTCTCTGATGAAACTGTTCCACATCCGCCTCATGCTGCTTTCGTTTTGCACAGTTCCGGCCTTGGTGGGGAATACCAATGAGAACGGTTTCCCACGGGACTCCAAGAGGTGTGGAAGCAGAGCGGCGTGTATTGGAATGTCCCGGACACCGGAGGCGGTCTTAGGGCCTTTGATGGTTCGGCTTCCGCTTTCTTTGGCGGCATGAACGTGGATCTCATTATGCTCAAAATCCACATCAGCCCAGGTAAGTGCAGCGGTTTCTCCCGGACGCATTCCAGTATAGAGCAGGGTGAGTATCCACAATCCAGCCCTGTGATGTTGAGAAATTCTCAGGATTGCAGTTCGTTCTTCCTCCGTGATGGAGCGCCGCCGGCCGTTTGTGACAGTTGGCAGAGACAGAAGCTCCGCGGGATCGTATGGGATCAAGCGAGACTGACGGGCCCGCTTAAACATCTCCTGCAACAGCATCCTCAGTTTTTTTACATGGGATGCGGACCGGCCGGCTTCTCCATTTAAGATCCGCTGAAGGTGGACGTCACGCACATCTTTTAATTTCATGTGACCAATAGAGCCTCTGATGTACCCATTATATTTTTCGTCGTACATGGCCAGAGATTTTTCGGTCAAGCCCTTCGGTTTTTTGTACAGCTCCATCCACTGCTTATACCAGGCGTTGACCGTCATGGATCCTGATACGATCTCTTCTCCCCTTTTGACCGCCGACAGCTTTTCTGCCAGCTTGGTCATGGCCTCCAGTTCGGTTTTTCCTGTGGCCTCATACTTCTTCCCGTTGTACCGGGCGGTTTTTCGGATGTATTCGCCCATTGACAATGCCTCCTATTCATTTTAAAATAGAAGGGCAGGTGACCCGCAAAAGTTCCTGCCCCTTTTCCCTGCTCTGGTGCGCCAACACCGGGGCGGGGATTTTTATTTAAGGATTACACACGCCGCACGGCTTATATCCAGCGGTAATAGCTTCCTCTTCGGTGTCAAACCAAATCTCGTTTTCCTCTGAGATCTTTTCGGCGAATCTGCACCCAGGCAAGTGGTATTTATCAGACTCTAAGCTACCGACATATTTCCCGCTGTCTTTTACGTCTGGATCATTAGGTTTTTCCTGTGAATCTGAGTTCTCTGGATTTCGAGCGTTAACGATAGCCGTAAACTCGTCCACATATTTTACATTGGGGGGATATGTAGCAAGATTTGCGATCCCATCCTCCAACAGAGTTTTATTGTACATCTTGCCATCAACCCAAACATAGGCAAGGAGCCGGCCATATTGGTCTCGCTGCTGGACATCAAATTCCAGTTCGACCTGCTTCCCCTCTAAGTGTTTCTTTGTGTACTCGGAAGCAGACACGCCTGCTTCAGTGTTTTTCGAACTGTCTGGATGCACACTTTCTGGAGTATCAACACCAATCATCCGCACTTTTTCTTCATTGCCATTATAATTGACTACAATGGTATCTCCATCGATCACGCGGACAACATCATAAACCTGGGTGGCGATCCGGACTGTTGATGTGCTTCCGTCCCAGTAGACCTTTGCGCCAAACGCCTCAGAAACAAACCAGGCCGGGACCATCGTTCGATTGTTTACAATCATGGCTGGAGTATCCAGGGTAATTGCCTTATCATTGACATAGGCGGTGGTATTGTCGATTTGTAAAACTACTTTTGTTCCGTCTTTCTCCCCAGTCGCAGTCTTTGTGGCTCCGTCCCAGGTCACTTTTGCACCAAGAGCGTTGAAAATGTGACCAATTGGGACCATGGTTCGGTTGTTGATGATCTGAGCAGGGACATCGGTAACCAATGGCGCGCCGTCAAAATAGAGATTCAAGGCGCTGGCACTGACTGTCATTGACAGTGCGATGCAAGTAGACATCATGATTGCAAGCAATTTCTTTTTCATGTTGTATTCCTCCTGTTTATTTATATGTTCTGCCCTCCGGCAGTTGGATCAGAAATACAATTCTGGGTTCAGATTTCCGTATGTGTAAAAGCATACGGCCTTTTTCATGAAATCCTCTGATACATTAAACTGTTCTGCTAGTTCCCAAATTTCAGTTCGGCCGGCAGCAATCTCTTGGTCATAATATTCTTTTGGAACCAAATGCTTTATCGCCCATTTATCCGCACGATGCTCATGCTTCTTCCGGAGATCTCGAGCTGCCCAGCGGTTGTAAAAACTCCCGGTTACGCAGTGCCCTAGCTCATGTGCCAAGTGTACTCGGCGGTCTGCTTCTCCGTCAACCACATCACAATCCATTCCGATGTAGCATCTGCCTGCATCTGATTGGATGCACATAGATCCGTTTTCTGGAATGGCCAACAATATGATAGGAATATTTCTATCCTTAGCCACCTGGTACAATTCATATGTTTCCATGTTTATTCCTTCTTCTTTTCCGCCTCCTCCCGAAGTTTGACCATCTGGGCGAAGCGTTTTACCTCATCGTACATGGCATCGGTGATTTCACCATCGCCCCCGAACAGAGCGAATTTAATATCGTTGTCGCTGACTTTGCGTTCACCCTCCGGGGTGGGTGCTTTTTTTATTTCTTCACCAGTCAAGAGATAATCGGTTGTGACACCAAAGTAGTCGGCAATTTTTGTTGCTGTTTTAATGGAAATTCCTTCCCTTCTCCCTTTTTTCAAATCCCCAATGCTTCCTCTACTTATTCCAAGATCGTTACACATCTTTCCTGGTTTTATCCCTTTATTTGAACATAAGGAAGCTATCCTATCGTACAATTCGCCCATATTCAAGTACTCCTTTTTGGTTATAACAACAAAAGTACTCAATATAGCACAAAATGCTTGACTTGTACTCGTGACAGTACTAAAATACAAATATGACAAGCGCTCAAATGAGTACAATGTTTGGTGGTGCTTACATATTAGTACAATATTAAGTACTTGTCAACAGCAAATATAAGGAGGGAGGTATTTTCGTGGATTCGTGCAAATTCACGTCGTTTGGTTTGTGCGTAAAGACGGAGCTGCTAAAGCGTGGAAAGACACAGAAGTGGTTGGAGTCTGAAATCACAAACCGGACGGGGCTTTTTGCGGACAGTGGGTACATGGACAAAATTCTGAAGGGGAAGCGCAATGCCCCCAAGATTGTCCAGGCTATCTGCGATATTTTAGAGATCCAGAATTACAATCAAGATACCAGAGCAGAAGTCCGATAAACCGGACTATTCAAGAAGGGGGTGAGAGAGATGGACGAAGCCTATATGCGGAAAATGCAGGGCATCAATGTTGTGATGGCGCAGGAGCTTCCTCAGCAGATCCGCGATATGCTGATTGGAAAAGGCCTTACGCTGACCCAGGCAAAGGCGGTCCTGGATCGGGCGAAAGAACTTTTGGAGTTTGCTGTTATTTAGAATGGCAGTGTTTTCGATAGGAGGGAAACCATGGACAACAAACTGAATGAGTATAAGCGGCTGCTGGATGGCTCCGGGACCAAGTTTAAGGAGCTGGCCCTGGATCGTGCGGCGCATGACCCGGCGCTGTCTCTTCTGGATCTCAAGGAGCTGGTGGAGTTTGCGTATCCGGATCCGGCGTAACGGGCAGTCCGATAAACAGGACTGGAAGGGAGGGGAGGAGATGGAAAATAAAAAAAGCGCCGAACAATCGACGCTTGGTGATGAACTGGACAAGATTCTCGGCACAGATGAGTTCAAGTCGCTTGGGCAGGACATTGCACTGGTAATCGCGGAGCACAAGTTGACAGGGAAGCCCGAGATCTGCGAAAAAGTCTTTCGCTATATGTCGCTTGTGGTTTTTGGCTGGAACTGGGTGTAGAGAGCGCAGGATTTATAATCTTTGCAGAACATGAAGAGGTGATAAGATGAGCCGATACACAACCAGCGCACAGAGTGCTATGGGGCGTGAGGTTGCCGAAAAGCGCCGCCTGATGTATGAGCGGCACGGTGGGGTGATGTCTCCCACGGACGTGGCCAGGGAGGCCGGTTATTTTGCCCGGGCGGTCAATGGGGACCGGTGGGCGGAGGAGCACGGGATCCCGGCAATCCGGATGGGTCCCAGGAAGAGGGGCTATGAGACGGATCTGGTGGCGAAGGCCATTGTACAAAGCCGCGGAATGGTATAAAAACGCCCCGCCGGATGAGCAGATCCGACAGGGCTGCAAACCTAATCGACCAACCCGACTAGGCTTGTTGGAACAAGTGTACTACTTTTCCTTCGAGCCGTCAAGAGCAAGGAGGAAAATTTATGCTGAATGATAACAGCACCGCTCGTGAAATCGAGCAGCAGAATGCAAACACCAAACTCCACATGGACCGGCTGAACCAATCTCTGTATGATGTGACCTTTGGCGACATGGTCAAGCTGATGGGCAATACTGTGGCTGTTATGTCAAAGATTTTGGATCGGTGGGCAGAAAGAGAGGATAACAATGAGAACCGCGTATGAGATCGTGCGGCGAATCGCGGAAACGGCCATGAGCCGCCACGGGCTGGACCCAAGAAAGCTGGCCAGCGCGGCGGGGATCAGTGAGAAGAGCATGGGCAAACTTCTGCGGGACGAGCCTGTCAGGCTGGACCAGGAGCAGTATTTTAACCTGCTTGTCCTGGGCGGAGCGATAGAACTGGGAGGTGTGATGAAATGAACCAGACGAGAAATGAGCGGAAGCAGCGGGCGCAGGAGTTGGTATGGATCGCGCTGGTCACCACGTTTTTGTTCGGCGTCTTTGCGCTGGGCATGAGCGTCGGAATCTGGCTGACGGAGGTGGCGTGATGTTTACGCCGGAAGAGCTGGCTGAGATGGCAGCCGCCGATGCGGAGATCGAAGCGGAGTTCCGCCTGACGCAGGAGGATCTGGACCGGAGCCGTGAGCTGGACCGGGAGGCGAAGTTCCGAGCCCTGCCTATGGAGAAACAGAAGGTGGCCGCACAGCGGAAGGCCTACCGGGAAGCCAACCGGGAGAAGGTGGCCGAGTACCAGAAGGCCTACTACGAAGCCAACCGGGAGAAGGTG
>PPYF01544487.1_pt1 | contig 39986 bp, 36 predicted proteins | sample 1559871 | NCBI WGS metagenome assembly PPYF01 (sample SAMN08240021, study PRJNA423297) | Human gut metagenome, whole genome shotgun sequencing project.
GTAGGAAATACTAACCATATAAACTAAGAACAAACTCATAACAAACTCAAAACAAACATTAACAAAAAAGAGGTAATATCAATGGCAAAAATTGCAAAGCAGCTCACAGAGCTGATAGGTCACACTCCGCTTCTGGAGCTGACTAACTATGAAAAAGCCCTTGGGCTTGAAGCAAAAATCATAGCAAAGCTTGAGTATTTCAATCCACTTGGAAGTGTCAAGGACAGGGTGGCGGCAGCTATGATAGAACAGGGCATAAAGGATGGAAAAATAAATCAGGACACAATAATAATAGAGCCGACAAGCGGCAATACCGGAATCGGACTTGCATTTGTGGCAGCCTCAAAGGGACTTCACCTGATACTTATCATGCCTGATACTATGAGTGTCGAGCGAAGAAAAATCGTCACAGCACTTGGTGCAGAGATAAAGCTTACACCGGGGCGTGAGGGCATGAAGGGTGCGATAGATGAGGCACAGAGACTTAAAGAGCATTATGGCAATGCCTTTATTCCACAGCAGTTTGAGAATCAGGCCAATCCGGATATCCACAGAGCTACAACAGCTCAGGAAATCTGGGAGGATACTGATGGAAAGGTAGATATCTTTGTATCATCTGTCGGAACAGGCGGCACCTGTACAGGCACAGGGCTTGGATTAAGAGAGCATAATCCTGATGTAAGGATAGTAGCTGTGGAACCAAAGAGCTCACCGGTACTCTCAGGCGGAAGACCGGGGCCACACAAGATACAGGGAATCGGTGCAGGCTTTATTCCGAAGGTCATGCGCATGGATATAGTGGATGAGGTGATTCCGGTGGAGAATGAGGCCGCTTTTGACAAGGCAAGAGAGGTTGCAAAGAGCGACGGACTTCTCGTTGGCATATCCTCAGGAGCAGCAATATATGCGGCAACAGAGCTTGCGAAAAGACCTGAGAACAAGGGAAAGAATATCGTGGTGCTGCTTCCGGATACAGGAGAAAGATACCTGTCCACACCGCTTTTTACAGTAAACTAATGGCATATAAACTGACGGCATAAGCTTGCTTTGCCGGAAACTGTAACATGAAAAATGAGAAACATACATGAGAAACATACATAAATATACGGCAGCCCTGCTGTCGACAGTGATGATTCTGTCACTTCTTCTGACAGGCTGCTCAGGCAGGAAGGATGACGGTACAGTCACCATAACCAATGTGTCGTATGATCCGACACGAGAGTTTTACGAGAAATATAACAAAATATTCGAGTCTTACTATGAGAGCGAGCACGGCAAAAAGATAAATGTGATTCAGTCACATGGTGGCTCGGGAGCACAGGCGCGCTCGGTTGTGGAGGGCTGTAATGCAGATGTTGTCACACTGGCACTTGAGCATGACATTGACCTGATACAAAATACCGGCTTAATTGATAAGGGCTGGATTGATGAGTTTTCTGACAGCTCGGCACCATACACATCAACCATCGTTTTACTTGTAAGAAAGGGCAATCCAAAGCATATAAATGACTGGAATGACCTGGTGAAAAAGAATGTGGATGTGATTACGCCGGATCCAAAGAGCAGTGGCGGAGCCTGCTGGAATTTTCTTGCAGCGCTAAGCTATGCGAAGACAAATTATGACAGCCTAAAGGAACAGAAATCGTTTATGAAGAAGCTGTATGAAAATGTCACAATTATGGATTCGGGTGCGAGAGGCTCAACAACCACATTTGTGGAAAACGGTCAGGGAGATGTGCTCATAGCGTGGGAAAACGAGGCACTTACGACCATGGATTCATATCCGGGCAAGTATGAGATAGTGAATCCGTCAGTCAGCATCTTAGCGCAGCCCTCTGTTGCTATTGTGGATGACAATGCAAAGAGCAACGGAACACAAGAGGTAAGCAAAGAATACCTACAGTATCTCTACAGTGATGAGGCACAGCAGCTGATTGGCGAAAGCGGCTACAGACCAGCCAATCAGGATATATTAAACCGGTTTTCCGACAAGTTTGATTTAAATATCAGACTTTGGAGCATAGAGGATTACGGCGGATGGAATGAAGCCTATAAGACATATTTCGATGATGGAGCAATGTTCGATGAAATATACGGCAACTGATAAAACAGCAAAAGAGAAAACTAAATCAAAGAACATAAAGACCAGAGTCATACCGGGCTACCATCTTTCGCTTGGAATAGTGGTTACGATGCTTTCAGTCATCGTTCTCATTCCGTTAGCATCAGTGCTTGTGTATTCGCTAAAGATATCGCCGGGCGATTTTGTGGCACTTATCATGAAGGAGAATGTGAGGAATGCCTTTATCACAAGCATCACCTCATCATTTATCGCAGCAATCGTAAATGTGGTATTTGGACTCATAGTGGCATGGACACTTGTAAAGTACGATTTTCCAGGGAAATGGCTGCTTGACGGACTTATAGAGCTTCCGTTTGCACTGCCGACAGCGGTTGCGGGCATCACGCTCTCAAAGCTGTACTCAGGCACAGGCTTTTTTGGTAAGGGCCTTGGCAAGCTTGGAATAGATGTGGCTTACACACAGGCAGGAATAGTTGTGGCACTTGTTTTTGTAGGCATTCCCTTCGTAATAAGAGCTGTACAGCCGGTGCTTGAAAAGATGGATAATACATATGAGGAGGCCGCTTATATGCTTGGCGCCACACCCTATAAGACATTTTTTAGGGTAATACTTCCGGAACTTCGCCCGGCACTCTTAACAGGCTTTGGTCTTGCCTTTGCCAGAGGCATAGGAGAGTACGGAAGCGTCATCTACATATCAGGCAACAGTGCAAGGCACAGGACGCAGGTGGTATCCTACGTCATCATGCAGAAGCTTAGCTATATAGATTATGCCAGCGCGACTGCCATAGCACTTGTGATGCTTGTCATATCATTTTTACTGCTGCTATTTGTAAATATAGTGCAGGTTAAACAGTCACAGCGCACTAATTTGTTATAGAAGGCTGCATATAAATCAAATGCGATGCACACAAACAGGAAAGGAGCACAATGCGATGACCGAACAGGTAAAGCTTGAAAGAAGAAAAAAGATCACAAAGATAATACTCGTCACTGTCACGGTGCTCTTCATATTTGTCATGCTTGTAATTCCGCTTTTTTCTGTGATGGCAAGTGCCTTAAAGGAGGGACTTGGATTCTATCTGAAAGCTATCTCCACAAGCTACGTGCTTTCAGCACTCAAGGTGACTTTGATAGCAACAGTTTTTGCGGTAGTTATCAACACCTTCTTTGGAATATGGACAGCGTGGCTGTTGACCAGGTTTTCGTTTAAAGGAAAACAGGTGCTTGCAACACTTATTGATATACCGTTTTCTATTTCTCCGGTCATCGTAGGACTTGCGTATCTTATGACCTTCGGACGGCTTGGGTGGTTTTATCCGGTTATCAGATGGTTTAATGAGATATTCGGCACGAATGTGAGAATCACCTTTGCAATACCGGGAGTTGTGCTTGCCACGATATTTGTCACGTTTCCGTATGTGTCAAGGGAAATTATACCGGTGCTCAATGCAGAGGGAAAGGATGAGGAAGAAGCCGCAGCGCTGATGGGAGCATCCGGCTTTACGATATTTCGGAAAATAACACTTCCGCAGATGAAGTGGAGCCTGATTTATGGAATCATACTCTGTACGGCGAGAGCCCTCGGCGAGTTCGGTGCGGTAAATGCGCTCTCGAAGACAAGAGGCGAGACATTTACACTGCCGCTTGAGATTGATGCCTTGTATATGTCGGGCACAGACAGCTCGATAACATCGGCATTTGCTGTATCGTCGATACTGTTAATTATTGCATTAATCATTCTTTTTGCAAGAAATATAGTTGAGCATAAATTTAAAAAATTACACTGAGATTTATGGGAAATATGATTTACACTAATGAAATTTGTTACTGCTTACACACCGATGTGGCAGACAGCTATAGATTTGCTGTACTAAGAAAGCAGGAAGGAGATAACGTATATGTACGTTGAGATGAAAAATATATACAAAAAATACGGAGACTTCCTGGCATCCGATAATGTGAGCTTTGGAGTGGAAAAGGGAAAGCTTGTGGCGCTGCTGGGGCCGTCCGGCAGTGGCAAGACAACACTTCTTCGTATGATAGCAGGGCTTGAGACGCCAAATTCAGGTGACATATATATAGATGGAAAGCGGGTGAATGATATTCCAGCCTCGAAGAGAGGCATAGGCTTTGTATTTCAGAACTATGCGCTGTTTCGATACATGACAATATACGACAATGTGGCATTTGGGCTGGAGCTTCAGAAGATGCCGAAAAAGCTCATAAAGGAGCGTGTTACAAAGCTTCTTGAGATGACAGGCTTATCGGGGCTTGAAAAGAGATATCCGAATCAGCTTTCCGGAGGACAGCGTCAGAGAGTGGCATTTGCAAGGGCGCTGGCGCCGAATCCACAGGTGCTATTACTGGATGAGCCATTTGCCGCGATAGATGCAAAGGTGCGAGGTGAGCTTCGTACCTGGCTGAAGGAGCTGGTCGAAAAGCTTGGAATCACAAGCATTTTCGTCACACATGACCAGGATGAGGCTGTTGAGGTGGCAGATGAAATCATTATCACAAACCACGGCACGATAGAGCAGATGGGTACACCTCTTGAGATATACAAGTCGCCTGATACACCTTTTGTGGCGCAGTTTATAGGACACACCACAGTCGTTGAAAATTATGACAGGCTAAAGGGCTTTGACAGGATAGAAAATGCCGACAAGGCGGTAATCAGACCTGAGTTTATCAAGATATCAAAGAGTGGCAACTTAGACCGCTATCAGTCAGCGGCAGAGGAGGGCATCGTTACAGATGTGGTATTCAGAGGAAACAGGATGGATATCACAGTCAGCATAAACGGCATCGAGGTGGTCGGCGAGCGCTCACTTGAAAAGGACCTGATAGCAGTCGGCGAGAAAGTACATGTGCTGATTTACAGGCTGTATATATTTGATGAAGAGAAAACATACCTGATGGAAAACAGCGAGATGCAGGAGCAGGATGTATTCTACATTTAGATACAAGAATCGTCTAAAGCTTGTGATTGAAAGAGGAAGCAGAGGGAGATAAATGAAGATAGAAAACAAAAAAATCCTACACACGGACATCCTCATAATAGGAGGTGGCACGGCGGGCTGTTATGCAGCGCTCACCATCCGTGAGAAATCGGATTATTCGATTATAATTGCAGAGAAAGCGAACATAAAGCGAAGCGGATGCCTTGCAGCAGGTGTCAATGCGATAAATGCGTACATAGTAAAGGGCAGAAAGCCTGAGGACTATGTAGACTACGCAAAAAAGGATGCTGACGGCATAGTAAGGGAAGACTTACTCATGACGATGTCAGAGGGCTTAAACCGTGTGACGGACAAGATGGAAAAGCTTGGACTTGTCATATTAAAGGATGAAAACGGTGAGTATGTAGCAAGAGGAAACCGAAATATCAAAATAAATGGCGAGAACATGAAGCCGATTTTGGCAGAAGCTGTATCAAAGCTTACGGACTGTACAGTGATAAACAGAATCAATATCACGGACTATATAGTTGAGAACAACACCATAAAGGGTGCATACGGATTTTCAATCGAGGATGCTACAGCCTATGAAATCAGGGCTAAAAAGGTGCTCTGTGCAACAGGCGGAGCGGCCGGTTTATACAGGTCAAACAATCCGGGATTTTCAAGGCACAAGATGTGGTATCCGCCATTTAATACAGGCGCCGGATATGCGATGGGCATAAGAAGCGGAGCAGAGATGACCACCTTTGAGATGAGATTTATCGCACTCAGATGCAAGGACACAATCGCACCGACAGGAACAATTGCACAGGGAGTCGGGGCAAAGCAGGTCAATTCACTTGGAGAGGTTTACGAGACAAAATACGGCCTTACCACATCAGAGCGTGTATACGGAACGGTCATGGAAAATCTCGAGGGAAGAGGTCCTTGCTACTTAAGGACAGAGGGCATTTCGCCACAGCAGGATGAGTCATTAAGAAAGGCATATCTCAACATGGCACCAAGCCAGACACTCAAGTGGGTGGAGGCAGGTAAGAATCCAAGTGAGCAGAATGTGGAGATAGAGGGCACCGAGCCGTATATCGTAGGTGGGCACACAGCGAGCGGCTACTGGGTAAATACCGAGCGTGAGACTACAATCCACGGACTTTATGCTGCTGGAGATGTGGCAGGAGGATGTCCACAGAAATACGTTACAGGAGCTATGGTAGAGGGTGAAATCGCTGCGATAGATATGGTTTCAAAGCTTGATGCAGATACCTCTGACGGAAGTCCTGACACATCGGCATTTGATGAGAAAAAGGCGCTTGACGCAAAAGCTTCAGAGTACGACCATTTCCTCACTGAAAGGTCTCAGATGTTTGCAACAGAGGCTATCGAGGAAGCCATGCAGAAGGTCATGGACAACTACGCAGGCGGTATTTCTACACATTACCAGTTCAACGGCAAGCAGCTTGCGCTGGCAAAGGAAAAGATAAATCATCTGGTAGAGCTGACCGGTGATTTATATGCATCGGATATGCATGAGCTTATGTTCATATATGAGCTTAAGGAGAGGCTTACGGTATGTCTTTCGGTCATAGCACATCTTGGTGCAAGAAAGGAGACCAGATGGCACAGCTTTGCCGAGAATCTGGATTATCCGGGCAAGAGTGATGACTGGATGAAATACGTCAATTCCAGATACGAAAACGGGCAGCTTCATATGATTTACAGAGAGCTTGTCGGAAGGGAGGCGCGTTATGAGCATAATGATTGATAAAGCAAAGTGTAAGGGCTGTGGCATGTGTACAAGTGTATGCCCCGGAAGCCTGATATATCAGGACTCAGAGAAAAAAGCCTTTATCAAATATCCTAAGGACTGCTGGGGCTGTGCCTCATGCATCAAGGAATGTCATTTTGGTGCTATTGCTCTTTATCTTGGAGCAGACATAGGAGGCATGGGAAGTCTCATGACAGTAAAAAGCACACCGGATACGCTGACCTGGGATATCAAAAAGCGCGACGGAAGCAAGGAAGAGATTCTTATCAACAAGAAGGAATCCAATAAATATTAAAGAAAAGGATGGTAACAGACATGGGTGAATTATCACATCTTGACGAACTCGAAGCAGAGGCAATATACATAATACGTGAAGTAGCCGCAGAGTGCGAGAAGCCGGTTATGTTGTACTCAATTGGAAAGGACAGCTCGGTAATGCTTCATCTTGCAATGAAGGCATTTTATCCGGAGAAGCCGCCATTTCCGTTTTTACATGTAAATACAACCTGGAAATTTCATGAGATGATAGAATTCAGAGATCGCATCGCTAAGGAAAAGGGCATTGAGATGCTTGAATATATAAATCAGTATGGCGTAAAGCAGGGCATCAATCCATTTGACCACGGCTCAGCATACACAGATATCATGAAGACACAGGCGCTCAAGCAGGCGCTCGACAAATACGGCTTTACGGCAGCATTTGGCGGCGGCCGAAGAGACGAGGAGAAATCAAGAGCCAAGGAGCGAATCTTCTCCTTCAGAAATGAAAACCACGCATGGGATCCAAAGAATCAGCGCCCGGAGATGTGGAAGCTCTACAACTCAAGAATCAAAAAGGGCCAGGAGGTGCGAGTTTTCCCACTGTCAAACTGGACAGAGAAGGATATCTGGCAGTATATAAAGAGAGAGAATATCGAGATTCCTTCACTTTACTTTGCAAAGGAAAGACCTGTTGTATACAGAGACGGCAACATCATCATGGTAGATGACGACAGAATGAAGCTTCGTCCGGGTGAGAAAATCCAGATGAAGAGTGTACGTTTTAGAACTCTCGGCTGCTATCCACTGACAGGTGGTGTGGAGTCGACAGCGGATACACTTGATGAGATTATTGATGAGACACTCAGTGCTGTTTCCTCAGAGAGAACCACCCGTGTCATAGACAACGAGGCGGCAGGCAGCATGGAAAGAAGAAAGAGGGAGGGATATTTCTAAAATGAGCGGATTACTTAAATTTATTACATGCGGAAGCGTGGACGACGGAAAATCAACTCTGATCGGACATATATTATACGATTCAAAGCTGCTTTATGCAGATCAGGAAAAGGCATTGGAGCTTGACAGTAAGGTCGGAAGCCGTGGCGGCGCTATCGACTATTCACTCCTTCTTGACGGACTGATGGCAGAGAGAGAGCAGGGAATCACAATCGATGTGGCTTATCGTTACTTCACAACAGATAAGAGAAGCTTTATCGTGGCAGATACACCGGGCCATGAGGAGTACACAAGAAACATGGCTGTAGGTGCATCCTTTGCAGACCTTGCGGTAATTTTAATAGATGCAAAGCAGGGCGTATTGGTTCAGACAAGAAGACACGCAAGAATCTGCGCGCTCATGGGAATCAACTACTTTGTATTTGCTGTAAACAAGATGGATCTTGTAGGCTACGACGAGAAGCGTTTCGATGAAATCACAAAGCAGATTGTTGAGCTTACAAAGGAGCTTGAACTCAAAAATGTAGTAATAATTCCTGTTTCTGCAACAGAGGGTGACAATGTCACAACAAAGTCTGAGAATATCCCATGGTACAAGGGACCTGCTCTTTTATCATACCTTGAGGATGTTGATATAAAGGATGAGAACGAGGAAGAGGGCTTTTACATGCCTGTACAGAGAGTCTGCCGTCCTGACCACACCTTCCGTGGCTTCCAGGGCCAGATAGAGGCCGGAGAGGTAAAGGTTGGCGATGAAATCACCACACTGCCAAGCAATGAGACAGCCCATGTAAAGAGCATCCATGTGGGTGATAAGCTAAGCGATAGCGCATTTACAGGCCAGCCGGTTACAATCCAGCTTGACAGAGAGGTGGACGTATCAAGAGGCTGCGTGCTCACAATCGGTTCAGGAGCAAAGGTTGCTTCATCTATCACAGCTACAATACTCTGGATGGATGATGATGAGCTCTTTAAGGGAAAGAATTTCTTCTTCAAGCTAGGTACCAAGTCAATACCGGGCATCGTAACAGAGATAGAGCATACTATCGACGTAAACACAGGTGAGGAAAAGCCTGCCGACAAGCTTAAAAAGAACGAGATAGCAGTTGTAAAGATTGCATTCTCGGACAAGATAGTCTGCGATAAGTTCAAAAATCACAAGACACTCGGTGAGTTCATCTTAATCGACCGTGTGACGGATATGACATCTGCCTGTGGTGTGGTTGAAGAGATACACACAGAGGAAAGCGGCCTCTATGAGGGCAGAGTAGACAGAAACGTAAGAGCTGCAATCAAGGGCCAGAAGGCAATCACCGCTGTATTCGTAGACGGAGTGGATGGTGTAAACCGCGGCTTTGTGGAGGATGTCGAGAAAGCCTTAAATATAGACGGACGCCATACTTATCTCTACGCACCAAAGGAGGGTGAGGACTTCGTAAATGTAGTCAAGCACCTAAGCCATGCCGGAATACTCGTACTTCTGCTCATCAGCCAAAAGCAGGAGAAGGAGCTTGCAGCCGACAAAGTTGAGTTCACAAAGGACTGGAACAAAAACGGCAGAGATGTGGACAAGGCTGCGGAGTTTATTAAAAAGCAGTCAGTATATGACGGCGTGATCGTAAACACAAGTGAGTATATCTAATCCCCTAATTTCCACATTGAAAAGCACGCCCCAATGTGGTAAAATTGACAAAGATAATTTAAAGAAAACCACACAGGAGGATTAACATACAATGGAAAGCTACAAGAGCGAATTTATAGACTTTATGGTAGAGAGTGACGTGCTGAAATTCGGAGATTTCACATTAAAGAGCGGTCGTAAATCACCGTTTTTCATGAATGCGGGAGCATATGTGACAGGCTCACAGCTTAAGAGACTTGGAGAGTACTACGCAAAGGCCATCCATGCAAACTACGGTGATGACTTTGATGTATTATTCGGACCTGCATACAAGGGAATTCCGCTTGCAGTGGTAACAGCCATCGCATACCATGAGCTCTATGGCAAAGAGGTGCGCTACTGCTCAGACAGAAAAGAAGCAAAGGATCACGGCGCAGACAAGGGAGGCTTCCTTGGAAGCAAGCTTAAGGATGGCGACAGAGTAGTCATGATAGAGGATGTCACCACATCCGGCAAATCAATGGAGGAGACAGTACCAAAGGTAAGAGAGGCTGCTGATGTTACAATCGTAGGTCTTATGGTGAGTCTTAACAGAATGGAAGTCGGACAGGGCGGCAAGGTGAGCGCTCTCGATGAGATTCATGAGAAGTATGGCTTTGAGGGCAAGGCTATCGTCACAATGGCAGAGGTCACAGAGTATCTCTACAACAGAGAGCATGATGGCAGAGTAGTCATCGACGATACAATCAAGGCAGCGATAGACGAGTACTATAAGCAGTACGGCTGCAAATAGGAGAATACAAATTGCTTGGCAGAAGAAAGCGTAACAGGTATAAGTTTACGGAAAAGAAGCAATCTAAGAAGGGGATAGCTGCACTTGTTGTGGCTATCCTCATAGAGATTGTATATATAGTTTTTTTAAATGCGGCATTCAGAGGAAATGGCAATCTGTCTATGTACTACGGCAGTGCCGGTATACTGATGCTTGGCATATCTTTGGCAGATTTCGGATTTGCCATCAGAAGCCTCTTTGATGAGGAATCATTCATGACGTTTCCACGACTGGCAGTATTTTTTTCACTCATAGCGCTAATCAGCTGGGGAGGAACATATGCTGCAGGTTTTATTATATGAAAATAGAAAGAATATAGGAATATATGAGTTATAAAGAGATTTATGAACTCTCCAATGAGCTTTACGCAGAGCGATTAGAGCTTGTGGAGGAGCGGATAGAACAGATCATCAGAGAGCCTGCTATAGAGCCGGCTTTTGCAGATTATTTCACAAGTGCGGCAAAGTGCATCAACACTATTAAAAACCATAGTGCAGATAAGGAATTTAACAATTTATTCTATTCACAGTTTGATAAAGAAAATTACGAGAAAAGCTATGCCAACCCGGCATATGCCGTAAAGATGCTCGGAGATGAGTATGGTCAGCTTTTATCGGCTGTATATGCAAAAATTGCCGGAAGCATCACGCATATCTATCAGGGTGATATAAAATATCTCTGCATTTATGCAGAGCTTATTGTAGAGCTTTACAATTATTTTGAGAATGCCAATGAGCTGAGTCCTGATGAGATAAGGGGCTGTATATATTCGTTCATGCATGATTATGAGGAGATTTTTGCAGAGGATGACAACAGAGCACTCCTTGACCCGGCTTATGATTACTATACAGAGCTTGTAAATGAGGCAGATTTGTCAAATGATTATTATCTGTATTCCTACGGACTGTATGTCGGAGAGAATGAGCGCGCCGGCAGAGCGCATCTGGCTTCATTTTCAGATGAGGAGATACAGGCCATGGCAGATACCTATACAGAAGGATACCGCATTGGCTTTATTACCTGCAACAAGGATATCTCAAAGAAGTCGGTGGTTCAGGTGCTTTATCCGCTTGGCTTTGAGCGTATGATAAGAGCAGCATTAAAGAATTTTGAGAAAATGGGTATGAAGCCTGCCATGAGACCATTTTCCACATCGGTCAATAAGCAGTTTGACTATGACCACAAGGAGGATATGGCACTGTGGCTTGACAAGGCATATGTGGAGTATCGTCTTGAGTGCATGCACAATGCACTTGAGAGAATGAAGGATGTAGCATGCAAATGTGGAGGACCGGCTGTCATAGAGATATTTGGAGAGGAGCCGTTTGCTCCGGTTTCAAAGAAGGAGGCTGCGCACTTTAATGATGAGCAGCAGAAGCTTGTAGTCCATATGACAAGCGTGCGCTCACAGTATATGAACAGCTATATCCACAGCGAGGACAGAAGCTTTACGATTATTGCCTATCCGTGTGCTGCAATCGGATCTGATTATAAGGAAATTTTTACGGAGACTGTAAAGATTAATACTCTTGATTATGCACTTTACAGGGATATGCAGCAGAAAATCATAGATGTGCTCGATACAGCAGACAGGGTGCATATCGTCGGAACAAACGGTAACAGGACAGACTTGTATGTCAAGATTCATGAGCTTAAGGAGCCTTCAAAGGAGACGGCTTTTGAAAACTGTGTGGCTGATGTAAATATCCCTGTCGGAGAGGTGTTTACTTCACCGGTGTTAGAGGGCACAAACGGCAAGCTGCATGTCAGTCAGGTATATCTCAATGAGCTTAATTTCCTTAATCTGGAAATCGACTTTAAGGATGGCATGATTGATAAATATACATGCACCAATTTTGAGGATGAGGAAGAAAACAAAAAGTATATATCTGACAATGTACTTTTCCATCACGACACACTGCCTATGGGTGAGTTTGCCATAGGCACCAATACGACAGCCTACCGTATGGCGAGAGTATACGATATCGCAGCAAAGATGCCTATTCTCATAGCAGAGAAGACAGGACCGCACTTTGCAGTGGGGGATACCTGCTACACATACGATGAGGACAATATGACATACAACCCTGACGGAAAAGCAATCATTGCCAGGGATAATTCAGTTTCCATCCGCAGAAAAGAGGATATATCAAAGGCATATTTCAACTGCCACACGGATATCACAATACCATATGATGAGCTTGGAGCCATCACAGTTATTCGACACGATGGCTCAACATGTGATATAATAAGAGATGGCAGATTTGTGCTTGAGGGCGTAGAAGAGTTGAACAAACCGCTCGATACGCTTGATGCAGAAAGTAAATAATTGTTAGACATATAAGGAGGATAAAATGGCAAAGGTTGGAATAGTTATGGGCAGCGACTCAGATTTAAAGGTGATGAGTAAGGCAGCAGATATGCTTGAAGAGCTCGGCATAGAGTATGAGCTCACCATCATCTCGGCACACCGTGAGCCGGATGAGCTTATTGAGTGGACAAGAGGCGCTTGTGATAGAGATGTAAAGGTAATAATAGCAGGAGCGGGAATGGCAGCAGCACTTCCGGGAATGTGTGCAGCGCTTTTTGCACTTCCTGTTATCGGAGTACCGCTTTCAGGAAAGAATCTGGATGGAATGGATGCAGTGTTCTCAATTATGCAGATGCCACCGGGAGTTCCAGTTGCCACAGTTGCAATTGACGGTGCAAAAAATGCAGCAATCCTTGCAGCAAAGATACTCGCAGCAGGTGATGAGACAATCCTTGATAAAATCAAAAAGTATACAGCAGATATGAAGGCTCAGGTTGTAGCAAAGGATGCGAAGCTTAAACAGGTTGGATATAAGCAGTACCTTGCTGAGAAATAGATTGGATTGTCATCTATAGGAGGGTTTTTATGAGTATATTGCAAAAGGCAGACAGATGTATGGATGAGGCAGTAGCCTTATTTGGCGAGAATAAGCTTTTTTTGGCAGAGAAGAAGGCACAGGAGACAACCGGTCTTTATAAGAGCTGCGGTGCATATGAGCAGATGGCAAAGACTGTCAATTTTATGGGAGTCATATATGCATCTATTGGAGATGTAAGCATGTCAATTGACTGCTACTTGGAGGCTATGGATGTAGCTGTGGAGCAGGGCTCAACAGAGATAATCATGCTTGTAAACAATAATATTGGCTCACTTTATATGGAGCTTGGATTGTATGAGAAGGCTGTCAGATATTTTAACGAAGCACTGGAGCTGTGCAAGCCACCGCTGCATGGAGAGAGGGATAACTATTATCAGGAGCTTCTCATGCTTCATCTGAATCTGTGCATATCATACACAGGAATTAACGAGTTTGAAAAGGCAGAAAAGCATCTTTCTGACGCGATACTCTTTAATGAGATAGCTGGCAGCGCTAAAAACAGATTTCTGATAGACATGTCACAGGCACATATGCTATGGAAGATGGGAAATGAGGATGAGGTCAGAGATCATGTGGAAGAGCTGGTTGAGGGTGCGATAAACAATATCAATTCTGCCGATTATGTGCTTGAGATACTAAGCCTTTGCAATTTGTTTATGAATATGGGGGAGTTCGATGCATGGAAAAAGGTTATTGTGGAATATGAACGCTTTGCTACCGAAACAGAAAATCTGTTTTTCCAGAAGACCTGTGTCAAGATGTGGATGAAATATGAGAGCGCCATGGGTGATACAGAGGCGTACAACAAGCTGTGCGTATATTACGCAAATCTCCACTCTATGCAGGTGAAGGAGCAGATAAAGCGTCTTGGTGATACAATCGACCTTAAGCTTCAGCTTCAGGAGACTGAGTATGAGCGCCGTAAGGCAGTCAGACTCAACTACACAGATATGCTTACAGGCATGGGCAATAAGTTCAAGATGCGAAACGATTTTGAAAAGCTTGTGAGCAAAAATCAGGATTCAGATGGTGCAGGAATCACGTTTGGAGTAGTGGATATAGATTTCTTCAAGTCATTTAACAGAAACAGTGGCAGAGTCACTGGTGATGCAGTGCTAAAAGAAGTGTCATCCATAATAAATGAGAGCATCAAAGATAAGGGAATGGGGTATCATTTCTATGGCGATGAATTCTACATAATCCTGCAGGAAACGGATGAGGATATCATTAAAAATATAGCCGAGCATATAAGACTTGAGCTTGCCAAAAAACAGATACTTCATGAGAGCTCTAAGGTGGATGAGTATCTGACTGTATCACAGGCATATGTTACCGCCCCGGATGTAAAGGTGCCGGATGAGTTTTCTAGGCTGTTTAAGACGGTGGATGAAGTGCTCAATGATGTGAAGGAAAAGGGCAGAAATGCATATAAGATAGTCTGATGCTTTAAGCGTATAAGACAACTATAAAATGACACGCAGCCGTAAAACGTTGCGTGTCATTTTTGATGGATCTATATATACAGTTATAGTTATATTTGTACTTATACTTATAGTTATATTTGTACTTATAATTTTATATGGCTATATTGTCTCATTTATATTCCAGATATAACAATATCAGTGCCTGCCTTCTCATATATATCTGCTGTCTCAGGAGAGATACCGGAGTCGGTGATTACAATATTGATGTCATCAAGTGATGCATAGCTTGATATGGATGTGGTATCAAACTTGGTGTGGTCTACAAGAGCCACAGTTTTAGCGGAGGCCTTGATACACATGCGCTTCAAATCAGCCTCGTATATACTGAAATCAGTCAGTCCGTCTTCTACAGAGAAGCCTCTTGCTGACACGAACGCGATATCTGTGTGTATCTTTTTGAGTAAATCAGCGCCAAGCAGTCCTTCTATGGAAGCGGATGCACTGGTTACGATACCGCCTGTCAGGATGACTGTGACACCCGGGATATCCTTTAGCTCTAGAGCAAGATTGATGCCATTGGTGATGACGGTCAGCTCTGTAAAGCCTGAAAGTTTCATGCCGAGAGTGTAGGCTGTGGAGCTGGCATCAAGGAAGATACACATATGGTCACTTACAAGCTTTATCGCCTCGTTTGCAATCTCCTCCTTGGCCTCCTTGTTTTCCAGAGCGCGGTCATGGAACAGATAGGCCCTCGCGGTTAAATCAGTCATGTCATGGGTTTTATCCTTGTAGATGGCACCGCCGTGAGTCTTTGTCAGAAGCTTTTCCTTATCCATCTGGTTTAAATCTGTTCTTATAGTAGTGGTCGATACACCAAGCAGTTCACTCAACTCATTGGTGGTGGCCTTGCGGTTTTCTTTTAAATAATCGAGAATCTTTTGTTGTCTTTCTAATTGCAGCATAGATTTTCCTCTTTCTTTTGATTTCTGTTGTATTTTTACGTACATATTTTTATCACAAATCATTGCATAAATATATAATAACTCAAATAAGTAAATAAAGCCAGTATTTTCAATTATTTATGTTTGCTTTTGTTTGGTGATATTTAATTGCACTTATTTTTACTTTTATTTACTTTTACTATTGCATTTATGCTTTTGAAGTGTTATATTTATATCATCAAATAAAAGCAAACGCAAATCATATAAGACGGAGGTATTATTAAATGAAGTTTTTCGTAGATACAGCAAATGTCGAGGACATTAAGAAAGCAAACGATATGGGAGTTATCTGTGGAGTTACAACAAACCCTTCACTCATTGCAAAAGAGGGCAGAGACTTCAATGAGGTAATTAAAGAAATCACATCTATCGTTGACGGACCGATAAGCGGAGAGGTAAAAGCCACAACAGTTGATGCAGAGGGCATGATAAAAGAAGGACGTGAAATCGCAGCTATCCATCCAAACATGGTAGTTAAGATTCCTATGACAGTTGAGGGACTTAAGGCTGTCAAGGTACTTTCATCAGAGGGCATCAAGACAAACGTTACTCTTATTTTTTCAGCAAATCAGGCAATTCTTGCTGCAAATGCAGGTGCTACATATGTTTCACCTTTCCTTGGCAGACTTGATGATATCAGCCAGCCGGGCATTGAGCTGATCAGACAGATTTCAGAGATTTTTGATATCTATGGATATGATACAGAGATTATTGCAGCTTCAATCAGAAACCCGATTCATGTCACAGACTGTGCACTTGCAGGAGCTGATATCGCAACAATTCCTTACAAGGTTATCGAGCAGATGACAAAGCATCCACTTACAGATCAGGGAATCGAGAAGTTCCAGGCTGATTACAGAGCTGTATTTGGGGATTAGATATTATAAACCAAAGACAGGTATAAATATTTTATTTCATGTCATAGATTTAACAGGAGAACAAAATGAACAAATTAGAGCTTCAGATTACAGCAAATGAAGTCAGGAAGGGTATCGTCACGGCTGTGCATTCTGCAAAGGCGGGACATCCGGGCGGCTCACTTTCTGCAGCAGATATATTTACATATCTGTATTTTGAGGAGATGAACATTGATCCAAAGAATCCTAAAAAGCCGGATAGAGATCGTTTTGTGCTTTCAAAGGGACACACGGCTCCGGGACTTTACTCTGCACTTGCGCAGAGAGGCTATTTTCCGGTTGAGGATTTAAAGACACTCAGACATCTGGGATCATATCTGCAGGGACATCCTGACATGAAGCATATCCCGGGTGTGGATATGTCGAGCGGTTCGCTCGGACAGGGCATTTCTGCGGCGGTAGGAATGGCACTTTCTGCAAAGCTTACAAATGATGATTACAGAGTATATACACTTCTCGGCGATGGCGAGATTCAGGAGGGACAGGTCTGGGAGGCTGCTATGTTTGCAGGCTTCAGAAGACTTGATAATCTGGTTGTGATAGTTGATAACAACGGACTGCAGATTGACGGTCCGGTTGATCAGGTGTGCTCACCATATCCAATCAATGAGAAATTCAAGGCATTCAATTTCCATGTGATTGATTTAAAGGATGGAAATGACATGGATCAGATTGCCGATGCATTTAAAGAGGCTAAAAATACAAAGGGTATGCCGACGGCAATTATTGCACATACCGTAAAGGGCAAGGGTGTTTCATTCATGGAAAATCAGGTCGGCTGGCATGGCAAGGCTCCAAATGACGAGGAGTATGCAACTGCCATGGAGGATCTGAGAAAGGAAGGTGAAGCATTATGTCAGAAGTAAAGAAAATCGCCACACGTGTCAGCTATGGAAATGCACTTGTAGAGCTTGCAAAGGAGCACGATGACGTATATGTTCTTGATGCTGACCTTGCGGCTGCCACACAGACAGCCATCTTCAAAAAGGAATTTCCGGACCGTCACATAGACTGTGGTATCGCAGAGTGCAACATGATGGGCATTGCTGCAGGAATCGCAGCTACGGGAAAGGTGCCGTTTGCCAGTTCCTTTGCCATGTTTGCAGCAGGCCGTGCGTTTGAGCAGGTGAGAAACTCTATTGGATATCCTCATCTCAATGTGAAAATAGGTGCGACACACGCAGGTATTTCCGTAGGAGAGGATGGAGCCACCCACCAGTGCAACGAGGATATTGCACTCATGAGAGCAATTCCTGGCATGGTTGTAATAAACCCAAGTGATGATATAGAGGCAAAAGCCGCCGTAAAGGCAGCCTATGAGCATGAGGGACCTGTATATATGAGGTTTGGACGTCTTGCAACACCGATAATAAATGACAATGCAGAGTATAAATTTGAAATCGGAAAGGGTGTTACACTCCGTGAGGGCACTGATGTAGCTATCATAGCTACAGGTCTGTGCGTGGCAGAGTCACTTGCGGCGGCAGAAAAGCTTGCAGCAGACGGTATAAATGCAAAGGTCATAAATATACACACTATCAAGCCTCTTGATGAGGAACTTGTTGTAGCAGCAGCAAAGGAATGTGGCAAGGTGGTTACTGTGGAGGAGCACTCTGTAATAGGAGGACTTGGAGCCGCAGTATGTGAGACACTTTCGCACAAAGCACCTACACCTGTAAAGACTGTAGGTATACAGGACTGCTTTGGAGAGTCAGGTCCTGCCGTAGCTTTGCTTAAAAAATACGGACTGGATGCAGAGGGCATTTATGCATCAGTGAAGGATTTTTTATAAATTCATAAAATAATTTGGTTTTATCATTTTTCATATTTTCCTTAATATAACAATAAACTAAAAAAGAAAAGGACAGCCGGGATATGGTTGTCCTTTTCTTTTTGTGTATCAGGGCAAAATAATAATAATGTTTTGAATATATTAAAATATTTTAAAAATATATAAAATATATATTGTGTTATGGGGCTATATCTGATATATTAAAGCTATGAATGCTGGGCGAGCGTAACTATTAATTTGATACATATATATGTATCAGCTTAAGTGAAACATGTGATTGATTCACAGGGAGGAAATCATGATAGGGAATGGAAAGAAGAAAACCATTTCGTGTGCACTCGTCGCAGCTATGTCGGTAGGACTTGCGGCGTGTGGAACAACAAGCTATGACTTTAAGGTCAGCTACGATGGAATAAAAACGGGGGATGTTTCATCGAAAGTATCGGTTCATGATCCGTCAATACTTAAGGCGGATGGTGAATACTATATCTTTGGTTCCCATATGTCTGCAGCAAAAAGCAGTGATTTATTAAACTGGGAAAAGGTTGCTGATGGATATTCAAAGAAAAATCCTGTATACGGACAGATATATGATGTGGCAGATGAAGCCTTTGCGTATTCGGGAAGCAAGAACTCATTGATAAAGACGGATGATAAGCAGGTGCATGTATGGGCACCGGATGTAATCTACAATGAGACAACAGGGCTTTACTACATGTATTATTGTACGACATCCACATGGAATGCATCAAATCTGTGCTATGGCACATCAACGACACCCGAGGGACCGTATGAATGGCAGGGGGCTTTGATATACTCAGGCTTCAACAGAAAGACTATTTCAGGTACAGATGTGCTTGACTATGTGGATGAGGATTATGCTTACAAGAACTATATCAAGGGTGCGCAGTACAATTATGAGGACTATCCGAATGCGATAGATCCGACTGTGTTTTATGATGCTGATGGCAGAATGTGGATGGTATACGGTTCATGGAGCGGCGGAATATTTTTGCTTGAAATTGACAAGACAACAGGTCTTGTGATCCATCCTGAAGCGGATGAAGCAAACAATGTTGATTCGTATTATGGAAAGCGTCTTTTGGGAGGCGGCCATATTTCGATTGAGGGACCATATATCATGTATGATGAGGCAAGCGGTTATTATTATCTGTTTGTGTCATATGGTGCTCTTACAAGCAATGGAGGTTATCAGGTCAGAGTGTTCCGCTCAAAGACAGTCGATGGTGAATATGTGGATATGAATGGCAAATATCCTGAAAAAAGTGCACAACACCAGAATTTCGGACTGAAGCTCACAGGCAACTATAAGCTTCCGAGCCTTGAAAAAGCATATATGGCAACGGGACATAATTCGGCCTTTGTGGATGACGACGGCAGGATGTATCTGGTTTATCATACCAGATTTAACGACAATGGAGAGGGTCATTCACCGAGAGTACATCAGATGCTTGTGAATGAGGATGGCTGGCCATGTGAGCTGCCTTACCAGACGCAGGGGGAGACTGTTAATAAGGATGGCTATGACACAGATGATATTATCGGACGATACTATGTTATAAACCAGGGAACGGCAATAGATTCAAAAATTGCAAATCCGGTGATTCTTTATCTTGAGAAAAACGGAAAGGTAAAGGGAGAAAAGTCAGAGGGTACCTGGGAATGCAAGGATGGCTCATACTATATGAATATCACTATAGACGGTAAAAAATATTCCGGTGTGTTCTGTCAAATGAAGGATGAGGCCGGAAGTGATGTGATGACTTTTTCAGCCGTTGGTGAAAATAAGAGTGTCTGGGGCGTGAAATATTTATAGTTACGTTTCAAATTGGGCAGTTATGTAGATAGTTAGATAGTAACAACATTGGAATAGATGGAGAAGAATATGGATAATATATTAAAATATAATAAACCATGGATACTGCAGAGAGCAGATCCATATGTATACAGACATACAGACGGAGCATATTACTTTACAGCGTCAGTGCCTGAGTACGACAGGATTGTACTTAGAAAATCAGATACGCTTGCAGGACTTGAGACAGCAGCTGAGACTGAAATCTGGCACAAGCATGAGAGTGGACCGCAGAGCATACATATATGGGCGCCGGAGCTTCATTATCTGTTTGGAAAATGGTATATTTACTATGCAGGCGGTGATAAGGATGACATCTGGGCAATAAGGCCGTATGTGTTGGAATGTCAGGGAGATGACCCTGTCAATGATAAGTGGATTGAGAAAGGTAAGATGCAAAGAGCAGACGGGGATGAGTTTTCGTTTGAAGCATTTTCACTTGATGCAACAGTTTTTGAAGTAAATAATGTGTGGTACTATATATGGGCAGAGAAGGTCGGAGTAGGAAAGCAGATTTCAAACCTGTATATAGCACGCATGAAAAACGGATACACACTTGATACTGTACAGGTGCTTTTGACCACACCTGATTATGACTGGGAGAGATATGGCTTCTGGGTGAATGAGGGGCCGGCAGTGTTAAAACGAAATGGCAAGGTGTTTGTTACATTTTCAGCCAGTGATACGGGAATACATTATTGCGTTGGACTTTTGACTGCAGATGAAAGCTCAGACCTTCTTGATCCGCGTTCGTGGGAAAAGGACCGTTACCCGGTGCTTTGCTCTGATGAGACAGCAGGAGTTTACGGACCGGGACACAATTCGTTTACCGTAGATGAAAACGGCGATGACATAATGGTATACCATGCAAGAACGGAGACTGAAATTGTGGGAAATCCGCTGTATAATCCAAACCGTCATGCAATGCTTATGAGATTTGGATGGAAGGATGGACGTCCGGTATTTTCGTATAACCGATAAGGCAAAAAGAAGGGGGACATCACATGGAGCTGATATGTAAGAAGTGTCTGCTTAGAGAAATGGCAGAGGCTGATGCAGCAATGATAAAAAAATATGTTGATGCAATAAAGGGCGAAGACAGAGTGCCGGAAAAAGAGTATGAGGCAAGGCTTGCAGTGTGCAAGGCGTGTGACAGGCTTAATGCCGGAACGTGTAATGCATGTGGCTGTTATGTGGAGCTTCGGGCGCTTACAGGAGTTTCGCACTGTCCTCATAAAAAGTGGTAGTACAAATAAAATAATAACAAAATAATAACAAAATGACTGCGGTTTTGATTTCCGCAGTCATTTTATTTTTATTATTATTTAGTGTTTTTTTTCAGTGTCAAGAGGGGCATAATTGATGGATACAACAATGTCCTGATCATAGTTACCGAAGCTTTTTCCGAATATGGTAAGTCCACCGACATGGGCAGAATCCTCCTCGACTGCTATGCGGAAACGTATAGTGCTTGTGTAGTCAAGATTTAGCTCAGAGGTTGTGACATCTGATATCTTGAGACCATCTATGAAGGTGCCTTTATGATTTATGACTAAAAGCTTGAGGAGACCGTATTGATTCCAGTTCTGAGGCCACCATTCGGGAGTAAACATTCCGCGTACATCTCCATAGTCACCGGGAGAGGTCCAGGTGCCGACCAGAGTGTCATTGATGTAAAAGCTTATATCACTTGGCCAGTTGTTATCAATGCCCGGAGCTTCAGAGCTTATCTCGGCTGAGAGCGAAAGCTGGGTGATCTTCTGATTGCGTGGAATGAGGTTTGGAATTACATATTCCACATAGCCCTTTGTGAACCACATAATGTCTGCATTGAAACGGTCAGGATGGTCAAAGTAACGCACGTCATCGAGCTCTCCTATCACAAATGAGGATGTAGCCATGCCACAGGTTGGACAGACGTTGTGAGATGAGAACTGCCCTACCTTTATGGAGGTGTTGTATATGTTGCTTAAGTCTATTGGCTTTTCGATTTCTACTAATATACGATCCTGAATCAGTGAACACAGCTTCTGGTTGCCGTGACCGGATGAATCGTTTGAGGTGGAGATAAGTCCGCACTCCTCAAGCTTTTTTATATGTCCGGTTAAAGCTCCATTGCTGATGTTTAGCTCGTTTGCAAGCTGATTCATGCTCATCTGGTTATTCTCGAGCAGAATTTTTAAAATCTGGATACGAATATCAGAGCCGAGAGCTTTAAACAGTTCGAGACCGTCATCTAATGATGTGATATGTATCATATATAGATTCTCCTAAAATATTTTATAAAATGAAAAATGAAATTTTTATGTGTAAAACATATAATAATTATAGAAATATGCTACTATGTTGTCAATAAATTATTGTATATAGTTTTGGAATTTATTTACAATAACTTTAAATCAAATTAAATGTATTGTGCAATATGTATAGCTTAGATATGTTTAGAGACGAAAAAAACATAAAAATTTAGATATTATTAAACAATGTTTAAAATAGTTTAAAATAATCTAAAATAAATATTGACATTGCAGCTACTCTCATGTATATTATGTACATAAGCAAAACACATTAACGACCTGTTTTAGTCAAATAGCAATAAGCCCAGCATGAGATTAGGGCAGGAAGTTAATACAACTTATCAATTCAATTTCATTTTAACAGGAGGAAGGAAAATGAAAAAGAAATTAGTTAGTGCACTGATGTGTGCAACAATGGCAGTAACAATGCTTGCCGGCTGTGGAAACGGCAGCAAAAACGGAACAGAAGCAGCAGATGGGGGAACAGAAGCTGCTGAGTCTAAGGTAGTGACAAACACTTACGGAGATTCAAAGGGAACACACCTTGAGATGTGGACATTCGTTGAGCTCCATGCACAGCACTACGGCACAATGGTAGAGCAGTGGAATAAGGATCATCCGGACAAGACGATCGAGATTACATGTACTACATATCCATATGGCGATATGCATACAAAGCTTCTTACATCACTTGAGGCCGGTACAGGAGCTCCTGATATCTGCGATGTTGAGGTTGGACAGTTCCCTAACGTAGTTGCAGGTCAGGATAAATGGTTAGTACCACTTGATGATTATACAAAGGATTACATGAGTACAATGGTTCCTGCCAGAATGGAGACATATCAGGGTTCTGATGGACATTACTACGGAGCACCTTATCATGTAGGCGCCACAGTTATGTACTACAACGTAAAGGCTATGGGAGATGCAATGGGTCTTTCACAGGCTGATGTCATCGCAAAGATTGATGGAGTAAAGACCTGGGATGATTACGAGGCACTTGGAACAGAGTATGTTGAGGCAGCAGGTGAGAAGGGTACAAAATACTGGACATCTGTTGATACAGGCGGAACAGACTGGTTATGGCTTGCAATGGCTGAGTACGGAGAGGACTGGACAGGAGGATTTGACGGAAAGGCAAATGTACAGCTTGATTCAGTTAAGAAAATGCTCACAATGCAGCAGAAATGGTTAAAGAGTGATCTTGCAGAGGTATCACCTGACGGACATGTTGACCTTGAGGCTGGTTTCCAGAACATCATGGATCACAACATCGTTTCATTCCCTAAGGCAATGTGGTATATGAGCCGTTTCACAAACTATATGCCTGATGAGAAGGGTAACTGGTATATTGCAAAATGTCCTACATTCGAGGAAGGACAGAAGTGCTCAGTAGGTATCGGTGGAACAGGTACAGTTGTTACACAGCAGTCTAAGGCAAAAGAGCTTGCAGCAGAATTCCTTTGCTGGGCTAAGATGTCTGAGGTTGGTGAGCAGAATATCTGGGATACACTTGGATTTGATGTATGTAACACAGCTTGCTGGACAAATGATACATTTGCTCACAATGATGAGAACAAGTATAATCAGTTCTTCATCAACTATCCATACGATGTGCTCAATTCTATCGGAATGGACAATATTGGCAAGATTTCTGTAGTTAAAATCAGTCCTACAATTAATGAGAATGTATGTAATACAACTCTCAATGAGGTACTTGAGGATCCTGATTACAGCGTGGATGACGCATTACAGGAGCTGCAGGATGCAGTAGATATGGAGCAGGAAGAGTAATTTTATAGCTCTTAAAAGGGGGAGGTACTGGAGGTTTGGCCTCCGGCCTCCCTTTATTAATAAGAAAGAGGTGCGTAAATTGAAGATTAAAAAATTCTTGTATTCACAAAAGGTTGCGCCATATGTATTTGTTATACCATTTATATTAAGCTTTGCAATATTCTGGATTTACCCTCTCTGCTCATCTGTATTTATGAGTTTTGAGAAGATTACACCACTTAAAACAAGCTTTGTGGGTATAGAAAATTATAAGAAGCTGTTGTCGGATACAGTATTCCAGACAGCGATAAAAAACAGTGCAACATATATGTTCTGGACACTTGTATTACTGATTCCGTTCCCAATGCTTTTTGCAGTGCTTATGGACAGTAATCTTGTAAAGGCAAAGGGTGTATGGAAAGCAGTGCTTTATATGCCGGCTCTTACATCTGTAGTTATTTCAGGTACTCTGTTTCGTCTGATGTTCACAGAGTACAGCACAGGACAGATGAACAAAATTGTAATGGCACTCGGCATGGAGCCTTTTAAATGGTTGAAGGTCGGCTGGACAGGAATGGCAGCACTTTTGGTTTTGGCCTGCTGGAGATGGACCGGTGTAAATATGCTCTATTTCCTTTCAGGACTAAAGTCAATTGATACTTCATTGTATGAAGCGGCTGAGATTGATGGAGCAAACGGCTGGCAGAAATTCCGCTACGTGACATTACCTTTACTCAGACCGACAACAATCTATGTTTTGACAATATCAATTTATGCAGGACTTGCGATGTTCCTTGAGTCATACATGCTGTGGGCGGGCAACAATTCGCCAAAGAACATAGGACTCACCATTGTAGGATATCTGTATAAGCGTGGTATTGAGAAAAACGACATGGGTTATGCATGTGCGGTTGGTATGGTGCTTTTGGTTATAGCACTTGCAATTAATATAGTACAGCTTGTATGTAACGGAACATTTAAACGCGAGGAGGACTAAAAAATGGCAGATAAAAAGAAAAAAGTGCGTTCTGTCAAAGACACACCAAGACATAAGGTTGGCGTTGTTTTAGGCACAGGATTCTTCGTAATACTTTGTGCGATAATAGTATTTCCGGTCTTTGCAGGTCTTTTAGCATCGTTTAGACCGGGCAAGGAGCTTATCAGAAGAGGTCTTTCAATTGATCTTGATTTCTCAACGATGAGCCTTGATAATTATACTTATCTGTTTTCAGGCAATGCAGACAGCCAGAAGTATTTTATGTGGTATAAGAACTCTCTTATTATTACAATTGTATCGGTGGTGCTTACACTTCTCATCTGCTACTTTGTAGCTTATGGACTGACAATGTACAATTACAGGCTGAAGAACTTCCTGTTCTTTTTGGTAATTGCAACAATGATGGTACCGTTTGAGATACTTATGCTTCCTCTTTACAAAGAGATTATTGCAATCGGACTTATTGATTCATATGTTGGTGTTATTATAACGGGACTCTGCTCGGCATCGACCATATTTTTCTTCAAGCAGTATCTGTCAGGTCTGCCTAAGGATCTTTTGGATGCGGCAAGAATTGACGGTGCAACAGAGTACGGTATTGCAACAAAAATAATACTTCCGCTCACAAAGCCGGCATTTGCTTCTATGGGAATATTGTCAGCGATGGGTGTATGGAATGCAATCCTTTGGCCATTGCTTGTGCTTAAAGGCGCAGAGAAGTTTACACTTCCTATCGGACTTAATACTCTTCTCACACCATACGGAAACAACTATGATGTACTTATTGCAGGCTCAATGTTTGGTATTTTACCGATATTTATTATCTTTTTGATTTTCCAGAAATATATCATCGATGGTATGACTGCAGGAGCTGTTAAGGGATAACTTAGAAATAATATATAAGAGATAAAGGAGAAAATATGGCAAAAATTATTGTAAATAATGAGAATAAAAAGAGTACAATTGCTCCGGAAATTTATGGACATTTTTCAGAGCATCTCGGAAGATGTATCTACGAGGGATTATTTGTAGGGGAGAATTCAGATATACCAAACGTAAACGGCATGCGTACTGACGTTGTAGATGCGTTAAAGGAAATGAAGATACCTGTGCTCCGCTGGCCGGGCGGCTGCTTTGCAGATGAGTATCACTGGATGGATGGTATCGGTCCTAAAGAAAAGAGAAAAAAGATGATCAACACACACTGGGGTGGTGTAGTTGAGGACAACAGCTTCGGAACACATGAGTTTTTTGAGCTTTGCAGACAGTTAGGCTGCAAGACATATGTGAACGGAAATTTAGGAAGCGGAACAGTGCGCGAGATGAGTGAGTGGGTAGAGTACATCACATTTAACGGAGTATCACCTATGGCTGATTTGCGTAAGGAAAACGGACACGAAGATCCATGGACTATTGACTACTTCGGTGTGGGAAATGAGAACTGGGGATGTGGTGGAAACATGCGTCCTGAGCATTATGCAGATGAATACCGCAGATACCAGACTTATGTCAGAAATTATGCAGGCAATCAGCCAATCAATAAAATCTGCTGTGGTCCAAATGTGGATGACTATGAGTGGACAAAGAAGGTGATGGCTACATGCTTCGATCATTGTGAGCCTAGATTCCATGGTCAGATGGATGGATTATCACTTCATTATTACACACTTCCGGAGACAGAGGATGACTGGAATATCAAGGGAAGTGCGACAGATTTTACAGAGGATATTTTTTATCAGACTCTTAAGAGAGGATATTTCATGGAGGAGCTCATCAATCGTCATGGAGCTATAATGGATGAGTATGATCCTGATAAGAATATAGGTCTTATTGTTGATGAGTGGGGCATCTGGTCAGATGTGGAGCCTGGTACCAATCCGGGATTCTTATATCAGCAGAATACAATGCGTGATGCGCTTGTTGCAGGTATGACATTAAACATTTTCAACAAGCATTCCGACCGTGTGAAGATGGCATGTATTGCACAGCTTATAAATGTGCTTCAGTCTGTAATGCTCACAGACGGAGATAAGATGATTAAAACACCTACATATTATGTATTCCATATGATGAGACATCATCAGGGCGCAACTCTTTTGGATAGCTCTCTTGTAGGAGGAACTACAGTTGGTACAGGAAAGAATGAGCTTCCGAAGGTTTTTGAGTCTGTATCAGAGGATAAGGATGGAGTGATTACAGTCACACTTACAAACAATTCTCTTGAGTCGTCAGAGGATGTTGATATTATGTTCACAAATGAGGGTGACAAATACAGTGTAAGTGAGGCCAGATACATCGAAGGTGCCATGGATGCACACAATACCTTTGAAGCACCTGAGGTAGTGGATGAGAAGGATTTCACAGCATATGAAAATACACAGACCGGTGTGAAGGTTACTCTTCCGGCATGCAGTGTTGTTACACTTAGATTATCGAAATAATATGATATGAGGGTCAAAAAGTATTTTGACCCTTTAATCATAATATTAAAACAGAATTGCTCAGATTAAGGAAGGACAGATAATATGCCACGAGGATTAAATTACGACAATAAAATTTTATCTATAGTAAACGTTGCAGTGGACATGCTTATTCTTGGGATTTTCTGGTTTGTCACCAGCATCCCTCTTGTTACCATAGGTGCATCAACTACGGCAGTTTATTATACTGTAAATAAGTGTATAAGAAACAAAAAGAGCTATGCTTATGTTGAATACTGGAAAGCTTTTAAAAGTAATTTAAAAAAATCAACACTTGCTTTTATTGTATGGCTTATACCGGCAGCTTTTCTTGTGGCAGACTGCATGCTCATGAAACAGCAGCTTAAGGCCGGAACATATCTTGGAATGATGTACTATTTCTTTTTGGTATTATCGGGTGCTGTACTGGCATGGGCATTTTATCTGTTTTCATACATGGCCAGATTTGAGTGTACGGTAAAGGAGGCTCTTAAAAAATCACTTTTCATGATGATTGCAAATCTTGGCTGGTCCATTTTGCTGGTTGCAGCATTTTTATTCATACTGTTCTGGTGCAGGGACATACTATGGCTGGTTGTGCTGTTTCCGGGAGGTTTTGGATGTATAAAAAATTATTGTCTGGAGCGTGTGTTCAAGAAATACATGACACCGGAGGATATCGCACGGGAGCTTGAGGTAAACCGTACATATGCAAGCTGACATTTTATAATAAGGCACACAGCAAAAAAGTTATAAAAACGGCTATATAATATGGAGAGAGTAGAATATGGATTTAAAGAATATAAAAATAGAGGATCCGTTTTGGGGACATATGCAGGAGCTTGTGACAGATGTTGTCATTCCGTTTCAGGAAGACGTGCTTAATGACAGACAGCCCGGAGTGGAAAAAAGTCATGCAATAGAGAATTTTAAGATTGCAGCAGGCCTTTCACAGGGCGAGTTTTACGGTATGGTCTTTCAGGACAGTGACGTGGCAAAATGGCTTGAGGGAGTGGCATATTCTCTGATAATAAAGCCTGATGCTGCGCTTGAAAAGAGAGCTGATGACATTATAGATATTATCGCCGCAGCACAGCAGCCGGATGGATATCTGAATACATATTTCACAATAAAAGAGCCTGAGCACAGATGGCAGAATCTGCTTGAGTGTCATGAGCTGTACTGTGCAGGTCATATGATGGAGGCTGCTGTTGCATATTATGAAGCTACCGGCAAGGATAAGCTGCTTAAGGTTATGGAAGGCATGGCGGGACACATCATAGACAGATTCGGGCCTGATAAGCTGCCCGGAATACCGGGACATCAGGAAGTTGAAATAGGTCTGATGCGTATGTATCATGCAACAGGAAATGAGGCCTACAAAAAGCAGGCGAGATATTTTCTCGAGGAGAGAGGAAAAAATCCCGCTTTTTTTGCTGAGGAAGCCGCAAAGCGTGATTGGAAGCATTTTGGCATGATTCCTGAGGATACAAAATATAACCAGAGCCATGCAACTATCTATGAACAGGATGAAGCGGTAGGACACAGTGTGCGTGCTGTCTATATGTATACAGCCATGGCAGATCTGGCAGCAACGGAGTATGATGAAAAGCTTTTTGATGCCTGTGAGCGCCTGTGGAATAACATGACAGAAAAGAAGATGTATATTACAGGAGGTATAGGCTCAACAGTGGAGGGAGAGGCCTTTACGAAGGAGTATGAGCTGCCGAATGATATGGCATACGCTGAGACCTGTGCATCGATAGGGCTTGTTTTCTTTGCAAAGCAGATGCTTAAAATGAGCAAAAACGGCAAATACGCAGATGCTATGGAGAGGGAATTATACAACGGAATTATAAGTGGGATGCAGCTTGATGGAAAGAGATTTTTTTATGTGAATCCGCTTGAGGTAAATCCCGGAGTATCGGGAGAAATATTTGGATATAAGCATGTCATTCCTGAAAGACCGGGCTGGTATGCATGTGCATGCTGTCCTCCGAATCTTGTGCGTATGGTTACATCTCTGGGCAGATATGCGTGGGATGAGGATGATGATGTAATATATTCACATCTTTTCATCGGTCAGGAGGCTCGGCTTAAAAAAGCAGATATAAAGGTTGTCAGTGAATATCCGTGGAAGGGACATGTTTCATACAGTATTACACCGAAGACAGGCGATGAATTTGCTGTTGCAATACATATTCCAGGATATCTGAAGAGCTTTGAGGTGACACTCAATGGCATGAGGTTAAAAGAGAATGGTGAGACAAATGCAGATGTGATCTATTCTTATAGGGATGGCTATATCTATATAAAAAATAAATGGCATGACAACGATGTTATAGAAATCAGCTTCAATATGGATATCCGTGTAATATATGCCAATACAAAGGTAAGAGAGGATATAGGCTGTGCAGCTTTGCAAAGAGGTCCGGTAGTGTACGCTTTTGAAGGAGTGGACAATGATGATGATGTGCAGAGTCTGATGATAGATGTGTCAAGGCTTAATGAAGCGCGTATTGAATCAGAAGCTGAGGGAAAGTTAAAGGGTGCGGTTCTTTTAGATATTCCAGCAGTGAGACTTGAAGGCTCAGATGCGTTGTATTCTGAGGAACCACCGAGACAAAAGTCTGTAATAGCAAGGGCTATACCATATTATATGTGGGGAAATCGCGGACTTAATCAGATGAGGGTATGGATGCATACGTTATGAAGAAAAACGGACACATAAGATAACCGTAAATAACCATAAAATTAGCACAAAAACTTATTTTGATTTTTAATGATTAGTGTTATTATGTATTTGAAATAAAAACCACGAGAGAAATATAAATAAACACAAATAAAAATAAAAAATAAAATAAAGGAGAAGAACTATGTTAGCAGTAAAAAATTACAAATTCTGGTTCTGCACCGGCTCACAGGACCTGTACGGAGATGAGTGCCTTGCAAATGTTGCAGCACATTCAAAGGAGATTGTAGCCAAATTAAATGAGTCAGGAAAGCTTCCGTTTGAGGTAGTATGGAAGCCAACACTTATCACAAATGAGCTCATCAGAAGAACCTTCAACGAGGCCAATACAGATGATGAGTGCGCCGGTGTTATCGTATGGTGCCATACATTCTCACCTGCAAAGTCATGGATTTTAGGACTCAAGGAGCTTAGAAAGCCGTTACTTCATTTACATACACAGTACAATGAGGAGATTCCATACGATTCGATTGATATGGACTTCATGAATGAGAATCAGGCAGCTCACGGTGACAGAGAGTGGGGACACATTGTCACACGTATGGGCATCGAGAGAAAGGTCGTTGTGGGACACTGGTCAGATCCTGTAGTACAGGAAAAGATTGCATCATGGCAGCGTGTAGCAGTCGGTGTGGTAGAGAGCAGTCACATCCGTGTAATGCGTGTAGCTGACAATATGAGAAATGTTGCTGTTACAGAGGGTGACAAGGTAGAGGCTCAGATTAAGTTTGGCTGGGAAGTGGATGCTTACCCTGTAAATGAAATTGCAGAGTCTGTTGCAGCAGTTTCACAGTCAGATACAAACGCGCTCGTAGATGAGTACTATGACAAATACGATATCCTGCTTGAGGGAAGAGATCCTGAGGAGTTCAAGAAGCATGTAGCGGTACAGGCACAGATTGAGCTTGGATTTGAGAGATTCCTTGAGGAGAAGAATTATCAGGCAATCGTAACACACTTTGGTGATCTTGGCGCATTAAAGCAGCTTCCGGGACTTGCAATCCAGCGTCTCATGGAAAAGGGCTATGGTTTTGGAGCTGAGGGAGACTGGAAGGTTGCAGCAATGGTTCGTCTCATGAAGATCATGACAGCAGGAAAGAAGGATGCCAAGGGTACATCAATGCTCGAGGACTACACCTACAATCTCATGAAGGGCAAAGAGGGAATACTCGAGGCTCATATGCTTGAGATTTGTCCATCAATCGCAGACGGTCCTATAAGCATCAAGTGCCAGCCGCTTACAATGGGTGACAGAGAGGATCCGGCAAGACTTGTATTTACATCAAAGGAGGGCACCGGTATCGCCACATCACTTGTTGATCTTGGCGATCGTTTCCGTCTCATTATCAATACAGTTGACTGCAAGAAGACAGAGAAGCCTATGCCAAAGCTTCCTGTAGCAACAAACTTCTGGACACCACAGCCTGACCTTTACACAGGTGCAGAGGCATGGATACTTGCAGGAGGAGCACATCATACAGCGTTCACATATGACCTTACTGCTGAGCAGATGGGCGAGTGGGCAGCCATGATGGGTATTGAGGCTGTATTTATCGACAATGATACAACCATCAGAAACTTCAAGAAGGATCTTATGCTTGGAAATATTTTCTACAAGTAGAATATAGTTACACTTAATAATTGAAATCCCGGGTTGTCTGTCACACTAAGGTGTGTACGGACAACCCGGGATTTATTCGGTTGTGACTCATACAAAAATGCAGTTACTTTCCTTGTATTTAGGGTTGTTTAATGTTACTATAATTTTATCAGAAAACAGGCAGAAGGAGTGCGTATATTATGGCATTAAACATTCCGGTAGGAATCTCGAATTTCACAGAAATACGACAGAATAATTATTATTATGTTGATAAAACCAATCTGATATATGAGCTTTTACAGTCACCCGGGACGGAGGTTACTATGATTACCAGACCGCGCAGGTTTGGAAAGACACTGGCTATGAGTATGCTTGAGAGTTTTTTTGATGTAAGAAAAGCTTCGAAGGTGTTATTTGAGGGGCTTGATATTATGTCGCATCAGAGTCTGTGTGGTGAATGGATGAATAAATGGCCTGTGATCTTTGTGTCGTTCCGTCAGATAGATGGCCTGGATTTTGAAAGTGCATGTGCGATGCTTTCTTCTGTTATCGCAGAGCTTTTTAATGAGCATTTGTATGTGCTTGATGATGAGAGGATTACTGAATACCAGAAAAAGACATTTAGAAATATTGCAGCGGGAGAGGCAACGCAGACAGAGCTTAAGAACAGCTTACGGCTTCTTACAACGCTCATGAATTTGTATTATGGCAGACAGGTCATTTTACTTATTGATGAGTATGATGTACCGATTGCAAAGGCAAATGCGGGTGGTTATTACAGACAGATGCTTGACATGATGAAGGGGCTTATGCAGGCATTGAAGGATAATTGCGCCTTAAAATTTGCTGTTGTAACAGGCTGTCTTAAGATTGCGAAGGAAAGCATTTTTACGGGAACGAATAATTTTGTTTCGGATTCTGTTGCAGACTCACGGCTTACCGAGTATTTTGGGTTTGTTCAGAGTGAGGTGGATGAGATATTAAAGGATGCTCATATTTTAAATCAGTCGGAAAATATAAGAAAATGGTATGATGGATATCATTTTGGAGATGTGGATGTTTATTGTCCGTGGGATGTGATGAATTACGTGCTTGATTTACAGCGTAAGCCTGATGCAAAACCACTTAGCTATTGGAAAAATACTAGTGATAATGCAATTATCAGATCATTTATCGATTATGCGGGAAGCAGTATTACTCAAAAGCTTGAGACGCTTCTTTCCGGAGGATATATAGTGCAGCAGGTTGATGAAAATCTGACATATGATTATCTTCATTCATCGGAAGAGAACCTGTGGAGCATTTTGTACCTGACCGGATATCTGACAAGTGTCCGGGCAGACGAGTTGGAAAATCCGTTGCCTGAAAGGTTTACTGCTCTGACAATACCAAACGAGGAAATCAGGGAAATATATGAGACAACGGTCATCAGATGGTTTGATGAAAGTGCGCCAAAATGGAACAGAAGCGCATTGTTTGATGCTGTCTGGAAAGGTAATATACAGGAGCTTCAAGGCGAATTAAACAGACTCTTACGCAGAACTATCAGCTATCATGATTACAAAGAGGATTTTTACCATGCATTTCTGGCAGGGATTTTTGCCGGAGCAGGCTATATGGTGGAGTCAAATAAGGAGTATGGCGATGGCAGAAGTGATGTGGTGGTGAAGGACCAGATAAATGGCAGAGTAGCAGTGTTTGAAGCAAAATACACAAGACAGCTTGAAAAGCTTGAGTGTAAGTGTGATGAAGCTTTAAATCAGATAGAGAATCAGATGTATGCAAAGCAGCTTGAGGAGGATTATGATGAGGTGCTTTGCTATGGAATTTCTTTCTTTAAGAAGAGATGTATGGTAAAGAAATAATTTTTAAAAACGAGGAAAAGCCGCTGCGTGCATGCAGCGGCTTTTGTGTAGCTTTACTATATATGTAAATTTATATAATTAGGGCTCTCTTATAACGCTTCCAGAAGTATCTTCACATCCCACTTATTCATCACATCGCCCTCTTTAGCTGCTTCTCCGGTGATCAGGTCAACCATTCCTGCAAGGCTTGCAGGGAGAGTCTGCTTTTCATCAGTGAAATTCATCACATAGTAAAAGCGTGTATTTTCGCTCTCGCGGCATGTGATTTCAAGACCTGTCTCTTCAGCGATGACACCTGATACAGACACTTCATCTGTGGCTTCATCAAGCACCCTTGCAAGTCCGGCTGCCTCAAGCTGTGTGGCAACATAGTATACATGGCCTTTTCCGTAGCTGTTTTTTGTGACAGCAGGCATTCCTGCATAGAAATCGCTTTCATATGTGGCGAGTACTTCTGCCCCTTCCGGGTGCATCAGGTCGCACAGCAGATTGCATTTATATTCTTTTCCATTCGAAAAGCTTACAGTGTTTGACTGCTCCGGTGCGAGCGCGTCAATTTCCTCAACCCAGACACCTGCCATCTCGCGAAGAGGTCCGGGATATCCGCCCAGATGCACGTTGTCAGACTGGTCCACAATACCACTCATAAATGTTGTGATGAGAGTACCGCCGTTTTTCACAAACTGCTCGAGCTTTTCCTTCATGCCTTCCTTTACCATGTACAGAACAGGTGCGGCAATCACCTTATACTTTGAAAAATCACCATCAACCGGAATCATATCGACAGAGATATTTTTGTTGTAAAAATACTCATAATAGTGGTGAATCTGGTCAACATATTTAAGGTCCCTGGTAGGTCCGCTTGTGTACTCAAGTGCCCAGTAATTGTCCCAGTCAAAGATGATTCCCACATCTGACTTATTGCGTGTGCCAAGTGTCCTTGTGCCGAAGCTTTCAAGTTCTCGTCCAAGCTGTGCAGTCTCCTTAAATACCCTTGTGTCGTTTGTTCCGACATGTGCTATTACAGCACCGTGGAATTTCTCGCAGCCACCCTTGCTTCGTCTGAGCTGGAAGAACTGGATAGTGTCTGCACCGTGGGCTATGGTCTGATAGCTCTGTGCGCGCATCTGTCCCGGACGCTTCAATGAATTGTAGTGCTGCCAGTTCTGCTGGCTTGGAGTCTGCTCCATGAGCATGAAAGGCTCATCCTTAAGACCACGCATCAGGTCGTGAGTCATCGCAACCATGCTCCATGGTGTGTTGTATGCAGGGTAATTATCCCACGAAACGATATCCATCTCCTTAGCCCACTTGAAATAGTCAAGCCCCTTGAATGTACCCATCAGGTTTGTTGTGACAAGCGCATCAGGAATGATAGCTTTTACTGCATCGCGCTCCAGCTTATAGCAGCCCAGCATGCTGTCAGAGTAAAAACGTCTGTAGTCTGTTGATATTCCGGCAAAGCTTGTCATGCCACCCCAGGCCTCCTCGCTGAGCTCGTTAGGTACGACTATCTCATCCCAGTCATAGAAGGTGTGTCCCCAAAACTCTGTGTTCCAGGCATCATTTACGGCATCAATGGTCTTGTACTTATCCTTGAGCCATACACGAAACTGCTTCTGGCAGTTGTCACAGTAGCAGTATCCGCCATACTCATTATTGATGTGCCATACAGAAATATTTTTATTGCCACTATAGCGTTTTGCGAGCTCTGTCGCAAGAGCCTTTGCGTACTTCTGATATACCAGGGAGTTCGGACAGAAATTGTGTCTGGCTCCAAATTTATGCCGGCGTCCCTCGTAGTCGGTGCTCATCGTCTCAGGATATTTCCTGACCATCCATGCAGGCAGTGCCGCTGTGGATGTTGCCATGACGATGTCGTAGTTTTCGTTTGAGAGCATATCAACTATCTCGTCAAGCTCTGTGAAATTATACTCGTTCTCAGACGGCTGTATTTTAGCCCATGAAAAAACGTTGATTGTGGCACTGTTGATATGGGCATCCTTAAAGTATGCCATGTCCTGCTCCCAGACCTCCTTAGGCCACTGGTTTGGATTGTAATCTCCTCCGAAAAGGATTCTTTTGAATTTTGACTGCATTTTTTACCTCCGTTATGGTATTAACCCCAATATTATGATATTCTTAAACTATAAATGTATTTCCTTATGCACTAATCATATAATAGATTTACGGAAAATAGTATAACATCATAAACCAAATTATATAACATTCTGAAACTAAACCGTTTTTGAAAGGAGAAAGCATGCCTATTTATTTTGGAAGCAATTTCGCAAGAGAACCGTTTCAATTCGACTCTGTCGGTAATGACTGGGAGCAGGAAAGCGTGACGCGCCCGGAGGGGTATCCGCTGTACCATTATTTACAGACAAAGGAGGGTGTGGGTGAGGTGACAGTATACAGCAGAAATCAGGCTGTTTCAGACAATATTTTGTCAAACAGTCATACTATTGAGCTGCAAAAGGGGCAGGGGATTCTTATTGCTCCAAACGTGCCACACTCCTATCACAATAAAAACATCTCATCCGGCAATAGCCTGCCCTGGAAAACAGAGTTTGCCACTTTTACAGGGACAATGGCGGCAGCCTTCAGGGAAATGTTTGATGAAAAGGAATACCGGCTGATTGATGAGAATAAGGGGATGGAGGTGTCGGAAGCGATTAACAGGGCAGTAGAAGACTTTAAGGAACGCTCCAGTGATACGCAAATGCTCTCACTCGACTGTTATGGCATCATGCTTTTGCTCTCAGACCAGTCTAATCACACACACGATAATGATGACCAAAGCTATGTACGTTTTATAAAGCCTGTTATAGATGCTATAGAAGAAAGCTACATGGACGATATCAGTGCCAAGGAGCTTGCTGATGGTGTATTTGTATCGCAGCAATATCTATCGCGTGTTTTTACGGAGTTTATGAACTGCTCGGTGTATGAGTACCTGACCAACTACCGCATCAATAAAGCCAAGGAGTTACTGCTTATAAACAGCAGGCATAAGGTGCAGGATATAGCATCTGATGTGGGGTACTCAGATGCCAGCCATTTTATAGTCATGTTCAAGAAACTTACAGGGATGACACCGGCGCAGTTTCGGAAGCTGCATATATAAGAGGATGCAACTGTTTCTTGTATTTAATAGGGTTTGATGTTAAGATATATTTATCAGAAATATGGTGCGAAAATGAATAGCTACAATTGTTTTATAAGAATTAGGAAGTGATAATATGAGTGATAGAAACCGGATATTATGTGAGTTCAGAAATAAGACAAAAAGCATTATGGGTGATTCGTTAAAGCAGATGATATTATATGGTTCATATGCAAGAGGAGATTATGGAGATAATTCAGATATGGATATAATGGTTTTGACGGAGCTGACGGATGATAGGATTATACAGATAGAGGATGAAATATTTGATGCAGCTTATGATATTGAACTTAAGTATGGTGTGCCGATAAGTGTGAATATTAAAAATGAAAGACACTTTAAAAATTGGGTAAACAGCTTGCCGTATTATTCAAATATACAAAAGGAGGGAATTATTATTGCTTGAGGAAAATTGTATTAGTTTAGCAAATATAGAATGGAAACGTCAATGGAAACTTTAAATGTTGCCAGGGAGTGTTTAGAAAACAAACATTTTAAAGATTACAGGAGTTCGCTCCACTATTAGAGGTACAAAACAAGTTCAGTCCATACAGAAATGCGCAAAAAAGGCAATCACATAAAAAGTTCGTGATTGCCTAATTTTTTAGCGTTTACTGTTTTAAGGTTATGATTGTATGGAAAGTACCGGAATCATTATCATAATACATTTGCAAATTTCCGTGATATTGTTTCACGACTTTTTTAATACTCTTGATTCCGAAGCCATGTCTGCCTTTGTTTGATTTATGAGATACAGGAACTCCATCCTGATCGTACACAGGTGTGTTTCGGCAGGAATTTATGAGTATGATAATAATAAAAGGTGAATTTTCCTTTTTTTCTACGGTAAGCTCAATAAAAGAATCAGGGATGTTATCTGCTGATTCCACTGCATTATCCAATAAGTTACAGAATAACGATGTCAAATCGTGCTGGTAAATATTTTGAACAGTATCACTTCTGATATCAGTATGAAAAACAATGTGCTTCTCGTTGCATTGCCGCTGATAGCGGCAGAGAATTGCATTCAGCATTTCATTATCGCAGATTTTTGAGGTTTCTTTTAAGTCAGAAGATTCCAAAAGCTGTTGTATATAAGCATTTATTTTATCAGAATCATTTTTTTCATTGAGTAATTTGATAGATTGAAGATGTTTTTTTATATCATGGATCAGAATACTTTGATTTTCATTTTGCGAAAGCATCATTTCATAGTATTGGGCGGAATCCGATTCTTTCTGGAGCAACAACTGCATATCGGTATATTCCTGTGATTTTTTCTGATTATATTGGTTGATGCCGAATACAAGCAGATTGACCATCAGCAGAAAAACAGCACAGATTGTTACCAAAAAATCAACAGGTGGGGCAAAGGCTGATGTTTCACCAATAGCAAGAAAAGTAAACATAATAAAAACAGACGAAACCGGAATTAGCATTAAAAGAAGTCCCGAGCGATCGTACTGATATAGCATAAAAAGCACTCAATAGTGCCAGTTTTATTTTATTGCTATAAGAAGAGGTAAAAAGGCTGGAGGCGTATTGCCATAATATAACCGCTTCTGTAAAAAAGCTAAAAAAAAGTAAAATGATATGTTCCATCTATTTTTACCTCATACTTTCCAGATATAGTAGATAAGCATTTTTAAATGAACTGTATTTCCTGCGTGTCAGGTAGGCGGTAATCTGCTGATTCGATAAATGTATGGTGGAATGATCGAAATCCACAATATGTTCAAAATTAACAATAAAGCTCCTGTGTGTTTGGAAAAAGCTGTTTTTTGGGAGCTGTTCCAGCCAGTAGTCCATATTATGAATGGAGTCAAAATCCTGCCGGGCAGTATGTACAATTACTTTTCGTCCCTGTGCTTCTATGGCAATGATTTGAGAAGCGGGAAACGAATACACCCCCTGTTTAGTTTCAACAGGAATTTTGGTAGTAATGGAATTGTAATATGTTAAGGCATCTTTCATATTTCGGAAAAAACGCTGTTTGTCCAAAGGCTTGGAAAGATAGCGGAATACATGAAAACGCATTGCTTCATCCAGATATTCGGAATATGAGGTCACCACAAAAATAAGGACATTTTTGTTTGCTTTTTTTAATTCATTTCCTACATAAATTCCATTCATACCGGGCATTTCAATATCCAGAAAAACAATATCTTTTTCGTTTTTATCAGCCAATAAAGATTCGCCACTGGTAAAGGAAACTAATTCGGGACATTTTAAATGGTTTGATTCAAAGTAGGATTCAATATATTTCTGTAATTGTTCTATTATCAGAGTATCGTCATCACAAATTAAAATACGCATTTTTGCACCTGGCTTTCTAATGAATGTATATTTACATACATCTTATCATATAGAATTTCCAAATGCAAAAAATGCGTATGAAAAGACATTTTAATTACAATTTTGGTTCATTATGTGTTTTGTTATTTCGTTTTACAAGCAGTTCGATAAAGTCTCCGGCAAGTTCTATGTCGGATTGATTACATAACCGTAGTTTATCAATAATATCCTGTGGAATATTATAAGCATGCATGCTGCCGAGCAGAAGGTAGTCTGGTGTAACATTGAGTAGATCACAAATCCGGATGAAAATATCCAGACTTGGTTTTTGCCTTCCGTTTTCGATTGATGACATATGGTTATTGGATATATTTAATTTTTCGG
>PPYF01026923.1_pt1 | contig 39963 bp, 38 predicted proteins | sample 1559871 | NCBI WGS metagenome assembly PPYF01 (sample SAMN08240021, study PRJNA423297) | Human gut metagenome, whole genome shotgun sequencing project.
GGCTTACCCCGCTTTTTTACTCCTGTCTCTGTCACTATTTCTTATCATTGATTTTAGTTAGTGAATGACTCTCTCTTCCGAAGAGATTTTAAGGATCTGCAACTTGCTGATTATTTGAATATTTTGTTATTACAGAAAGTATAATTGCTAAACAAAAACTCGGATGAAGGCAATATTATAATGAAGATGGTAATTATTTTTGCGTCAAAATAGCCTGTGATAAAGGATTTTTTTGTAACTTTGCGCCAAAATAAGCATCTCTTCGGAAGAGATTATGACGATTGCTAAACAAAATAAGCCTCAGGACCGTAAGGTGCTGAGGCTATAATTATATCTGGACACTTGATTGTATCGGCAAAGACCAGTCATGCATCGGGAAGCGTCATCGGAGGGATTTCAGGATCAGACTGTTGGCGCGGTCCACGACTGAGGTGTCGAGGCTGGCGAGGTAGATCTGGGTGGTTGTCTCGCTGTCGTGACCCATACCTTCGCTGATGACGCTCAAAGGGATACCTTTTGCTTTGGCGGCAGAGGCCCAGCTGTGGCGGGCGACGTAGAGGGTCAGAGGTATTGTCACCCCGACAATTCCGGCTATGTTTTTAAGGTTGTGGTTGATGTTGTAGCCGGCGTTGCGGTAGATGCATCGTTCGTTGGTGCCGGGGTTGCAGATAATGGGGAGCAGGTAGTCGCTTTTGTTTTCGGGATATTTGTCGAGGATCGTCTGCATATCCTTTGTCCACTCTATGATCAGCTGCTGCCCGGTCTTGCGCCGGCGGTAGGTGACATATCCATTCCTGAGGTCAGTTTTCCTGAGGAACGCCATGTCGATGAAGCTCATGCCCCGGAGATAGAAACTAAGCAGAAACATATCGCGGGCGAAGTCGACAGAGGGGGTCAGCGACAGGTCTAATGACTTGATTTTCTTAATCACCGCCAACGGGAGGGCCCGCTTGACGGTCTTGTCAATTCCGGTGTAGACATGACGGAAGGGATTACGGTTTTCGATGATCTCGTCCTCGACGGCGCGGTGATAGACGGCACGGAGGATGCGGGTATAGAATGAGATGGTGTTGGAGGCGACTCCCCTATTACGGTGCCACGCCTCAAAGTCTTCCATCACTTCGGAAGTTATGCAGTCGAGCATTATATCCCGGTCATCGCGAAACTTCCTGAAGCTATTGAGGGCAGACCGGTAGGTCTCGGATGTCCTTATCTTTCCGTTCTGTTTTAGTCTGGCGATGAGGCCCTCCATGAAGTTGAACAGGGAACAGTCATGCGCATAGCGGTTGAATTCGTCGATCACATCATCGGCAGTGTAGGTCAGACCATCGGCATCCATTTTGCGTCCGATCTTGGTCAGCCTTTCCATATCCCACCGTATACGCTCACGGATGGAGAGGATGAAGGGTCGGCGACTGCTGGTGTAGGAGGTGATCACCATGGAGCGATTTTCGTCCCATTCAGATGTAAAGACCTTGTAATCTGTCGGGAGCTGGCGGATCTTCCGGTCGTGGATGATCTGATAATAGACCGTGCCCTCGCGTTCGGAAAGAGCGGACGGTCGGAATTTTACTTTTATCGAGGCCATATCTTTTATGATTCAGTTGTCGGCAAAACCGATATCACAAAGATATGAAAAGAGCACAGTCCCACTTCTTTATTCCGATATTCTTCTGCTATTTTTATGCCACGCGGAGAGGCGACGCCCCCAAAAAATCTTTGCGTGCCCTCCGCGGCCCGGCGTGCGGATGATAACTTACGCGGAGCCAGCGGAAATTGTGGGGGGAGGGAGGGTCAGCGGCGGAGGTAACGTCGGAATTTGTCGACGGATGTATTGACGATGAGGTCTTCGGGGAATTCGGTGGCCTGGAGGAGCGGCAGGAGGAATCCGTATTCGGCGATATCGAAGGATATGTGGGCATCGCTGCCGAGTATCACGGGCACGCCGTAGGCTTTGCAGAGGCGCAAGATCTCGAGGTTGTTGGCCTTCGCGGAGTCCTTATGCCGGATGGGTTTGAGGCTGCTGTTGTTGATCTCGAGCAACGTGTGGCTCTCCTTGGCGGCGATAACGAGGGGTTCGAAGAGGAGGTCGGCGGTGCCGTCGCCGGGATGGCTTATGATGTCGATCCAGGGATTACGGATCACCTTCTCCAGTCCGGCGGTGTTCTGCTCGCGTGTGCCGTGGCGGTAGCATAGGGAATGGATTCCGGCTATGCGGTGGTCGAGGAGAGACATCATCTTGTCGTCCATGTCGATGTTTCCCTCGCAGTCGAGCACGTTTATCTCCGCACCGAGCATCAGCTCGATGCCATACATATGGCGGGGCACCACATGGAGATTGCGGAAGTATATCGGGGCGCAAGTGCCTGGTATTCCGGGGGCGTGCTCAGTGATGCCGAGGAGCTTGAGGCCTTTTTCGGCGGCTGCCCGCGCCATTTCCTGGAGGGTAGAGAAAGCGTGACCGGAGGCCACGGTGTGGGTATGTACGTCTAACTCAATATTCATCATCTTCGGAACCTGACAGGGGGTATGACAACAATCCCTGCCTTGATATAACGTCGTCTCAAGGCAGGGATTGTGTGAAAAGCATCAAACGTCGGTTCCTATTTCACCTATTGTATCACATCGGGAGATTCCCAATTTTCGCTTACGGAGACAGTGAGATTGATCATATCCGAAGGAAGGGCAGGTGCATTTGCGGGCTTCAGGAAATCACCCTTCACACGGTATATATAATTGGCCTCAGGATAGAACAAAGATGGAGAAATCGAGCAACCATTATACACATAGCTATCATCTTTCGCTCCGATCCTGAAGGTTATCTCATTGAGACCTTGTCCCTGAATATAATAACTACCTTTTTTTGCAGGGAACGTATAGAAATAGAAAAGCTCCGTGCCACTGTTATCAAATGTAAGGTCGACAGAGATATTTGTTTTATTGGCATTGGCAACGGCAATTCCGTTGTCTAATGAATACTGGGTCATAAACGAAAGTTTGGTAAGCGTTATCTTGGTCACACCATCAGGGCGGCCGCCATCATTCGCCTGGACAATGACCTTCGCCACCGCGCGTCTCAGCACAACATTCTCCTCATAGGCATCATCCCCTTTTGTGATCCTCAATACCTTCACAAAGCAATCATAGTTATCATTGTTGACGGAATAAGGGGGGAGCGTATTGTCGCCGTGCTCAAGGATGTCGATATAATCATCATTGCCGTCTATATCGTAATATTTGCTGCCATAACTCCCCTTGTCATTTTTTTCAGCATCCGAAGGGATATAATCAGCGAAAATTGCCACCGTGTAATCACCCTTCTCCGGCGCTTCAAACTGAATCAGAGAACCTGCGGAAGCAAGCATCTCCTTCCGGGCCACAAACTGATCGACATTAATACTCCCTGTGCTTTTCCCCTTGTAGAGCTTGGCGACATAGCGGAGCTGATGCCCTTCGTGCGCGGCACGGGTAGAGGGGAAGGCATAGGCTTCGGGAGCCGAGACGCTGAGGGTTATGACGTCGCTTTTCTTTTCAGGATCCGACGGACTGACAACGTCTGTAGAGGTGCAGCCCATTGCGAGCAGTGCCGGAAGAAGAGCGCAGAGCAATCTCATTTTCATTGATTTCATATTTATGAAAGTTAGTTATTGAATATTATATGTCGACGATGACCTCACCATCCCATGCGGTATCGACCGATATTCCGCCGATGATGAAATCCGTGAGGAAGTCGCCTCTCACGGTAGTGACCTTCCCCCGGTGCACCGGCAAGGTCACGCCGGCCGTGCGCGACACCACAGCCTTCGCGGAATTATAGAGAGTGAGAGTCAGGGTTATCTCCATCCCCTCCTCCGGCACGAAAAGACGCCCGAAGGCGATCTCCATCTCTATGCCAGGGATGGTGATGATGTCGAGAGTACGACTGCCTACGACATCATCCACCGGACGCGCCGGGGAATTCTCGTTGAGGTTGAAGGCCGCGGCCACAGGGCTTCCGTAGCTTATCTCCACAGAATAGCTCTCCCCTCTCGATATCCCGTCGCGGAAAGTGGCAAGAAACGATGCATAATCGTCGGCCACAATCCGGAACCTACCCGTCGGGCAATCCATAGCCACCGGGACCTCGACACTGCGGCTCCATTCTCCGGCGGCTTCCGAAAGATCGAAAGATCCGGAATAGCAATAACATGGAGATGGGTCATGCGAGTAAAAATGCTTTCCTGGGGCGGGAATATCGTTGAAGTCGGCGACATCGTAAGCGGAGAACTGACTGTCGTCGCACCACACGGCGAGGCGGTATTCGCGCGGCTCGAGCAAGAATGGCGCAGGGATTGTGAGTGTACGCCCGTCGCCGTCATCCATCTCCGCGGTGAATTCTTTCCTCATCACCGCCGACCCGGCGCCGCGCAGCTCCAGCACCACCCTTTTGCGGCCATCGCCCGATGCCCGATGACGCGGCGCCTCTACCTTCTCCCAGTCGCCCGGGAAGCCGAGCACGAAGACAGTCTCCACGAGAGTCGGATCCTCCTCCTTCCGAGGATCAGGATAAGTGTGGATGCATCCTCCGGCAAGAAGGAGGAGAGCAAACAGGATCGATATAGACAGGAACCGTGACATAAGCGCAAAAATCAGAGTCTGAAAGTATAAGCCACCGAGACTCCGGCATGGTCGATGCCCCAGTAAGAGGTCTGGCGCACATCGGCGCGCGCACCATTCACGGTATTGTAGAAACGGTCGTAGCGCATAGAGGCATAGCCCGCTCCTATGGAGAACTCAAGATGCCATTCCCTCCCGATGCGCAACACATAACCGTAGGTGACGCCGGCGCCCAGCAACGGACGCCCGCTGTCCTGATAACGGTAGTCGCCATGGCGGAGATTATACCATGCCAAAGAAATGTGGGGCCCGATGAAATGTCCTGATCCGGCGCTTGCGAACCACCATCTCCCTTCCGGCTGCACAGCCAGTATGCGCAGAGCCTCACGCTCCGAAATAAACCACGGACACCACCACACCGGCACCGACAGCGACATCCGGCCGGTCAATTCAATCTCCCCCGCCACATTCATGACCGTCGCGGCCCATGGCAGAGCGTTTGTCTTTATCCGCACCATGCGGCGAGGCGCCTGAGGGAGGGTCAAAGCCTCGGGGATTTGGCCAACGACAGTGTCTCCGGGGGCAGCGTCGGAGAGGCTGCCCCCGGGATCTGCCGAGAGGAGAGTCATTATCAACGGGATGGAGGCGAGGTTCATGGTCAGATTGTCAGATATGTTTTATGCACAAAGGTAGCATTTATAATTCAATTGCCAAAATAAAAATTGAAAATAATATGCTTTTCGGCAAAAATCTGACATTTAACCCCGAAATCCAGCGAATTATCCCTCCTCTGAAGGGAGTATGACGGTCATGACCACCCTCCTCCGAGAGCCTTGTAGAGATTTATGAGAGCCAGATATTCGTTGAGGCTGGCATTGTTGACCCCTATCTGCGACTCGAAATACCTTCGCTGCGCATCAAGCACGTCAAGGTAGTTTAGCGTCCCTCCGCGATACTGGAGCCAAGCCAGCTGCACATATTTGGCGGCGGCATCGCGCAACTCCGATTTAACCTTGTGATTCTCGCGATAACGGTTGTAGGCTATGATGGATGTGTTGACCTCCGTGAAAGCTCCGATCACGGCCTTCTCATAGTCATACCGGCTCTGGTCGTAGGCCGCGACCGCCGCCTTGTATTTCCTCTTACGCTTTCCGAAGTCGAGCAACGGCCCGGTGATCTGAGCAATGGCATACGTGAAAGGCGACTTGAAGAAATCCTTCAGTCCGTCGTTCTCAAAGCCCGGGGTAAGCCCGATCCTCAGGGAGGGGAAACGGTCGGCATAGCTCACACCGACATCGGCCATCGCAGCCTGCAGACGACGCTCGGCAGCACGCAGGTCGGGACGTCGCTTCAGAAGGCCGGAAGGGATGCCGGCAGGCAGTTTCTCCGCGATATCGGCATCAAAAAGGATGACCCGCTCCTTGAACGACTCCCCGGGATACTCGCCCATGAGGGTAGTGAGCGAATTGCGCATTGAAGCCACCCTCAACTCAAGATCAGGGATCAGGGAGGCGGTGGTGGAATATTCGACCACCGCCTGCTGATATACAGTCTCCGAAGTCAGGCCCCCCTCGAACCGGAGCTTGGCCTGGGCAAGCGCCTCCTCGCGGGTCTTGAGAGTCTGACGCACTATCGAGAGCTCATTCTCGAGGGAAAGGAGCCTGAAATAGGCTGTGGCCACCTCGGCGATAAGGGTCATACGCATGGCCCTGTAATCCTCTACCGAGGCAAGATAGCGCGCTTCGCCGGCATTCCTGGCCTTCACAAGCGAGCCCCAGAGGTTCATCTCCCAGGAGATCGGGAACTTGAGATCGAATTCCGGATCTTTAGTAGTATGGCCGCCATTGTATCTGTTGGTTTCGTGGGAATAGCCGATATTGAGCCCGACTTCCGGAAGAAGGTCGGCCTTCGCCACTCCGTAGAGTTCACGCATCTGCTCCACCCTCGCGGCGGCTTTCAGGATGTCGCGATTGTTCTCAAGAGCCGTCCGCATGATGGATGTCAAGGTGGAGTCTGTATAGAACTCCCACCATTTCAGATCAGCGAGCGAGAGAGAGTCGGCAGCCGGTGGCACGGGCGCTTCACCGGTGAAGGATGCAGGAAGATCCAGACGTGCCTTGGTCAGATTTCTGGTGCCCGAGCACGCCGAGAACAAAACGGCCGCCATGAGTATGATGAGTATCTTTTTCATTATAGTTTATTTCCTTATTTAACCGGAGTTATGACTCAGATGGACTTCTTAACCGGATCCTTACCGGCGGTTTTCTTTCTGAAGAACCTGTTGACAGCCACGAAGAAGAACGGCACGAAGACAATGCCGACGGTGATTGCCACGGCCATGCCGAAAAACACACCGGTGCCGATGTCGCGACGCGCGGCGGAGCCGGGGCCGGTGGCGAACAGAAGGGGCACAAGACCGAGCATGAAGGCCAGCGAGGTCATCACGATCGGGCGGAACCTCAGCCTTGCCGCAGTCAGAGCGGCATGTACGGGGTCTGTACCCCTGTCGGTCTCCTCCTTGGCGAACTCCACGATAAGTATGGCGTTCTTGGCCACAAGACCGACGAGCATCACGAGGCCGATCTGGAAATATATGTTGTTCTCCAGTCCGCATATCCATATTCCCAGATATGCCCCCACACCCGCGATCGGGAGAGAGAGGATGACAGCCAGCGGCACAGACCAGCTCTCGTAGAGGGCGGCGAGGAAGAGGAACACGAAAAGGAACACGAGCCCAAGCACAAGGCCGGTATTTCCGCTCTGATGCTTCTGCTGATAGGACAGTCCGCTCCATTCCACCCCTATGTCGGAGGGAAGATGCTCGTCCACAATCTTCTCAAGCGCCTCCATGGCCTCGCCCGTGCTATAGCCGTGGGCGGCCTCTCCGGAGACAGTGGCCGAATTAAACATGTTGAACCGGCTTATCGTGCCCGGTCCGGTGGTGAACTTCGACTGTCCGAGAGAGGAGACCGGCACCATTGTATTGTCGGCACTCTTCACGAAAAAGAGGTCGATATTCTCACGCCGGGAGCGATAGGGGGCGTCAGCCTGGATGTAGACGCGGTAGATCCTGTTGAACATGTTGAAGTCGTTGACATATATCGATCCCGTGAAGGCCTTCATGGTGGAGAATATGTCGCTCACCGGTATGCCGAGGATCTTTGCCCTGTCGCGGTCCACATTGAAATACAGCTGCGGGATATCGGCCTGCATGGAGGTGGACAGATCGGCTATAGCCCTCGCCGATGCGGCATAGTGGCGCAATGTGTCGACAGCGTTCTGAAGGTCGGCATAAGAAGCTCCGGCCCTCGCCTCAAGCACCATCTCGAAGCCGCCTGAACTGCCGAGGCCGGGGATAATGGCCGGAGAGAAGATATTGACCTTGCATTCCGGATAAGAGGCAAGCTCGTCGTGCACGCGCTCCTTTACCTCCGAGATGCCTCCTGACGAACGCCGGTCCCACGGCTTCAGTATGACAGTAAGCTGGGAATGTGCCTGATTCGAGCCCACACGCGGCGACGAACCCGTGACATTGAGCACATATTCCACGTCGGGGTCAGCCAGCAGAAACGCCATGGCCCTGTCTGTCACCTCACGCGTACGCTCAATGGTGGCACCTTCAGGGAGCTCGAGTTCCACCGTGAAGTAACCCTGGTCTTCCTGCGACATGAAGCTTGTCGGGACAAAGGCATTCATCAGATAAATGAATACAAGGGCAAGACCGAAGGCCGTATACATCCGCCGGGGATGGGCCAGAGTCCTTCTTATCGCTCCACAATAGAAACGGTTTCCACGCCCGAGCCAAACATTAATCAGGCGGAAAACCTTCGCCTTCTTTTTCGATGACGCGGGGCGAAGGAGACGCGCGCACATCACGGGCGACAAAGTCAGCGCCACGACAGTGGAAATCACCACCGACACGGCGATAGTGACTGTGAACTGGCGGTAAAGCTGTCCGGTTATTCCCGGGAGGAAGCTCACCGGCACGAACACGGCACATAGCACGAGCGACATGGCGATAAGGGCATTCCCGAGGTTTTTCATGGCCTTCGCCGTAGCCTCGTAGGGCGACAGCCGCTCGGCGTTCATTATACGGTCGACATTCTCAACCACCACAATCGCATCGTCGACCACTATGCCTATGGCGAGAATGAGGCCGAGCAAGGTCAGCATATTGAGAGAGAACCCGAAGATGAGCATCACACCAAAAGTGCCGACCAGGGAGATGGGGACTGCTATGACAGGGATCAGCGTCGCACGCCAGTTCTGCAAAGAGAGGAACACCACGGCAATCACAAGGAGCAGCGCCTCGAAGAAGGTGCGGTAGACATGATGTATCGACTCCTTGATGTATGTGGTCATGTCAAACGGTATCTCATAAGATATCCCGGCAGGGAATCCCTTGGCAATCTCCTCCATCTCGGCCTTCACAGCCTCTGCCACGTCCATGGCGTTTGATCCCGGAAGCATGTTGATATTGATCACGGCGGCATTCCCACCGTTGATTCCACTCTCTGTGGAATAGCTCGACGCCTCGAGTGATATCCGTGCCACATCACGCAAGCGTATGATGGATCCGTTGGTGCCGGCGCGGAGCACTATGTCTTCAAATTCCTTGACCGACGAGAGGCGTCCGCGGGCGATGATCGGCATGGTCACGTCGATATCTGTCATCGGAGCCTGTCCGAGAGCTCCGGCCGCCGACTCGCGGTTCTGGTCTTTCAGAGCGTTCTGTATGTCTTTCACCGTGAGCCCGAGGTTGGCGAGCTTGTCGGGTTGCACCCATATCTGCATGGCATAATAACGGCTGCCGACATTTCCGACGCTTCCGACCCCCGGGATACGACGTATGGGATCTATGACGTTGAGCGTCGTATAATTGCTCAGATAGACCTCATCAAACTTAGGATCGTCAGAGAGAATGGTGATTGTCATCAGGCGGCTCGCGGTCTCTTTCGACACAGAGATACCGTTCTGCACCACCTCCGCGGGCAGACGCGACTCGGCTTTCTTTATGCGGTTCTGGATATCGACCGCCGCCAGTTCAGGGTCGACGCCGATATCGAAAGTCACCAGCGCGGAGAATCCTCCGGAATTGGAGCTCGACGACGACATATAGATCATTCCGGGCGTTCCGTTAAGCTCCTGTTCGATAGGAGTGGCCACCGCCTGCGTCACCGTCATGGCATCGGCGCCGGGATAGGACGCTGTGATCCTCACCACCGGGGGGACGATCTGCGGATATTGGTCGACAGGGAGCATCACAAGCCCGAGAATGCCAATGATGAAGATCACGATAGAGATCACTATCGAGAACACCGGATGCTCGAGAAAGAAATTTCTGTTCATGATCTGCCTTATTGATTGTTATCTTCCGGTTCCTTTATATTATCATCCGCACGGACGGCCACAGGCTGGACCTTCATTCCGTGGGAGAGCTTGTGGTAGCCTTCCACCACAATCTTCTCACCCTTCGCCAGTCCGCGTTCCACTATGGTATTGTTGCCGACCTCGGGTCCGAGCTCCACAAATCTCTTCTCCGCGACGCTGTCAGGACGCACCACAAAGATATAAGCGCCATTCTTCTCTATCACGAGCGATTTCGTAGGCACATCCACGGCCTGCTCCCTGACATCGAGAAGCACCTTGACCTTTGTGAACTCGCCAGGGAGCAGACTCCTGCCCGGATTGGGCATCTCGGCGCGCACGGAGAACGTGCCGGTCTTAGGGTCAACTTTAGGATCGGCGAAATCCACAAGACCCTTGTAGGGATACTCCGATCCGTCGGCGAGGGTGATGGTGACAAACGAGTCCCATTTATGTTTTTCGTCAGGGCCACCGAGATTTACATTGCGGTCTTTGCTCCGCAGATAGTCGAGTGCAGTCATTGAGAAATCGACCCTGACGGTGTCGCTCTTCACGACCGTGGCGAGCAGGGATTTGCCTCCCGACGGCCCGACAAGCGTGCCGATATCGGCCATCCTCTCCGATATGAAACCGGAGATGGGCGACGACACGCGCGTATATCCCAGAGTCAGTTCAGCCTGGGTCAGATCAGCCTGACTGACGGTGACCTCCGCCATCGCGCTCTCATAGGCGGCCTGCGCATTGTCAAGATCAAGCTGCGACGCCGCATTCTGGGCATACAAAGGCTTGATCCGGTCGAGATCATGTCTGGCTTTCTCGGCCTGAGCCTTGGCCTTGTTGAGCACGGCACGCGCCCTGTTGACGTGTGCCTCATACAGTTTGGGATCGATTATGAAGAGAGTCTGTCCCTTCTCAATATATGAGCCCTCCTTGAAGCACATCTTCTCGAGATATCCCTCCACACGGGCATGAATCTCGACAAATTGCTGGGCGCGGATACGGCCCACATACTCGCCATAGATATTGACATCTTCCGTGGTCACATCCTCAACCTCCACCACGGGGAGAGGAGGAGTCTGAGTCTTAGGTCGCAGGAAGAAGCAAAGACTGGCCACAACGATGAGTATGACGAGCGTGATGGAAAGCCATGCCCGTCGGCTCTTGCGGTTGCGAGGCCGGATCTTACGCAATATGGCTTTTACCTTCGGATAAATGTGGAGATTGTGTTGCTGAAAATTCATTCCGGGTTATCGATTTATATCTACTCAAAAGTTAGTTTACGCAGTGCTGGAAAACACCATTAGCTAAACGCCAGGATATGCCTGATAGTTCTTAAGGAATGTATTCAAGACTGAGATTTAATTTATTTTCGCAGATCATCCCACATACCATCAAAAAATTTTAATAAACATTTAATTGTCTATCCCGATGATAATGATTACCTTTGCATACTGAATTACAAATCGTGTCATGAATAAAACAATACTGCTTTTCGTGCTGGCTCTTCTCGCAGCCACCGCTTTCCCACAGACTAATTACACCACGGAATACGATTTACCTTATTCCGCGAAGACTGACGACTATTCAAGATCCCGTCTGAAACTCGACATACACCATCCGGATACAGCGGAAGCGCTTCCTGTCATCGTATGGTTTCACGGAGGAGGACTGACAGGTGGAGAGAAACAGATTCCCGAGGAACTGAAGGAACAGGGTTATGTGGTGATCGCCCCCAACTACCGGCTCATCCCTCGCGTCGGTGTGGCCGACTGTATCGATGACGCGGCTGAGGCCGTGGCCTGGGCTTTCGACAATGCCGCCAGATATGGCGGCGATCCGAACAGGCTGTTCGTAAGCGGTCATTCTGCGGGAGGATTTCTCACCAGCATGGTGGGTCTCGACAAGGCAAGACTCGCCCCGTATGGGAAAGATCCCGACAGCATAGCGGCCCTGATTCCCTTCAGCGGTCAGGTGATAACCCATTTCTCCGACCGCAAAAGCAAAGGAATCGCCGAACTGACACCCTATGTAGACACCGCTGCCCCGCTTTTCCATGTGCGTAAAGACGCGCCTCCCTACATAATTATCACCGGTGACGCAGAGCTTGAACTATATGGGCGCTACGAGGAGAACCTCTATATGTGGCGCATGATGAAGCTCAACGGACATCCCGACGTGAGGATCTATAAACTCGACGGCTACAACCATGGAGAGATGTGCCATCCCGCTTTCAAGATACTCAAGGATGAGGTGAAACGCCTCTCTTCCCGCGACTCCTGAACCGCACGAACAATCATGCCATTCAACAGACATCCTTACATGGCAATTCCAACATTTCCATCATCGCCACATGGAATTTTCATAATTTATGATTAAATTTGCAACATAGTGAAGTCTGAACTTCAACAATAAAAACAAACCGGCAGAATCAATGGAAAAATATATGGAACCGACAAAGGATGAGATAGAAATGTCTTTTATCGCGTCGTGCATAGAGTCTGTGGCCAATCGTCTAAACCTGGATTACAGGGATGTCTTTGAGCGGATGGACCGTGTTGGTATGATCGACTCATACATATACCCCTGCTATGAGCAACTCCACACAGAGAGCCGGGAAAATCTTACGACAAGCCTCATCGAGACATTAGAAAGATGGGAGCAACAAACAACAACGTAATGGATAAGATCGAAGTATATCATGCGGGGACTGAACGGGTCGATGCTCCTGATTGCAATAGAAGCAGAGTGAATCTTGACTTCGGTCAAGGGTTCTATCTCACCGACATATATGATCAGGCGTATAAATTCGCTTTATCAAAATCACGCGACCGCAAACTACCTGCCATCATAAACACATATATACTTGACCGGAAATCAATCATCTCAGAATCAAAAGCTAAGATTTTTAGAAGTATGATGAAGAGTGGCTTGAGTTCATAGTGGCCTGTAGAGGTGGCAAAGATATCTGGAAGAAGTATGATTATGTCGAAGGCGGAGTTGCCAACGATCGTGTTATCGACACCGTGAACATGTATATCCAAGGTTTTATTCCCAAAGACCGGGCACTAAAAAATCTTCGGTATCTTAAACCGAACAATCAGATCTGCATTCTTAATCAGGAGCTGCTTGTCAAGCATCTAAAATTCGTGGACTGTATAACTATTCCAACAGATGGACTACTATAACAAATCACTTAAGGATATACTCAGATGGGGACGTATGGGGGCCATCGCCTGTCATATCGCCGACAAGCTGTCGATCACACCCCTGCAGGCATTAAAAGATTTCTACAGAAGCACTACGTGTAAGAGATTTCATGACACAAAGACCGGTCTTTACCTATATGGCGACCTATACATAGCCGACAGTTATCTCATCGAGAAAGGACTGTATGACACACATCAACAATCGATGTGAGTGATTCCCACATCCCTGGAGAAAAGATGTTAAGAGTGGAATTTGTCATCAGGCAGTAAGATGGGATCTGATGGCTGACACCATCAAGTCGGGCTCCACGCAACTCACGACATACTGCCGTCCATTCCTGAGACGTAGGAGCATGCACTGGTCGAAGGCGCCGTAATAGCCGAAATAGGCACCGATCATCATGTCATGGAAATATCCCCAATAGCCCATGTAGCCTCCGCTACCGCAGAGACGTATTCCACCGGCCGACGGCAGACAGCGATCTACCGAGACTATGGCAGTATATGGAATCTCCTTTGTACGCAATATCCTGTGAATCTTGAGAACGGAATCGGCAGCCTCAAGACTCCGGGGGGAATAGAAAAGGGCGCTCCCTATGAGGCCTACAGTTATGACGCACAAAAGGATCCATTTATCCCCCTCTCCCCACATCATTATTATGCCAGTCATCAAGGCAATGGTTACGACCAAGGTAATGACCTTGCAGTAGGTGCTTAGTTTCACTTTGCTTTTCATATGATTGTCTGTTTTAATCGTCTTCTTCAAGTATAAAAATAGTTTCCACCGGTTTGGCGAAAAATCTCGCTATTTTCAGGGCGAGCGGCGTGGACGGAAGAAACCTGTTCTTCTCTATTGCCACGATTGTCTGCCGGCTGACACCTACGGCTTCAGCCAGTTGCTGCTGTGTGACGTTTTTCTCGGCCCTCTCCACCTTAATCCGATTCTTCATCTCCGCTCATTTTATAATAGCGCCGCATCTCAAGGCGAAACACGATGACATAAATTATCGGGAAAAGCACAAGATTAGCCGCCATGAAATAAAAGAAAATCAATCCATTGATACACAACGTGCTTGCAACCAGAAGTATGATATAAATATATAGCGCGTTGAGCAGAGCCGACAACCGGATGCTGCGGGTCATCTCATCCTCATGACGCTCCTTTGAGCACACGATGAAAAGGGCACCCAAGGCAATCCCGATGATCATGCCGTCATTGAGCACGGTCTCCGTGACTCCGGAAGTACTGTAAAGGCCGGTGAAGCATATCAGGGCCATGATGGTCGACGGGATAAAGAGCAACCATCCCACAAGCTGGAATTTTTCAGGGAAAAGAAGATTCTTCATATCATTTGCGTTTCAAGTTATATCCATAAAACGTCCGGAAGTAAATTTTATTTTACAATATGTAAAGTTTTATTTACATTACCCTATACGAATCTTTATATTCCTATAGTAAAGTTACAATTTAGGGGCATTGGACAATATATGCTCGCAGAAATGCACTATCTTTGCATACTTAAATAAATCAAACACCGTGAAAATTTATGGAGACCGGCAGAAGAATACCCTTGAACTTCATTCAGATATTTCCAAGGGAGGAGGGATATGACAAAGAAGCTATAAAAGAGGGTTATGTCGACAAGGACTTTGACGATCAGGCAGTGGAAGATATCGTCAATAATCCACATATAGACAGAATCCAGATAATGCGATATGCCTCACAAAAGACTCTTCGAAAGGTAAACGAAATGCTGATCAGGCGTCCCGATATACAGTTCCGTGTCTCCGGTCAAATTCATTTTCCACTCCCCAAAGGGTGGGACTTAAGTTTTCTCTCTTTACTGCCCGATACCCGTCGCCTATCGCTTGACAGTTTTTCATGCTTCGACACCGACCTTACCATTCTTAAGTCGCTAAAGAAACTGAACGAATTATGCATTTATATATATGAAGTTAAGGACTACTCTTTCGTAAAAGACCTGACCTCTGAGATCGAAGATCTGACCATACACGCGGAGATGAAGTCCGGACGTGCGAAACTCGACTTCAAATGGCTTCAACATCTAACAAAACTGCGCAAATTATCTCTCGGGAAAATCGACGGCAACCTGGAAAGCATATCCACGCATGAGAATCTCAGAGACCTCACACTACGTGGAATGAATAAAAAGAATCTATCCTTTCTTAACCAGATGAAGCTCGAATCGCTGACCATTTCCTGGTGTAACGTCGACAAAATCGACTGGGACACATTGCAGGGAATCACAACACTACGAAGCCTCACTTTATTCAATATAAAAAAAATGGATGACATATCATTTGTCACCAAGCTTCCGAATCTCGAAAGACTGGAAATGATTTGGATGGGGGCAATCGTCAGGCTACCCGACATGTCGGCTTTAACAAACCTGAAAGAGGTAATAATTGACACCGCAAACCGTCTTGAAGACATCTCCGGACTCGTGGGAGTCAAGAATCTCAATACGGTCAAAATACTGATCAGCAAAAGTCTCACTACGGAAGCAGCCCAGGTATTGCTCTCGAATCGCTCAATAAAAAGATTCATCTGCCTCACCAACAAAGCCACAATCGACTTTACCAAAATGTAGTGTCAGGATCTCTTTCTGTAGGACAAGGCTGCGAGAGTGCAGATGAATGCGGCTATCCCCGCAAGGCATACGTATTGGAGCCATAAGTCGGATATCGATGCGCCCTTGAGATAGACCGCACGAATTATCTCGTTGAAATAACGGGGAGGCACGGCATAAGTTATCACCTGCGCCCACTGTGGCATTGAACTGACAGGAGTGAAAAGACCGCCCATCAGCTGAAAGATTATAATGAAGGCGAACATCACGAATATACTCTGCAACATTGTCGACGACTGATTGGCGACTGCAACTCCCAACCCCGACATTATGAGACTGAACAAAATGGTAGCCAGATAAATGGCCCCGAGACTTCCTTCCGGGCGGAGCCCGTAGACCAGCCAGCCTATCAGCATGCCTACCGTGACAACAAGAATCCCTATGACCCAGAATGGAATCAGTTTCGACAATACAAACGTAAACCGAGGCACAGGCGTGACGTTCATGGCCTCGATAGTTCCGGTCTCCTTCTCACTGACAAGATTGAGTGTGGGAAGAAATCCGCATATGATTATAAGCAGAATGATCATCAAGGCCGGAATCATATAATTGCGGAAATTCAAGGTAGGATTGTAACGGTCGCTGACAGTTACGGGCGGGAGACCCACAGCGATTCCTTTATCCTTGCGCCACTGACCGAGAGTGGTCACCAACGATGACGTGACATATTGAGCCCCAAGCACACCTTTTGTAGCATTGACTCCGTTGGCCTCCACATCGAGTTCCGACATATCGCACGACCAACGGGGAGGAATTGTCAAGATGACATCCGCCTTACCGCGTTGCAACAGACCGACCGCTTCGGGATGCGTGCCCACCACATCGCATATCTCCAGCTCCTCCGTGGCATCCATATCGGCCATAAGACGCCTCGAAAGCTGGCTATGGTCGCTATCGACCACCACAACCTTTACATTCCTCACATCCATCGTGGCCACCAATGGCAAAAGGAGCATGACCATCACCGGCATGATAAGGATTATCTTAGGTATGATGGGATTGCGCTTCATAAGCGTCATCTCCTTGCGGAGCAAAGCGCCCAATATACTAATATTGTTTCTCATATCCATGACACTTCAGTTTTCAGAACCAGATTTCCTGATAGCCACCACAAGGAAAAAGACAGTCATTCCCGACAAAATCATAAACTCCCGGGCCACGTAGTGGAAATCAAGCTGCTGAATCATAAGCTTACGCATGGCTTCTATATACCATCTCGCCGGCACGGCACAGGAAACATAACGGAAAAACGCAGGCATATTGTCAATGGGAAATATCATGCCAGACAGCATCAGCACCGGCAGCATGAAAAGCACGGCCGACACAATCAGCGCCGACACCTGATTGTCGACCACCGACGACACAAGCAACCCTATCGACAGAGACAGGACAACATATAGCATCGTAAAAATCACGACAACAACAACTGTATATGAGACCGGCAACCCGAGCACAGTATAGGCCATGAGCAACATGACTGCCAATATCACACATGACAACAGGAAATAAGGCACAAGTTTGCCGAAGATGATCATACCCGGTCTCACGGGCGACACAAGAAGAAGATCCATAGTGCCGTTCTCTTTCTCGCTGACAATTGAAACGGATGTCATTATCGCACATATCAGGATGAAAATCATACCCATTATACCTGGTACGAAGTTATAGGCGCTTTTAAGCTGCGGGTTATAGAGAGTCTGTGTAAGGACGGGTAACGCAGCATCTCCAGGGAGCAGCCTCCGGATATAGGAAGCAGATGCCTGACCGAGCACAGGGTTCGAAGCATCGACAACGATGTGCGACACGAGTCCGCCGTGGTCAGGACGCAGAAACAGCACGGCATCCGTCTCTCCCCTGCGCATCATATCATCAGCTTCACTTTCGGGCATGATTCCCTTGAACATGAAATAACTGTCAGCCCGCATCCTCGCTATGATTTCACGGGTCTCCTGCGTGTGGCGGTCAACGACTACAGCGACACGGACATCGTTAACTTCCATAGAGATAGCGAAGCCGAAAAGCAGAAGCAGAACCAAAGGCATCACAAGGGTAATGACCACAGTACGCTTGTCGCGCACTATGTGTAATGCCTCTTTCTTTATAAGCGACAATAATACTGCCATAATCAATCTCCTCTGGTGGCATCTGCCGCCACAATCCTGAATACCTCGTCCATTGAGCCGGCGTCATATTTCCGTTTAAGCGCTCCGGGAGTGTCGAGAGCGGCTATGCGTCCGTCAACCATTATAGAGACTCTGTGGCAATATTCTGCCTCGTCAAGATAATGGGTTGTGACAAACACGGTCATTCCCTCAGACGAAACACGATAAATCAGTTCCCAGAAACGACGCCTCGTCACAGGGTCGACACCGCCGGTAGGTTCGTCGAGAAAAACGATACCAGGGCGATGGATTGTCGCCGTTACGAAAGCGAGTCTCTGCTTCCATCCGACAGGTAGATCCTTCACCACAGTGTCGCGCATTCCATTCATTTCGAGCAATGCGAACACCCTGTCGCTATTCTCCCGGAGTTGTTGGGCAGTCATACCATAGATCGTGGCGAAAAGGCGTAGGTTCTCCATCACGGTCAGTCCTTCGTAGAGCGAAAATTTCTGACTCATGTAGCCGATACGCCTCTTTATCATCTCCGGCTGCGTATTTATGTCGCAGCCAGCCACAATACCTCCACCTTCCGTAGGACGACTCAGTCCGCAGAGCATCCTCATAGCGGTGGTCTTCCCCGCGCCGTTTGCACCGAGGAAACCGAAAATCTCCCCTTTGCCCACATCGAAAGAGATATGGTCGACAGCGGTGAATGAGCCGAAACGTTTAGTCAGTCCGTTCACGGAAATGGCATATATGTTGTCATCCATCATTTCTCGTCAGTTTTATAAACAGATCCTCGATATTGCTGACAGCCGGATATACACGTGCGTCGGCGAGACCCATACCTCTGAGTCTCCGTTCGATTTCGGAAGGATTGAAGTGGTCGGTGCCGACCACATGAAGAGTAGCGCCGAATGTATAGCAATCGACCACTTCCGGCATGGCACGCAAAGCTGCCAGGAGCCGGAACATATCGGCAGCTACAGCATTGTAGAGATTCTCATCCAGACCGGCAGCAAGAGCCTTCGGAGCACCTACAGAAAGGATATGCCCCTTGTCGATAATCGCTATGCGGCCGCACCGTGTGGCCTCGTCCAGGTAAGAGGTGGAGACCAATATGGTGATGTCCTGAGCGTGGAGACCGCCGAGCATATCCCAGAACTCACTGCGTGAGACAGCGTCGACTCCGGTTGTCGGTTCGTCAAGAAGGAGTATCTCAGGGCGGTGGATCAGTGCGCAGCTGAGCGCGAGTTTCTGCTTCATGCCTCCCGAAAGTTTTCCGGCCATACGGTCGGGAAACTTTTCAAGTTGCCTGAACACAGGAGCTATCAGATCGTAGCTGTCATCAATCCTGACGCCGAACAGCGAGGCGAAAAACCTCAGATTCTCCATTACGGTCATATCCTGATAGAGAGAAAAACGCTCCGGCATGTAGCCGATTCTCCGGCGCAACTCCCTGTAATTCCTCACCGCGTCAAGACCAAGCAGAGAGGTGCTGCCGGAATCCGGGCGCAGGAGAGTGGCGAGGATGCGATAGAGTGTGCTCTTCCCGGCTCCATCGGGCCCGATGAGTCCGAACATCTCTCCGCTCTCAATCTCCAGACTCACATTGTCGAGAGCGGTCACTCCACCATATCTCTTCGTCAGCCTCTCTGTAGCTATCGCGGCATTCATAGACGCACCTCTCCGTATTGACCAAGTTTCAGGCGTCCGTCGTTCCTTACTGAAATCTTCACGGCATAGACAAGATTGGCCCTCGAATCACGTGTCTGAATAGACTTGGGAGTGAACTCACTCTCCTCCGCTATCCATGTCACAGTCCCCGGATACTCATACTGCTTCTCCCCTCCGAAGTCGGCTATCACCGTCACCTTCTCCCCTATCCTCAAGTCGGCAAGCTGGTTTGCCGTGAAGTAGGCTCTCAGATATATATCATTGAGGTTGGCGACTTTATAGAGAGGCTTGCCTGGAGTGGCGAATTCACCGGGCTCGGCATATCTGACAAGCACAGTGCCGGTCAACGGTGATTTTATCCGGCTTCTGGCTATCTGTTCGGCTATCTGCTCGCTCTGATAATACAAAGCCGACGCATTACCTGAGATGGAGCTTCTGCTCTTGCCGAGAGTGGAAAGCAGCGCGTCGAGTTGACCCTGCAAAGTGCGGAGCATGGCCGCTGCGTCGTCATACCGCTTCTGCGTCGTGGCTCCATCAGCAAGCAACCGCTTCTGACGCTCCACCTCGCCACGCTGGTGGGCGATCTGCGAACGAAGGGAAGCTGCCTGGGCAGCTATGTCGGGCGACGACGATTCCGCCGACTGACGCTGGCTCATGATCTGCCGCTGCTGAAGCGCGAGCATGGTGGTGTCGATAAGGGCGATCTGTTGTCCGGAAATTATACTGTCGCCCTCCGCAATGTCAAGTCGGATAATCTTGCCGGTTGTCTCCGAGGAAACAGTGACTGTGGTGGCCTCGAAAATCCCGGTGGCATCATAATCCGGAGCCTGGCTGCAGGCAGTCATCAAGAAAGTGACGACGCCCGATAGATATATGGATTTCATCGGTTAAGTGTGTTTTTGAGTTTATAAATGCTCTGAATAAGCTGAATCTCATGGTAGGAAGCCGCAAGACGTGCCTGATTCTCATCCGTGATCTTGGAAAGCAATGCCGTGGCGTCGATAATTCCATTCTTAAGCTGAGATTCGGCGGCTCGCCTCACGCTTCCGCGCAAGGCCACAATCCTCTCATCGTCAGCCATGACAGCGCGGATCCCCTCTATCTCTTCTGTCTGCGAGGCTGTCTGCATACGGGTGTTGAAAAGAAAAATGTCCCGGTCGGCCAATATGTCATCGCATGAAAGCGACAGTTTTCTGCGAGAATTGTCCTTCGTATAAAAAGAGTCGATATTCCAAGATATCCTCACACCGGCAAGCATATTGAAAGACAGACTTCGGTCGACCATACTCTTGAAATAGTTTATCCCGGGATAGCCGTAATATGCCTGCGCGAAAAAAACCACACGGGGCATTACCGAGGCCTCAACCGCATTATAACGAACGGCATTGAGACGCTGCCGGGCCTCAAACAAGCGGAGTTCCGGCCTTGCTGACTCAAGGAGAGCGGGAACCGTTGCATCGGGTTTTAAGAGAGTCTTATCCTCGAGGCTTACCCCCACATAGACTGACAGCACATCGCGGTATGCTCTTTCAGCACTCCTCGCGGATATAAGCTGCTGCGACATTGTGAGCAACTGGGCCTGCAGCATATCCACATCACTCTGCATCGCCACACCTCCTCTGAGCATCGATTCCATCAGGGAAAGATTGGCCTTCAACAAAGATATTGTGTTTTCAGTCTGAGCGATCTGCTCGTCCATAAGTAGTATGCCGAAATAAAGATCCATGACTTTCTCCCTGACAGCATACATCCGCACGTCGAGCTCAGCCTTGCGCTCCGATGCGGAAGCACGCTCAATATTCCTCTGCGCCTTCGACACACCGCCGTCCCAGATCGTCTGCGACAGATCAACGCCGGCTTTATATTGCATATGGCCAAGTCCTTCCCCCTCCTGCCCAAGTTGCGCAAGCACATCTTCCAGCGCCTGAGGAAATTCAGGCACTACATTTTGCACTGTAGCCTGGGCGTAGACACCGACACGCGGGAACCAGCTCCGGTTGATATCGGAAAGAGAGAGTGCGGATGTTTTCTCCACGATGCCGTATTTCTTTATAAGTGGGTAATTCTCCATCGCCTTGTCAAGACAGTAGCCGAGCGTGATCTCGGGGAAAGCCGACAATGGGATAATAACCGACAATACCAGTATGACTGCGAACTTTCTCATAGTCGTAATTTCCTCATTATAGTCTCCACGTTCTCTTTTTTTCGTGCCTCAATAAAAGCCTCACGATCTTTCATCAAGCTTCCGAGCAAAGCATTCACCATCGGACTTGCGATAAAAGGGAAGATATTGAGCGAGACTATGTCGAGCATAAGCATCCCGGCATCGACCCTACGGCATAGTCCTTCAGCAGCACAATCATCAATCTGACGCTGCAGCGATTCCACCACAAGAGGGGTGTGATTCTTCAGTTGCCGGATCACCAACGGCATTTTCTCAGGACGACTCAGCACTTCGTTGATCATAAACCGCGGAAGATTCGGATTTGCCGCTATGAAATCCTGGTGATTATCGATAGCCGTCCTGATCTTGTCGAACAGTGGGGTATCAGGATCGCCCAATGAACTGAGCATGATATCACGGAGCGTGCCTATCTTGCTCTCGATTATCTTATCGAAAAGTTTCTCCTTGGTCCTGAAATAATAGTGGAGCATTGCATGAGTCACTCCCGCAGCTTCCGCTATAGCTGCTGTACGGGCTCCAGCATACCCTTTGAGCATGAATTCCGCAACCGCAGCTTCAAGAATCCTCTCCTCAGTGCTCATATTATCAGTTTCCGTTTTATCTTTTGCCTCCATATTCCGACAAACACTTTCGTTTAATATTTCAGTTTAACAGAATTGTTAGTGCAAAGATATGGATAAAACTCTTCCTGGCAAAATTTTTTCATAAAATTCGATTATTATTTTCCATAGGCACGCTTAGCGGGACAGCAAGCACATACTCTTTACTGGATAACAGCAGATACTTACATTGTATTCCAGATATCAGATAGTCAGTTCCACTACATTTCCCTCAGGATCGGCAATGACGCTTTCATAATAACCGTCGTATGTGGTACGGGGATTGCCAATAATGCTTACACCGTCTGAACGCATTGTCTCCATGAGGCGATCTACCTTATCCTCGCTGCCGAGAAAGATGGAAATATGACAAGATGACGAAACATGTTGTCAATCTTTTGACAGGATTGTGGTAAACTTCTCCAGGTTCGGCACTGAAATATTTGACATAGAAGTTTATTATCTTGTCCATATCTTTTGCCCACAATGCGACGTGATCTATTTTCACGACCGTTTTCCCGAATGCAGCAACTTATCGGAAAGCCATCCCCTGAGGGGGATATCGTAGACTTTGACACTGGCATAAGCCACGGCTATGGAGGCAATGAAAATGCTTACCGCTACCCAGATATGCGTACCGAGAGGTGCGTCGGCATGCTGCGACACCCAGTTCATCTGCACGTATATCATGGGGTAATGCGTGATATAGAGTGGATAGGAGATCATACCGAGAAACTTGCATATCGCAATTGTCTTCCTTCCGGTCAGGGGACTGCCGGCTCCGGCAGCAACAATAGCAGGATATACCGCCAGGATCACGACAACACAATAGAGGCCATTGAGCCATTCATGAGTGGTGCCCCCGATATGAGGCGCTACCAAGGTAGCCGCCACCGCCAGAGAGCACCATGTCATCGCACCCCGTCTGAGATTTATGCGGCACTTTCCAAGGCGATAAAGCAGCAGACCCCCGAAGAACGGATAGAGAAGCCTGCAGATGCCGATATATATCTGGTCGGGGGTCAGACCGAACCCTCCGATCACCGTATACCTGGCATATTCCCTGACAGCGAGCAGACCTGTCACGTCGAGATTCATCGCGAGATCGATGGTAAGGAATGCCGAGAATGTCACGAACACTGGGAGGACAACTTTACCGAACCTACGCACAATCAACGCATACAGGATATTCGCGATATATTCCCACAGCAACGACCACTGCGCTCCGTTGAGCGAATTTATCTCCTTCCATCCGCGGATATCCATGGATGGAGGCGTAGGAAACATCAGGCATCCGAGAATCATGATCAGCAATAGCTTCCACCATGGCGTCTGCATCACCAGCTCGAATCCGGGCGCGGCGCTGAAATAGAACCAGAAAGCTCCTATAAGAGTGCCAAGCACCACCATAGGCTGCAGGCGGATGAGACGCCGTTTAAAGAAATCCCAGGTGGTCATACGGTTCCAACGGTCGTCGTAAGCATAGCCTATCACGAAGCCTGACAACACGAAAAAGAAGTCGACAGCAAGATAACCGTGATTGAGTATCTGCTCTGACGGACCGGGGGAATAGGTCTCAAAAAGATGGAATGCCACTACTATCATGGCGGCCACACCCCGCAGGCCATCAAGTATCTCGAATCTCGGTTTCGATGACAAAGGTATCGCTTCTGTTGCCATATTCGTTCTGTGCAATGTTTTCGGCGCAAAATTAGTCATAATTTATTTCACTTGATTTATCTATTGTCCGAAATTATTGAACTATATTTGCATCATGAAAAATACCGCCTTCACATTCGATGATGTCCGCATTCCTCCCGACCGGCAGATAGGTCTGCATTCCCACTCATGCTGGGAACTCTCGTACGTAGTCTGGGGTGGCGGCTTCAGGACTATCGGCGATATGACGGAGTCCTTCCGGCAGGGTGAGGTTGTCCTTATTCCTCCCGCGATTCCACATGAATGGAGATTCGACCCTGCCATCACCGATTCTGACGGCAACATCGCCAACATATCAGTGTTCTTCCAGAACCACATCATGGAATCCATGGGAGACTTATTCCCGGAAATAGCAGTGCCTCTCACAAAGATCAGATTGCTCGGGCATGCGGTTTTCTACACCGGAGAGACACTCCGTGAAATCTCATGCACGATGCTCTCGATGCGGGAGATGCCGCCAGAAAAAAGATTGCCCCGGATGATAGACCTGCTGCTTTCGGTCTCCGACATATCGGGAAGCCGGTTTGCGGGCAAAGGAATCCCCTTAAGCCGCACAGAACAGAGGCTTGAGAAAATCAGGGTGTATTGCGCTTGTAACTATGACCGACAAATAACCCTTGATGAAGTCAGCAGATATGTGGGCATGAACAAATCCTCCTTCTGCACATTCCTGCGGCGCCACACCGGCACGACATTATCGGAATACGTCAATCACATGCGCCTTGACCGCGCCAAGGAGAAACTCATGCATACCGACCGCAACATCGCCGAGATTGCCTTGGCTTGCGGTTTTCAGAACGTAACATACTTCAACAGGCTTTTCCGCGCAAGATACGGTTGTACTCCCAGAGAATCAAGAAGTTGTAAATAACTTCTAAGATCTTCACGATTTGATTGATGACACGTTTTATTTTTGAAGAAAGTATACATCTATTCAAGGTGCGAGAACAATCTTAAAAAAAGGAACGCGTGTCTTCACACAACCGGCTGCTTCAGAAAAAAATATCAACGACTAAAAAATTGACGGTGCATAGGACCTCCAATGCACCGTCATTAGAATTTAATGCCAAAATAAATTTATACTTACTACTTATACACCCGCATCAGGTGTGTCTCCCGACATTCCTGTGCGTGTTTTTACCATTATCTCCGCCTGTCTTCACCCCGGAATCAGCGTGACGACGTGAGCGTCACGCAGACTCCGGATTGAAACTTCGCATTTCAGAATCAAGGGTGTATCATTACCAATCAAAGAATCATGCGACAACGTCATATTTCCGCCAAGTCTCTATTTCATCTTGCACGGCCTGACCGGAAATCCGTCGCAAGTGTAGAACGCATTCTGGGGCCATAGATAACCATAGATTCCTGTGCCGCCACTCTTTTCCGATCCCGATGAGATTTCAAGATAGTAAGCGGCATCCTGATGGGCGGTGCCATGCGTTGCAGACTGAATCCTGCGAGTCCAGGCCGCCGCGAAACCGTTGCTGCCATCTGCTCCAAACCTATAGACCGCAGCATTGTCATCCCAATCGCGGTAACCGGTCTCCGGGAATATAATCGACTGACACTTATCGGGATTTGTATAAAGCTCATAAACATTCAATTTGGGGTTAGCTTCCGCAATCTGATCCTTGGCGACATTAAACATATAGTCCCATTCGTCTGCCAACACATTCCTGCCTTTTACAGTGAAACCCGAAAAAGCATCAATATCACCGACTATATATCCGGGAGGACATGGGTCGTAGACTGTCTTGACAGAAGATGTCGCGCCCCACAGATTTGCATATGTTCGGTTTTCACTTATATATTGAGTAGTGCTGATGGCCCTTCGTGGAGGATTGTGCCATATGAAAGGATGCTGAATCAACAGACCATTGCCAACAAGCGCACGAGTGTCCTCACGCATTTCATTTCCCACAACTCCCTTCATTTCATTTCCCGTGTCGCCGTAAAAACGTGCAGGAGACTTCCATCCCCAATTATACTCAGGATATTGATAATATGGCTTAATATCCCACAATGCTTTCTGCGGCACAGACGGGTCCTTTCTTCCCCACTGGTAATAAGGGTTGTTTCCCTGCGGGAACGCGATGTGTGATTCCTTTACAATAACCACTTTCCGGCTTACAGGCACTTCGCTATCATCCGGAGTGAATGTCACTTCACATGACCTTTTCCTGTAATATTTTATTTTCTCACCGTGAGGAGAACACCATCCGAGATTCATCGACATCAGGTCGTACTTTCTCCTGTCATTCCCGGTGACCGTTATTGTCTCATCGAAAGCGTCAAGCCTGGTTACCCATATATGCCAGCTCCACATCACCCGGCCAGCTTTGTCGATAACTGAAATCACGGCATTGCCCTGTTGTATTGTTCCTATCGAGAACACTATGCCCCCCTTGCCGCCATATGCGGAGTTATCCAGCCTCACTTTTCCCGTATCAACCAGATTTAATTCGTCTTGCCATTCCACCACCGCTTTTTCCGGTAAACTTAAATCCCTCTCTTCTGATGTAAGCAGACCGTCATTCCTGATAGTCTCGACTATATATGGCGACGTTATATCATGCCCCAGATGATTCTTGAAAACGTGAAGATCTTCAGCGCCGGCCGTTGCCGGGCGATATGTCTCCTCCCCGGCCACAGCATTGCCATAGACCAACGGGAAACGGTATGTGCCGGGAGCATCGACTATATAACAGTTGGCAGTTTCACTACAATTACCCGACAGGTCATACGGACTGGCTGCAGTTCCTTTTGATGATGCAGTCTTAAGCATATTATCAAGATCCACATCCTCACTACCCGGATTGGCCTTCACCCTTATTGTCTGCTTTTCGCCACCATCGCCTTTCACCTTACCATCTGTCACAGTAAAACCTTCAAGCCAGGCCGGCGGAGTCGGAGATTCGATAATGTTTCCATACCCGTCATCATAACGGAATTTGGCAGTCCATGATTTGGGTGTCTTCTTGCTTCTGTCACCCTGATCCTCCTCGAAACTGTCAACGACAATATCGAATCCCTCCGTGCCGAAATTACGACCCAGATTCGCGATCTTCTGATCCGGCATGAAATAATGACCCTGATAGTTCAAGGTTTTCCTCGATGGACTCACCTCGAAGATCTGCTTCAGATATTCTATGTTCCAGTCAGCGTCATTGGCTTTCCCCTTTAGCTTAAGAGTAATCCGATAGTGACAGTTCCGGCTGGCATTATAGTCTGTTGTCACATCCCGGCCGAGCATAAACCTATACTTTACGTTTCCGTATTCATCAGTTCCATCTCCGTTTTTACAATGATAGAAAGCCTCGACCTCCATATATGTGCCGTAAGGCTTATCCGGCTTGGTCGAACCATCCGTCGCCGGACTATCCGTCGCCGGCTTCTGATTCTTGTCCTTTCCTTTCCCCTGCATATTTTCAAAGAAAAAGAGGGAATTGCTGTTGGCGAATTCCGATGTATGCGCCTTGTTGCGCCAGTCATCCCTGTCTGTAATGCCATCTATACGGGGGAAATATTTTTTACCTTCGCTGCTGTTTACAAGAGCGGAATAGTTTTCATCATATGATTCTCCCTCCCCTGTCAAAGAGATAATTTCTCCTGTTTCTATCAGATCATCCTGCTCATAAGCTTTGCTCTCAGCGCCGATTTTGCAATAGCGGGATATATCTTTAAGTTTTACCGTTTTCAGATATACATTCACACCTTTGTCAAGGCCACTGCCATCAACGGCAATGGTGATCTTAGAAGCAGCGCGCTTAAGCCAGGCATGAAGAGAGGTCTCTCCAGCATCACTGATCACCACTATCGGAGCCCGGAACCGACCATTGTCATCAACTGTCTCAATCTGACTCGGACCGGATGTACTCTCAAAATAGCCGAACATCTGCGAATTTCTTGAGATATCGTCAGTTTGCCATTCCACATGGATATCCTGAAGTTTATCTTCCGAAGTCAGGTCATAGCCTGTAAGATCCAGATTGGCCACGACATATATCCGGTAGCGCCCGTGGGGAAATTTCAGCTTGAAATAAGCATGCTGCGACTTTGATTCAGAGGATGCAGCGCCGTCAGGACGCGCATTATCTTTCTCTTCAACTGTAAACGATTCCTCGTCCGGATCAGAATCAGCCTTCTTGCGCGGCACTTCTCCCGACCGGCATAAATTTCCTGCGGCATCGTAGGCCACTATCCATAATTTATCTATATCTTTGATTGCATCGCCGGAAGACCGGGTCAGCATCGGAGAGAAGTCTTTGAATGCCACCTCAAAACACACGACGCCCTCACCTTCGGATATCTCTCCATAAGGGAAGTCGAAACGGTCTTCACAGCCCATGAGCGCGACAAGCGACATCGCGCAAGATATTATGTTGAAAATTCTCTGTCTGATCATCATATTCTAAACTTGCCTTGTCCGCAAACCATCATTCCACTCAGCTCCCGCTGCCCGAGTCAGATTTCTTGATGCCGAACTCCGGCTCAAGATCCACATTCAAATACGGGAGCACGTCAGCTTCAAGATTAATCTCGTTTTTCTTTCTGCTGACCTCAAACTTATACCAATAGTTGCGTATCAGGTCATAATATTTACCTTCCTCACTACCGGAATAATACTTGAAATCAATCATGAATTTATCAGCATATCCAGTGTCTGCGTCGCCATAGTCAAGACTCAGACGGGCAGCGTTTACATCGGCGTTCCCGTCAATATCCCGGTTCCGGTATTCAGGCACATATATCACGAAATGGCCGTCATCGCCACGTTTGAACAGCTTGATGTCTGTTCCGGTCTCTTCCGGTGACATTAGATTGACTGCATCCGGAGTAGAGGTGGGATTTACAAGATCTGCCGGAGCTTTGCAATAGTTTTTATTATACCGTGTCAAGGTCACACCCCGGATCGGTCTGGTGGTAGCCTCAGCATCGTAGACCTCAATTTTCGCGAAAGCCCTGAGGAGATTTAGCGGCGGATCATATATCTCGTTTATTCCTCCCTGAAAAAGAATTTCCCGGTAGGTCTGCACACCATAAAACGGGATCGGATTATTGCCTGACACCGGCATAGCCGGATCAAATTCCCCCTTTGTATCAGTCGACGCGATGAGCTCCTCTATTGTAGTCTCTCCCGGGGTCAGCGTCTCAGTATCGGCATAATTGTCCATACCCCAATTTGCAAGCATAAGCACTTTCAGGGTTTGCCTTTTCTTATAGACATCCTTTATCAGCTTGTCCAGGCGGAATGTCACGTAATATTGATGGCTCAACCCTCCATCTTCGCCGAAAGCGATATTGAAGTCTGCATTGTCCTTTGGTTGTGACAGCTGTGCGATATATTTGCCATCTTCCGAAAAGAGGTAGACCCTATAGTCCCATTTGAGAAGATCAATATAGTTCTCGGCCCCCACCCCATCTTTAGGGAAATCAGGATCAGTCGTATTATTTCCTCGTGTTGATCCGGCGTTTCCAAGGTCGATTGTGATACCTAAGTAGCAACGCGGCTCATATCCCGGAGAATCTGGTTCACCGGACGACGGCTGCGAGCAGGCTACGAGCATCGACAGCAATATGCCCGCGAACAAGCAGACATGAGGGTTGGTATGTCGGTTCTTTTTCCGCAACATTATCCTTCTATGTTGTTGATGCGCACCTCCCAGTCGTTGACCTTGATGCGCAGCGAATAATAGTTGTCGTTTTTATCGAGCAGGAAAATGAACGACCAGCGCGATTCACGGTCGAGATATTCCTGAAGTTCCATGTCTTTGACATCGTGTTGCTGCCGGGCAAGCTTTATAAGCCAGATCAGGTCAAGGTCAAGCACTGTGTCATCACCGCTTCTGGTATCGGCCTCCCCTTCCCGCAATACTCTCGACACGCGTATGCGCGGATTGTCTTCCACATTTTCCACGAGCCTCGACGTTGAGATCTGGGCATAGGCGTTCTGCAGAGTGGTGCCGTCGGGGAGCATCCCGAGATCGGTGGTACCCTTGGCCCATGGCTTATAGAGCGTCTCGCCGGCTCTGACAAGCGAATTGTCAGCTCCCATGCGGGTATTATCGGCTATCAGGGTGAAGTCAAATCTTTCGGGATCAACAGGCTCACCATTGAGATGTTGGAGCACTATGCGTATGTTGTTGGTATTTTTTCTCATCTCCACCGTAGCCTTGTCAGGTTCGGGAGAAGTGCCGGTCACCGTAAATTCAGTGGCGCCCCAGAAATGGTCGTGTAGCGCGTACCCGCGTCCTGTGCCATCGTGAAGCCCCGTCTTGAGGGCCGCCCCGAGATCATTGATCGCTGATCCCGTCTGTGGAATGCCTGAGGGGTGCTCGAATGAAGCCTCCCCGCATGCCATGCCTCCATAGGCCACAGCCCGGTAAGTCCCTGCCGGAAGTTCAACGGCCATACGCCAGTCCTCATCGGCCAGACAGTTTCCGGTCTCCGTGCGGGTCTCAACAAGATGACCTGATGTGTCGTAGAAGTAGACCGTAAGGCAGTCTACGTTATACATGAACGCGTTGCCGCGCTCCATGTGGTAGTCGTAGACAAACCTCAGCTCAGCGCCTGTCGGGCATGGATCAAGATCATCGTAGACAGCATCGCAGGAGGCGACTCCCGATGCAGCCGCTACAGCACCAAGAAGCATGACGATGGCAGAGATATGTAGTTTGTCAAGAAATTTCATTTTAGGGTCAGTTTCGTAAATATTGAAATCTGAATGGGTTGACAGAGAGAAGGCCGAATCTCCGCGGCGGGAGACAAGGCGGCGAAGGAGAGATATGTGAATTCAGGGAGATCGGTTGTATTATGAAAAAGAGGCATCCTGCGACTCCGCGACACGAAGCCGCAGGACGCCTATCTATTGATATCATTCTTTTCAGAACTCGAAGTTATTATTGCAACTCTATATTGTTTTTACGTACTGTCCATGGTAGGACTTTGACAGAAAGAACCATATAAAGTTTCTCATCCTCATCAGGATCATCAGGATCCACAGGATCCGGATCATTCCCGGGACGGAAAGGATGGCCAAGACGTTTTATATCTGTGACTCCAAGCTTATATACATTGTTGCGAACAACTCCGAATTCCATCGTGCCCATATTGCCCGACTTCTGATTATCATTATGACGATTCCAATAATAATAGTAACAGAAATATCCTGCTCCGGCTCCATCACCGCCATTTTCCACATAAGAGTACCTTGAGAACCCTCCCCCTTTTACAGCAGCCTGTGCCTGTCCAGGAGTGAGCACATTCCAATCCGTAGCCTGCACATTATCATCATCCTTGTCGAGGGGTTCAATCTTTTCTCCATCCGGCTTAGATTTATTGGCATCTTCCACGGCCTTGACCGCTTTATTAAACGCTATCTTAAGATCGCCCTCGTCTTTCTTTGCCATACGACGCACATCCTGCCAAGATCCAAGAATAACACTTCCATATGCGAATATGTCTTTATGGTCAGCCATATCTTTTCCGATTCCGATCCCAGCATCTGCCGCCTCTATTTTTCCTTTAAATACAATACCAGTGGAAATGGCAGCTTTCTGAGTATTTTGTCCGGGTATTGTATTAGGAATTATATAACGCCACACCTTATAATCATCTGTTGTCGTACTATTATTTACAGTGTTTATATTGTAGCCATCCCACTTCTCGTTTATAATTGCCCCATTATCAGCCCCATCTGAGATTTTATAATCATTAAACCAATAATGGAATCTTTGCGTAAAATCTGCAGTTTTCTTGCCAGCGATACTTAATTTGAAAGCATACTCAGGATCGACCACATAATTGGCAGATATTGACAATGCCCCATCAGCATACTGATCTCCATGCTCAAGGCCGCCGAGTTCCCAATCTTTGTTCGTACCATCTGCCGACACCCTACGGAAAAGATAGAATTGCTTGCTCATGTTGACAAGCGCCATACGTGTTAGGCGCACATGTATTTCAGGTTGAGCCACTGCTCCGGTTTCCTCATTGGCATTCTGAGCATTAGCAATAACATAATAATAGCTATCATCATCACCTTTTTTTGCTTTTGAACCTGTTACAATAGGAGCATAATCAAAACGCGCTACAGCACGCTCTACCTTTATTGCACTGTTTCCAGTAAGCTTATATGCCCTGGATGGAGCATCAAACGCATTAGACTCAATTTCCTCTTTAGAAGGAATTGTGCTTGGGAAACGCGTAGCATTAGTCATCAAGAATTTATTGCTCTTCCAATATGGCACAGCATTTTTGTCAGAATAATCTGCAACCGATAAAATCCCATCAAGCCAAGTTATGGAGTGCCCTTTACCTGCAGTTCCCACAAGTCCATCTATTTCCGTAGTATAATTACAGATCACATATACGCTCACATTTTTAGCCCAGTCAGCATTATTATGCTCTGAATAATGAGTGTTGAATGCACTCCGGGAGAAACCGGCAGTCAAAGTTTCCCCATCCCCATTGATAGCAAGTGGACTTGCAAAGTCTGCCGTCCATTTTGCTATAAAACAATTATCTTTCCCGTCGGCATCATGTCCCACAAGAAGCACCATGATGTTTGATATCTTGTTCTCCACATCAGTTCCCTCTTGAGTTCCATCAGTCGACCCTCCCTCCGGTTTGGTCTGACTACGAGTGCCAGCCGACACAGCAGCAGAAATGTCTATATTCATATACACTTTCGCATTATCGTCAGGTATTTCCTGACCGCTGTCTGCCGTCAAGTCTTCGGCCGAGCAGGCTTGGAAAAGGACGGTCAGAATCATTGCCGCCATTCCCAAATAAAACTTTACTTTACTCATCGTTATTAAAATTAGTAGTTAGAATTCAGAATTATTTATTGTTGAGAAAAATAACACCGGGAGGCGTATTCCCCTCTCCCGCAAGCTCCCTGGCCACCAGACGGCGAAGATCATCCGCTTCGTGCCCGGCCCCGGCACGATCAAGATAACGCATCGCACCGGCGAGATCGCCACGCGACGCCAAGGCCGTGGCCGCATTGACATTTGCCACATAGCTGTCGGGATGAAGCATCGCCGCAAGCTCAAAAGCCCGCTGATACTCCTCACTTCCCTCCGGATAACTTCGCGCACCTATGAAAAGCTCGTTGAGACTTAGATTGCGAGGAGACGTGCGCATGACCTTCCTGATTTCCTCCACATCCGTGAATCGGCGTATCTCATAAGTGATCACATAATCCGTGTGGCGCAACCATGGATATACATTCTTGAGAAGATAGGCATATTCAGACGGAAACCCGGAACGCAGCCGGTCATTCTTTTCGCTGACAGGAATCCCATCATCGTCGATAAGCGACAGGATTTCATCTCGTGTCGGGAATGTCGAGACAGCCACCGAATCACGCAGACCCTCCCAATCCTCGGCTACCGAGTTGGTGACATATACATCGTCGTGAAAGTCATATTGCCGACCTACGTATCCTCGTACGGCCTCCGTTCTCCCTTTGGCCAGACGTACATTGTTGGCATATGGCCCTTCGGGAGATGCATAACCTGTGAGCGATATGCGACGCACAGTGGCATCGGGGTTGCGGCGCACAGTGTCTATCGTGCCGATGATTTTGCCAAGTTCCACAATGTTTTTCATATATGAAGGATCTATGTCCGTGCGGTTCACCTTAAAGCTAACATATGCCTTTCCGCTTATATCGAAGCTTTTAACTGTGTCGACCGCCGGCGTGATATATGAAAGCTCCGACGCCAGCTTCGACTGCGGAGGGCGCCAGTCGACCTCCGCAAGATATTCCTGCTCCATCTCATGAGACACACTTCCCGGACAACATCCGCTCTCACTTACAAGAATCTTGAATCTCGAATGCGCCATCCATGGAAGCATCGATACTGAAGTCACATAGGATGCCGGCTCGCCACTGCCGGCCCTGCAGACAACCGGATCTCCAGGCTTGAAATTACGCCGCGAGTGATACCATGCGTTGCGTCCGGCCACACGCACCGGCTCCAGGCGCAATGTATCGCTCTCATCCGGAGAGATGAACGCCGGAGTCAACTCGATCTCGCGAGTGGATTTAAGCGTATAAGCCTTCGGATCGAGAGTGAACGACACTGAGATCTCATCCCCCTCTTTCATTATCTTCATGTCGCTGACGCCAAGAGTCGCGACATTCTGTGCGGAAGCGGATACGCCGGCAATGGCCAGCAATGCCACGGTGAGTTGCTTTATCATGTTGTGGGATTATTAAAAAAGATAGACGAGATTGAGGGCAAGTTTCGTAGGCCCCACATAGTTATGCGCTTTCCCGCTTGCCAGCCGGGTGCCGCACTCAGTGCAGGGATATATGTCGTAGTACGTATATATCCACCCCAATCCAATTTCCGCCTCAATGTTCCAGCGATCATGCACCGGCCACGCATAACCATAGGCAACGCCGGCACCGGCGCCCCAGCCCTGATAACGCATATCCTTGAGCTTGGAGAAGTCTGTACCCAGAAAATTGATTCCGTGTTTCCATCCTCCGAAGTTAAACTGGCCTCCTATGGCATGTAATCCGAAAAAATGACCCGTAAAACGTTGGCATAGCCAATAGCGGGCCTCAGGCTGCACCAGCCAATGCTTCCAATTCCTGCCTGAGACAGTCCAGAAATTCACCTGCCCTGCCACATCCAGACTCCAACGAGAAGCCATCCCGACCTCAAAACCAAGATTGGGATTCAAAGCCACATCGGAGAGAAGATTGCTCTTCAATGCAAAATCCTGGGCTTTCAGAGAGGAAGCAAGTCCAAGTAAGACCAGGAATATAATCCGGGGAACATATCTATGTCTCATCTATACAGAAGTTAGTCATCAAAAGAATTAATAATTGCAATACAATTACTTAACTTATCGCACCTGATTCCCTCTCTTGGTAAGAGAGGGTACTTTTTTAAAAGCATAATATTTTGTCATGTCTATAAACAGATGATAGTAAATACGATAAACAAAAAAATTACCGAGGTGTCCTTATATATAACCATTAACATAAATGTTAATTTTCAAATCCCACAACGTTATTTTCAGAAAAAAACTTGACATAACCAATTAATTAGACTATCTTTGCAGTCAGTTCCCTCTCTTACCAAGAGAGGGAACTTTTTAGATGAAACAAAACAATCGCTAAGAGCCGATCATGCCGACATCAACAGATCTCCATCCGATTTTATGTTTGAACTTGATCAGTCGGAATGCAATGACTATTTAACCTAAATCAACAAATAAACGGAACTATATATAAATGAAAAAGATTTTTGCGTCGATTGTAAGCTGTCTGTTTGCCGCGAATGCTTTCGGGCTGGGCCAAACGACAGACGGCCAGCTGAATGCATCTGAAAAGGCTTATATTTTATCCCGCTTCTGCACGGAAGTAAAATATAATTTCGCATTCTACGACAGATTGACATTCAATTGGGACAGTATCTGCGTAGCCTCGCTACCGGCTTTAACCTCAACCGCTTCCGACGACGATTTCATAAACGGGATGCAAGCACTGTGCACCCGACTCAACGACGGGCATACCTACGTTTTCCCGATGAACAATCCCCGTAATCCGGAGGATTGGATCCGTCCGTTTCCGATGAAGACAAAACGAATAGGCGACAGAGTGTTTGTCACAGATCTGTATAGCTCGTTTTTACAGAAATCCGGAGTGATGCCCGGTTGTGAGATTCTGGAAATAGATGGTGAGAATGTGCTTGAATATGCCGATAAACACATTCAGCCTTATCTATCCTCTTCCACTCCGCAATGGACAAAATACAGGCCATACGCTGAATTTGAACTGACTAAGGACAAGACTTCCAAAGTAAGCAAAATCATATTCCGGGATAAAAAGGGAAAGGAATTTGCAGTGGAAAGCAACCGTCATATTTCATGGGACTCCGGTAATAACTCCCCCGCAATGAGTTTGAAAACCCTTAAGGGGAATGTCGGACTTCTGAAGGTCAGCAGTTTTCAGGACTCGGATTTCGACCGTTCTTATTTTGACAGATTGTATGATGATATTTTAAAGACCGATGCCTTGATTATCGACATCAGGGATAACAGCGGTGGCAATTCACAGCATGCCGATTATCTGATAAGTCATTTCTCAAACCAACCCATTCCGCAGGGAGACTGGAGCTCACCCATGTATATAGCTGCTCATGGCTCCTGGAATTATCCCCGGGAATGGCACTCGCAGACCACTCAGCCGATTCCTGCCATTCAAGGGAAAGAAATTTATCTGAAGCCTGTGGTCTTATTGGTGAATGCAACAACTTTCTCATCTGCCGAAAATCTATGTGTGTCGTTCAGAGGAGCTGAACGAGGGAAGATCATCGGCAGCCCAACAGGAGGAAGCACAGGAAATCCTATATTCATCGACCTGGGAGGAGGCGTCGGATGTTGCATCTGCACGAAGCATGAACTTGACGCCAAAGGAAATGAATTTATCGGTATCGGAATCCGGCCGGATATCATAGTTGAGGAAGACGCCGATCTTTTCAGCAAAGGCAAAGACAACGTGATCGAGAAGGCCCTTGATGTTTTAAGGAATAAGCAAGATTGATTGACTTTCCTGCCACGCCAATAGTCTGCGTAAGACATTGGATCGTTAAGGTTGACTTTTTTTGGGGGGGTATCAGTAATAACTTGCATTAATGTGATTATTTGATTAAATTTGCCCCTGACAAGTAAAAACTCAAATATATATCATCATGGGAGAACATTGGGTTGTATACATAATAATTGCGGCAGTCGCGGTCTTTCTGTATTGGGTCTGCGACAAATTGCAGATTCTAAAGTCGAAACCATTACGTGTCTTCGCAGTCATTCTCATTTCTTCCGTAATCTGCTGGGTTGTTTACGATCTTGCCATCGCTAAGTAGCTGATAAAAACTATCAAACATATAGTCGCGAAGTCTCGCAGATGTTTTTTCAGGTTCCCATTCAGCCACTTATCCCTCTAAATGGCTGAATGGGAACCTGAAAACCAGCGGGGAGAGGAGTAAGTATCTGTTTACCCGGAGGATGAGGATTCTTTTTATCATGTCACTCTATTCAATCAGACCCATCGATTTCGCTAAGCGACAGGCTTCATGTGTGTTCTTCACTTGGAGCTTTCCGATTATTTCCTGCCGGTGACGACTGACAGTATGGATGCTGATATTTAACTGACCGGCGATTTCTCCGCTTTTCATACCTGTATCAATCATCGCAAGAATCTGACGCTCCCTGCGACTTAGGATTGAATCGTTTCCTGAAGCAGTAAGTTCCTCTTTGATGCCGGTCACCGAATTGACAGCAAAACTCTTTCCCTTGAAATCAAAAGGCAGCGGGCCATAAATACATATTGCGTATCTCAGATCTTCACCTTCATCGTCAAATATATAGTACATCCGATGCAGCACATCGTGGATGCCACCGTCTGTGAAACGGAACCGAAGTTTTGACATAAGATAATAATCCCTCTTTTTATTTTTAGGCAGATGTCGCAGATAATGAAAGAAACGCAATTCCGCGATATATTTATCCTCCTGTTCTTCCGGCGACATCAAAAAGAGTATCCTGCTTTCCCAGATTGAGTTTTCCTGCCGATACTCGCCAATGTCAAGATTGCGGGCGAAGCCACCGGCAATTATATGACTTTTGCCTTCAACCATATCGCTGACCACAATAAGGACATTCTCGACACTCGCCCAGAAGCGCATGTTAACCAAAATATCCGACAGAGGAATGCCTCCGCCCTCATCGTTCTCAGAGCGGAGCAATTTGTCGAGTGTTTTCCTGTTTTCTGTAAAATGGTTATTTCTGACCATTGCCGCTTATTGTTTAGCTTGTTAACTTTGCAAAGTTAATCAAACAAATGGTTATATACAAGTATGACAGAAAAGGATATTCAGCCGCATAGGTCGCCATGCGCCTTCACCTGCAAGAAAGACTCTGCTCCGAGACTGCGACCCATAATTTAACATTGCTTTTTAAACAACTTCTTAACACTGATATGGAAAAGAAAATTCTTCTCGTAGTATTTACGGTTTTATCCGGGCTTTCCGTCTATGCCCAGACGCTTGAAAAGATGAACTGGTTCAATGAGCCTGATCACTGGCGGATCAACGGTGGCACACTGACAATGGATGTTACTCCCAACAGTGATTACTGGCGCATATCACATTACGGATTCACTGTCGATGACGCTCCATTCTATTACGCCGAATATGGGGGTGAGTTTGAGGCCAAGGTTAAAATCTCAGGCGACTACAAGGTCAGATTCGACCAGGCCGGAATGATGATACGTCTCGACCACGAGAACTACATCAAGACAGGCATAGAGTTCGTTGACGGCAAATACAATCTAAGCACGGTAGTCACGCACAAGACTTCCGACTGGAGCGTCATAGCCCTCGACCGCCCGGTGGAATATATCTGGATAAAGGCCGTGCGGCGCCGTGATGCCGTGGAGATTTTCTATTCTTTCGACGACAAGGAATACCACATGATGCGCAACGCGTGGGTAGAGGCAAACCATCCCGTTAAAATCGGTATGTTCGCCGCCTGTCCTGACGGCAATGGCTTCAAAGCGTCGTTCTCGGATTTCAAAGTGACGCACCTCCCTGATAAAGTACGTAGCGAATGGCTGGAAAATAACACGGCAAACGATAAATAACTTTTTGACCCAAAACATGATTAAAATTGACCATATAGCAATCTGGGCTGAGGATATAGAGCTGCTTCGCAAGTTTTATATGCGATACTTCAACATGAACTGCAATGACATGTATGTCAATCCCAACAAGAATTTCAGCTCCTATTTCCTGTCCTTCGAAAATGGAGGTGCAAGAATCGAGATAATGAACATTCCGGGCAAAGATGCCCCCGCGAGCCGGGGTGATCTGAAAGGATTGGCACATTTCGCCATCTCTGTGGGCAGCAAAGAGAATGTTGACGATATGGCAGCAAGATTCAAAGAAGACGGCTTCACAATCCTCAGTGGCCCCCGAACCACAGGCGACGGCTATTATGAATGTGCAATCTCAGATCCCGAAGGCAATTATGTAGAAATAACAACTGACTAATACATAATGCAGATGAGAAAATAAACTTTGACACTAATGAGGGTCATGGTGCAATGCTGCGGCAACAATTCAGCGGAGTTTGACACCGGTGATGATCCAGTCACTATGGTCGGCGGCATCAATTTCCACTTTTGCTCCGGGACGCAAGTATATAGTGCGTGCCAAAGTGGGATGCACCGGATTGAACACGCACAAGGTGGTCTCCATCAATCCGCTGTCAACAGGCACTGTCAGCCGGAAGCTGCCGTTCTGTATCCGTGTGGTGGCTTTCATTGTGCCCGTTTGACCCTGCTTGTGGAAAAGAGTGACATCCAGACTGTCCTTCAGTCCTGGGCCATTGCCTATGATTATGGCCTTCTGGGCATAAGATGCTGTCGTGACAAAGAGCACGGCTAAATAAGCAAGAAATCTTTTCATACGGGGCATTTAGAGGGGGTTAATATTTCCATCTTTACCAAAAACACCCAACTTTGAAACTTTTGGGTGCAAAAATGAGCACAAAGACAATAAAAGCCAATCTGCTCCTATATCCTCTGATACATTGCAAAATTACAAATAAATTCTTAGAAGTTTTTAAAAAAGCAACGATAAATTATGGGGCGCGGTCTTGGAGTGGAGATTTTTCTTGCAGGTGAAAGAGCACAGTGGGCTATGTGACTGAACCAAAAGGAAAAATATGCCCGGGAATGCGAGTCCGGAACTATATTTCAAGACAGTGTAATGTTAAACCTGTTAACACATGAAACTGACCAGAAATGTAGGTTACCTTAAGTCCGGCATTTTT
>PPYF01469490.1_pt1 | contig 39953 bp, 34 predicted proteins | sample 1559871 | NCBI WGS metagenome assembly PPYF01 (sample SAMN08240021, study PRJNA423297) | Human gut metagenome, whole genome shotgun sequencing project.
CTATGGAAGAAAAGAAGAAAAAAGTAGTGGTGGCATTCAGCGGCGGACTGGACACATCGTTCACCGTCATGTACCTCGCTAAAGAAAAAGGTTACGAAGTATATGCAGCTTGTGCCAATACGGGCGGTTTCAGCGAAGAACAGCTGAAGACAAACGAAGAAAACGCCTACAAACTGGGAGCAGTGAAATATGTAACATTGGACGTTACTCAGGAATACTACGAAAAGAGTCTGAAATATATGGTTTTCGGAAATGTGCTGCGTAATGGTACTTACCCGATCTCCGTCAGCTCGGAACGTATCTTCCAGGCATTGGCCATCGCACGTTATGCCAACGAAATCGGTGCGGATGCCATCGCCCACGGTTCTACCGGAGCAGGTAACGACCAGATTCGTTTTGACATGACTTTCCTTGTACTGGCTCCGAATGTAGAAATCATCACACTGACCCGTGATATGGCATTGAGCCGCCAGGAAGAAATCGACTATCTGAACAAACATGGTTTCAGCGCGGACTTCACCAAACTGAAATACTCTTATAACGTAGGTTTGTGGGGTACCTCCATCTGTGGTGGCGAAATCCTCGACTCTGCACAGGGATTACCGGAAACAGCCTATCTGAAACATGTGGAAAAAGAAGGCAGCGAACAACTCCGTCTCACTTTCGAAAAGGGAGAACTGAAAGCTGTCAATGACGAAACATTCGATGATCCGATCCAAGCGATCCAGAAGGTAGAAGAGATCGGTGCCGCATACGGTATCGGACGTGATATGCACGTGGGCGATACGATTATCGGCATCAAAGGCCGTGTAGGTTTCGAAGCCGCCGCTCCGATGTTGATTATCGGCGCTCACCGCTTCCTCGAAAAATACACATTGAGCAAATGGCAGCAATATTGGAAAGATCAGGTGGCCAACTGGTACGGAATGTTCCTCCACGAAAGCCAGTATCTCGAACCGGTGATGCGTGACATCGAAGCCATGCTTCAGGAAAGCCAGCGTAACGTTAACGGTACGGCAATCCTCGAGCTCCGCCCGCTTTCTTTCTCTACCGTCGGTGTAGAATCGGAAGACGACCTCGTGAAAACGAAGTTCGGCGAATATGGTGAAATGCAGAAGGGCTGGACAGCCGAAGATGCTAAGGGCTTTATTAAGGTAACTTCTACTCCGCTGCGTGTTTACTACAATAACCATAAAGACGAAGAGATATGATTAAAGCAGGAATCATTGGTGGCGCAGGATATACAGCAGGCGAATTAATCCGTCTGCTGCTTGTACCGCCCACGGTGACACAAAGAAATTCATGGAAAGCCACAACGTGCCGGAAGATTTGAAAATCATCGACCTCTCGATGGATTATCGCATCAAGAGTGACGATCATGACTTCATCTACGGTCTGCCGGAACTGAACCGTCGTGCTACCTGTACGGCGAAGCACGTAGCCAACCCCGGTTGTTTTGCTACCTGCATCCAGTTAGGTTTGCTTCCGCTAGCCAAGAATCTGATGTTGACAGGCGATGTTTCGGTCAATGCCATCACCGGAAGTACCGGTGCCGGCGTGAAGCCCGGTGCTACCAGTCATTTCAGTTGGCGTAACAATAACATCAGCATATACAAGGCCTTCGATCATCAGCACGTGCCGGAAATCAAGCAATCACTGAAGCAGTTGCAGAACAGCTTCGATTCAGAGATCGACTTTATTCCTTATCGGGGAGATTTCCCGCGCGGCATCTTTGCCACTCTTGTCGTAAAAACGAAAGTTGCACTCGAAGAAATCGTTCGCATGTATGAGGAATATTATGCAAAAGACTCCTTCGTGCATATTGTAGATAAGAATATAGACTTGAAACAAGTCGTAAATACCAATAAATGTCTGATACATCTGGAGAAACATGGTGACAAATTACTGATTATCTCCTGTATCGACAACTTGCTGAAGGGTGCCAGCGGACAAGCAGTTCATAACATGAACCTGATGTTCAACCTGGAAGAAACCGTAGGATTACGGCTGAAACCTTCCGCTTTCTAAAAACAGAAGAATTATGAAATTATTCGACGTATATCCTTTATATGACATCAATATAGTCAAAGGACAAGGCTGTAAGGTATGGGATGAAAACGGTACGGAATATCTGGACCTCTACGGAGGCCATGCCGTCATCTCCATCGGACACGCGCATCCCCACTATGTGGAGATGATCAGCAATCAGGTAGCAACCCTTGGTTTCTATTCAAACTCGGTGATCAATAAGCTGCAGCAACAAGTAGCCGAACGATTGGGAAAGATTTCCGGTTATGAAGACTACTCGCTGTTTCTGATCAACAGCGGAGCCGAAGCCAATGAAAACGCGCTGAAGCTGGCTTCTTTCTATAACGGACGCACCAAAGTCATTTCTTTCAGCAAAGCCTTCCACGGACGTACATCCCTTGCAGTGGAGGCTACGAACAACCCCACCATCATTGCTCCGATCAACAACAACGGTCATGTGACCTATCTCCCTCTGAATGACATCGAAGCGATGAAGCAGGAACTGGCGAAAGGTGACGTATGCGCTGTTATCATCGAAGGAATACAAGGAGTGGGCGGTATCAAAATACCGACTACCGAATTTATGCAGGAACTTCGCAAGGTTTGTACCGAAACCGGAACGATTCTGATTCTGGACGAAATCCAAAGCGGATACGGCCGTAGCGGAAAATTCTTTGCCCATCAATACAACCATATCCAGCCAGACATCATCACCGTAGCCAAAGGCATTGGAAACGGATTCCCGATGGCAGGTGTACTGATCAGCCCGATGTTCAAGCCCGTCTACGGACAACTGGGAACTACATTCGGCGGAAATCACCTGGCCTGCTCGGCAGCTCTTGCCGTAATGGACGTCATCGAACAGGACAATCTGGTAGAAAACGCAAAGGCAGTCGGCGACTACCTGCTGGAAGAACTCAAAAAATTCCCGCAAATCAAAGAAGTGCGCGGACGCGGACTGATGATCGGACTCGAATTTGAAGAACCGATCAAAGAATTGCGCAGCCGCCTCATCTACGACGAACACGTATTTACGGGAGCCAGCGGGACGAATGTACTCCGCTTATTACCTCCTCTCTGCCTCAGCATGGAGGAAGCGGACGAGTTCCTTGCCCGTTTCAAAAGAGTACTCTAACTGATATTTGATTAATAAACAGCGAACAAAAAAGCAGCCTCGAACAGAAAAACAGTTCTTATTCAGGCTGCTTTTTGTTTTTTCGCAATTTACCGTTACCTTTGTCTGTAAGAATACATTAAAAAAGAAGCGCATATGAAAATAGCTATTATCGGTGCAGGAAACATGGGTGGTTCTATAGCCCGCGGCCTGGCAAAAGGAAGTCTGATAGCAGACTCAGATATCATTGTATCCAACCCCAGCGCAGGCAAACTGGAGAAACTGAAAGAAGAATTTCCGGGCATTTCCACCACTCTGAGCAATACAGAAGCGGCAACGGGAGCGGATGTTGTCATTCTCGCCGTGAAGCCCTGGTTTGTGGAGTCCGTCATGCGCGAGCTGAAGCTGAAGAGCAAACAGACGCTCGTATCCGTAGCGGCTGGTATCAGTTTTGAAGAACTCGCACACTTTGTGATAGCTCCGGAGATGCCGATGTTCCGCCTGATTCCGAACACCGCCATCAGCGAACTGGAAAGTATGACGCTTATTGCGGCACGCAACACGAACGATGAACAGAACCAGTTTATGCTCCGCCTGTTCAACGAAATGGGAATGGCCATGCTCATCCCCGAAGATAAGATAGCCGCCACCACGGCACTGACTTCCTGCGGCATCGCTTACGTATTGAAATACATCCAGGCAGCCATGCAGGCCGGCATCGAAATGGGCATCCGTCCCAAAGATGCGATGGAAATGGTGGCCCAGTCCGTCAAGGGAGCCGCCGCATTAATTCTGAACAATGACACCCACCCCAGCGTGGAAATCGACAAAGTGACTACTCCGGGCGGAATTACGATCAAGGGAATCAACGAACTGGAACACAACGGATTTACCTCTGCCGTCATCAAAGCGATGAAAGCATCCAAATAATACCGCAAAATTATTAATAATCAAAAAACAACCACTTGTATGAATGACCAAATTAAACAGATCGCAGAACGCCTTCGCGGATTACGTGACGTACTGGAACTAACGTCTGAAGATATCGCCCGCGACTGCGACATATCAGCCGAAGAATACCGGCTCGCAGAGACAGGACAATACGACATTTCCGTTAGTATGCTACAAAAGATAGCCCGTACCTACAATATCGCACTGGATGCTTTGATGTTTGGCGAAGAGCCGAAAATGAGCAGCTACTTCGTGACCCGTGCTGGCAAAGGAGTCAGCATCGAACGTACCAGGGCTTACAAATACCAGTCACTGGCGTCGGGCTTCATGAACCGCACCGCCGATCCTTTCATCGTCACAGTCGAACCGAAGGGAGACGATGAGCCGATCCATTATAATCACCACAACGGACAGGAATTCAACCTGGTGGTTGAAGGCCGTATGCTTATCAACATCGAGGGCAAGGAAATCATTCTGAACCAAGGAGACAGTATTTATTTTAATTCAAAACTTCCACATGGCATGAAAGCGCTCGATGGCAAAACGGTACGTTTTCTGGCCGTAATTATGTAATAACGTTATGGTAGAAAGATTTTTAGCACAGACTAGCTTTGCCTCACAAGAGGATTTCATCAAGAACCTGAAAATAAACGTACCGGAGAATTTCAACTTCGGCTACGATGTAGTAGACGCCTGGGCTGCCGAACAACCCGACAAGAACGCTCTGCTCTGGACCAATGACCAGGGCGAAAGCCGTCAGTTCTCCTTTGCCGATATGAAACGCTATACGGACATGACGGCCTCTTACTTCCAGAGCCTCGGCATCGGTCGCGGAGACATGGTGATGCTGATTCTGAAGCGCCGCTATGAGTTCTGGTACAGCACCATCGCCCTGCATAAGCTGGGAGCAACGGTGATCCCCGCCACTCACCTGCTGACAAAGAAAGATATCATCTATCGCTGCAACGCTGCCGACATCAAAATGATTGTGGCTGCCGGCGAGGGAATCATACTGCAACACATCAAAGATGCTCTTCCCGAGTGTCCGAGCGTGGAAAAGCTGGTCAGTGTAGGTCCGGAAGTTCCGGAAGGATTCGAAGATTTCCATCAGGGAATCGATAACGCTGCCCCTTTCATCCGCCCGAGACATGCCAATACGAATGACGACATCTCACTGATGTACTTCACTTCCGGCACTACCGGCGAACCTAAAATGGTAGCACATGACTTTACGTATCCGTTAGGCCATATCGTTACAGGTAGCTTCTGGCACAATCTGGACGAGAACAGCCTCCACCTCACCATCGCCGATACCGGCTGGGGAAAAGCCGTATGGGGAAAACTCTACGGACAATGGATTGCCGGAGCTAACATCTTCGTCTATGACCACGAAAAGTTCACGCCCGCAGCTATCCTGGAAAAGATACAGGAGTATCAGGTGACTTCCCTTTGCGCACCTCCAACCATCTTCCGCTTTCTGATTCATGAAGACCTGACTAAATATGACTTGTCTTCATTGCGTTACTGCACCATTGCCGGAGAAGCGCTGAACCCTGCCGTATTCGAAACGTTCAAGAAACTGACAGGCATCAAGCTGATGGAAGGTTTCGGACAGACGGAGACGACACTGACAGTTGCCACCATGCCTTGGATGGAACCGAAACCGGGAAGCATGGGACTGCCCAATCCGCAGTATGACGTAGACCTGATCGACAGTGAAGGCCGCTCCGTGGAAGCCGGAGAGCAAGGACAAATTGTGATCCGTACCAGCAAAGGCAAACCTCTCGGACTTTTCAAAGAGTACTATCGGGATGCGGAACGTACACACGAGGCTTGGCACGACGGCATTTACTACACAGGTGATGTAGCGTGGAAAGACGAAGACGGATACCTTTGGTTTGTAGGACGTGCAGACGACGTAATCAAGAGTTCCGGTTACCGTATCGGCCCGTTCGAAGTGGAAAGCGCTTTGATGACACACCCTGCCGTCATAGAATGTGCCATCACCGGAGTACCCGATGAGATTCGCGGACAGGTAGTAAAAGCTACTATCGTATTGTCCAAAGACTATAAAGCACGTGCCGGAGAAGAACTGATCAAGGAATTGCAGAACCACGTCAAGAAGGTGACTGCTCCTTATAAATATCCGCGTGTGATCGAGTTCGTTGACGAACTGCCCAAGACTATCAGCGGCAAGATTCGTCGCGTGGAGATTCGCGAGAACGATGAGAAATAAGGCATAAAACCCATTTATCAAAAAGCCGGCTGTAATCCTTTGCAGCCGGCTTTTCTTTTCACTATCTGTAAGTATCGGATTCTCTAATCAATTGATAAAGCTCCGACCATCCGCTTAATCATTAGGATGATAGAAATTGTATTGTTCACTCCATGCAGGAGTTCCGGCAAGCGTTATATCATTACCGTTCGGACTATTATCCTTCAATACATTTCCTTCTCCTTCATCACACTTCCAATACCCAATCAAACCATCCGAATCTCCGGATATCTGGCGTGACATTCCTTCCTGAATGGCGTTCTCTGTCAGACATTTACTCCAAAGACGAATCTGGGCAAGTTCTACCTGCACGCGCCAACCAAAGCTCTGCGCTAAAGATATTGTATTGAATGTAAAATCTCTAGAGTCTGTCTTACTGGCGTTTATTGTACCATCTTTATAAAGACGAATAGTAGATCCATCATAAGTATAAGTAATATGATACCATGTATCAGGCCACCAGAATTCTTCACTATCAAAATAATTTCCATCTAATTGACACTGAAGAACAGGAGCTATTTGTTTAACGCCCTGCGGCCAATAACGTAACAATATACCATTAAAAGAAAGAGGAGCTACATTGCCGGGAAACATCATTTCCCTGAACGACTTATTAGCAAGTCCCACCCAATTTCCAGTCGGTCTGCCGGTTATATTGTCGAATCTGATCCAATATTCTATAGTCCATTGAGTAACAGGAATCTCATTTTGAAACTTCAAACTGGTTTTATTACCTGATTTCAGAATCACTGCTTTTTGCTTATTAGGGGAAGTAAGCAGATAAAGAATATGGTTTGCATTACCAACAAGTCCTATCGGACCGGTTACGGAAGTAATCCGTACCGGAATCGCATAAGCCTCGTTATTGGGGGTGGTAAACGGCTTTATAGTAAGATTAATGACTGGTGCAGACACTTCGCCTGCGGGAATCGTAACTGTGCGTTCAAAACTTCTGAATTCTTCCGGCAAAAGTTCGTAAGACGCTTCATGCTGTTGATTATACTCATCAATGAGTTGCTGATCGATATCCAGTGTTACAGTTACATCTTGATCAATAGCACGAACCAAACGGACGGTCAATGTCTTTATCACATCTCCCTCGTCCACCAATTGTGCCTCTATCTGCTGACCAAACGTATTGGAAGGAGCAGCTTCTGCAATATATATCCCATTATCAATAGTTGACAATTTTGCGTCGTCGCATCCGGTGACAGCCAATAACGCTGCTCCGAGTACAACATATCTGGTAAATTTAATCATCTTCATAATTATCCTTTTTAGTTATGTTCTTGCAATTAATGATTAGCGGGATTCAAAACCTGAATAACCTCACGCATAAAGAAATAGTCATTCACCGGACGACAAAGATTAAAGCGATAGGCGCCCACTCCGCCAATGCGGGCATCCACTCCCGGACGATAGTACATCGCCATTCCTTTCAATGAATAAGTCACAATACCGTCCCGAGTTGTAAATTCTGGTCCTCCATCGCTTTTATGCTTCTCAAAGTCCTCACACCACACTGTTTTGCTAAGAATCGTAGCCTCATCCTCTATCGAACCGAATTTATTTAATAACCTTTCAAAACGACCGTCCAAAGCATCACTATATCCTTCATCCGACCTACAGTAATAAGCCTGAACCACATAATAATCTAATAAAGGACCCGACTCCTTGTTTAGTGTCTGTGGTTCTCCGTCGACCATCAATATGCGTCCTGTTCCTGATTTCGGTCCGAATTCTTTCGATAATTCATCCAAAAGAATATGCATACGGTCCGAGTTTCCACTTAGATTACCGGAATAACCAAAATTCGGCTCGAAGTCAATATCAAACCCATCATAGTTATACTTATTGATTGAGTCAATAATTACTCGCGCATATTTACGGATCGCTTTTTCTTGTCCTTCTTCCGAGGTGTCACCATAATTGCCATACCAACCCCAATAAGCAGCCATTGCCTCTTCCTTTGAGTTATATTGTACGCCATCAACGATAAAATCATTCTCAACAGAAGCGGGCGTATGACTTCTGCCTATATCTGTGATATGTTGACAGTATAAAACTCTGAGACCTTTCTTCTCCCTCACTTCCTTAAGATCACTCTTTTGTGCTTCGGTCAGATTGAAAGCCCCTCCCCAAAGAGAAATGATATCCATTGAATCAGGAATTCCCCTCAACTGGTTGTTCATATTCGTTCCAGCTCCGGTCCATTCACTGTACCAGCCAAAAACAATCGGATGATCGGATTTCTTATATTCTCTCAGTGCCTTATAATAGTCTTCACCATTGATATTCACTGGTTCGGTGAACTTCGGTTCCATTTCAGTCCAGTCGCTGCACTGTATAAAAAACAGTGCACCCATTACTCCCAATATGATATATAATAATTTCTTCATATCTTAATTCCTAATTTAAGCTATTAATAAGTACCATTCTCTTTCATTGCCCACCAAAGGTCAGTTCCATTAGAATCTTTTCCATTGCTAAGCATGCTGACGGCCGCTTCCACATTCGCCTTATTGTTATTGTATTCACTCCGTGTAAAACGAAGGCGACGTTGTCCACGCCCCGTATTACAATCGGCATTCATGGATTCAGTTGCCGGGAAGATTCTGGGATAGCCTGTGCGACGGAAATCTGCCCATCCGTTCATTGGGTCGGGATAACAGGCAATCCATTTCTGGGTAAGTACCCTTTCCAGTTTCTTCGCATCATCAGTTCCCTCCTCCCACTTGATCGTAATGGTCGACTGGTTAGTATAATTATTTCCGGTATGTCCGGCAATTAAATTATCCACATAATTTCCCGGCACAGATGTTGCATCAGCCAGATAATCATCGGCCCCCGACACTCCGAATTCCTCAAAAGACAATCTGACTCCCTTCTCATAGAAAGTCTTGGCATCTCCACCCATATTCCAGCCTTTCAGTGCTCCTTCCGCACGCAGGAAAGCAGCTTCGGCAGCGTACATTACGGGTTGTGGCAAAGTTTTGTCGGTAGCGATAAAAAGTTTGCTATAGTTGGCGTATACCGTAGGTTCAGGTATTTCTGCCGACCCCGAACGAACACCTACATACCCACCGGCAGCAGTCTGGGTCTGTGGAGTAAAATAAGCAGGACGGCGAGGATCGTTATATCCATTCATGTACGACACAAGGCAAGCATTGGCTCTTACCTCAGGCCATCCGCTGACAATAGCATATCCGTTTTCATTGATTCCACCATTAGTCGTATCATAAGAACTATCGCCCACACTTTCCATCACACCGCCAAGTACAGCTTCCTCAGCCTTAGTCTGAGCATATTCCGGTTCTACTCCTGATATCCGGATAGCCATTCGAAGCTTCAGTGTATTGGCAAACTTCAACCACTTTGAGCAGTCTCCTTTATAAAACTGATCTACCACAGCCAAATCCTGATTCACTCCGAATGTAGCCGCTGACTTCAGAATAGTGATCGCATTATCAAGATCATCAAACATGGCATGCCATACAGTCTGTTCATTGTCATAAGGTGCTTCCGTATCACCAGCTTTCATCTGTGTGTAAGGAATGGGACCTTGTAGAGAAGTAAGTAATTGCATACCATAAACACGGGTCAACTGAGCCATAGCGTAAATGACACCTTTCTTTTCCGTGGAGTTTTCAACTAGAAAGAAAGAAGGATAGATATAACCATAAAGTCTTCCCCATGAACTATCATTATGTTTTTCAGAAGCATTATAATAAGCAAAAACATTTTTTCCAAAGCTCCAGTTAGCAGTCGCAGTTACCTGACCACTAAAACTAGCCCACATACAGTTTATCTCCTGACAAGCATTTTGTTGTGGACAAGCATATACGTTAAACATCGTAGACAGTAAGTTGCTTGCCGGTACCTTTGAAGGCTGGTAAGGATTAGTATTAAAATCATCAAAATTAGTAGTACACCCCGCCATCATACATACGATTGCACTTGCCCCGATATATTTTATTATTTTGTTCATACCTATTTTATTATTTAAAACTGAAATTTAATGTTGAATCCGAAGTTTCTTGTACTTGGGAGCATATAGGCATCAAATCCTTGATAGAAGTTAGATGCAGCCGAAGTGGTCAGCTCCGGATCGAAAGGAGCCTTACAATAAATCATCCATAAATTCTTTCCTACCAGACCAACAGTCATTCCAACTTTATTGTCAAACCACTTTTTAGGCAATGTATAGCTAAGTGAGAGTTCACCGAGTCGTACATTCGTAGCACTATACGTATAATAAGCCGCTGTGCCTTGAATCGCTTGATAATAAGTCTGTGCAGAGACTTTACTCTGATTTATCTGCACACCTCCTGCATCACGTACATCCGCACTGACCTTGGAAACTCCGGCAGCGTCAAGTACAGATTGCGTCTCACTAATGACAATACCTCCGAAACGTCCGGTGAAAGTCATACCGAGATTAACTCCCTTATAACCGAACCCAAGACTCCAGCCCATATTCATCTTAGGCAAGATAGATCCCAGATATGTTTCTTTGTTCTCCATAGTCAGTCCGACACCTTCCTCATTGAGAATGTAACCATTCAAGTCACGTTTGAGCAGGCGTTGTCCGTATACATCTCCCATTGATCCTCCGACACGCAAAATCAGGCGGGCATCCGTATGTCCATAAGTAAGCGGAGATAGTTCCGGCATCTGGATAGGTTGTCCGGTGGCATAGTTGTACACACCGTCGGCCAATCGTTTTACCCGATTCTTATTCCATGTCAATGTATAGTTCGTATTAAAAGAGAAATCTTTCCACTGCTTGTTATAACCCAATGACATTTCCAGACCTTCGTTCATGATGTTTCCACTTTGGATAGGAATATTAGAATATCCCGAAGAAAGCGACAAGTCCGCATAGAATGTCTGATTATAAGTATTGGAACGATAATAAGTCAAGTTAAGACTGATGTCATTGAGGATACGTGCGTCCAAACCTACTTCCCATGACTTGGTACGTTCCGGTTTCAGTTTCGTGTTCGGATAAGAAGAGGTACTGGTCCAGCTCTGTGTCTGTTCATCATAAGGGTAAGTAACGGTAGTCATGAAGCGGCCGTAAGAGTTACCTACCTCAGTGTACGAACCGCGAACTTTCAGGTATGTCAGCCAATCAGGAGCATTAAACATACTCGTCAGAATGGCGGAAAGTCCTATTGACGGGTAGAAGAAAGACTTGTAATCGGAGAAAGCCAGTCTTGAATCCCAGTCGTTACGTCCGGTAGCAGTCAGATAGATCATCGATTTCCAACCAATTTCCGCATTGGCAAAGATAGCGCGTGTCTGATCATGCCAGCCGGACTGTTTTGCTTTCCATGCTTTATTGAAATCGATATTGTGGACGGCAAAGAAATTGATAAGTTTCAATCCGCCTTCATATCCGATCATTTCATAACGGCTGTCACTCAGTGACACACCAAGGTTGACATTGACCGACCAGTCGTTAAAACTCTTATTCAGTGTAGCAATCGCATCCGCATACGTGTTCTTTGATTGTGTAGAGGTGTCACTGTACGTTCCACGGTCACCCGACACCAGTGTGCCGGTAGAAGCGTATGCCTTATAAGTACTACGATTATCATAATTATCTATTTTCACACGTCCTACTACATCCAGCCAGTCGAACAACTGATATTTGAGGGAAGCGTTGATCATATAACGGGTCTTCTTATTCTCCCGCAACTGACGATTCTGTATCCAGTAGGGATTGGCAAGACCGCTTGAAGTACCACCATAAGGCCAGTATTGCTCCATCAGGTCCATACCGGAATTATAACGTTCGAACATACGTACATCATCGAAATTCTCACTACGAGGGAAACGGTAAAGTCCCGGCAGAGGATTATAGTAATAACCCTGCGACATCATATTCTTGTCATTCTGAAGAATATAACTGGCACCGGCATCAAGTGTCATCTTGTCTTTCAGGAAACTGGTCGTGTTACGGACAGTGAAATTATAGCGGTTGTATCCGCTGTTGGGCAATATATTGGTGGTGTTGGTAGTAGAAGCCGACAAATACGCCTGATTCTTCTTGTTACCGGTTGACAAAGCAAATGAGTTAATAACATTCGCTCCGGTCTGGAAGAAGTCACGCGGATCGTAGTCACTGTTTACAATCGGTCCCCAGCTATCCAGGCTGTTGGGCAGGTTACCATATTTGCTCTGCATCTCAGGCATCATTGACACCTTCGAGAAAGTAGTATTATTGGAGACCGTGACAGAAGTCTTGTCCGCAGACCCCTTCTTGGTGGTTATCAGCACAACACCGGCAGCGGCAGCATTACCATACAGAGCTGCGGCAGAAGGTCCGGTCAGCATAGAGATAGATTCGATGTCTTCCGGGTTAATGTCGGCAGCGCCATCCGTACCCTGCTGGTCATAGATACCACCGCCACCTCCATTCATCATGTTATACATCGGTACACCGTCGATCACATAAAGCGCCAGATTGGAAGAAGTGATAGATTTGACACCACGCATCACGACACGCGAAGCACCTCCCGTGGTATTGGACGAATTAATATTAACACCGGCCACCTTACCATTCAGAGAAGAGATGAAGTTCGCATCTTTCACAGTAGTCAGTTCATCACCGCTCAGCTGCTGCACGTTGTATGACAATGCCTTCTCCGAGCGTTTGATACCCAATGCCGTCACTACCACCTCATTCAGTTCCTGCGTCGCATCCTCTAGCACCACATTGGCAACATTTCCTTTTACGGGTACTTCTTTTGACTGATAACCTACATAGGAAAATACAAGAACAGGATTCGCCGATGAAGTGGAAAGCTTATAGTTTCCATCCATATCGGTGATGGTTCCCTCACCGGAACTCTTCTCCCGGATAGAGACACCAATCAACGGCTCTCCATTCTTATCTTTTACCGTGCCGGCAATAAGTCTTTCTTTTCTCTGCTGTGCAACGTCTTTTTCTTTTGCAGCCAGTACTATTTTATTATCCAAAACTTTATATTCGATGCCCACACCTTTAAAAACTTGCTCCAGAACCTGGAATATATTCTTATTAGACACTGACACCGACACTTTACGTTTCAAATCGAGATTCTTACTGTTTACAAAAAAGCCGAATCCAGACTCAAGTTCGATTTTGTGAAGCACTTCCTCTATGGTACAATCGTTTGCCTTCAATGTGATGGAAGTCTTTTGCGCATATCCATCGGACGCATATGCCAGTCCGAATGAGCAGACAATGAGTATAAATAGTAACTTCATAGATAGTGATATTTTCCTTGAAGACCGCCTAAGAAGGTTTAATCCTCCAAGAAATTGGACGATACAATAATTTTGCATAAATTTGTAACGAGTTTAATTAAAAAACTAGTAGTTATACTTGTCGGGAAACAAGTAGATTCACGATTACTGGGCTCAATACGGGAAGATACGACCAATATCATCCCGTATCTTTTTTAGTTTCAAGGGTCTTTGTTTTTCATGGCAATAAGCTTTTTTGAAATAAGGTTATTAATAACACTAAATAAAAATTTCTATCTTCATCTTCTCTTTACTTCCTTGTACACTGTTCAGATAACGCCAGCGTATTTTCGAAGAAGCTTCTATATAATTCAGTATCTGCTCCAGGCTCCTGCTCGTGAATGTCCCGGAGAACAGGTCATCATCGGGCACATTGCGTCGAACGATAAATTCCACATCATATCTGTCTGCCAAAATCTCCAAAGCATCCTGCAAAGATGTCTGCTTAAAGACGATAATACCATCCTTCCATGCCAGTTCTCCTTCACCGGAAGTAGTATAGAGCTCCGTTTTTCCACTCTGCGAATAATAGATCAGCTTCTGACCGGGTGCCATAGTAATGTACTGAGGCTTCTGTGCGGTATTATTAAATTCGAAATGCACTTTCCCTTCTATCAGAGTGGTAGTAATCTCTTCGGAATCCCTATACGCCTTTACATTGAACTTTGTGCCCAACACTTTAATCGCAGACTGATGGGCTGTGGAAACAATGAACTGTTTCTCCGGGTCTTTCTGAACTTCGAAATAGGCCTCCCCGTCCAGTTCCACTTTACGGGTACGGGAAGCGAACTGACTGGGAAAAGTCAGCGTACTTTTTCCGTTTACCCATACCATTGTTCCGTCAGCAAGCGTCACTTGTGTACGTTGTCCGGCAGGCACATATACGGTCTGCATTTCTACATTTTCCTTTTGCAGAGTTTGTATCAGTATATAACTTAATCCGAAAGCCAAAACAAATATAGCCGCAATCCGCATCGCCTTCATCGTAAAAGTGCGTAGTGAAAGCAGCTTGTCACGCCCCGTTTTCAACTCATCCGCATCCTGCCAAACAAGTGCATCATAACTTTTACGGAGTGACATAAATTCTTTGAGATTAGCGGCATCAGCATCAATCCATGCTGCAACTTCTTCTTTCTCTCTTTGAGAGGCTTTTCCGGATATATATTTTAAAAGTAAATTCTGATTCATATTATAAGTTGAGTTACTTTATAAGTAATAAACAGGAGTATATTTGCTCCCCCTTTCATATAGAATACCACTCACTAAAAATAATCCCTAGTGAGAAATACAACTTTTTTTGCTGTTATTAAAAAAAGAGGAGAAAAAGATATTTTCAAGATCATCAAATGAAAAATATCAGGAAAGGAGCATACTCTTTCAGATTATCACGCAGCAGCTTCACAGCTTTGCTTATATGATACTCTACTCCTTTGACACTGATACCCAATTCTTCAGCTATTTCTTTATGAGATTTTCCATCCAGACGATCGGATATAAATGCAATGCGCGTCTTTTCCGGCATACCAGCCAACAATGTTTTCACCTTTGAGCGTAATTCTTCGGACATAACTTCCTTCGGATCACAGGCTTCCAAGGTTGAAATACGGATTTCCAATTCCCGTTGTCCCTTATCTGTCAGGTTTTGGTAGACGTTCTCCTGAACCTGCAAATGTTTCAGGTAATTGAGTGACTTGCTACGTATATAAGTGATTAATACAGCTTCGATACTCGGGATTTCCTGTTTTTTACTCAATTCCCACAAATAAATGATTGCTTCCGATACAATATCTTCAGCTACCAAATCATTATGGACGTATGATAAGGTAAACAGGAATGCTCTCCTATAATAGGTAGTATATATCGAATTAAAATTGATTGCAGTCATTTCGATCTATATTAATGGCGCTTATGCGTATAGTTTAAGTATATCCAAAGGTCTTTAATGATTGCAAAGAAATATATTTTTAATTGAATAAAAGAACTTTTTGAAGAGAAAATGGAACATAAGCCGGTAAATCATCAGAAGGCTGACGACTGGCATATAACTTCCACGCCTTTCTCTCCCCTTTTTTCCAATGCTAAAAACTGACCAATTTATGCTAAAATCAGATCATTGCATCATTTCTATACTATTATGACTCAAAATTGCTCTAATCTATAAATCCAACTTCCTATATTTGCAGCCATAACAATTAAAACACAAAAAGAATATGATTACAAGTAGAAAGGTTTCTCAGGTCAATGTTTTTGCTGGTAGTCCCTGGGAAGTAGCCAGCGTGAAGAGTTTATTGAAAGCAGCGTATATCGAGGCATCAATGAAAGACAACGGGTTGAACAGTATACTCATTTCTGTTCCATGCGAATATTATACAGCAGCAATGCGTGTGATTAATAAAAGAAAAGTTTCATAGGTTTTAGGTTAAACATATAAGATTAAAGCCGGGTACGATGGGAGATCGTGACCGGCTTTTTCAGTCTCTGTATGATTCTTTTAAAACAAAGTAACCTTTAGATTGGTTGACTTTCTGTTTGTTTAATCTTCAGTTTGTCCAATTTCTAATTTTTCATTCTTTAGCTTTTCAAGAGCGGCAATCTGCATATTACAGAAAAGGTGTATGTGATGAATCAAGTTAGTATTCTGTGACAAGTAAACGACAGAGTCCATAAGTTGGGCAGACAGTTGGTAGGCTTTCCGATTATTTGTATTTTCGTCCGGACGACGCATATAAAGGGCAAAACTTCGGTACAAGATAGGAATAAAGCGCTCCCACGGAAGTTCTAAGCTAAGCAACAAATGGTTCATATTCTCCAGCATACGTTGAAGATACTCAAGGTCCGGCTTATCGGATTGCATGCCATACACCTCTGCCCATAGACGGGCTTCTTCTTCAAAAAAGTTTTCTTTGGAATTTTCTTTCGCGATAGTCAATGCGTTTTCTGCTTCCATAAAATAGTAGTATTAATAAAAGGGCAAAAAAAGAACGGTTTCGCCTTTCCCGTTGACTATCACTTTCTAGAAGCTGAAGGCACATTACATACTCTTCACGGGGGTACGAAACCGCCTATGAGGAAATTGTAAGCATAGAAAATGCCTACAACTTGTCAAAAGCAGGTACACCGCTTCTAGAAAAAATGATAGTCACTGCAAAGATACTATTTTTCAAATATAAGTAAGGAATATCTGTAGATTTATTGATCAGAATTTCCACAATAGCCTCCCCAGTAATTTGACAGCAGTTTTGCTCTCATGCCCTAACAAACTGTCTGTATCCCTTTATTCATCGTGGTTTTCAGTGTGGTAGCAACTGTGGTGGCAGGTATGAGAGCAAACGGTTGCTCTCACTCTGTTTCGTCCTGACTAGTATCGTTTCCACATTACAATCTATTGACTCACAAGATGTTAATATCTGACATCTCAGCTATTAACGTTTGATCTCTCAGTCATTAATAACTGAGAAATCAGCTATTAATGGCTGATACCCCATACATTATTAGCCAATAAATGATTCAATGCTTCTTAAAAGAACTGGTCAATTGAAACAACTAACACGGTCGAGTCAATCCAAACATACGGTCAAGTGAATCCAATCGACAGGTGTTTCAGAAAGTTTCAAACGCTTGAAACTAATAGTTTCATGCCTTGGAACAAAAGGTTTCATGCCTTGAAACTAATAGTTTCAAAGGTTGAAACTGACATTGGAACTACAGGAATAAAATGAAGATACTACAAGGGTTAGAGATTGGATTTGGAAAAGTGAGAGCAAGCATTTGCTCTCATACCTGCTACCACAGTTGCTACCACACCGAAAACCACGATGAATAAAGGGATACAGACAGTTTGTTAGAGCATGAGAGCAAAAGTGATGCTAAATTACTATTGAGCAATCCTTGATAATTGCAAATAAATGCACTTCAGCTATGGATTGCTTATACGAAAACTTCAACAAGTTATTAAAGAGTACGAGCACGAATATAGCACCCATTCGATCTATCCCACTTTGGTATTTTGGAATGAATTATTAGTAAACTAAGCAAAAGCCTTTTTCATCTTTTAGTCCACACTATTTTTATAAAAGGCACTAATTTTATTGAATTACCTCACTAACAGAGCGCTAGATTTCAAAAAGAAACTTAACTTTGCACCCGAGTTTTATATAAAGAGACTGAATTAGTAACTAAAAAGATTAAACCGCATGAAAATTAAGACTTTAATAGCCTGTTTCATACTAGCTTGTGCTGCAACTTCCTGCATACAGGATGAAGCACTGAACTCAGAAGCAGCCATTGATGCTTGTACAGGGGACGACGTACAACAAGCAACTATTGACTCTGAGAACTTTACCATTCAACTATACGTTTCCAAAGCTGCTGACCCGAAAGAAATAAATATTGATTTCTTGCTTCCTGCAGGGGCGACTATTGCCCCCACCATTCCACAAGACGGTGACAATGCGGCTACCGCTTTGTACAATTTTAAAAATGAAAACCCAAGAAAGTTCAAAGTAACTTCGGAAGATAAAGCTTTTGAATCAACTTATGAAATTACACTTTGGCAAACTGAGATGCCCGACACATATCATTTCGAGAGACTAAGTTCGGAAAATCCTTTCCATGTATTCTATGAACAAGATAGCAATGAAGGAACAGATGGAGAATACGTAATCCGTCGTATGGAATGGGCTAGCGGAAATCCCGGATACAATCTGACAGCAATGGCAAAAAATCCGAATGAATACCCTACCGTACAAGTAAGTGGAGGATATACCAGTAGTAGTGGCAGCAAATGCTTGAAACTGGAAACAAAGAGTACCGGAAGTTTCGGAGCACTGGTGGGAATGCATCTCGCAGCGGGTAACTTATTTATTGGATCGTTTGACAAGAACAATGCACTTAATGACGTAATGGGCTCCACTCATTTCGGTTTTCCTTTCTTCTACTATCCGGTAAGACTGGAAGGATGGTATAAGTACAAAGCCGGTACACAATTCAGCGTCGGTGGAGAAATAGTATCAGGCAGACAAGACCATTGCGACATTTATGGAGTACTGTACGAAACGGATGATAACGTCAGTTTCCTTGACGGTTCCAACTCTTTGACTTCTCCTAACATTGTGATGTTAGCAAGAAAAGCGGCAGGCACCTATTGGCCTGAAGTTGATTCTTGGACACCCTTTACGCTTGATTTCGAATTATTGTCAGGAAAAACAATCGATCCCAACAAGCTACAGAAAGGAGAATACAAACTGGCTATCGTATTCTCTTCCAGTGTAGACGGAGCAAAATTCGAAGGAGCAGTAGGTAGTACACTTTATATTGATGAAGTAAAACTGACATCTTCAGAACAACAACAATAATCAATTAACTTACATGAAAATGAAAGCAATCTATAAAATATTCAGCATCACTTGCCTCATCCTATCTTTATCACAGGTGGCAAATGCACAAAGTGAAAGAAACCAAGGCATCATATACTCCTATTTGCATGGATGGGAATATAGCATAAAGGCAGGATTCAGCATTGGTGGTACTGCACCGCTCCCACTACCCAAAGAAATTCGAAGCATTGACAGTTATGCACCCAGTATGGCAATATCAATTGAAGGAAATGCTACTAAATGGTTTGATGAACAGAAGAAATGGGGAATGACAGTAGGCATAAGACTGGAAAATAAAAATATGACTACCGAGGCTACTGTGAAGAACTACGGCATGAAAATCTTCAATACAAACGGTGGTGAACTAAAAGGTCTGTGGACAGGAGGCGTAAAAACGAAAGTCAAGAACTCATACCTCACTGTCCCCGTATTGGCAAATTATAAAATCAGCAACCGTTGGAAAGTTTCCGCAGGACCATACGTTTCCTATCTGATCGAGCGTAACTTCTCTGGTCATGTATACGAAGGGCACTTGCGTAGTCCGAACGAAACCGGATCAAGAGTGAACTTCGAAGGTGAAAGTATTGCCACATACGATTTCTCCGATAATCTACGCAAATTTCAGTGGGGAATGCAATTAGGCGGTGAATGGAGAGCATTCAAACATCTAAATGTATATGCAGACTTGACCTGGGGACTGAATGATATTTTCAAAAAGGATTTTGATACGATTTCATTTGCTATGTATCCAATTTACCTGAATGTAGGTTTCGGATACGCGTTCTAATGAAAATAACAAATTACTTTGATCTAAGTAATAACCTCAGAAATTACCTTAATGAGGTTATAAATGACAACGAACCACTAACCGTTCACCGTTCGGAAAACAAAAGTGTAGTCATTATTTCTTTGGAAGAGTATAATTCTATTAAGGAGACCGAATACCTAATGCAATCTCCTGCTATGATGGATATTATTCGAAAAGGTGACGAAGAAGTTAAGAACAGTAACGCCACTTCTATAAATATTGAAAATTTATGGAAATAAGACTACTACTTGAACAGATACAATCAACAAAAAAACGGGATTCTTAAAAGAATCCCGTTTTTATATATACTTGTATAGCATACTATACAATTTACTTCATACTAGAAATTACTTCTTAGCACCTGAGAACTGAACTTTGATTTTCAGTACAGAGAAAGGAATATCAATATCCAATTTAATATCATTTCCTGTTATTGTACCCTTTAAAGTTACAGGAATACCTGCTTCTGACAAACCAGGTCCCATCCATTGATCAATGCCAGCTTGATCACCAGCTTCGATTTTAAGTTTATCTACTTTTTTAGTAAACGTATAGTTACCATTACTACCTACTAAATCGATATCAGTAATTTTAATATTTCCAATAGGCATAACCTGACCAGCTTCACCAGTAGCACCTGCCTGAAGAATAAAGTTCTTCAATAAGAAATTAATCTTACCTTCAGCCGGACTAGTCAGTTCAATATTCTGCGATGATGATATTGGATCTTGATCGTTGATAGTAACTCCCAAATTTCCCGCATAAGTACCAGCTACATTAGCTTTGTTATCATCGTTTTCATCGTCATCACCACAAGAAGTAAACATGCTAACAGAACAAAGCAGCATCAATAAATACAATAAATTCTTCTTCATAATTTTCAAACATTTAATAATTGAAATTCTTTCTAATCTCGAAAAACGCAGTAAAGTAACTGCATTATTTTCATATTAACAAGATTTAGCCTTTATATTCTGCAATCTTTTCTATCAGAACAACATATATATCCTGATAGAAAAGATCTAATAATTTAGAAGGTTACTTCCAAATTATCAACATAAAGCACACTACCTGGAGCACCGCTAAACTGATCTCCTTTTTTGCTTGAAGAGCAAACAATAGCCAGTTTATATTTTTTAGCAGGATCAAAGCTCTTATCTTTCTCAAATACAAAGTTTACATTAAAGTCTGTATATTCAGCCTGTTCTTTACCATCTACAGATGCAATCGCTACTATTTTATCAGAAGTTAATAAATTGGTTCCATCCAAAATATCAAATGCATAGGTATCAACTTCATACAATACAGCATTCATAGCCGGTGAATCTTTTTGGGTCGCATCTTCTTTCACTTCATTAGCTTTGGTGGGGTCGGCACAAGCATAATAAACTTTACCTGCAGAATATTTATAAGAACCTTTGAAAGCAACAGGCTTTTTTAAACAGGGATAACCGAATTTCGTACTCTTCAGTGTATTACCAATGTTAACTTCAAAAACACCGGTAAAAACAGAACCCGAAGTCACCTTAGGAATTGCAGGAATAAAACCGCCAAAACCTGCCTGACCTTTAGTATCCAACGTTTCCAAACAGGCTGCTTTTCCCGTTTTACCTTCATCCGACGAGATCACTGCATTCGGAGCTTCAGGAGCATAAAGACTTGAAAACATTCCTTTTATATAAGCTACTCCTTCATTAGAAGTTGCCCATCCCGCACCCGGTTCTTCAAATGATATTCCCATTGATGTCTTCTGTTCCCATTCTCCATCAAAATTAGTCTTAAATGCAAAGTCTTGCATCAATTCTGCGACATTAACAGTATATGTTACTGAGGTCTGTCCACTTTCCGCTGTCACTTTAAATTTCTGTTCTACAGAAAAGTCTATAGCCGTACCTTTGACATAAGGTTCATTATTATAATATAAAGTAGCACCTGATGAAACTTCAAACTCCGGAACCAGTGATAATTGCTCATTGCTTACACCAGCTTTTTTATAGATAACAATATTAGCTTTGCTACTACTTACAGTACTAATTTCGGGTTGCATAATAAGGGCATCACTATTGATTGTCATTTTTTCAATTACAGCGTCAGTCCGCTTATATGATCCGGTAAACACATATTCTGCTGTATCAGTACCATCAGACATAGTTACATTTAAAGTCAACTTATTATCGACTATAGTACCTGAAACTACAAAACTAACTTTCTTATCATACTTACTTACTGCTGTAGCTTCTAAAAGTTCAATACCATTTTGCGTCTTCTGTATATCCATTGACTTTATCTCCAAGTATTTTCCTTTATCACCAACAAAGTAGAACACTGCTGATTCTATGCCAATCTTATTATACCCAGCACGAACGATAGAAATTCCTTTTACTGATGATTTCATCAATTCAGGATCAATCTCAATTCCAGTAAGTTTCAAATCTTCACGAGCATACCAAGAAGCGATTTCCCCAGCAAAATCTTTAGGGTCAGAGTTAATCTTATCACCAGAAAAAATGGCTTTTATATTCTTCTTCAATGTAGACGAATAGACAGCAATATTCAAGTCCATTTTACCCGAAACTTCTGTACCCACCAATGTAGCTTGCAATTCACCTAAAGTAGCATCATTAATAGTCAATTTTGTTTCCTTTAGCTGTACAACTCCCTCAACTTTCTCCACCGGTACATTAGAGAATGTGATGTCTTCTACATTAAAAGGGTCTTTGTCAGCTTCCAACTGAACAGAAAAATCTTTTAATTCTACTGAAACAACATTTCCTGCATCTTTAACATATATATATTGTTGGGAAGGTTCCAAATCAGTTTCATCTACAGACACTTCTAATTGCCCCCTATATGTTCCTACTATCTGTTGAGCTAATGGCGTTTCCTCTCCCTTGCCATTGTCATCGTCATCATTACAACTTGCGAACAGGGTAATTGTACAAACAAGCATCAATGCATACAATAAATTCTTCTTCATAATTCTCATGTTTAGCTATTATAGTTTTAATATTAAAAAACGTTGCAAAGTAACTAAATTAAAAGAAGGTAAACAAGGTCCATTTTTTGTATTTCATGATCTATATTTAAGATAAAAGAAGGATTTCCCTAACATACGACAGGATTATATGATGTAAATTTAATCAATTAAGTTCCAAAGAGCACCATTAAAAAAGATCAGGAATAGAACTTTTACCATAAAAAAAGAGCTGCCTCAAATAGATGAGGCAACTCTTTTTATACTATAAATAAATCAGTTTTAATAAACTCGCTATACTTTTGCTATGACACGAGTCCCATAAAAACTCCGTTTTATCACAAATCCCATTACTCGCCAATAACCTCCAATTCATCAACGATCAGCGTACTGTTAGCTGCGCCTTTGAACTTATCACCTTCCTTACTGGAAGAACATATAATGGCTAACTTATACTCTTTAGTACTATCATAAGATTTCTCCGGCAAATACTCAAATGCAAGTTCAAATGTAGTCCATTCATCTTTATCCGTACCATCTTTCAAGCGAGCTTCTGCCACACGATATTCTGAAGTATTAATATCTACTCCTGTGAGTGTCACATCTTTGCCGGCTGCATCTTTTGCTTCGTACAATACCGCAGCAATAGAACATTCGTCGATAATGTTAAGCCCCTCCTGCGCTGGTTTGACAGAACCATCTATATAGTTCGTTCCTGCTTTATATTTATATACGCCTTTTAATAACTTAGGCTCCTTGTCATAAGCAATACCAAATTTGGTTGATTTCAAAGGAGCAAGCATATTAAGACTGAACGTACCCGTAAATAAAGAACCGGAAGTAATAGGTGCCATACTGCCTAAAACATGTGCTCTAGAATCCAATGTCACCAATTTAGCAGCCTTACCACTAAAACCTTCAGATTCTTCCATCACAGGATAGCCTACTTTTACTGCCGAAGATGATCCATTCAACATTTTGGCACCACCATTGGAAGTAGCCAGGAATCCTGCTGGCTCCGGAGTCCAATAATTTTCATAACTATTACCTGCATCAAATTCAGACCATTCATCCAAAGAATATTTCATGATATTCTGAACACCTTCAATAGAAGCAGTATACTTTCTTGATGTTCCATCTTCAGCAACTACAGTATAAACAACACTTTTTCCTCCGGAGAAGTCCTGAGCAACACCACTTGCCGGAGTTACGGTAGCCTTTTCTGAAACAGCAATGACTGGTACCAAGGCTTTCAAGTCTTCCTCAGTAGCCTCATCATTAACTTTAAACGTAATGGCACTCTTTGCATCATCAATAACCGGTGCTACTGTTATAACTTCGTCATCAATAGTAAAATCGGTTATTTTAGCCTCCGTGTTTTCACTTCCTGACAGTTTAGTACCTTTATAATTAACCTTAACTTTCATTCCGCCTTCTACATCTACATCAATAACCATATCTACAGCATTCTTACCAACTGTACCCGAAACGGATGTTTTGCATGATCCCACAACAAGACTTAATGTCTGATTGCCGGAAAACTTATAAGCATCACCACTTTTTGCCAAAGCACAATTATCCACAGTAATGTCACCAATAAGAAGCTCAGCACCTGCTACGGTAATAGTAAAGTTTCTCAGTTCCAGTTTTACAGCAGTATCCGAAGCCTTTGAGATATAAACCTTCTGAACCATATCAGAAGCAATAGGAGTAGATACTCCCACATAATATACATCCATCGTTCCTTTATATGCACCTGCAAGTTCACTGTCAACCGGATATTTCACATCGTCATCGTCACTACAACTCATAAATAGACTCACCGAACTAATAAGCATAAACAAATACAACAATCTTTTCTTCATAATCTTCATAGTTAATTATAAATTCTTTTTTATCACATAAAATCACGCAAAGTAAAAGATTTAAAACAACTACCACAAGTGCCATTCTTGGCATTCTATGTTCCATTTTTAATGTATTATTTATATATTCCCCAAAAACAAGAAAAATAGAAGTCCCAATATTAATATTTAAATTATAAACGAGAAGAGTAAGCAGATATATAGCCCTGCACTAAACCAATCATCTTTTCATACAAAATCCTATCAAAATCCATATACCTATAAATCTCACATTTATCAACGACAGACAATTTTTCCGATTTAATATCCGCTCAACAGCCTCCCCCTTACGAATGACAGAAGTGAATTTACGACATTATAATTATTGCATATTTATTAAAAAAGCCGTATCTTTGCAGTCTTAGTCATAATTGAAAGTTTGTCAAAGTACAAAGTTAGACATGTTTAATATTGAATTTATTACAAATGTCGTTTCGTTGTGATGGCGGAACCATTTGAAATTACTACTGATTTAATATCATTTTACTCAGAATATTCACTCGTGACGATGCGATATTCTTTCTTAATCTATAAATATATATATTTGCAAATGTTGACAGCCCATAATGGGCAGTTAGCGTCGTTTGTATGCGTGATGTCTTACGTGTTTAAATTTAGTATTGCTTATATACATGTTTATAATGATGAAAAAAGCCCTGGACCGTGATGGTTCGGGGCTTTTCTTGTACTTGCAATAAGCAAGAAGGAAAAAGATTTTAGATTACATCGGTAACTGTGCTATTATCTCTTTCGAACATACCGGCAATTTGCCATTCTTTCCCATGTTCACAAAAACCGTTGCACACAACACCGTCCATTGGTCACCATATGTCATCGTACTGCTATGGTTATACCCAAGACAATGCCCGTATTCATGAAACATGGCCTGACGGGGATAATTATGCGGATGGGCATCCGGAGGAGTCGCATCAAAATAAACACCGGTATAACAATAATTAGCCAAGCCGTATGTATTGCCTCCACCTAATCCGCCGACACCGGCAACACAACCCAGCACAAGCCCGCCATGATTACGGATTCTTTGACGCAACGCATCCAGATTGATCGGATTTCCTCCATTGTCTTTCAACAAACCTTCGTATTTGTTCATTTCCATATTAAACTCTTCGGAAGAGAACATGAAAGCCATATTGACAGCCAACGCCACTCCGTGACGGCACAATAACGGATTCATATGACGCCAATACGCATGGCCATTGTCAGCCGAATAAGAAGAAAAACGTATAAACCAACGACTGTCTATCTGTTCCATTTTCTTCATAAACGGGTCTTCTGTACGAATAACAAGCGTCACATCGTCATTGGAAAGTCCGGGCTGTGCAGGCACCACTATCTTTCGTCCACTACTTGTAGTGAATGTCCGTTCCGAATCTACAACCGGCAAGGGGAATGACGCTTCCATAAACGAATAAATCTGCTCAAAATGTGCCAGTTCGAAGAACTCCATGCTAAATTTATTAAAGCGGCACATAATCTTCACATCCTGAATGCCTACAGGAGAAAAGAACTTGACAAGCAACTGATGTTCGTCTGAAATGGAAACCTGCAACGGAGCATTCGCATAAAAAGAACGACGGCGACTGTCATAAAAGACCTCACGTGGCTCACTGGCCAAAAACATCGTATCCGCGCGAAACCGAAAGAAATCCTCCTTGCGAACATAAAGTGAACCATCCTGATTTTCCGGATGCAGATAATCAATACTAATATGAGACACACGGCCTGCCTCAATCTTACAATCCGTGAAACGGTATTTACGGACAAACTGAGTTCCGTCACTGCGATCGGACTCAATCGTCACAAATCCGGATAATGCTTTTGTGCCGGGCAATGAGTAAAACGAGTATTTCCCGGTAATGTCATAAGATTCTATCTTTTTGGTTCCGGAATATTTCCCGTCTGCACCAAGAGCGGCATATATTCCTTCGGCATCGTCGAAAGTTACATCGATTTTACGAATGAATCTCCACATATAATCGGACGATACATTCAAATCGACATCCACTCTTCCTACAGAACGTTCCAAGACCACTGTATGCGACACCGAAGCCTGATCTCTGCCGATATGCAATTCTATTTTCTTATAAAAGTAAACCGCATCTAACGGCGCATTTTCCGCATGATTTATCAACCAGTCATCGGACAGTTTTTCGGGTTCTTTGACAGCCTCATCTTCTTCCTCGCTCGTAGTGGCCAGAAAAACGACTGTATAATCCCCCATACTCAATCCTTCGATAGTCAATTTTGAGAAGTTTTCTTCCAGCTTCTGATATAAGGGCTTAATAATCTCTCCACGTTCATTGGCAATAGCATACCACATACGAGTGATCTGCTCCGGTTTGCTTCCACGTGTCTGCACCACGGACGCATCATCTTGCTGCAACCCAAACAAAAACGACACTTGTCCGGAATGGGAAGGAACAATGCCGGTCTCCTGTTCAAAATCGCCCGAACAGTTGGCAAGCAATAATGCGCCCAGTAATATCATTATGATTCTTAGCATCTTCATAAACAGCCTCCTCTATTTCTTTACACAACGTACGGATGCAAATGCTTCCATCTGTAACCGTTGTTTCTTAATAACGGTTGCCTCGGCTCCTTCGAACGGCAACCAGTAAGCCCATGCATAACCGCCCGGAAGGCCGTTACGTTCGTATGTCCACAACACAGCTCTTTTCCCGAAAGCCGGATTATTGGATGACGACTTATCTCCCTTCGAGCCAGCCAGAGGAATAATAAGGCTACGACCGGTGTCTTCTGAAGTAAACTTCACATAATACTGTGTTCCCGTCACACCATTGGACGGAGTTATCAGTGTTCCTTCTCCGATGTGAAGTGTAGCGGCAATCGTCTCTCCATTTCCCGCCTTATATCTACCCGGAATCTCTTGGTCTGCAGGAAGCAGAGACTGCCATTCGTTACTAGTCGGTATCCGGTATCCTTCAGGGCAAGGCATATGTGTATCATTCACCCAAGGTGCATCAGCAGTCTGATTACCTAAATTGTTGGAAGGATTATACCCTTGCCAAGGCACGTACATATATAAACGTCCAAACTGGAACAGACCACCCACCGTGTTTATCCAACTCTTATGATACATGTCTTCGACCGTAGCCCCGTCCAACGGATAAATCTGATCTTCCAGATCACGGCTACGCGCATTAAATGCCATCCATACATTTCCTGCGATTTCCACAGTTTCAATCTGTTTGTCACTCGGAGCCACACGTATCTCCACGTAATCATATGTTCCATTCAACAAGGCATTTTTTAAATGTACCAAAACCGTATAGCCCAAGCGACCGCTGCCTTGCGCTGCAACCGATACATTAAATGCTGACACAATACCTTCCGCCTCTTCCGACACGGACATATTGCCTACACTTGTTCCGCTACCAGCACCTTCTGTAGAAGAAATATCGATACGAGTGTCTGTAACGAACGCCAGCGTCATGTCATCAGCACCTGTAGCAGGTACTTCCAGTACATTATTCTCATAGTCTACTTTCACCCCTTCCGGAATCCTGGATTTCGACGCATTAAGCAAAAGACGTTGGTTCGTATCAGGCTTTCCGACAATCGTTTCTCCTTCTTCCCACGGTTTGATCTCAAAAACGCCTGTCACTTCAGCTCCCACATTGAGCACTGCCAATTCATATACTTTATTGCGTTCGACAACAGGTAATTCGACTTTTAACCTGATGGGGACTTCACCATAGGTTCCACGCAAGATGATATTGACAGGACGTGTGCTTTCGAACAGACGGAATACCCCCTCTTGCTTGCCATCGAATGCAGAAGAGAACTCCTTCCGATAGCTCACCGTTTTATCCGACGCCCGGACATTTTCGAGGAATGGTAAAGTCTCGGCAGGAGCATTCTCTACGATGACTTCCTTTATCTGCGTTTTGCTGTCGGCTGTTGTGTTCAAATCAATGCGCGCCACGCCGCGTTTCATAATTACATTGACCTCCGCATTGCTGCGTGTCACTACTCCGCTCTCCAATTCGACTACAGCCGCCATGAAATCCGGTGCAGAATTATCATGCAATCCTTCACCGATAATCGTATTACGAAATTCTTCTTCACTTTTAGCTTTCTCTCCGGCAGGAATCTCTAGTCCGGTCAGAAAATAGAGTCGAGATCCGCTGACCGCAGAAATCTCCGACTGCCCGCCTTTACCGGGAGTCAGCTGTTCCTCTTTATATAAACTCCCGTCACTAAACTGGAAAACCGATACATCTTTAAGTTCTTCAGAAGATTCTTCTCCTGCTACCGTAATTCCTTTTAATACCACTGAATAAGTTTGTTGATGGCCTTTTCCCCCGGTTGGTTCATCGTTCGAGCAGGCGCCTGAAAGTAATGTTCCTATTATAATAGGAACGATGGTTTTTCTGCAAGAATAATTCATGTTTTTTTGATTATAATAATACTGAATATTGGAAACTTTATAAATGCATTTTCCAAAAGCGGCGGCAAAAATACTACTTTTTTCAATACAGCAAGCCATCTGCATAAAATTTTAATAACGATGTTGAATAAAAGAAATCTTTAATGTCAGACTAACTAAATACAAAATAAAAAGTTATTTTTGCAAACGTTTTTTTTATTTTTTATCTCATTCTAATATTATGTACAAGATTTTTCACGGCTTCCACCTAGTAGAAGCTTATCAGGACTTAAAGAAAGCTAAACGGTTAGCAAAGAATCAGACAGTGGCCCGATGTATAAAGTTAACCATAGCTATTACCCTCTCTCTTATTTTATGGTTCCTTCCCATTGATACTTTTGGAATAGAAGGGTTGACCGTTATAGAACAAAGACTTATTTCCATTTTCATTTTCGCCACACTTATGTGGGTGTTCGAAGCTGTCCCGGCATGGACCACTTCCGTTCTTATTGTCGTATTATTATTACTTACCGTTTCCGACAGTAGTTTATGGTTCTTAACCCAAAATACTCCTGCGGAGGAATTAGGACAGACAGTCAAATATAAGTCTATCCTGCATTGCTTTGCCGATCCTATCATCATGCTGTTTATAGGCGGATTTATTCTTGCCATCGCAGCAACCAAAAGCGGACTGGATGTATTGTTGGCACGAGTTATGCTGAGACCTTTCGGAACACAATCACGATATGTACTATTGGGATTCATCCTCGTTACAGCTGTCTTTTCCATGTTTCTTAGCAATACGGCTACGGCGGCCATGATGCTTACCTTCCTTACTCCCGTATTAAAAGCACTTCCGGCAGATGGAAAAGGGAAAATCGGATTGGCTATGGCCATTCCCGTTGCTGCCAATGTAGGTGGTATGGGAACTCCTATCGGTACACCACCTAACGCCATTGCTTTAAAGTATTTGAATGATCCGGAAGGATTAAATCTGAATATCGGTTTTGGAGAATGGATGAGCTTTATGTTGCCTTATACCATTATTGTACTGTTTATAGCCTGGTTTATCCTCTTACGGCTGTTTCCATTCAAACAAAAGAGCATCGAACTGCAAATTGAAGGTGAAGCAAAGAAAGACTGGCGTTCCATTGTGGTTTATATCACCTTTGCTATAACGGTTCTATTGTGGATGTTCGACAAATTTACAGGAGTAAACTCCAATGTAGTGGCAATGATCCCGGTAGCTGTTTTTTGTATAACAGGCGTTATTACCAAACGTGACCTGGAAGAGATCAGCTGGAGTGTACTCTGGATGGTAGCCGGCGGCTTCGCATTGGGCGTAGCCTTGCAAGAGACCGGACTGGCAAAGCATATGATTGAAGCCATCCCATTCAGCACATGGCCTCCTGTACTGATGATTGTCGGTTCCGGACTGATTTGCTATGCTATGGCCAACTTTATTTCACACACAGCCACTGCAGCATTACTCGTCCCTATTCTCGCCATTGCTGGAATCAGCATGCGTGAAAACCTGTCATCGCTGGGAGGTGTAGAGACTTTATTAATTGGAGTCGCCATCGGATCATCGCTGGCAATGATATTACCAATTAGTACACCACCTAATGCCCTGGCACATGCCACAGGAATGATTCAGCAAAAAGATATGGAAAAGGTGGGTATTATTATGGGAATTATAGGACTTATCTTGGGATATACAATGCTGATCATACTCGGCTCCAACAAGTTATTATAAATAATCTATTTAAAAAAGAAGATGTCAAAAGCAGGATGATACATTTATCTTGCTTTTGACATCTTCTTCTTTTCAAATTTAGCGTCCTATAATCCTCTCCAAAAGTTTATAAGAAACAACAATGGTATAAAACGATATCTCGTCTACTCTATTCCTGATCCGAATTCACAAACTTACTTGGACTGACATTATAATACTTCTTAAATACCTCTCTGAAATACTTCGCATCCGAAAACCCGACAATCTCAGCAATCTCCGTTATTGTATATTCTTTCTGCTTTAATAATTGTGCTGCACGTTGCAAACGGATCATCCGGATGTAGTCAGCCGGAGCATAACCGGTCAGCGCTTTCAGTTTATTATAGAAACTTGTTCGACTCATATGATGCTGATTACTGAGTACATCTACACCAAAGTCCAAATCTCCCATATTCTTCTCTATACATTCCTTGACTGAAGCTATGAATTTCCAGTCCAAAGTATTAGTACAATTGACAGGTAAATGCTTTTCTTTATTTTCGATACTATTATAGACCTGACGGAGTAATTCACGATTTGCCAATATGTTTTTAATAGTCACCTTTAGTATACCCACACTGAATGGCTTGGTTATATAGGCATCTGCTCCGATTTCCAGTCCTCCGAGTATATTTTTCTCATCCCCTAACGCAGTCAGCAATATGACTGGAATGTGAGACATTTCCACACTCGTTTTGATAGCTGAGCACAGTTCGTCTCCACTCATCTCAGGCATCATTATATCGGATATAACAAGATCTGGATTAAACTCCTTTATAATAACAAGCGCATCTTTGCCATTGGAACAAGACTGTATGTTATACCCTGCCATAAGCATATCCACAAGATAATTACGCAAATCATCATTATCTTCCACTACCAGAATCCGCTGTAAAGAGGTTCTTATCTGAGGTGCCTCCAAGACCGGTAAGTCAGAAGTTCCCCCCAATACAACAGCATCCATACGTTCATTCGGTGTTTTTGGAGAGATAAACTTTGCTTTATGCAAATGGGTATTTCCCTTCGGGAAAGTAATTTGCACGCATGTTCCCTGATGTTCAATACTTTGAATATGGATCTTTCCTTTATGCAACTTAACCAGTTTATATACCAGCATCAATCCAATCCCACTTCCGGTCACTTTCAAATTGACTACATTACTACCCCGGAAACAATTTCTGAATAATTTCTTCTGTTCAGATGAAGGAATACCAATTCCTGTATCCTTTACCTCAATACTCCAAGTATCCCCTTCCTCGCAAGCACAAATACACACGCTACCATTCTCTGGCGTGTACTTCAACGCATTTGACAAAATATTCTTCAAAATAGACCCCATTTTGTCACTATCAAACCACACATTCAAATAATCAAAATTACTCTCATAAACAAATCTGACACGCTTCATCTCAGCATATTTGCGGAAAGTAGCACAAACATCATTCATATAAGAGTTCAATTCATACTCAGAAACATAAAGAGTAGACGAATATACGTCGATCCGTTCAAAGTTTATCAAGTTGGTTGTCAGTTGAAGCAATGTATTCACATTCTTTAGAGCCATCTTCATATGGGGTAATGCCTTCTCTGTCACCATATGGTTTTCGACAACTTCTTCCAGCGGAGCTTTTATCAATGTCAGCGGCGTACGTATATCATGGGCCGTATTAATAAAGAACCGTGTTTTCTCATCAGAAATCTTCTTCTGTTTGTGCAACATAATAACACGGAATATGATAATCATAATCAAGACCACCAGAATTGCATACCCCACCATTGCCCACATACTGGCCCATACCGGAGGGGTAATAATGATCTGAATACTCCTTGTTTCATAAGTTTTATACTTCTCCTCATTAGATACAGTACGAATTTGTAATGTATAACTGCCAGGAGGCAGATTTCTAACAACAATCCGGTTATCTTGACTCGGACGGGTCCACTCTTTATGATAACCGTCGATTTTCCATGAATAAAGAATATTAGAAGGATAATCATAATTTATGGAAGCCACATCAAGCGAGAAAGTGTTTTGACCGTAGGCCAATTCCAGACAATCAGTCTCGTTAATATCCTTCTTCAAGGGAGATCCGTCATCACCAGGATAGACAGGATGATAAGCTATCATAAAATCCCGTAATAACAAACGCGAATAATATGGCTCAGGTATTTCTATGTCTGTCGGAAACTTAACAGCACCATCATTGCCACCAAAGACAAGCGTACTGTTACTGTAAGTTGTAGCAGAACCGGCATTAAAATTTACGCTCATCAGCCCCTGCTCCCGTGTCCAGTTACGGAAAAAATGATCTTTAGGTGAATAAATTGTAATACCATTCTCCGTACCCATCAGGAGATTTTCATCCTGACGCGGAATAATCGTATAAATATTATCAGAAATCAGTGCACAATTATCAGTTCGGTACTGATGAATAAACTTCTTTTTATTGATATCATAAACAAGAAGACCTGCTCCACGAGTACCAATATACAGGATACCATCTTCTCTCTGGTATAATGCACATATATAAGGAGATTCAACAGGCAAGTCAATATACCGGTAAACACCGGATTGCTTGTCAAGCTGATAGAGTCCCATTCTTGTACCAATCCACATTTGACGGGCATTTTTCTCCAGAATGGTGGTGATGGAACTTACTCCCGGATACAAACGAACGCTTTTAGTCTCAAGATTAATGCACTTCAAATGATAGTACCCACCGGACCATACATCACCGCTCGAGTCCTTTTTAATGTCAAAAATATATTGGTCAGGGCGTATTCCCGCAATGGCCGCAGGAGAAAGATAGCTTATTTTAGATTTTTATCGGTTTGACTTAACCGATTGAAGAATAAACTTTTAGCGAATTATTTGAGAAATAGAGGTAACTCCATCTGATAAAAATACATACTTTTGCAAATCATCTGATGATATGATGAATAAGAGTAGAAATAATAGTATGATTATACAGAAGAAGTCTTTGGCAGATATGGTAGCCGAGCAGTTGAGACAACAGATTACGGAAGGAGTTTATACAATCGGGGATAAACTTCCGACCGAACCGGAGTTGATGAAAACTTTCAAAGTCGGAAGGTCGAGTATCCGTGAAGCGGTAAAATTATTGGTAAATATGGGTGTTGTCCAAGTCCGACAAGGGGCAGGAACATTTGTCGCCGAAGCATCCGATACGAACGGAGGCAGTATAAATATGAATATCGCCGACCGGACGGAACTCGATGAGGTGAGGAAAATATTGGATATTGCAATCGTGGAGAAAGCCGTGGCAAGAAGAACAGAAAAAGATATAGAGCGAATGCAGTCCTCCCTTGAAGCAAGAAAGGCAAATGCGAAAGACGGTTTGTTGAAAGAATGTATCGAAGCCGACATGAATTTCCATATTGCAATTGCCGATGCTACCCACAATCGAATATTGGCAGACATTTACCGTTCTGCTTCCCTGCATTTGCTTTCGGAGTTCAATCGTATTTACGATGGTACGGATTGCTTCATAAATTCACAATCTTCTCACGAGAAGTTGTTGAGATACATCATTGCAGGCGATTTGAAGAACGCCCGGAAGACGGCAACACGGATTGTAGAAGAGCCATAGAACGAGAAACAACTAAAAATATGACAATCAAATGATAAAGAATACAGAAAACAACAACGGAAAAGTGGTCGTTCTTTTTGAAGTAACGCCAACGGCAGAGGGTAAAGTACGCTATCTCGAACTTGCCGCCCAATTAAAACTATTGCTTTCAGATGCAAAAGGTTTTATTCGTTCCGAACGGTTCAGTAGTCTGAATGAAGAAGGTAAACTGTTGTCTCTGAATGTATGGGAGAACGAAGAAGCCGTTGAAAAGTGGCGTAATGAACTTCACCACCGTACGAGCCAATCGGAAGGACGTGAAAGGCTTTTTGAAAATTACCGAATCACCGTCGCTTCCGTCATAAGGGAATATGACGATTCCAATCGGAATGAGGCTCCAGCGGATTCTAATGAATATTTCCACAACAAGCAAGCTGATGACCGACCGTAATATTTTTATCTATGGCGAGACAGAGGTGTCCTATTTGAAAAAGCGGGATAAAAAACTTGCCGAGGTAATGGAAAAGGTTGGGCCGATAGAGCGGGAAGTTATTCCCGACTTGTTTGCCGCTTTGGTCAATTCGATTATAGGGCAACAGATTTCGACAAAGGCTCACAAGACAATCTGGAAAAAGATGGTAACCGTCCTCGGCGAGATAACACCGCAGGTCATCGACAGTTTAAGCGACGAAGAGTTACAGCAATTCGGCATTACATTCAAAAAAGTGGCTTACATCAAATCGGCAGCACAAAAAGTCTTATCGGGTGAACTTAACATCGAATCCCTTAGGGCAATGTCGGACGAAGAGGTCTGTGCCAAACTTGTAGAACTCGACGGTATAGGAATCTGGACAGCCGAAATGCTTATGCTGTTTTCCATGCAGCGTCGCAACATATTGAGTTTCGGCGACCTCGCTCTTGTGCGGGGTATGCGTATGGTCTATCACCATAAAGTAATAAACAGGCAACTGTTCGACCGATATAAGAAACGGTTTTCTCCTTATGCTTCCGTCGCAGGTCTTTACTTTTGGGCTGTGGCAGGAGGCGCAATAGAAGGAATGAAAGATTATGCACCGACCAACAACAAGTATGATGAAAACAGAAGAAAAGATAAAAGCGGTAAGAAATAGAGACGCAAGCTATCGTGATAAATTTTTCGTTGCCGTCAGAACAACGAAAATTGTTTGTACACCGGATTGTCCGGCGAAGCCTCTGGAAAAGAACATCGTGTTTTATGATACGCTTGAGGAAGCATTACAAGCCGGATATAGACCATGTAAAATATGTATGAAAGAATTTCCCAACAATAAAAGGAACAATATGGAAACTATAAAGATTACACGGTATCAATCGCCCGTGGGTGATATGCTTGTCGGTTCTTACGGCGACAAGCTGTGTATTTGCGATTGGGCGGTGGAGAAACGCCGCAGTACGATAGACCGCCGCATACAGCGACATCTGAGTGCGAAGTACGAAGAAGGAACTTCCGACGTCATCAAACGGACCATTGGGGAACTCGAAGAATATTTTGCCGGACACCGTAAGATATTCGACATCCCCGTTGTCTTTACCGGTTCGGAATTTCAATGTACTGTATGGGAAGAACTGATGAAAATACCCTATGGAAGGACCATATCTTATGGCGAACTTGCCCGCCGCATCCATAACCCGAAGGCTGTACGTGCAGTTGCATCGGCCAATGCCACCAATCCTATCTCTATCTTGGTACCCTGCCACCGGGTAATCGGCAGCAATCATAAACTCACGGGATACGGAGGCGGCCTCGATGCCAAAAAAGGATTATTGGAGTTGGAATGTTCTAATACAGAAGGAATAGAGTTATGGTAGCTTTAATTTAATATGCAAAAGTACGAAAAGTGCCATTCATAAGGGAAATTATGAACAGCACTTTTTTTATTATCTTCCAGCAAGATAAAACGGTTATAGCTTCATTCCCCTGCCTTTTCTTTGCGGCTGTATGGGGCGGTGTATGTTCTGCCTTAGCTTGTCGAATTGCTCCTTGAACCATTCGGCAATGGGCTTTCGGTCGATGGCAAGAACTAATTTCGTCCCGTCCGTGGGGTCTTTCATCACTTGAACCCCTGCCTTTTCGGTCTTGAATTTCCGTCCGTGTTCCTCCGAGTAGAGTTCCCCTGCATACTCCAACGGCTTTCCCTTGACGAGTGTTTCCGTCTGCCCGTCGCTGAACCCGACAAGGCGGCAGAGGTTTTCGATACGGAGCATTTCACGGAAATAGGGAAACCATGCCGCCGCCCTTGCGATTATCGTTTTCAGAAACGATATTTCCTGCTTGTGTTTCGCTTCCTTGTCTGCTATCTCCCTGCGGTGCTTCCGCTCTACTTCCGCCATTTGTCGGCTGTGGTCGGTCTGCATGGTCTGTATTCTATCTTGCAGGGCTTCGATGGCTTCCCCGTGCGTGGCTACCTCCCTACGCAGGGCGGTGTTCTCCCTCTCCAGCGTCTTGACCTTGTTACTGCCGAAAAGAGAACCGACACTCTCGGCGATGTTGGCGGCTGCGGTGGTTGCCGCCCCTTTCAGCTTCTCGGTCTGTATCTCTTTTTTCGCCCGTTTGAGTTCCTCCTGCGCCGTTTCTTTCTGACGCTGCAAATCTTCGCCATCGCCACGGCATAGGTGTCTTGATAGGATTTCAGCCTTAGCCGTGTCATAATATCATCGGCGCATAGCCTTACGGTGTCGGTCGGCTTCTTGCGGTATCGCTTCTTCGTCTGCTCCTCCCGTTTCCTGCGCTTGCGCTCTCCCTTGACGATGGGAACGAGCGTGACGTGTATGTGGGGCGTTTCCTCGTCCCGATGCAGGTGCGCCGCCACGATGTTCTCCTTTCCGAACGTGTCGGCGAAGTATTTCATATTGTCGGCGCACCACTCGTCCAAACGTCCCTCCCTTTCGATGCGTTCCATGTCCTCGTGCGTTCCCGACACGTTGATGCGGATTGCCCGTACTTGGTTGTTTCCGATTTTGCGTGTCAGCCCAGCTTCTTCTAATCTTCTCTGGATAGCCGCCGAACGGTCTTTTATCCCGTCGGGGTACGCAACGAGTTTTCGGTTCAGGTGCGTCCGTGTCGGGTCTGCGTTCTTCGGGATGATAAAACGCTCGATGTGGGCGGTCGTTCCGCTGTCGGAACCGTGCGCCTTTTCCATGTGCAATACTACGAAACCCATATATATTCCTTTCTTTTTTAGCTTGTGAAACAATAAACTTGACTATCTTTGAGGGCGGCGAAATGCCGTCCTCAACGGGGTGTGCAGAGGGGCTTGCCCCTTGCCTTATTGGGGAATTTTCAGCGATACGGAGTATTGCGGCTTGGAAAATTCCCTAATAAGCTACGGTATTTTCTCCGTAAATACCCTGCGGCGTGTCAGCGGTCTTTCTGTGGTGGCTCTCCCTGCCACCTGCTTACCCGTATAACCCCACCTTATTATTTTTCCCTTTCGGTCGGTGGTGGGCGGCGGGGCGGTCGTTTCCGTTTTCAAAGGCTTCTTTGCACGGGGCGGTCGGATGCAAGGTTTAGGGGAAGAATACTACCCGAAGCATGAGGGTGGAGATTGTTCCCCTAACGGCGTAGCCGCCCGACCTTGCAGCCGACGGAAAGCCCCGTGCTTGCTTCGCCTTTGTAAACGGGAATGACTGCTCCGCTTTCCTGCGGTCGGGAAACAGCCCCTTTCCGTCCGTGCGACGGTATGACCGTATGAATGTATGACCGTATTACGGACTGATACCCCGACCGACAGACCGTTACGCCATCCATCGGCGGCTCGGCTCGGTGTCGGCAACGACAGACACGATAACCGTCGTTTTCTCTTTTCGCCGGTGCGTTATCCGCTCCAACAACACTTTGCGGACTTTCGCCGCCCCGAACGATTCGACACGGAAAGCGAGGGCGGTTATCGTTTCGAGGTCGTAAACCTCTATGCTGCTTCCGTCCGATAGACGGATAAGGCGTTCGATGCCGTACTCTTTCAAAACTCCGCTCTTGCAGAGTGCCTTTATCCCTGCCCGAACCGTCGGGGCGATAACCCCGAACAATTCGCAGATTTCCCACTCGGTCATGGCGGTTGCGCCTATATCGGTCGGCAGGGAGATATTGCCGTATTCATCTATCGTGATGATGTTCCTTTCTTCTTTCATCGGTATGTAGTTTTAAGGTGGCTAAATGGCTCGGCAGATATTCTTCTCCATCTCCTCCAGCTTGTGCGACAAGGTTTCCATGTCTTGGCTTATCTTCTGGGCGGTGATTTTGGCGTATATCTGCGTGGTCTTGATATTCGTGTGCCCCAATAGGCGGCTCACGGTTTCGATGGGTACGCCGTGCGACAAAAGTACGGTCGTGGCGTTCGTGTGGCGGGCTACATGGTAGGTCAAACGAACCTTGAAGCCGCATTGTCTGCCTATCTCTTTGAGTATTTTGTTGCAACTGCCGTTGCTCGGAACGGGAAAAACATGACCGTCCCGAGCCAGCCCCTTGTATTTCTCGATGATACGTTTGGGAACGTCTAAAAGGCGGATGTTCGATTCGGTGTTGGTTTTCTTCCGTCGGGTGATTATCCATAGGTTGCCGTCGAAGAATGTTTGCAGGCGGTCGGCGGTGAGGTTCTTCACGTCCGAGTACGCCAAACCCGTGAACACCGAAAAGACGAACAAGTCCCGTACGAGTTCATGGCAGGTGTTCTTCATCGGTGCGTCCATGAGCGTCTGTATCTCCTTTTGGGTAAGGTAGCCCCTATCGACGCTTTCGGGCGAGTTGATGTACCCTGCAAAGGGGTTGAACGGCAGACGCCCGTCGTTCCTCGCTATGGAAACGATGTGTTTCAGCACAATCATGTAGCCCCACACGGTATTGGTGCGGCATTTCTTCTCCGTGCGCAGGAAATACTCGAAGTCGTTGATGAATGTGAGGTTGAGTTCCTTTAGCGGAATGTCCTCGCGCTTGTAGGTATGGGGCAGAAACTCCCGAATGTGGTTGCAGACCGTCCGATAACGGGTGAATGTCCCCTGCGCCCTGCTGTGCCCGACTTTCTTGGCGAACTCGGCGTTGTGCTGCTCGAACAGCTTCAGCAAGGTTTCCTGCTTGACGCCGATACCGAGATAGGCGTCTTTCAACTTGGCGGCAGTAACATACCCGTCCGTCTGCATCAGTTCTTGGTAGCGGCGGTTTACCTCCACTCGGATTTTATCCACCGCGAGGTTGATTCTTTGCGCTTCGACGCTCTTGCCCGAAGCACGGTTGTTCTTCACGTCCCACAACCGCAGGGGAACGTCCATCTTGCAACTAAACTGTTTAATCTCTCCGTCCACCGTAAGGCGGCACATCAAAGGCAGGTTGCCGTTAGGCTTCTCGCTGCCTTTCTTCACGTAAAATAAGACCTTGAATGTACTTCGCATAACTCACTCCTTTTTTTGGTTACAAAATTAGT
>PPYF01016828.1_pt1 | contig 39945 bp, 38 predicted proteins | sample 1559871 | NCBI WGS metagenome assembly PPYF01 (sample SAMN08240021, study PRJNA423297) | Human gut metagenome, whole genome shotgun sequencing project.
GAATAAGAAATTTATAAGCTAGCTGAAAGAATATATGCAATAACATTTTAAAATATTTGGGAGGACTTTGATGAATAAAATTTACAATGATATTATAAATGAAGAGCTATATTTTGATAAAATGGAAAATGGCCTTGAGGTATTTTATATACCCAAAAAGGGATTTGTGAACAAATATGCGGTATTAGGAGTAGACTTTGGGTCAAATGACTTAGAGTTTGTTCCAATAGGAGAAACTGAGAAAATAAGGGTAAGTGAAGGAATAGCACATTTTTTAGAACATAAAATGTTTGAACAAGCAGATGGTTCAAATGCTTTTGATGAGTTTTCTAGATTAGGGGCAAGCGCAAATGCATTTACAGGCTTTACAATGACGGCATACTTATTTTCAGCTACAGAAAATTTCTATCCTTCTTTAAAGCACTTAATTGAATATGTTGAAGCACCATATTATACTGAAGAAAATGTCGAGAAAGAAAAAGGAATAATTGCACAGGAAATAAAGATGTATCAAGATGATCCTGACTGGAATGTTTATTTTAACTGTTTAAAGGCGATGTATTCTAAACATCATACTAATATAGATATTGCAGGGAGTGTAGATAGTATATATAAGATTACTCCAGAAGAATTATATAAGTGTTACAATACTTTTTATAATCCAGCAAATATGAAGCTATTTATTGTCGGTGATTTAGATCCAGACAAATTGATTGAGACTATTAAAGAAGCCAATAATGATGATATTGACTTCTCTGAAAATATAGAGAGATTTATGGAAAAAGAACCTTTAGAAATTAACGAAAGTCTGATAGTAGACAAGTATACAGTATCTATGCCAATGTTTTATATAGGTTATAAAGATGAATTTGTAAAAAGGGAAGCTAGGGAAAGCTTGAAGTTAGAAATAATAACAGATATGTTGTTCGATATAATCTTCTCAGAAAGTGGAGATCTTCATCAAAATCTATATAATGAAGGATTGATTGTTGGTGGAATTTCTGGAGGTTATCTATCTCAAAAGGATTATGCATATGCAGTTGCTTCAGGAGCATCAAAAGATCCGAGAGAAGTGAAGAAAAGAATAGATGAATACATAGAAAATCTTAAAAAAACAGGTATAGATAGCTATGAATTTGAAATCAATAAGAAAAAGAAAATCGGTGGATTTTTGAAGTCTTTTGATTCAATAAACTATATAGCAAATAATTTTTTGAACTATATGTTTAGAGGAATCAATTTCTTGGAGTACTTTGAACTATTAAAGGAAGTTGAAATAGAAGATATAAATAAAAGACTGTATGAGTTTTTTAAGGAAGATAATAGTGTTTTATCTATTGTAGAGCCAAAAGAAACTACTAGAGAATTCAACCAATAATTTAAAATTAAATCAATGCTAAAAGATTTGAAGTTTTTGTATTGAAAAAAAGACTATATATTCTATTCAATATAATTTATAATTGAATAGAATATATTATTTTTAGAGGGTAAATACTAGGAGGAAGAGATGAATAGAGTAGCATTTTCCGTTTTTGGCATAGATGTTATGTGGTATGGGATACTTATAGCTATTGGTATGCTCTTGGCGGTTGTAATCGCAACAAGAGAAGCAAAGAGAGTAGGATATAAGGAAGACGATGTAATAGATTTAGCATTGTTTTTAATTCCTCTTGGGGTAATCGGTGCTAGAATATATTACGTTATATTCAGTTGGGACAACTACTCAGGAAGTATATCAGCGATGTTTAACATACGTGGCGGAGGTTTGGCAATACATGGTGGTATAATCGCAGGAATTATTACAGGAGTAGTATTTGCAAGAGTAAGAAAGCTGAATTTTTTTAAGCTAGCAGATATAGTAGTATTAGGAGTTCCCTTGGCACAAGCAATTGGAAGATGGGGAAACTTTATAAATCAAGAAGCACACGGTGGACCAACTAATTTACCTTGGGGTATAATAGTGGAAGGACAAAAAGTTCACCCTACGTTTTTATACGAGTCAATATGGGATTTATTTATATTTATATTTATATTTGCCAGAAGAAAAGAAAAAAAATATGAAGGCTATATATTAGTAGAATACTTGTTATTGTATTCTTTTGGTAGGTTTTTAATAGAGGGGCTAAGAACAGATTCCTTAATGTTTGGACCTATTAGAATGGCCCAATTTATCAGTTTGATTGGGATAGCAGTAGCGATTATATTGCATATAGTTTTATTAAAAAGGAGTAAAAATGGAGTTTAATCATGTTTCTGTACTCTTAAATGAGTGCATAGAAAATCTTAATATAAAGCCAGATGGTGTATATGTTGATTGCACGATGGGTGGAGCAGGTCATAGCAAGGAGATAGCAAAAAAATTATCTGAAGATGGAAGACTTATTTGTTTTGATCAAGATATAAATGCTATTAATGTTGCAAAAGAAAGATTGGCAGAGTTTGGAGAAAAAGTGATACTTGTTCATAGTAATTTTGAAAATATAAAAGATGAGATAAAGTCTTTGGGAATAGACAAGATTGATGGAGTTTTGGCTGACTTAGGAGTATCATCACATCAGCTAGATGAGGCTTCAAGAGGATTTTCATATATGAATGATGCAGCTCTTGATATGAGAATGGATAATAGATGTGAAAATTCTGCGTGGGACATAGTAAATAATTATTCTGAAGAGAGTCTTCACAAGATTATAAAAGAATATGGGGAAGAAAACTGGTCTAAAAGAATCGCTAAGTTTATAGTAGAAGAAAGAAAAGACAAGACAATAGAAACTACATATGACTTGGTAGAAATAATAAAAAAGGCCATACCTAAAAAAGCCAGAATGAATGGACCTCATCCAGCAAAGAGGACCTTTCAAGCTATAAGAATAGAAGTAAATAATGAGTTGGGTGTAATAAAAAATATGATAGATGATGCAGTAAGTATTATGAATCCAACTGGAAGGATTTGTATAATAACATTTCATTCTTTAGAAGATAGAATAGTAAAGAATGAATATAAATATCTAGCTCAGGACTGTATATGTCCACCAGAGATGCCATTTTGTCAATGTGACAAAAAAAGTGAGGTAAAAATAATCACTAGAAAGCCTATTTTACCTAGTGAAGAGGAAGTAAATGTCAATCCAAGGTCAAGAAGTGCAAAATTAAGGGTGGCAGAAAAAAAGTAAAACTGGTAATATAATAGATGTTGAAAAAATATGGTCTGTAGATAAGAGATAACTTTTATGATTGAGTAATAATAAATATTCATTGCTACTTACAGTATAAATGGATATGTTTAGAAATAGTTATATTAATAGATTATAGCTATTTCTAAAATTTATTAGCGATTATAAATCATTTGTTATTTACAGTTTCCATTTATTTTAGGAGGAATAAGATGATTAGCTTAACAGTTGAAGAAATACTCAAGTCAACAGAAGGCAAATTGATCTATGGTGATGAAAATAATGAGATCAAAAAAATTGTTATAGATAGTAGGATGGCAGATAGTCAATCTTTGTTTGTAGCAGTTGTAGGTGAAGTTCAAGATGGACATAAATACATCAATGACGCCTACCAGCTTGGATGTAGAGCATTTTTGATTAGTGATGAATCTTTTGTTGAAAAAGAATTGGAAAACTCATCAGTAATTGAGGTGGAAAATACAGAAATAGCACTTGGCAAAATTGCTAAATATTATAGAGGGGCTTTTGATATTCCAGTAGTTGGTGTTACTGGAAGTGTAGGTAAGACAACTACTAGAGATATGATTTATTCTGTTTTATCCAATAAATTTAACACATTAAAAAACGAGAAAAATTTAAACAATCAATTCGGGGTACCTCTAACTCTATTTAATTTAAATAGAGAAAATGAATGTGCCATTATAGAAATGGGAATGTGTGGATTTGGTGAAATTGAATATTTAGTTGATATAGTTAGACCAAAAATAGGTGTCATATCTAATATAGGAATGTCACATATAGAACTTCTTGGATCACAAGAGGGAATTTTCAAAGCAAAAATGGAAATTGCTAGCTACTTTGATGAAGCTTCTACTCTAATAGTAAATGGAGATGATAAGTTTTTATCTGAAGTTTATAAGGAATATAACAAGGGTGATAAAGAAGGATACACAGTATACTCATTTGGAAAAGGAAGAGATAATACTGTTTCATGTAGAAAGATAGTATCAATAGGAGATGAAAAAACATTATTCACTCTTTCTATTGAAGGCATAGAAGATGAAATAGAGTTTGAAATACCAACTGTTGGAGAACATAATGTATATAATGCGATGTCTTCTATACTTGTAGGAATGATTTTAGGGATGAATATTGAAGAAATAAAGGAAGGTTTGCTAAATTTCCAAGCAACTAAAGATAGACAGGATATAATAAACACAGATGATTTTACAATAATAAATGATGTTTATAATGCAAGTCCAGATTCTATGATAGCTTCAATGAAAGTTCTTAGTCTATATAAAGACAAGAGAAGAGTAGCAATACTGGGAGATTGTCTTGAAATGGGAGAATTTGCAGAAGAAGCTCATAGAAAGATTGGAGTTCAAACGCTTGACAAAGTGGATGTCATAATCACTACAGGAGAATCTGCTGAATTTATAGGCACTGAAGCTAAGGAACGTGGATTTGATCTAAGTAAGGTATATCATTTTAAAACTAAGGAAGAATTAATAGCTTCTCTATCTGATATATTAAAAAAAGATGATGCTATATTAGTAAAGGCATCAAGAGGTATGAAATTTGAAGATATAGTAAAGTATATAGAAGGAGGCTGTAAATGCTAGGATTTAAAGATTTAACCTTAACAGCTATAATTGCATTTGTTTTGGTGATGGTTATGGGGCCAGTTTTAATACCATTTTTACATAAATTTAAGTTTGGACAAACGGTAAGAGATGATGGACCTCAATCACATCTAAAGAAAAACGGAACGCCTACAATGGGTGGAGTAATGATGATGTTGGCAATTCTTATTGCAACACTTATAAGAGCAGATTTAAGCACTGAAATATTTATGGCTCTTTTATGTATGTTAGGATTTGGAATGGTTGGTTTTATAGATGATTTTGTAAAAATAAAAATGACAAGATCACTAGGGCTTACTGCCAAACAAAAGATTGTATTACAGGTAATACTAGCTTTAGTAATTTCAATTTATAAATATAAAGCAATTGGAAGTGGTATACAGTTTATAGTTCCATTTTCACAGGCAGGAATTAATATAGGCATAGCTTATGTTCCTGTAATGTTAGTTGTAATACTTGGAACTGTAAATGCAGTAAACCTTACTGATGGATTGGATGGATTAGCCAGTGGTATAACAGCTATCGTATCTACTTTCTTTATGGTATTTGCTCTTATAATAGCAAATAATATGGGGATGTCTCAAATGGCAGCAGCTACTTTAGGAGCTTGTATAGGCTTTATGTGGTTCAATGTAAACCCTGCTAAGGTATTTATGGGGGATACAGGTTCAATGGCACTAGGAGGCGCTGTTACAGCCTTTGCAATATTTACCAATTCAGTACTTATTATTCCAATAGTTGGAGGAATATACTTTGCAGAGGCACTATCTGTTATAATACAGGTTCTTTATTTTAAGAAGACTAAGAAAAGAATCTTTAAAATGGCTCCTCTTCACCATCATTATGAACAGTGTGGATGGCCAGAAACAAAGGTTGTATTTATATTTTGGATAGTTTCCATCGTTCTTGCATGGATCGGTGTTGTAGCAATGTTTTAGTAAGACATAAATGAATAAAGAGGTGACGGCGTTGTTTAGTAAAAACAAGATATTAGTTGTAGGTATGGCAAGATCTGGCATAGCTTCAGCTAAGTATTTATTAAGAAGTGGAGCCGAAGTAATAATTAACGACTCAAAAGATGAAGAAAGTTTAAAAGATATAATTAAAGAATTTGATGAATTTGAAAAGGTGAAGTTTATATTTGGAAGAAATCCAAATAGTAAAGATATATCAGATATAGATTTTGCGGTGGTATCTCCAGGGGTAGCACTAGACCTTGATTATATATTAGAAATAAAAGAAAAGGGTAAGGAAGTCTTTAGTGAAATAGAGTTAGCTTATAGGGCTAGTAGAGAAAAAGACCTTGATTTCATAGCTATTACAGGTACTAATGGGAAGACAACTACAACTTCAATAGTTGGTGAAATATTTGAAAAAGCAGGCTACGAAACTTATATAGTTGGAAATATAGGAAATCCTGCTATAAGTGCAGTTGAAAAATCAAGTGAGAAAGCTGTTTTAGTAACTGAATTATCAAGTTTTCAACTAGAGAGTGTCGTTGATTTCAATCCTAAAGTTTCTTCTGTTTTAAATCTTACAGAAGATCATTTAAATAGACACCATACTATGGAAAATTATGCAAAAGCAAAGATGAATGTATTTAAAAATCAGTTTGATAGAGAAGTTTGTGTTTTAAATTATGATGACGAAACTACTAGGAAAATGGCTGAATATTGTAAGACTAAAGTAATATATTTTTCTAGAAAAGTTCAGCTAGATGAAGGCATATTCTTAGATAAAGATAATAATATTGTTATGAAACTGAATAATAAATTCCAAAAGATAATGAATTCAAAAGAATTAAGCCTTCCTGGAGGACACAATTTGGAAAACTGCATGGCTGCTATAGCTATTTGCTATGAATATGGTATAGATATAGAGACTATTGTAGATTTACTAAAAAACTTTAAAGCAGTTGAACATAGATTAGAGTATGTAGACACTGTAGAAGGAGTTTCATATATAAATGACTCAAAAGGTACAAATCCAGATTCGACAATAAAGGCAGTCCAGTCATATGAGCACCCAATAATTTTAGTAGCAGGTGGATATGACAAGGGAAGTGACTTCAATGAGCTATTTGAAATAGCTAAAAAGTATGTTAGAAGTGTTGTTATCTTGGGACAGACATCAGATCTTATAGAAGAAACAGCAAAGAAGCATGGTCTTGATGATCTATATAGAGTAGAAACTATAAAAGAAGCTGTATATAAGTCACATCAAATAGCTAATGAAAAAGATATTGTACTACTATCGCCTGCATGTGCAAGTTGGGGAATGTACAATAACTATGAAGAAAGAGGAATAGATTTTAAGAAGAGTGTTCAGGAACTTAAAGAAAAATAATCTTAAAATTAGAAGGGAAGTATTATGAGAGTTATATTATCAGGTGGGGGAACTGGAGGCCACGTATACCCCGCAATTGCAATAGCCAATAAAATAAAAGAAAAAAATCCAGACACTGAAATTTTATTTGTTGGAACACAAGAAGGTATAGAGTCAGAGATAGTACCTAAATATGGTTACAATATTGAATTTATAAAGGTAAAAGGATTTAAGAGAAAAATAGATTTTGAAAATGTTAAAAGAGTTTTCATGTTTATAAAGTCTCTAGGAGATTCTAAAAAAATAATAAAAAAATTTAATCCAGATATAGTAATAGGAACGGGAGGCTATGTAAGTGGTTCAGTAGTCTTAAAAGCTAGTAAAATGGGTGTAAAAACTTTTGTTCATGAACAAAATTCATTTCCTGGAATAACAAATAAGATGCTTTCAAAGAATGTTGACTTTGTTATGACAAGCTTTGAAGATTCACATAAAAGATTTCCAGAAAAAGCCCATAATAAATTGTATCTTACTGGAAATCCAGTGAGAGATGATATATTAAATGCAGATAGAGAATCATCAAGAAAGAAATTAAATATACCGATGGATAAAAAAATGTTTCTAGTTGCAGGTGGAAGCGGAGGGTCAGAAGAAATAAATGATGCACTGAGATTGGCACTACCTAAGATGATAAAAGAAGACTTTGCCTTTACAATATCAACTGGAAAAACATACTATGAAAAATTTATGAGTCAATATGGTAATTTGGAATTTAAAAGCTATCAAAGAGTAGTTCCTTATTTAGATGATATGGCTGATAATCTAGCAGCATCAGATTTAGTGATTGGAAGTGCTGGGGCTATATCTATGGCAGAGATGACCTCTGTCGGAATACCTGCTATAATAGTACCAAAGGCATATACTGCAGAGAATCATCAAGAGTATAATGCAAAAAGCCTTGAAAGTGCAGGTGGTGGAGTTTGTATTACAGAAAAAGAATTAACTCCTGAAAAACTAGACTCAATAATCTTTGAGCTATTATCTGATGATGAAAAGTTAAAAAGTATGTCAGAGTGTAGCAAAAAATTTGGAAAAAGAGATGCTATTGATTTAATATATGACAAAATCAGCAAAGAATGCTTTTCCAAATAGATAAAAGCTATAAAAATGCAAAAAAAATTAAAAATATGTTGCAATAAAGGTGTTTTATAGGATATTATAGAATAGATAGAATGATATTTATTTGATGATAATATATATAATAGTATTTGTTTGAAAATTTTTAGATATAAAAACATTATTTGTTAATAAAAAGAAAATATTAAATCAGACATAGACTATAGTGTGAATGGGGGTTTATAAATGTTGAACTTTGTTGAAGAGCAAACAGGCTCTGCTAATATTAAAGTTATTGGAGTCGGTGGTGGCGGAAATAACGCTATTAACGTTATGATCAGCTCTGGCGTAAAGGGTGTTGAGTACATAGCTGTAAATACTGACAAACAGGCTTTAGATTCTTCTAAAGCGGAACATATATTACAGATTGGTGAAAAACTGACTAAAGGACTAGGTGCAGGTGCCAATCCTGAAAAAGGAAAAAAAGCTGCAGAGGAATCTGCTGATGAACTAGCAAAGGCTATAGAAGGCGCAGATATGGTATTTGTAACAGCTGGTATGGGTGGTGGAACAGGAACTGGTGCCGCTCCAGTAGTAGCTCAAATTGCCAAAAATGCAGGTGCTCTTACAGTAGCTGTTGTTACAAAACCTTTCTCTTTTGAAGGTAGAGTAAGAATGAAAAAGGCTGAAGAAGGTATTGCAGAACTTAAGAAGAATGTTGATACATTGATTACAATACCAAATGATAAAATACTTCAAATAATAGAAAAAAGAACTACTATTACAGAAGCTTTATCAAAGGCAGATGATATATTAAAGCAGGGTATACAGTCAATATCTGGCTTAATATCAGAAGCCGCTCTTATCAACCTTGACTTTGCGGACGTTGAAGCAATAATGAAGGATCAGGGACTTGCTCATATGGGTATGGGTACTTCTTCTGGTGAAGATAGAGCTCTTGTAGCTGCAAAGCAGGCAATAGAATCACCTTTATTAGAAACTACAATAGATGGCGCAAAGGGTGTTTTAATAAATGTAACTGGTGGAACAGACTTAGGATTGCTTGAAGTAAGTGAAGCAACAGAAATAATAAGAGAAAAATGTGACCCAGATGCTATGATTATATTTGGTGCCGCTACTAGAGAAGATTTTGGTGACGAAATAGTTATAACTGTAGTTGCAACAGGATTGCAAGATGATACTGAGGATATATTTAATACTCCACAGTTGAGAAGACAGCCATCTCAGCAACCTCCTATAACACCAAAATATAATGAAGTACAAAGAGTTAAAGAGCCACAGAAAGTTGAAAAAGCAAAGCCAGCTGAAGAGACTTTCACAAATAGTTTTGACGATACTGTGACAGCAGGAGATGACGATATGGTTATCCCTACTTTCCTAAGAAGAAAGAAGTAAAAATATCAATATAAACGGAATAGGGCTCAGCGTATAGTTGAGCCCATTTTATTAATAAATTAAGTTTTTAGAAAGAGGTGAAAAGTATGCTTTGTCCTTACTGTGAATGTAAAGAGTCGAAGGTCCTTGACTCAAGGCATATAGATTCTACATCTATAAGAAGAAGACGTGAATGTGAAAAGTGCAAAAAAAGATTTACAACTTACGAAAAGATAGAAATGGTTCCAGTGATGGTAATAAAAAAAGATGGAAGAAGAGAAGCTTTTGATAGAGATAAAATTAAGTTTGGCTTAATCAGATCATGCGAAAAAAGGCCAGTATCTATTTCAACAATAGATCAGTTGGTAGACTCTATTGAATCAGAAATAAATAAAATGTATATTGATGAAATTGAATCTACTAGAATAGGCGAGATGGTTATGGAAAGATTAAAAGAAGTCGACGAGGTAGCCTATGTTAGATTTGCATCAGTATATAGGCAATTTAAAGATTTAAACACTTTTGTCAATGAATTGGAAAGCATACTGAGTGAAAAAGACAAGAAAGAGGAAGAATAATCTTTATATAGAGGGGGTATCACTATGGCAAAAATACTTGTGATAGATGATGAAGAACATATATTGGAGCTTCTAAAGTTCAACTTGGAAGTGTCAGGTCATCAAGTCATATGCTGTACTAACGGCAAAGATGGTCTTAAGATGGCTAGAGAAGAAAATCCTGACTTGCTATTACTAGATTGGATGCTTCCCAACATAAGTGGAATAGATGTTTTAAAAATTATAAGAGAAGACGATAAAATAAGTGATTTACCAGTAATAATGCTGACAGCTAAGAACATGGAAGATGATAAAATAGAAGGCTTAGATAGAGGAGCAGACGATTTTATTACTAAGCCCTTTAGCATAAAAGAGCTGATGGCTAGAATAAAAACAGTGCTCAGAAGATATCATGCATCTGATGAGACTGCATTAAAAGCTGGTAAGATATCTCTGTATTTAGAGAGACATGAGGTTTATTTAGATGGAGAAAAAATAGAACTAACTCTAAAGGAATTTGAACTATTAAAGCTTCTGATACAAAATAGAGGAAAGGTATTAACAAGAGACTATTTGTTGGATAAAGTATGGGGCTACGAGTTCTTTGGAGAAACAAGAACTGTTGATGTCCATATAAGATATCTAAGGAAAAAGCTTGGTGAGAATTCAAGTATAGAAACAATTAGAGGAGTTGGCTATAAATTGAATTAATGTGTTTTAAAATTTTGACCGATGATGGGATTTATAAAACTCTAAATTATTAAAAAATAATTATGAGTATTAAAGTAAGTTATCAATTGAGTGAGATATTTTTATTAGAGGACATTTAAGTAGTTGTTCTGATGAAAGCGGGTTAAATAATTGGAAACAATAAGTATGTATAAAATAAACCATCTTATAGCAATAATTATGATAATATCCTGGATAGTCAGCCTTGTCTTGTATAAGGAAATAAGAAACTTAAGAGATTTTATGCATGATGTGATTAATTCATCAAAAAAAGTAAAGGATATGAATTTTGATGCCAAATTAAATATATCTAAACATGCAGAATTCAATACTTTTGCAGGTGACTATAATGATATGATTGGTATGCTAGAAAGATCTTTTGAGCAAGTGGAAGGTAAAAATATTCAATTAAATTCGATATTAAAGTCAGTATCAAATGGAATTTTAGTTATCGACGTATCTGATAGAGTTTTCCTTATAAACGATAAAGCAAAAGAATATCTAGGCTGTCCTATAGATAAGTCTATAGAGCTAGAGTCTATACATGATGTTATTAATGACAAAAAAATATTGGAGTTTATACAATACAATATAAACATAGATACAAGTACGAGCAAGGAAATAAAATTAGAAGATGGAAAAATATATAATGTCAAAGTAGATCCTTTAAGTATGGAGAGTCGAAAAGAAATATTGATAGCATCTGTAGTAAATATAGAAGATATCACGGAAAGAATTAAGTTAGAAAATATGAGAAGTGACTTTGCAGCAAATGTAAGTCATGAGCTTAAAACTCCACTTACATCGATACAGGGATTTGTGGAGACACTAAAGACTAATGATGATACAATTAGTCCAGAAATGAGAAAAAGATTTTTAGAAATTATAGAAAATGAGTCATATAGATTAAGAATTTTAATAAATGATATTTTACTATTGTCCTCAATCGAAGGAGATGAAGAATTAAATCTTGAATGGGTTGATCTTGAAAAGGTAAATGAAAGAATATTTAATATGTTAGCGGATAAGGCTAAAAGTAAAGATCTTAATCTTGAGGTAGAATATCAATTGGAAAAAAATGACGAGGGAAAGTTTCTCTTATTAACACAGAAACAATATTTTAAAGAGTTAATAATAAATCTTATGACTAACGGTATCAAATACAATAATCCAGGCGGATACGTGAAGATTGTGTATGGAGAAGACAAAGATAATTATTATATAACAGTTAAAGACAATGGTATAGGTATTAGCGATAGTGAAAAAGATAGGATATTCGAAAGATTTTATAGGATTAGCAGATCTAGAAATAAAGATATAGATGGCACGGGTCTTGGACTTGCGATTGTAAAACATATATTAATATCTCTAGAAGGTGATATAAGCCTAGAATCTAAATTAGGAGAAGGGTCTTCTTTTAAGATAACACTTCCCAAAAATTATAGTAAAAATAATGATACTATATATTTTGGCTCAAATAATGTATAATTATAAATTGATTGAGAAATAGACTAAGCCTAAAAATAAAAATAAATGAAATAAGAATTTAAGATAGGAAGTGATATATTGAGTAATGAAAACAGACCAATAGTAGCAGTGGTAGGAAGACCAAATGTTGGAAAATCAACAATTTTCAATAAATTGACAGGAAAGAAAATATCTATAGTAGAGGATACTCCAGGTGTAACTAGAGATAGAATATTTGGTGAAGTAGAATGGCTAAACAAGTACTTTACAATAATAGATACAGGTGGTATAGAGCCTGATTCTGATGATATAATAGTATCTCAAATGAGAGACCAGGCAATGCTTGCAATAGATATGGCACATGTAATACTATTCATAGTTGATGGTAAAGGTGGGCTTACTGCAGCAGATAGAGAGGTTGCAGAAATATTAAGAAAGACAAAGAAAGCAGTAATTTTAGTTGTAAACAAAGTGGATTCAAAGAGCCAAGAAAACTTAATATATGATTTTTATGAGTTAGGTCTAGGGAATCCAGTGCCAGTTTCAGGTGCAAACAGTATAGGTTTGGGCGATTTGCTAGATGATATAGTGGAAAGTTTTCCGGATGGATTAGATACACAGTATGATGAAAGCATTATAAAGGTAGCTATAACAGGTAAGCCAAATGCTGGAAAGAGCTCTATATTAAATAATATATTGGGTGAAGAAAGAGTTATAGTTTCGCCGATAGCTGGTACTACTAGAGATGCGATTGATACATATGTAGAAAGAGATGACAATAAATTCCTTCTAATAGATACTGCGGGTATAAGAAGACGTAGCAAAGTCTATGAAAGAGTAGAGAAATTCTCTGTTTTAAGAGCGATGACAGCTGTTGATAGAGCAGATGTAGTGCTTATAGTAATAGACGCCACTGAGGGTGTCACAGAACAGGATACAAAGGTTGCAGGGCTAGCTCATGACGAAGGTAAAGGTTGTATATTTGTAGTTAATAAGTGGGATTTAATAGAAAAAGATAATAAAACCATGATAAACTTTAGAAATCAGATCAAAACTAAATTCCCTTTTATGAACTATGCACCGATACTATTTGTATCAGCTCTTACAAACCAAAGAATTAATAAAATATTACAGACAGTTATGGACGTTTCCTATGAACAGAATAGAACTGTAACAACATCTGTTTTAAATGAAGTACTTGGTGAAGCTGTTATGTTAAATCAGCCACCTTCAGATAAGGGTAGAAGATTAAAAATTTATTATGGAACACAAACAGGAACAAAACCTCCTACTTTTACATTATTTATTAATGACAAGAAGCTTACTCATTTTTCTTATACAAGATATTTAGAAAATAGACTAAGAGAGAATTTTGGCTTTGAAGGTACTTCTATAAAAATAGAGTACAAGCAAAAAAGAAGATAACAGGGGGGAAGTAATGTGCTTTTATTATATGTTTTAATTATAGTATTGTCCTATTTAATAGGAAATATCTCTAGTTCATATATAATTAGCAAGGCAATATTTGGCAAAGATATAAGAATGCAGGGGTCAAAAAATGCTGGAACGACTAATGCACTTAGAACTTTTGGCTTCAAGGCAGGATTAGCGACTTTTCTTGGAGATTACTTTAAGGGTACAATTGCCGTATTAATAGCTATGCTTATAGCAAGAAAAGCTAATTTAGATATAGATCTTGCCAAATATATTGCAACTTTAGCAGTTGTGGCTGGTCATAACTGGCCAGTACTATTGAAGTTTAGGGGTGGAAAAGGTGTTGCCACTACATATGGTGCTTTACTTGCCATAGCACCCCTACCTACATTAGCTAGTATGCTATTTTTTATAGTACTAGCATTGGTAACTAAATATGTTTCAGTAGCTTCAATTTTAGGAGTATGTTTATTTCCAATTCTTATGATTATGAGAAGTGACTTAGGCGGAGTATGGGTATGCCTTTTACTTTCTGTATCAGTTATTTATAAGCATAAGGAAAATATAAAAAGACTACTAAAAGGTGAAGAAAGTAGATTGGATTTAAAGAAGAAATAACCAAACATAATTTGGGCAAAGAAAGTCAGATTTGAAGGGGGTTATAATAGATGAATAAGGTATGTGTATTAGGAGCTGGTAGCTGGGCTACTGCTTTAGCAAAAGTATTAAATGACAACGGTAATGAAGTAATACTTTGGGCGAGAAGACAGGAGCAATGTGACGAAATAAATAATAGTCACACTAACAATAAGTATCTGGAAGGCTTCGAATTAGATGAAAAATTAAAAGCTACTACTGATATAGCTGAGGCAATAGCAGATTCTAAAGTTATTGTTTTAGCTGTTCCTTCTCAACAGGTTAGGTCAGTTTGTCAAAAGATAAAGAGTTTAGTTTCATCTGACCAAATAGTAGTCAATGTAGCAAAAGGTATAGAAAATAAGACTGGAAAAAGAATATCTCAGATATGCCTTGAGGAACTTCCAAATAATAAATATTGTATGCTATCAGGGCCTTCTCATGCTGAAGAAGTCTCTAGAAATATTCCTACAGCAGTAGTAGCCGCTTCAGAATGTATAGATACATCACAGACGATACAAGATTATTTTATGAATAAATACTTTAGAGTATATACAAATAACGACCTTATAGGTGTGGAGTTGGGCGGTGCTACTAAAAATATAATCGCTTTCGGAGCAGGTATATTGGATGGTTTAAACTATGGCGATAACTCTAAGGCAGCTCTTATGACTAGAGGCTTAACTGAAATCAGTAAGTTTGGAGTAGCTATGGGAGCGGAGCTGTCTACATTTTCGGGCTTATCAGGAATAGGAGATCTTATAGTAACTTGTACAAGTATGCATTCTAGAAATAGAAGAGCAGGTATACTAGTAGGAAAGGGTCTTTCTATTGATGAAACAAAGAAAGAAATAGAAATGGTGGTAGAGGGAATAACAGCTACTATAGCAGTATATGAAATGGCAGAAAAAATGAATATCGAGATGCCAATTACTGAGTGTATATATAGAGTTATTACCACAGATCTTAATCCAGAAGAGGGTGTTATGGAGTTAATGACAAGATCAAAAAAACATGAAAATGAATCGATATTTAAATTATAATTCATAAATTTTAAAATAATACATACAATCTTATAAGTTTTTGATATAATAATATATATATGTTATTATGCTTATTGAGATTTAATTATTTTCATCATGATTTTTTAAAAATAATACTATGAGAGTAGGTGTATTAATGATGAGTATTGATAAGAATTTAGATAAGATAAGGCATAACATAGAGGATGTAGCCCAAGGATGTGGCAGAGATTTTAAAGATATATTACTGCTTGGAGTTACTAAAACTGTGGATACAGATTTAGTAGAAGAAGCAATTAAATATGGCATTACTGATGTTGGAGAGAATAAACCCCAAGAGCTTAGTAGAAAATATGAGCTTATTGGAGATAGAGTAAAGTGGCATCAAATAGGATCTTTACAGACCAATAAGGTAAAATATATTATAGATAAAGTTGAGCTTATACATTCTTTGGATAGAATAAGTCTCGCAAAAGAAATTCAAAAAAGAGCAGAACAACACGATATTACTGTAAAATGTTTAGTACAGGTGAATGTTTCAAAAGAAGAATCAAAACATGGCATATATGCAGAAGATGTAGAGAGCTTCATTAGAGAATGTTCTGAAAAGTACGATAGAATTAAAATTACGGGATTAATGACAATGGCACCGTTTGATGCGGAAAAAGAAGAAGTAAGATCAGTATTTAGAGATTTAAAAAAATTATCAGATGATATTTCTAAATTAAAGCTTCCGAATGTCGAAATGAAGGATCTTTCAATGGGAATGAGTCAAGACTTTGATATAGCTATTGAAGAAGGAGCAACAATTGTCAGAATAGGTACATCCATTTTTGGAAAGAGAAACTATAATAAATAAAATATACAGACATTGCTAGGAGGTAAATTATGGCAGGTTTTAAAGATAAAATGGGAAAATTAAAAGACTGGATGATAACAGACGACGAAAACTCTGATGAAGAATACGATTCATATGAAGATGAATATGATGATAGCTATGAAGAATATGATGATAACTTTGAAGAGTACGAAGAAGATACAGATATTACATCTACATCGTCATCATATGCAGCAGGTATAGCTGCAAGCAGAGTAGCGGATTATCAGGCTCATAACCAAATGAAGGTTGTAATTGTTGAGCCAAAAGTATACGATGATGCAGCTACAATTGCTGACCATCTAAAGCTTAGAAAAACTGTAATAGTAAATCTTGAAAATATGACACAGCAAAATACTAAAAAGTCTATATTTGACTTTATGAATGGAGCCGTATACGTATTGGATGGTAGCATACAGAGAGTTTCAAAATCTATATTTATTCTTGCACCGAAAAATGTTGATGTGGATGCAAGCATAAAAAAAGAACTTGAAAGTAAGGCTATTTTTCCTTGGCAAAGTAGATAATTTAAAGCGAGGATAATAATATGGGAATAGTGAAAGTTGCATTGCAATATCTAATAAATATTATAGTTTGGGTGATTATCGCAAAAGCTATACTTTCTTGGTTTCCTGGTGCACAAAGTAGTAGCCTATATACTCTGTTAGATCAATTTACGGAACCTGTAGAGGCGCCTATAAGGAAGATTTTTGGCAAGTATATGTCTGGACCTTTAGATTTTACTCCTATGATAGCGATTATATTTCTTATGATAATAGGAAAATTAATTATGAGATTTTTGTAGGTGTAAAATGGATAAATTAAGGGTTACAAATCATATCAAGGATGATGATTTGAGAATTAAGATGTATAGGGTTGTCGATATCTGTAATTCGGTGCTTAAAAACTATGAGTATAGACAAACTGATTTTTTAAATCCATTTGAAATAAAAAATGCAGTGGCAATAGTCAATTCTAATCAGGATTTAGCTTGTAGGATAGATGGTGGATATGATGATGCAGAAAGGTCTGTATTATCAATTTTTCCATATTATCAGCAAGTAGAAAGCTCTGATGTTGAAATTAGTTTTTTACAGATTGATGGGAATTTTAAATTTTCATCTGTTTCACATCGAGATTACTTGGGGGCTATACTAGGCCTAGGTATAAAAAGAGAAAAAATTGGGGACATACTAGTACATGAGGATTACTGTCAGCTAATAGTTGAAAGTGAAATATCAGACTATATAATATACAATCTAGATAAGGTTGGAAATAATAGAGTTAGCTTAAAAAGCATAGACAGAAGTGATATAATAAAGTCAAGTCAAACTTTTGATGAGAGATCACTTACTATATCTTCTCTTAGACTAGACAATATTATTTCTTCAGTATTTAAGCTATCTAGACAAGAGGCAACTAAGCTTATAGATTCAGGGTTTGTTTCAGTTAATTATGAAAAAATCTACAAAAATTCAAGTTTAGTCGAGGGAGAGTCGGTAATCTCAGTCAGGAAAAAAGGAAAGTTTATTTTGAGTGAAGTAGGAGATACTACTAGAAAAGGCAAAATCAAAATAAAAACAAAAATATTCGTATAGGGAAGTGAGATAAATGATTACACCAGAAGAAATAAGCAATAAAGAATTTAAAAAGGGATTTAGGGGTTACAGCGAAGAAGAAGTAGATGTATTTCTAGATCAATTAAAAGATGACTATGAAGTTATTGTAAAAGAAAATGAAGCCGTAAAAGAAAAATTACTTATGTATCAAGAACAAGTAAGTAAATATTCTAGCATAGAGGAAACATTAAAAGAAACTTTAATCACAGCTCAAAGTGCGGCAGAAGATACTACTAGTGCTGCCAATAAAAAGGCTAGAATAATAGTTCAGGAAGCGGAACTTCAGTCAAAGCAAATAATTGACAGTGCAAATAATAAGGTTGTAGAAATAAGAAATGAGTATGAATCTCTTATAAAAGAATTTAAAGTATTTCGAAATAAATTTAAATCTTTATTAGAAGATGAAATGCAAAATGTTGATGATATCTTTAGTGATATAACTAATGAAAATGATGGCTTTAATCAAGTGAATTCACCAACAACTTTTGAAGGTACAGGAACAATGAGAATGTCAGTTCTAGAAGATGTTCAGGAAGAAGAAGAAAATAACATCGGTATTCAGACAGTTGAGGATATACAAGAGTCTAAGCCAGAAGACGAATCAGGTTCTCCTGAAGATATATTTAAGATAAAATAGTATTTTGTCTGATTTAAGAGTAAATACTTTATAAAAAGTGTAGTATTTTCAATAAAATTGAAAAAGGTTTATAAAAACTATTGACGATTTGTTTTTTTTAACATATAATCAATAACAATAGATTTATAAAAGCTATGACGAAGAGAGTAGTGTATATAAACTTTTTAGCGAGTCGGGTTTGGTGCAAGCCGATAAAGTATTGTATACATGAAGATCACTTCTGAGCAGAAGGCTGAAAGTTTTTTACAATTAAGCCAACCGGGTGGTTTCGATATAGACCTTTGAGAGTTCAGTTACAGAATTTATCTGTATTTGAGAATTAGGGTGGTAACGCGATTTTAGCTCGTCCCTTGCATTGCAAGGTGACGGGTTTTTTTATTTGCAAAATATCTGAAAATCATCTTGCTACTATAAAATTTATAAAAAGGAGATAAAGAGATGGAAAAAGAATTAGTATTCGATAAGCTTTATGATGGAAGTATAGCTCAGGCCGAAGAAGAAACTTTAAAAACTTGGAGAGAAGATAATATTCTTGAAAAAGTCCTTGAAAAAGGGAAAAATGATCCGACTTTTGTGTTTTATGAAGGACCTCCAACAGCAAATGGTAATCCTGGAATACACCACGTTATATCAAGAACATTAAAAGACTGGGTATGTAGATATAAGACAATGAGTGGTTACAAGGTGCCAAGAAAAGCAGGTTGGGACACTCATGGACTACCAGTTGAATTACAGGTTGAAAAGCAGTTAGGATTATCAGATAAAAAGGCCATAGAAGATTATGGTATAGAAGAATTTTGTGATAAATGTAGAGACTCTGTATTTTCATATGAGAAAGAATGGAGAGAAATGACTGAAAGAATGGCTTATTCAGTAGATTTGGATGATCCATACATAACATTAGATAATGACTACATAGAAACTTTATGGTGGATATTAGATAAAATGAACAATGATAATCTTCTATATGAAGGACATAAAATACTACCATATTGCCCTAGATGTGGAACTGGACTAGCTTCTCATGAGGTTGCTCAGGGATACAAGGAAGTAAAGACTAATACACTTGTGGCTAAGTTTAAGAAAAAAGGAACAGTAAATGAGTACTTCTTAGCATGGACTACTACTCCTTGGACATTACCTTCAAATGTAGCCTTAACTGTAAATCCAGATATTGACTATATCAAAGCCCAAAAGGGAGAGGAAATATATTATATATCAAAGGATTTAGCAAATAAGCATTTGGGTGAAGGTGAATATGAAGTCTTAGAGACTATGAAGGGTAAAGATCTTGAATATCAAGAGTATGAACAGTTGATGCCTTTTGTAGAAGTTGATAAGAAAGCATTCTTTATCACTTGTGGAGATTATGTAACAGTAACAGATGGTACTGGTATTGTCCATTCAGCACCTGCATTTGGTGAAGATGACTACACAATGGGAAGAAAGTATTCACTTCCATTTGTACAACCAGTTGATGATGAAGGTAAGTTTACTACTACTCCTTGGGAAGGCAAGTTTGTAATGGAAGATGGTCTAGACGTAGAAATCATCAAATGGCTAGCCAAAGAAAACAAACTATTCTCAAAGGAAAAAATGCTTCACAACTATCCACATTGTTGGAGATGTTCAACTCCACTTGTATACTATGCAAAACCAGGCTGGTATATAGAAATGACAAAATTAAAGGATAAATTAATAGAAAATAATAATGGCGTAAATTGGTACCCAGAATTTGTTGGTCAGGGAAGATTTGGAAACTGGCTAGAGGAATTAAAGGACTGGGCAATATCTAGAACAAGATATTGGGGAACTCCACTACCTGTATGGAAATGTGAGTGCGGATCAAAGAGTACTGTTGGATCTAGACAGGAATTAGCTGATAGAGCTATAGAAGAAGTAAATCCAGAAACAATAGATCTTCATAGACCACACGTAGATAATATACATCTAAAATGCCCTGATTGTGGAAAACCAATGACTAGAGTAACTGAAGTAATAGACTGTTGGTTTGACTCAGGTTCAATGCCTTTTGCACAGTGGCATTACCCGTTTGAAAATAAGGAAAACTTTGACCAATTATTCCCAGCAGACTATATATGTGAAGGTATAGACCAGACTAGAGGATGGTTCTACTCACTATTAGCAGTATCAACATATGTAACAGGAAAAGCACCTTATAAAAATGTATTGGTAACTGACTTGGTACTTGATAAAAATGGAAAGAAGATGTCAAAATCTAAGGGAAATACAATAAATCCATTTGAAATGTTTGATAAGTACGGTGCAGATGCTTTGAGATGGTACTTACTATATGTATCACCACCTTGGACACCAATTAAGTTTGATGAAGACGGTTTAAAGGAAATAATCTCTAAGTTTATAGGAACATTAAAGAATACTTATAACTTCTTTACACTATATGCTAATACAGATAATCTAAATCCAAAGGACTTCTTTGTAGATTATAAGGAAAGACCAGAGCTAGATAGATGGATTCTTTCTAAGTTCAATAACTTGAAAAAGGAAATTGAAGAAAATCTTGAAATATTTGAAGTAAATAAGTCTATAAGAAGAATGACTGAATTTTTAAATGATGACTTATCTAACTGGTATATAAGAAGAAGTAGAAGAAGATTCTGGGGTACTGAATTAACAGAAGATAAGATGGCAGTTTACAATACTACTTATGAAATATTAACAGATTATTGTAAGATGATTGCTCCATTTGCTCCATATTTATCTGAAGAAATGTATAGAAAGTTAACTGGAGAATATTCAGTTCACTGTGCAGAATATCCAAGATGTGATGAAAGACTAATAGATGAGCGTCTAGAAGAGAAGATGGACCTTACAAAGAACCTTGTTACTCTTGGTAGAGCAGCTAGAGAAAGCTCTAAAATAAAGGTAAGACAGCCTATCTCAGAGGTGCTAATAGATGGTAAGTATGAAAGCTTAATATCTGACCTTGTTGGACTTATAAAAGAAGAACTTAATGTTAAGGAAGTAAAATTTGTGAAAGATCTTAGCGAATTTATGAACTTCACATTGAAGCCTAACTTTAAGGTGTTAGGACCAGTACTAGGTAAGAATGTAAATAAGTTTGGTAAGTTGCTTTCAACTCTTGATTCTCATGAAGTTGTAGCAAAAACTGAGTCAGGAGAAAAGATAAAGGTTGATTTAGATGGCGAAGAATTTGAGTTTGGTAAAGAAGAAATATTGGTAAATATAGAATCAAAGCCAGGCTTCAACGTTGCTATGGAAAACAATCTGTTTGTAATACTAGAGACAGTTCTTACTGAAGAATTAATCAATGAAGGACTTGCTAGAGAGTTTATATCTAAAGTTCAGCAGATGAGAAAGTCTAGCGGATTTGAAGTTTTAGATAATATAAATGTTTATTATAATGGTGATGCTGATGTTCAAAGAGCAGTAGAATCATTTGATGAATATATAAAGAATGAAACACTTTCACTATCTATCAATAAGGTTGATGAAGAAGGATCAGAAGTACAAAATCTTAATGATCATGAAACAGGAATAAAGGTAGAAAGAGCATAAAACTTAGAAGATATTAATTTTTACAGCTAGCTAATTGTTGAAATTTAACTTCTGTTTTTTAGTTCAAAATAGTGTAAGTAGATAATATTATTTTATAAAAAATGAAAAATAAATATATATCTTAAAGAGTTGTTGCCTTTGCAGCAACTCTTTTTTATAAAAATTATGAAACTAAGTGTCTAAATATGGTATAATATACCTTAGGAAATTATGCAGTTTGGTGGTGATTAAATGAGGATTAGAGCACTAGATGTTACAGAGCTAAATGAATATATAAAAAGGCTTTTAAATGATGATCCAATACTAAGTAATATCAAGGTACGTGGAGAGATTTCTAACTTTAAAGTTCACTCTTCTGGAAACGTATATTTATCTTTAAAGGATGAAAACTCAAAGATAAACTGTATGATTCATAAAAATAGTTTTGATAAAAATCTGGAATTAGAGGACGGTAAAAAAATAATTGCAGATGGGTACATATCTTCATATATTAGAGGTGGAGTATATCAATTATATATTAGAAAGATAGAAATAGAGGGCGAAGGTGAGCTTTATAGAGAGTTTATTAAGTTGAAAAATAAACTAGAAAAAGAGGGCTTGTTTGATTATGAATATAAAAAACAAATACCGACCTTTCCTAAAAATATAGGTGTAATAACTTCTCCCACGGGGGCAGTTATTAAAGATATAATAAATGTAGTCAAGAGAAGATATCCCAAAATTAATATAAAGCTTTATCCAGTATTAGTACAAGGACCTAGATCCAAAGATAATCTTGTAGAAGCTTTAGAGTTTTTTAATAAAAATAAAAATGTTGATATCATAATTATAGGAAGAGGCGGTGGATCTTTAGAAGAGCTATGGTCTTTCAATGAAGAGAGTGTTGCTAGAGCAGTATTTAATTCAGAAATACCTGTAATATCAGCTGTAGGTCATGAAACAGACTTTACAATTTGTGACTTTGTATCTGATATGAGGGCTCCAACTCCATCTGCTGCTGCAGAGATTGCAACGCCAAATTTAATGGATATCTTAAACTATCAAAACAATATATTAAAAGCTATGAAAAGCTCCGTTATTAATACGGTCAATTATCAAAGGCAAAAACTAGATTCAAGTATTCATAGATTTATTCTTTACAAGGAAAGATCTTTATTTACAGATAGGTATATGGAACTTGATAGATATCAAGAAAGAATAGAAAATACAATGAGCTTATTGTTGAGAGAAGAAAGAGAAAAGTTGAATATGTTTTCAAATAGTATGGCAAACTTAAATCCATTTTCAGTTCTTGAAAGAGGTTATTCCCTTGCACAAAAGGATAATATCTTGGTATCAAAAGTAGAAGATGTTTCGCTTGGTGATAAAATAGACCTAATGGTGAGCGATGGAAGTATAGAGTGCGAAGTGATAAATAGTAGAAAGAAGTAGTGAGGTTGATTTATGAAAGATATAGACTTGAAAGATTTATCTTATGAAGAAGCAATGTCTAAAATGGAAGATATACTTAAAAAGTTAGAATCGGGGAATAATAAACTAGATGACTCCTTAAAGCTATATGAAGAAGGAATTAAGTTATATAGATATTGCAATGAAATATTAGACAGGGCTGAATTGAAAGTAAGCAAGTTTAATGATCAAAATGAAGAAGTTGAGGTGAATATATAATGAACTTTATTTCTGAATTAAAAGAAAAGAGTAGCTATATAGATGAAAAATTAGAAAAATATATGCCAGAGGAAGTTGGATATCAAAAAACAGTGCTTGAAGCTATGAACTATAGTTTGAGAGCTGGTGGAAAAAGATTAAGACCGATATTATTAATGGAATCTTATAGAATCTGTGGTGGAAGTGATGAAGCGTTTATTCCATACAGTGTAGCTATGGAGATGATACATACTTATTCTTTGATACATGATGATTTACCAGCTCTTGACAATGATGATTTGAGAAGAGGAAAAGCAACAAATCACAAAGTGTTTGGAGAGGCAATGGCAATATTAGCAGGTGATGCACTTTTAAGTCATGCCTTTGAAATAATGCTAGGTGAAAGTGTAGTATCTAAGTATCCAGAAAGAGGCTTAAGTGCTAGTTATGAAATATCTAAAGCTGCTGGTATATATGGAATGATAGCAGGGCAAGTAGTAGATGTAGAAAGTGAAGGAAAGAATATTGATAGAGAAAAGCTAGATTTTATACATATGAATAAAACTGCAAAAATGATAATTGCAAGTATGAGAGCAGGTGCATTGCTTGCTGGTGCAGATAACGAAAAACTAAATGCAGTGAGTATATATGGTGAAAGGATAGGTCTCGCTTTTCAGATAGTAGATGACATATTGGATATAGTTGGAGATGAAAAAACTTTAGGAAAGCACATTGGTAGTGATCTAGAGAACGAAAAATCTACTTACCCTTCTATTTTTGGTATAGAAAAGTCATGGGAAATTGCTAGAAATTTAATAAAAGAAGCAAAGGAGATGTTGGATATTTTTGATAGGAAAGATAGTCAGTTCTTATCAAGCTTATCTGACTATATTATTAATAGAGAATATTAGATTTATTATAGGGGGAAATAATGAATTATTTCATAGATTTTTTTGCAAACAAGACATTATGGATAAGTGTACTTTCATGTTTTATTGCACAGTTCTTTAAGATGTTTACAGGAAGAAAGAGAGTAGAAATATCCAGAATATTTATTTCTGGTGGTATGCCTAGCTCTCATAGTTCATTTGTTAGCTGTATGACTACAATGATAGGACTGGGACATGGATTTAATTCAGATATTTTTGCCGTAGCTGCTGTGATTTCATGTATTATAATGTATGATGCATCAGGTGTGAGACAGGCAGTAGGTAAACAAGCTACAATATTGAACCAGCTTGTAGATGCTTGGCAGAGCAAAAGACCTATTCAACAAGAAAAATTGAAGGAGTTAATAGGGCATACTCCTAAGCAAGTGCTTTTTGGGGCTTTGTTGGGAATTGTAGTTGCAATAATATTTTATTAGTTAGGTGATAAAAATGTATAAACTATTAGAGGGTGTAAATTCACCCCAAGATATAAAAAAAATGAATATGAAGCAATTGAAAGAACTGTCAAAAGAAATAAGAAAGTTTTTAGTCAGAAATATTTCAGAGACAGGGGGGCATTTAGCCTCTAACCTAGGAATAGTAGAAGTAACTCTTGCTTTACACAAGGTGTTTGATAGCCCCGTTGACAAGCTTATATGGGATGTAGGACATCAGTCATATGTCCATAAGATGATAACTGGGAGAAAGGAAAAATTTCCTACACTAAGGCAGTACAAGGGATTGTCTGGTTTTCCTAAGGAAAGTGAAAGTGAACATGATATATTTGATACTGGACATAGCTCGACATCTATATCTGCTGCACTAGGTATTGCAAGTGCTAGAGATATCAAAAAAGAAGATTATGATGTTATTGCAATTATAGGTGATGGAGCTATCACTGGTGGAATGGCAATAGAGGCATTAAATAATCTAGGCTATATGGAAAAAGATATGATAATAATATTTAATGACAATGAAATGTCTATAGATAAAAATACAGGTGCTTTTTCTTCTTATATGTCAAAGATTATTAAAAATAGTGAAGCGATGTCCTTTAAGGACAATATAGATAAAATAATGAATATGACATCTGTTGGGGAAGCTTTTTCAAAAAGAGCAAACAGGCTCACTGATTCAATAATATCTAGTATATCACCATCGGAGTGTAGCTTTATGGATGCACTAGGTGTGAAATATATTGGTCCAATAGATGGACATAATATTGAAGAAATGATCGATATATTAGAGTATGCAAAGCATATTAAGGGTCCGAAGTTTATACATGTAAAAACTGTTAAGGGCAAGGGGTATAGATTTGCAGAAGATAGACCAGATGCCTACCATGGAGTAGGTAAATTTGATTATAGAGAAGGTGTGAAAAAATCAGAAAAAAGATCTATTTCATCAATGGTAGGAATGACTCTTTCTGATATGGCAGATTCAAATGAAAAGATAGTTGCCATTACAGCAGCTATGCCATCAGGAACAGGACTTAATATATATGAGAAGTTCCATCCAGATAGATACTTTGATGTGGGAATTGCAGAACAGCATGGAGTTACCTTTTCTGCAGGACTAGCAAAAGCTGGTATGAAACCATATTTTGCAGTATATTCAACATTTTTACAAAGAGCTTATGATCAGTTGATACATGATGTATGCATTACAAATAAGGCGGTTACTTTTTTGGTAGATAGGGCAGGTTTGGTAGGTAATGATGGAGAAACACATCACGGTGAATTTGATTTATCCTATCTAAATCCAATACCAAATATAACAGTAATGGCTCCATCCGATACAAGAGAAATGATGGATATGATCTACTTTTCACAGAAGATACTTTCACCGTTAGCGATTAGATATCCTAGGGGAAGTGAGTATTACTTAGATAAAGATGATTATAGCTTTATGAAATGCTCAAAGATTGAAAAATTACCTTTAACTATGGAGAATATAGGTAGACCACAGATTATATATGATGGCATAAAAGAAGGCACAAAAAAGATAGCAATTCTTTCTATAGGAAATATGCTACTTCCATCTATGGAAGCGGTAGATATGATACTAAAAGAAAATGATAATATCTCCTTCAAAATAATAAATGCTAGATACCTTAAGCCATTAGATGAAAAAGTATATCTGGAAATATTACAAGGTATAGATAAGGTCTACACTATTGAAGATAATGTAGTAACAGGTGGATACGGTAGTAGTATAGAACATTTGATAGCATCAAATGATTTAAAAATAGATTTAGAGATAATAGGTATTCCAGAAAGGTTTATAGCGCATGGAAATACTGAAGATCTTATGGATGAAATAGCTATGTCATCCGAAAAATTAAAAGAGAGAATAGAGGTTTTTTAATGAAAAAAAGAATAGATGTTTTACTTGTAGAAATGGGCTACTTTGAAAGCAGAGAGCAGGCGAGAAGACATATTATGGCTGGTAGTGTATTTGTAGACAATCAAAGAGTTGACAAGGCAGGTACAGCAGTCAAGATCGATTCTGATATAAGAGTAAAGGGAAAGTTGATACCATATGTAAGTAGAGGTGGATTAAAGCTTGAAAAGGCTCTTAAAAACTTCGATCTAACAGTTAAAGATAAGGTATGTATGGATATTGGAGCATCTACTGGTGGTTTTACTGATTGTATGCTTCAAAATGGAGCAAGAAAAGTATATTCAGTTGATGTTGGCTATGGTCAGTTGGCTTGGAAGCTAAGACAAGATGAAAGAGTAGTTTGCCTTGAAAGACAGAATATAAGATATTTAGATGAGAGTCTTTTAGATGAAAAACCTAATTTTGCATCTATAGATGTATCTTTTATATCACTAAGATTAGTACTTCCAAAAGCTTGGAGTATACTGGCTGATTCAGGTAGAATAGTAGCTCTTATCAAACCTCAGTTTGAGGCAGGAAGAGAAAAAGTAGGTAAAAAAGGTGTAGTTAGAGAAAAATCAACACATATTGAGGTTATAGATAATATATCTAAAATTGCACTAAAAGATGGCTTTAGAATATTAGACTTGGATTTTTCTCCTATAAAGGGACCTGAAGGCAATATAGAGTACCTAATATATCTAGAAAAAATAGAAAACAAGCTAGAAGAAGATGCTTCAGCAGACGAATTTGAAAAATACATAGCTGATAATGATTCATTGAGTGGATATGAAGGCTCATATGATGATTATTACAAAAAAATTCTTGAGTTAGTAGAGGAGTCACACTCTTTAGACAAATAGTTTGGGGGAAGTTATGATTTACGAATTATATATGAAAAACTGTGCCTTGGTAGAGGAGTTAAGAGTAAACTTTGGAAAAGGTCTAAATATACTCTCGGGAGAAACTGGCTCTGGAAAGTCTATAATTTTGGAAGCTCTAAATCTCTGTTTAGGCGGAAAATACGATAGAACTTTTCTTAGAAGAGGATCTCAATCAGGGGAAGTTGAGACTGTTCTATTTGTTGAAAATGATAAATTTTTAAATAAAATAAAAGACTTAGATATAGAAATAGATGAAGATAATTTGCTAGTAGTTTCAAGGAAACTTTTTTCCGATGGTAGAAGTACTACTAAAATAAATGGTAAAAATATCAAAGTATCAGATCTAAAGAAGCTGATGTCTTTAGTTGTAGATATGCATGGACAGCATCAAAATCAAGCTCTCTATAGCAAAGAAAATCACTTGGAGTTTCTTGATTTATATGGTAAAAATGAGATAAAAAGCAGGCTAAATAATTATAAAAAAGGATACAAGGAATATAATGATATAAAAAAGCAGATATTAAAGCTAAATGATAATAAGTCTGAGATGGAAGTTCAGCGAGAGAGAGATCTGTTAAAGTTTCAAATAAATGAAATTGAAGCAGCAAATCTAAGTCTTGAGGAATACAATGATTTGAAAGTGAAAAAAGAAATATTTGTAAATAGCGAGAAAATATTTAATTCACTTAATGAAGCATATTCCCTACTGCATGCAGGACAATTTAATTCAGAGGAACAGGTAGGTAAGGTTTCAAACTCATTATCTTCCATATCAAAATATGATAAGGAATTGGAAGAAATAGGAATATCTACAAATAATGTACTTTATGAACTAGAGGATATCTCAGCCAATATTAGATCTTATCTTGATAATATAGATTTTGAGCCATATTTGTTAAATGAGATACAGGAAAAATTAGATGTAATCAATAATCTAAGAAGAAAATATGGAGATACAATAGAAGAAATTTTAAGCTATTGTGATAAAATTAAGGAAAGACTTGATGATATTGACAATAGAGAAGAAAAAAATACTGAATTACAATTGAGTTTATTGAAAAAAGAGAAAGAGCTAGCTGTAAAGGCGGAAGAACTTTCAGAGGGTAGAAAAAAGATGGCAAGTAAGCTAGAGGAGGAACTTTTAGAAGAGTTATCTAGCTTGAATATGAAAAACACAAAATTTAAGGTTGATTTTAAAAAGATAGAGTATAATGAAAACGGGTATGATGATGTTGAGTTTTTAGTATCATTTAATCTAGGTGAAGAAATGAATCCACTATACAAGGTAGCGTCCGGTGGAGAAATGTCTAGGTTTATGCTAGCTTTTAAATCAATATTGTCAGATGTTGATAAAATAGATTCATTGATTTTTGATGAGATAGATTCAGGTATTAGTGGAAGGGCTGCACAGACTGTAGGTGAAAAGTTGTCTAGAATATCTAAAGATAAACAACTTATATGTATAACACATCTACCACAGATTGCTTCATTTGCAGACGAACATTTCTATATAGAGAAAAATGTAGAAAATGATAGAACATATACAACTATCGAAAAGTTAGATAGAGATTCAAAGAAAAATGAGATTGCAAGGTTAATATCTGGTATGACAATTACAGAAAAAACGATAGAACATGCTGATGAAATGCTAGATATAGCTGATGAAATAAAAAAATAATTCCCATTTTATTATGGTGAATCTAGGAGGTTAAGATGCGAGTAGAAGCGAAATTGAGAAAAGATAGAAAAACAAAAAAGCTCGCAAAGAGGATAATGGCTGGTGAAATAGCCCTTATTAACCACATTGATATAGATGAAGTGGCTGCAAAATCTTTGGTAGAAGCTAAAATAAAGTTAGTAATAAATGCAGCAGAATCTATAAGTGGTAGATATCCAAATGCAGGACCTAATATATTGGTCAATGAAAATATACTTATAATTGATAATGTTGGAGAAGAAATATTTGACTCTCTTGAAGAAGGAGATACAATTATTGTTGAAGATGGAAAGATTTATCGAGACAATGAACTTATTGGAGAAGGAGAGCTTATGACATCTGATGTCGTTGCTCAAAAGACTAAGCACGCCTATGAAAATATAGGTGCAGAGTTGGATAGATTTATAGATAATACTATAGAATATGCAAGGAAAGAAAAAGGAATGATTTTAGGTGATGTAGAAATACCTAAAATGAAAACAAACTATGATGGCAAGCATGTCTTAGTCGTGGTAAGAGGCCATAATTATAAGGCTGACTTACAGGCAATAATATCTTATATAGAGGAAGTTAAACCTGTACTTGTAGGTGTTGATGGAGGAGCGGATGCACTCTTGGAATTTGGTTATAAGCCTGATGTTATCGTTGGAGATATGGATAGTGTTTCTGATGAAGCATTAAAATCAGCTAAAGAAATAGTTGTACATGCTTATACAAATGGTAAGGCTCCTGGTTTAAAGAGAGTTGAAGAATTAGGTTTAAAGGCTGTGATATTTGCATCTCCAGGTACTAGCGAGGATATTGCAATGTTAGCAGCATATGAATATAATGCAAAGCTAATAGTTGCACTTGGAACCCATTCGAATATGATCGATTTTTTGGAAAAAGGAAGAAAAGGAATGGCATCTACATTTTTAGTAAGGCTGAAAATAGGTGCAAGACTTATAGACGCAAGAGGTGTAAGTATGCTTTACAAGAGCAGATTAAAGCTAAAGTATATCCTAGCTCTTATTGTAACGGCACTTTTTCCAGTGCTCATATTAATCTCATTATCTCCAAAGGTTCAAACTTTTATGCAGCTAGTAGAGATAAAGATGAGGTTATTATTAGGAATGTAAGATGTTTATTTTAAAACATCTTTATATAAATAATTAAAATAGGAAGGTTGATAAAATGCATATTAATTTTAAATATTTCATTGTCTCAATTGGATCAATATTTTTAGCTTTAGGAATAGGAATACTGGTTGGATCAAGTCTTGGTAATAATGAGACTATTCAAAAGCAAAATGAAGCAATTGTAAAAGACATTGATGAGCAATTTAATGAATTGAAGACAAAGGATGAAAAACTAAGTAAAGAAAATATTTCTTTAAAGGAGAATACAGACAGGTATAGAAAGTACATAGAATCAAATGAACTTCTACTAACTGCAGGAAAATTAACGGGTAGACAAATAGGAATTATATCTTTTAGTGAGAAGGACTCCCTAGATAATTTGGATACAGTAATAAGTAATGCAGGAGGAAATGTGGCTTTTAATATTGTAATTAATGAGTCACTATTTGAAAAAGGGAGTGCTCAAAAGATAAATGAAAAGTTACAAACAAATATATCTAAGAATTCAGAGTTAATAGATCTTGTATCAAGTGCTATCAAAGAGTCTGATATAAATGGAAAGTTAAACATTCTTTCTGAACTAGGTTATATAAAAGTAGAAAAGTATACAAATCAGTTTGATACAGTAAACAATATAGTTGTATTTAATAACCCAGTTACAAAGATGAAAAATAAGTTAACGATACTTGAAAAACCTATAATTGAAAATATGAAAGCTGAGAAAGCAGTATTGGCTGTTCAGAATTCATCTTCAAGTAAAGATAGTCTTCAAGAATTATCTAAGTTAAAAATAGCTACTATAAATAACGTTGATCAGTCAATAGGACATATATCTCTTATAACATGCTTGGCAAATGACAAAATAATAGGAGATTTTGGAAAGAATGATGATAATATCGTTACAATACCAGTAGCTAAATAATGGAGGAAAAAGATGTTTACTAGTATAATAATACCAGCATATAATGAAGCTGGGAGAATAAAAGATACTTTGGATCACATAGTCGACATCGATATAATAAATGAAATATTAGTAGTCGATGATGGTTCAAAAGATAATACCGCAGAGCTTTTGGCAGCGTATAAAAATAGTAAAGTTAAATACTGGAAACAAAACCCTAATCAAGGTAAGGGTAAAGCATTAGAAAAAGGACTTGAAATGCTAGATAAAGACAGCGAAATAGTAGTCTTCTTAGATGCTGATATAGGAAAAACATCTTCAGAAGTTATTAAAATTATCCAGCCAGTTATTAATGGTGAGTGTGACGTTGCAATAGCAAAGTTTAGACCAGCCAAGAAAAAGGGTGGAATGGGATTTGTGAAAAGACTAGCTAGAGATTCTGTGTATGAACTAACTGGTGTAAAACTTGATTCAACAATATCTGGTCAAAGAGCTTTTAAAAGAGAAGTAATTGAGAAATTTGACTCAATACCAGATGGATACGGTGTAGAAGTAGGTATGACTATTGATATTTTAAAATGGAATTATAGTGTTAAAGAATATCTGGTTGATATGACACATAATGAGACTGGAAGAGATTTAAGTGGATTTATTCATAGAGGAAAACAGTATTTACATATTAAAAAAATAGTAAAACAGAAAAAACAAGAATGGGGGAGATAACTTTGTACACTTACTTAATGACCCTAATGTTATTTTTTGTAGGAGCATCGGTAACACTGTTATCAATACCATTATTATCTGGAATGCTAAAATCAAGTGGGATGTTAAGGTCAAATTATAGGGGAGAAAAAATTCCAGTTAGTATGGGAATATGTTTTATACCAGCACTTATAATAAATTCAACAATACTATTATATTGTAATGTTGATACAATAAGACTTTTTAGAATATATATATTATTATTTGCTATAATGTCAATGTGTTTTGCAGGTATAATAGATGATAGTATAGGAAATAGAGATGTAACTGGTCTGAAGGGACACTTTAAATCCTTGTTAAAAGGAAAATTGACTACAGGAGGATTTAAGGCTCTTTTGGGAGGTTTGGTAGGTCTTTTAATAACTGTTTCAATATCTAAGTCAATTTCTTATATATTGGTTGGTACTTTAGTAATTGCACTTTCAACTAATTTTATGAATCTCTTAGATTTAAGACCAGGTAGAGCAATTAAAGTTTATATATTGATTTCCATTATAATATTTATATTTAGTTCAGTATTTGAAAAAGAAGTAATGATGTTAATACTTCCAGCTGTTGTGGCATATTTTTACTATGATTTAAAAGCAATGGCTATGATGGGAGATGCTGGTTCAAATGTATTGGGTATCTCTATTGGTGTATTTATAGTTACATCTTTTGATCTAAAGGTACAAATATTTTACTTAGCTATTTTAGTGGCAATACATATTATAGGGGAAAAATTTTCTATAACAAAGCTTATAGAAAATAACCATATATTAAACTATATAGATAAACTTGGAAGGAATTAATATGATTAGTAAAAAATTAGGAATAGTAAATAAGATTAAAAGTGAAAATGAATCAATACAGGATTTGTTAGTTGAAATTGACGGTAATATTGAAAGAGCTTATAATTATATTCAATTGACAGGAAAAGCCAATATAGGTGATAAGATAGTACTTAATACAACTGCTGTTGAACTTAGTCTAGGAACAGGTGGATTTCATTTTGTAATACTTAATATTGACAACCCTGAGTCCCAGCTTTCAGACGGTGGTCATATTATGAAGCTTAGATATACTCCTATGCAGGTAAAGGTTGATTCTGTTGAAGAGCAAGAAAGTAAATATCATGATATATTTAATGATTTTGTATGCTTGGAAAAACTTCCTGTAGCTGTAGGAGCACTTCATAGTATATTGCCTCCATTTGCAGCTACTTTTAAGAAAAACTGTCCAGATAAAAAATTAGTATATATAATGACTGATGGAGCAGCATTACCTATGGCTTTTAGTAAGAACGTAGAAAATCTTAAGAAAAAGGGTTTGATAGATTCAACTATAACCTATGGAAATGCCTTTGGAGGAGATTATGAGTGCGTAAATATATATACTGCTTTAATTACAGCAAAAGCAATTTGTAAGGCAGACTGTGTAATTGTAGCTATGGGTCCTGGAATTGCTGGTACTGGAACGAAGTATGGATTTAGCGGTATAGATCAAGGTATGATAATAGATGCTGTTGAAAAATTAAATGGGGAATCATATGTTATACCAAGAATAAGTTTTGCAGATTTAAGACCAAGGCATATAGGAATTTCCCATCATTCAGTAACCATTTTAAGTGAAATAACAAGTAAGTCAAGCAATCTTGTTATAAACTCAGGCTATGAGCAGTCAAAGTTAAATATAATAAAAGATCAGATTCTTTGTAATAGTATTGCGGAAAAGCATAAAGTTACATTTACAGAGTATGAATCAACAAAAGAAGATCTTGATGCTTTTGACCTAAAGGTAAAGAGTATGGGAAGAGGATTTGATGAAGATAAGGAATTTTTTGTTGCAGCTTCAACAGTTGCCAGTGAAATTTCAGAAAAAATAAATAAAAATAAATAAAATAATGTTAGAGTAACTTTAGATAAAATCTATTTCAAGGGGTGTTATTTTAAGTTGAAAGATAGATTAACATTAATTTGATAGAAAGGTGTTTTGATATGTATAATAAAGTCAAAGAAAGCGTTGAATATATAAAAAATAAAATAGATGATAAGCCAGAAATTGCCCTAATACTGGGTTCAGGATTAGGTGATTTAGCTGAGGAAATAGTTAATCCAACTATAATACCATATAAGGAAATACCTCACTTTAAAGTATCCGAAGTGGTAGGTCATAAAAGTCAACTTGTAATAGGGCAGCTTTGTGGCAAGTGTGTCTTGGTTATGCAAGGAAGATTTCATTTTTATGAGGGATACTCACAGTCTGAGATAACTTACCCAATAAGAGTATTTAAAGAAATGGGTATAGAAAAATTATTGGTAACAAATGCAGCTGGTGGAGCAAATAAAAACTATAAAGCTGGCGATTTGATGATTATAAAGGATCATATAAATATGAGCGGATCAAATCCATTAATGGGAACAAATGATGAAAAGTTTGGACCGAGATTTCCAGATATGTCACAAGCTTACTCTAAAGCTGGTGTGGAGCTTATAAGACAGTGTGCAGATGAATTATCATTAGATCTAAGAGAAGGTGTATATATGTTTTTCTCAGGACCAAATTATGAAACTCCTGCAGAAGTAAAAATGGCATCTATACTAGGAGCGGATGCAGTAGGTATGTCTACTGTCCCAGAAGTTATCGTAGCCAATCACAGTGGAATGGAAGTATTTGGAATATCTTGTATAACAAATATGGCTGCAGGGATACTAGACCAGCCTCTAAATCATAAAGAAGTAATAGAAACTACAACTAGAGTAAAATCTGATTTTTCAAGCTTAGTTAAGAGATTTATAGAAAAAGTATAAGTTTAGAAAGGAAATTGCCCGTGAGTAGAAGAGAGACGCAATCTAAGAAAGTACTTAGAAAAAGAAAAAAGAAGAAAAAAATAAGGGTTTTTAGGCTTTTAATAGTAATATTTGTATTTCTAGCAATAGTAGCTACTGTTGGAAATTTATACTATAAAAGAGCGTCAAAGGCAGTAGACCCAAAAACTAATAAAGAGATAATAGTTGAAATTCCAGAAGGATCACGTGCAAAAGATATTTCTACGATCCTTAGAGATAAAAAATTAATTAGAAACAAAAGAGTATTTATATCAAATGTAAAAAACTCTAAAAATGCGGAAAAAGTAAAGGCTGGAAAGTATAAGCTTTCTCAAAATATGGACAATAAAGCTATAATAGATAAATTGGTTGCTGGAAAAGTATATCAAGATGGTATAAAAGTAACTTTTCCTGAGGGAAGTGTATCAACTGACATAGTTGATAAGCTTGTAAAAAGTGGTCTAGGAAAAAGAGAAACATATGTAAGTTTATTTAGAAATCCAAAAGAGTTTTCAAAAAAATATACCTTCCTATCAAACAATAAAATAACAACACTTGAAGGATTTTTATATCCTGAAACATATTTTTTCAAAAAAGGAACTAGTGAAAAGCAAGTGTTTGAAAAAATGTTAGCTGAGTTTGAAAAAAAATACAATAAAAATATAATGCCTATTGTAGAAAAAAATAAGCTTGATTTTTATGATACTATAATAATGGCTTCTATTGTAGAAAAGGAAGCAATTAATGATGAAGATAGAGATACAATAGCAGGTGTATTTTATAATAGACTAGATAAAAAAATGAAGCTTCAATCAGATGCAGTACTTCAGTATGGCTTACCAGAACGTAAGAGCAGGGTTTTGTACAAGGACTTAAAGGTAGAAACTCCTTATAATCTTTATCTAAATGCGGGTCTTCCACCAACTCCAGTAGCAAATCCAGGTCTAGAGTCACTTATGGCTGCTGCTAGTCCTAAAAAGACAGACTATCTTTACTTTGTAACTGGAACTGATGGTAAAAACTACTACAGTAAGACATTTGAAGAGCATAAGGTTCATGCGGATAAGTATCGTAAAGATCTAGATGAACAGGAATTAAAGAACAAAAAAGAAACAAATAAAAGTAAAGAGTCAAGTAAAGAAAAAAGCTCTAGTGATAAAAAATAAAAAAGTTTAATTTTGAAGAGTATATGCGGGGAAAGATTTCTTTCCCTGCTTTTTAAAGCAATAAGTAGAGAAAAGACAGGTTTTTAGTTTAAATAGAAGGTGATACAATGAGTAATATAGTAAATGATGCAGTAGAAGATTATATAAGGGGAACATTGGCAGAAAATACAGGTCAGATTAAGGATATGGAAAAATATGCCAAAGAAAATAGTGTGCCAATAATACACAAAGAGGTATCTGAGTTATTAAGAGTTATTCTTAATATACATAAACCAAAAAGAATATTAGAAGTAGGTTGTGCTATTGGATATTCATCTATATTTTTCTCTTCAGTATTAAAAAATGATGTTGAAATCATAACCACAGAAAGAAATCCAGTAATGTTAAAAGAAGCTGAGAAGAATATAGAAAAGGCAGGTCTAAGTGATAAGATAAATATTCTAGTTGGAGATGCCCAGGAAACACTAAAAGATGTAGATGGCAAATTTGACATGATATTTATAGATGCAGCAAAAGGTCAATATAAGATGTTTTTTGATTTAGTAATTGACAAGCTAAATGTAAATGGTATAGTAGTATCAGATAATATATTGTATAAGGGTATGATTGCTGATGACGGATTGGTTGTCAGAAGAAAAAGAACAATAGTAAAAAGAATGAGAGATTATCTAGATTATTTGTGTCAAGCTGAATATTTGGATACATCAATAATACCAATAGGCGATGGAGTTGCTATTAGCTACAAAAATAGTGATAGAAAGTAAAATAGTAGGGTATCTAATATACAGAATAAGGGTATAACTTTATATAGCTGCTTATTGATTAAGTTTAAAGAATTCTTATCAATATTTATAATTAATAAATGGAAGGTGAAAATATGGAAAAAGTTGAATTATTAGCTCCAGCAGGAGACCTTGAAAGATTGAAGGTTGCCTTTGAATATGGTGCAGATGCAGTATATCTAGGTGGAGAGCAGTTTGGAATGAGAACTGCAGCGAAAAATTTTACAATAGAAGATATTAAGGAAGGTGCAGATTTTGCTCACGAGAGAGGTAAAAAAGTATTTGTAACAGTAAATATAATACCTCACAATGAAGATTTTGAAGGATTTGAAGACTATTTAAGAGACTTAGAATCAGCGGGCGTAGATGCTTTAATAGCATCTGATCCTGGAGTAATAGATCTTATAAAGTCTACTATTCCAAATATGGAAATACATCTAAGTACACAGGCAAATACAACTAATTACAGAAGCGCAAACTTCTGGTACAAGCAAGGTGTAAAGAGAGTTGTAGTAGCTAGAGAAATGTCTTTTAAAGAAATAAAAGAGATAAGAGAAAATATACCAAAAGAAATGGATATAGAAGCTTTTATGCACGGTGCTATGTGTATATCATACTCAGGGAGATGTCTAATTAGTAATTATATGACAGGAAGAGATGCAAATAGAGGTTCTTGTGCACAGTCTTGTAGATGGAAATATAGCTTGGTAGAGGAAAAAAGACCAGGGGAATACTTCCCAATATATGAAGATGAAAGAGGAACATTTTTCTTCAACTCAAAAGATCTTTGTATGATTGAATACATCCCAGAATTAATTGAATCTGGAATAACAAGTTTAAAAATAGAAGGAAGAATGAAAACAGCTTACTATGTTGCTACTGTTGTAAGAGCTTATAGAATGGCAATTGATGCATATTATAAAGATCCAGAAAACTGGAAATTTAATCCTATCTGGCTAGAAGAACTAAAAAAGGGAAGCCATAGACATTTTACGACTGGATTTTATAATGATAAGCCAGGAGATGAAGAACAAAACTATGCTTCAGCATCTTATGTAAGAAATTATGATTTTATAGGAATCGTATTAGAAGATAGAGATGAAAATGGACTTGTAACAGTTGAACAAAGAAATAAAATGATGCTAGGTGACGAAATAGAAATAATGGGTCCATACACAGATACTATCAATACCACTATAACTGAAATGTATAATGAAGATGGAGAGTCTATAGAGTCAGCTCCTCATCCAAGACAAATAGTAAAAATGAAGTTCCCAGAAGTAGTAGGAAGAAACTTTATACTTAGAAAAGCAATAGAAGAAAAATAATAAAATAATAAACAAAAAAACATCGTTACTTTGCGATGTTTTTTTATTTTTGCCTATATTCATACAAGAAGATATAGAGTCTTAATTTTAGGAGGAAAAATATGAAAAGAGATGCTAGTTTATCAATGGACACAATATTATCAGTATTATTAATTTCTGCAATTACTTATTCAATGGTTTTATCTTTTTCAAATCTAATTCAGATGAATGAAAATATAGATGATGAAAATGACTTGTTGGGATTGCTTGTAGGAATTGCAGAAAAGGAGAATGAAAAAATAGCACTTAGCAGTATGGATTCGCTTGATACAGAAGATAGGCAGGAAATTTTGGAAGGATATAATATTAGAGTAAGAAGAACTATCTTAGAAGGAAAATTTGGTCTAGTAAAAAGTCAGATAACCGTATTAAAAGAAGGATCAGAGGAGTCTTTATCTACTTATTCTGTAATAGGTGCTAGTTTATAGTTTTTATTGATAAGTTTCAAGACTTTTTAAATACCTATTATAAATAAGGCCAAAAAGTAAGCAGTAAGCTTTACTTGCGGATTCGCTATCAAATAGCTATAGAGATATTTTAGATAAGAAAAGTTATTATTAAAGTAATGAGGCAATTTAAATGAAAAAAAGAGGTTCAATGACAATTAATAGTGTTATAAGTATGTTTTTTGTAATGTGTGTAATTGCATCTTCAATTGTCGCAACAAGGGGATATTATAATTTATCTTTTGAAAATAGGGAGTTAACTATAAATGACTATGAATCTAGTCTTGCTCAATCTGTATGTCAGATAAATTTTTATTATTCAATTGAAGATGCATATCTAAAATCAAAAGACAGTGAAGATTTTATGAATTGTTTTAAGAATTTTGATCAGCAGAATTTTATATATGTATTTGAGAAAAAATACTATTATAGTGATAAGGTAATAATTAATTACTTTTATGACGGAAAAAATATAAATATAGAAGACGACTTTATTGAATTCTCAATTGTATTAAATTACAAAGATAAGTCGATTAAAAGAAAAACTGTTAAAAGGTGTCAGATTCTTAATCCTTACAAGGTTTTTGATATTGATAATGATTATGAGAAGTTAGATTTAGAAAACGAGGAAATAAAGAAACTATTTAAGTATTTGGATTAGAGGTTTAGTTGAGCTATGAAGTTAAGAAAGGGATATTTAATGCTGGAAATAATAGTTTCAGTAACTATTATCGGAATTATTTTTTTTATAAGCACACCTATTATGAAAAGAAGTAGTATGGAGTTTGATAGTTTAATTTATGAATTTAAATCAGACCTTAGAACAGTAAGTACAAAATCTATGAA
>PPYF01219444.1_pt1 | contig 39939 bp, 28 predicted proteins | sample 1559871 | NCBI WGS metagenome assembly PPYF01 (sample SAMN08240021, study PRJNA423297) | Human gut metagenome, whole genome shotgun sequencing project.
CTTCCTCGACACCCTGCTCGGTCAGCGGGACGTCGACCCAGCCGGTGAACTGATTGGTTTTATTCCATGCGCTCTGTCCGTGACGGAGCAGTACTAGTTTGTAAGTCATGCTTGCAAGTCTACCGCTTGGCACACCCAAAACAAGCCGTTTCCGACGATTGACGCCCCACGTTTTGCAACAATTTTCATTTCGTTGCACTGTCGTTGCAGCGCTAGGCAAACACCACGCAACACACGTACGTTGCGGCGAGCGCCAGTGAGGAGAACGTGCACAGCGGCAGCGCCTCGCCGTATTTTTTTCTTGCGATCGCGACGGCGGCGGCAGCGCACATCGCGCACGTGACCGCCAGTATTGCGATTGTCGGCATCGCAGGCGTCGACAGCAGCAGTATATAAGCGGCGAGCAACAGCACGGCGACGGACAGCAGCGCAATCGCAAAAACCGTGCCGTTGCGCCGGCCCAAAGCGGTCATCCATGTGTGCTTGCCGTGCGTGCGGTCGGTTTCGACGTCGCGTAGGTTGTTGACGCACAGGACCGCGGCGGCGATGAGGCCGACGTTGGCGCCGCCGAGCATGCCTTCGGTCGAGATTGTGCCGGCCAGGGCGAACATCGTGCCGCAGGCGGCGACGAGCCCGAAAAAGATGAAAACGAATATCTCACCCAAATAGTGGTAGCCATAGGGGTGTTTGCCGCCGACGTAGCACCAGCCGGCCACGAGACAGGCGATACCGACCAGGATGAACCACCAGTAGCCGGTCAATGTAACGACAGTCAGACCGCACAGGCAGGCGATCAGCGCGTTGATTCCGGCCGCGGCAAGTACTTTCTTTGGACTCACGCCGGACGCGACGAGACGGGCGGGGCCATGCTGGGGCTGCGATGCCGGAAGCGTTTCCGGAGTCGAAGTCGATTCCGCGGATGGTGTTTTTGCAAATGACCGTGCGGAATCGACGGCACGCCCCTCGTCGGTGCCACGTATGCCGTCGGAATAGTCGTTCGCGAAATTCGCGGCGACCTGCAGGAACAACGCCACGCAACCGCACAGTACCGCCACCAAGATGAACCAGCCTGCGGAACGCTGGCATTCGCCGACCAGCGAGCCGAATTTCAATTCGCTCAAGTCATGCTGCCCGCCGAAGAACGGACACGGCTCATGCCATATATCGCCACCCTGCGAGTAGAGAAACACGCCCCGCCACGACAGCGCGGCCCCGATAACCACTGGGGCGATCGCCAGCGGCAGGGTTTTCAGGCGAGCGCCGCGAATCCAAGTCGATATTTCCATGAATCTCATGTTAGATGTTGGGCGTGCGAGAGTGTGCGAGGGTATGCAAAAGGGCGCTCCCGTATTGGGAACGCCCTTTAGTAATTGCTCTTTTATTTTTTAAGGATGGCTCCGGCGGCACGGAAGCCCACAGGGCTTCCTCTTCGGCCGCCTCGCGTGAAGCCGCTGAACTGAGGCGGAGCCTCAGTTCAGCGGCTTCACCAGCGGGAAGGTGATGGTCTCGCGGATGGTGGCGCCGGTCAGTGCGATGAGCAGTCGGTCGATGCCCATTCCCATGCCACCTGCCGGAGGCATGCCCACGCCGAGGGCCTCCAGGAAGTCCTCGTCGATGTCGCAGGCCTCCTCGTCGCCGGCGAGCGCGTCCTTGGCCTGGGCCACGAAGCGTTCGCGCTGCACGACCGGGTCGTTGAGCTCGGAGTAGCCGGTGGCCAGTTCGAAGCCGCGCACGTACAGATCCCACTTCTCGACCACGCCGGCCTTGGAACGGTGGCCCTTGACCAGCGGGGAGGTCTCGACCGGGAAGTCGCGCACGAAGGTCGGCTCGTACAGCTTGTCCTCGTAGAAGTGCTCCCACAGGTGTTCGACGAGCTTGCCGTGGTTCTCCACGTCGTCGCGTTCCACGCCGAGCTTGTCGGCGATCTCGCCCAGGTGCTCCACGGAGGTGCCGGGGTTGTCCGGACCGCCGTTCGGCACGATTTCCTCGCCCAGGGCCTCGGAAAGGGAGTCGTACATGCTGATGGTCTTCCATTCGCCGCCGAAGTCGTATTCGGTGCCGTCCAGCAGCGTCACCTTGTGGCTGCCGAACACGTCCATGGCGGTGTCCTGCACGAGCTGCTTGACGAGCGCGCCGATGGTGTCGTAGTTGCCGTAGGCCTGGTAGGCCTCGACCATGGTGAATTCCGGGGCGTGGGTGGCGTCGACGCCCTCGTTGCGGAAGTCGCGGTTGATTTCGAACACGCGGTCGATGCCGCCGACGAGGCAACGCTTGAGGAACAGTTCCGGCGCGATGCGCAGGTACAGGTCCAAGTCGAAGGCGTTCATATGCGTGGTGAACGGACGGGCCGCGGCGCCGCCGTGCACGGTCTGCAGCATCGGGGTCTCGACCTCGAGGAAGTCATGGTCGGCGAAGGTCTTGCGCAGGGAGGCGACGGCCTTGGAACGGTTGCGCACCATGTTGCGGATCTTCTCGTCCGCGATCATGCCGATGTACGGCTTGCGGGTACGGGTGTCCTCGTTCAGGTCCTTGTGCAGCGCCGGCAGCGGCTGCAGCGCCTTGGCGGCGATTGCCCATTCGGTGGCGAACACGGACAGTTCGCCGGTTTTGGAGGCGATCACTCGGCCCTTGATGAACAGGTGGTCGCCCAAGTCGACCAGCTGCTTGAACTGCTTCAGGGAGTCGGCGCCAATCTCCTTCTTGGAGATCATGCCCTGGATCTTGGTGCCATCGCCGGCGGACAGCTGCACGAAGCATAGGCCGCCCGCGTTGCGCAGGAACAGCACACGGCCGGCGATGCCGACCACGTCCTCGGTCTCGTCGCCCGCTTCGAGCTTGCCGTCATATTTGGCGCGGACCTCTTCGATGGTGGCGGTGACGTCAAGGGTCACCGGGTACGGCTGGATACCTTCCTTAAGCATCATGGCGCGCTTGGCCACACGCATCTGCACCTGCTCCGGGTGGGCCAGCGGGCCGAATTCCTTATTGGACGGGTCCACGGCCTCGTCCAGCGCGGCGCCGCCGTTGATCTTGGCGCGAATCGCAGCATCCTGCTGCAGCAGCATTTCGGCGCGTTCCACCGTGGTCATGGTGGGAACTGCGGCCTCTTCTTCGTTCTGATTCTCTTGGGATTCGTTGGTCTCAGTCATAAGCCCCAAGTGTACCGAGAAGCCACTACACAACACGCGACACGCCGACCTTGCATACAGCGCCCAATCGTGTAATATATCCAACTGTTGCCAAACGGGCTGTAGCGCAGCTTGGTAGCGCGCTTCGTTCGGGACGAAGAGGCCGCGGGTTCAAATCCCGCCACGCCTTCATCCTCGGCGCCGCCGAATTCGTGATGATGGGCATCCTGCCCCAGACGGCCACCGCCATGCATGTCAGCATTCCCGCGGCCGGCCATTACATCTCCGCATACGCCATCGGCGTGTGTGTCGGCACACTGATCCTGGTGTTCGGCCGCAAGGTGCCGCCGAAGCATCTCATCATCCTGTTCATGGCCATCGCGTTGGTCGGCAACACGCTCAGCGCCGTCTCCTTCTGCTCGCCGATGCTGCTGGTGGCGCGTTTCATTTCCGGCCTGCCGCATGGCGCGTTCTTCGGCACGGCCACGCTGATCGCCAAAACGCTTGCCGACAAGGGCAAGGAGGCGCAATCCGTGTCCATGATGGTGATGGGCCAGACGGTGGCCAACATGCTGGGCGTGCCCGCGGGAACGTTGCTCGCCGAGGCGATGTCCTGGCGGCTGGCGTTTGCGATTCTGGCCGCCTGGGCGCTTATGACGATCGTCGTGGTGATTTTGTGGGTGCCGTCCATCGATCCGATCAAGGACGCCGGCATCAAGGGGCAGTTCCGCTTCCTCACCCATCCCGGCCCGTGGCTGATTCTGCTGGCCGTGTTCTTCGGCAATTCGGGCATCTTCTGCTGGTGGAGCTACGTGTCGCCGTGGTTGCAGAAAATCGGCGGATGGTCGGCGACGATGGTGCCGATACTGATGGTGCTCGCCGGCCTCGGCATGGTGGTCGGCGGCATCGTGGGCGGCAGGCTGACCGACCTGTGGAAGGCGGGCGCGACCGCGGCGCTATCGCACGGCATCGCCTTGTGCGGACTGTTGCTGGTCTTCCTGTTGCCCGGTAATCATGCGACCACCGCGTTGCTGACGTTCATCATCGGTTTCGCGCTGTTCTTCAATTCATCGCCACAGCAACTGCTGATGGTGCAGGCGGGCGAAGGCGGCGGCGAGCTGATTGCCGGTGCCGCCGTACAAATCGCCTTCAATTTCGGCAATGCGATCGGTTCCATCGTCGGCGGAGCGGCACTGACCGCGACGGCGATGAATTACCATTTCACCGGCATCGCAGGCGCGCCGATCAGCCTGCTCGCCGTCATCCTGCTGGTGCTCTACACCCGTCGCTACGAAGCCCGCGCCTAGCCCCATCCCAACCTTCCCATCCTTCTCCCCCAAATCCCATCTCAGCGTCGATCCCATCGCCCCCAATCCGCGAAACCGACGCTGAGGAGGGCCTAAGCGTCGGTTTGGCGGAAAAGGTGCGGCGAAACCGACGGCTGGAGGACGCTCAGCGTCGGTTTGGCGGAGGGGATGCGATGGAACCGACGTCTGCCCGCATCAACGGATTTCCACATATCCACAGGTGGATTGTGGAAGGGGTTATTGCGATTTTCCCCTGGTTTCGTGTTGATTTGCAGCACGAAACGTCGGTTGGCGATTACGAAATCGCGATTATACGCGGATTCCCCATGATTCCGTGTTTTCCGCGCCACGCACGCCGAATACGACTAGAGTGGCGTACCGTGCGAAGCATTGTGAAACGAATTCTCGTCACCTGCGCGGCGACTACCGCGCTGGCACTTCTTCTGACCATGGTCCTATGCGCGCTCGGCAATGCGATGGCGCCGAAATGGCAGGTCGAGCCGTTCACGGAACATATCACGCTCACCACGACCAATACCGCTATCCAAGCCGTTGACCCGGCCACAGGTGCCGTGCTCGAAACCCCGCAGGAGGGCGCGTACCGCACCAAGGAAACGCATATCACGGTCGCGTTGGACGGCGGCAAAACCGTGAATGCCATCGTTCGCGAGCCGCTCGACGCGCCGGCAGATCGTCCCGCATGCCTGTTCCTGCACGGTTCGGGCACCGGCAAATCGTCGGAGGCGTTCGGCGACGTGGCGAACGCGATGGCGTCGGCCGGCATCACCACTCTCGTGCCGGACAAGCGGCTCGACAACTACACCATGCTGCACCGCGACTACGTGTCCAGCGCGCACGACTATGCGAAATCGCTGGAAATCCTGAGAAAATGGCCGGGCGTGAGCAGATCGGAAACCGGCATCTACGCCGAATCGGAAGGCACATGGATCGCCACCGTGCTGACGCAACAGCATCCGGATCTTGCCTTCGCCATCCTCACCTCTCCCCCGGTCGTTTCGGGCCGTCAGCAGATGACGCTCGCAGCCACCAATTATCTGACCGCCGCGGGCGCACCCGATGCCGTCAAGCAGCTTATTCCGCGCATCACCAGCCTTGGCACACAACGCATGGGACTCGCCTATGCGGATTTCGACGCGGCCAAATACCGCAGATCGCTCACCATGCCGCTACTCATCAACTATGGCGTCAAGGACACAGCCATGCCGGTCGAACAGGGCGCGCGGCTGCTGATCAAAGCCGCAAACCAGGCTGGCAATACGAATGTGACGCTGCGGTATTATGACGCGAACCATCAGCTTCGAACCGGTTCGAATCAGACGGTTCCGGGACTGCCGTTGGAACCGCATTACACGCACGATCTGGAGGATTGGATCAACGCGGTGACGAGCGGCACGGGCGCGAACGGCTGGGCAACGCCGATGATCGCCGGAACGCAGCCGAATCAGACGGTCACGGCACCGCTGAAGACCCCGCCCGCGCTGGTGAAGTCGATGGGTGTGATTGTCGGCGCAATCGCGGTTTGCCTGCTCTGCGCGCTGCTGGCGATGTGCGGCGCGCCAATTCTGCTCATCGCCGGCTGGGTGCGCGAGCGCCGTGCGTCACGGCGGGTATCGCACGATTCGGCTTCGACGGAACCGGCGGAGCCAACGGATTCGACTTCAATGTTTTCAACGGATGCGACCACACCGACAGGTCCATCCACACAACCGAATGCGGCACGTCCAATCGCAATAACCGACCATCGATTCCCGGTCGGCATGCGCGTCGCACTGGCGCTCAACACCCTCCTTGCCGTCGGCACGACCGGCGTGTTCCTGGCGTATCTGGTCACCGTCATCATTGATGCGATCTCGTTGACCGACAATTCGGCGGTGCTTGCCAAGAACTGGCATGTCATCGTCATGCTCACATGGCTGAGCCTTGTCGTGTTCGCCTGGCTGTTGGCGGAAATCATCGTGGACGCGTGCCGTCGTCATGCTAGGAATCGCGCGATTGCAAGCATAGATGACGATGCGGATATGAATAATGGCCACGATGCCGCAGCCGGAAGCCGATGCGATATAGGAAAAGATGGAAAAGCATGCATCGGATCCGGCCATGTCATCGTGGCCACGTGTGTGGTGGTGTCGGCGGCGCTATCGTTGGCGCCGCTGGCTTTCTGGGGACTGTTCTGCTGACTGGCGTTCCCGTCGGCGCAGACGCACCGCGGCGACGACGGCCCAGACCACGGAAATGATGAGCAGCAGCGCGCCGAGACCGCCGACCACGTAGAAGAACAGCGTCGAGGGATTCGGCATCCACCGCCATGCGCCGATGGGCAGCAGGCACAGCATGGACATCAGGCCGATCAGGCAGAAGAACACGCCCAGCACGATGGTTCCGGTGCTTGGTCCGGACGGGCGGATTACCAGCTCGCCGTCCGTTTTGCCGATGCGCACTTGCTTGGAGGGGTCGACCGGCTCGGCTGATTTGGCTGGATCAGCCGATTTGACGGAACCGGTCGGACGTGCCGAACGGCCCGCAAAGCTTCCGCGCATGTCTTGCCCGGAGGTTTCCAGCGATTCGGCCTCGTCCTGCGATTCGAACTTCCTCTGCGCTTCCGGACCGCCGTCGAACGGCTTCTGGAACGATTCGGTCTTCGCCTCGCCCGGATCGTCGACGGCCGGCAGGGTTTCCGTGGGCTCGTCCGAGACCTCCGCGATTCCCATGACGTCGGTCAACGGCACTTCACGGGTTTTCTCGTCACTCATTTCGTTTCCTTTCCGCTGGCGCTTTTCCCGACGTTCTTTCCATCGACGCTGCCATGCGATTGGCCGACCGTCGTTCCCACTGGCAGCTTGCTGTCGGACGTGTACTGCATGGTGACACTGCCGCCGACCGTTCCATCGACGTTGACATACAGATCCGGTTCCTCCGGAGCCTTGTCCGAATCGATCGACGGCCAATACCACTTGTTCTCGTAGATCGTTTTGAATGCCTTGTCGAGATCCGTGCCGGCGTATACCGAATCCTGCGAATCGTTCTCCGTATCCGAACCGGCATCGCCCGCATCATCATCGCCGGAATCGTCGAAATCGGTGGTGCCGTTGAGCGCCGGAACGCCCTTGTTCACGCCATGATGGCCGAGTCCCGAATCATCGTTCTCGTCGAGGGACAGGCCCATGAAGCCCGTGCCGTTGAAGAACGTAATCCCGTCCGGCCCTCCTATGTAATCCGTGACGTTGGTGTAGCCGTCGTCCGGATCGCTGACCGACCACTGGCATCCGTCCGGCAGCGTGACCACCACCTGGGCGTTCACCACCACCAGATTCAGCTTCCCTGTCGGACATGAGCTTTCGCCGTACGTGCCGTCGTTGAGCTTGACCTTGTGCTTGCCATGCGCTGCCGGATATCCGCTCAAATCGATGTCGAGCACATCGTTGGCGTAGTTCTTGCCGACCACCACCAGTCCCTGTTCGTATCGTTTCATCTGGGCGTCGCTGGTGTCGCTCCATGTCACGATGCCGGAGACCGTCGTGCGGTGGTAGTCATTCGACATCATCCAATCGCGGCTTTCCCATGCCACCGCACTCGTGCAGAACGTCATCACCACGGCCATGAACGCCGCGCACCATGCCAGCGGATGCAGGCCGCCGGTGCGACGGCCCATGCAACCAAGCACGACGATCACCACGCCGATTCCCAGGCAGATGCCGCCGCAGCACAGTGTGGCGAGACGCAGCACGCGCAAGGCGTAATCCCAATCAACCAGCATCGTAATGGCGTACCAGCCAGATCCGGCGATCGCCAGCAATGCCAAGCCAAGCGTCACCAGTACCAGCAGCGGTCCGGCTGGCTTGCGGCGGGCGCGTTTCGACTGCGGCGCCGCCACCGTCGGCGGAGCGGTGAAGGTCGGCGGCACATTGGCCGTGGCAAACGCTGCAGGCGGGTTCACCGGCTGCTGAAACGTCTGGTATAGCGATTGGACGGGACGCGCGTACTGCTGGTAGCCGGAAGGCGCGGGACACGTCGGCTGCAGCATCGGCTGGCCTGGCGTGCCGGGCATGTTTGCAGTGGTGGCCGTGTTCGTGGACATCGGCTGCGGCATATATTGCGATTGCGCAGGCCGCACCGGCCGTCCCGGCTGAACGGGCTGAGCAGGCTGCCCAGGCCACGATCCGCCCTGCTGCGGCGGCTGCCAGCTCGCCGCATACGCCTGGCGGTTCACCAGCAGCCAGAACACCAGCACGGCCACGCCGAACGCCAGCCATCCGGCGCCGGGCAGGCACAGCGCCACCGCGGCGCATACCAGCGCGCCCGCGCAGTTCCAATCCCAATGGCCGTTGACCAGCTCCTCGCACAGGATCCGGCCATCCGTCTCGTCCGGTAGCAGGAACCAGGCCAATGCGTAGAACGCCGCTCCGGCGCCGAACAGTAGCGAGGTGAGAATCACCAGCGCGCGGACCAGGGTGGCGTTCCATCCCAAGCGGCGCGCCACGCCGTCGCACACGCCTGCGATCCACCGGTTGCGGCCGCGCGTGATCCGGCTGGAGCGGATCCATGCGAAGAATCGATTGCCGCGATTCGGCTGCGGCTGATACATCGGCGGCCGTGGCTGCGATTGCGGTTCGGCAGAACCAGCGGCACTGCCGCCTTGCGGATTGTTGTTTGCGTTGCTCATATCTCCATTACAGCAATCCGCAGCCGTCATACGTATCGGGGAACACCCTGAATCTGCCCTGAACACCAGCTGAAAGCCCTGAATCAGCATCCCCGACAGGGCACAATGGAAGCATGAAGTCCTTAGCCAAACCGCGGTACACGCAGGAACAGTACGACCAGGCCAGCGCGGTCTACATGCGCTGGTGCTACGAACAGGCCCTGCGCGAAGGCCGTCCCGTGCCGTCCAAGCCGGCGCGACTGCCATTGCTGCGCCCGACGTACGGCCGCGAGGTCGCTGGCGTGGCCAAGGCCATCAGCATACATCTGGGCGTGTCCGTTCATCTCATCCGTTTCATTTTCGTGGTCACCACGTTTTTCTTCGGTGCGGGCGCGATCGCCTATATTTTTCTGTGGATCACCGTACCCGTCGGAGACCCGGTCCAGCAGGCGTACGTCATCGCCGGCAGCCAGCCCGTCGAGAACGCGCCGCTGTCCCACGGCAACGTGAGGAACGTAAGAAACCTAAGGAACGTCGGAAACGGCGGCGCGCAATCGCAAGACAGCGACGGCAACGCGGACGGCATGCAATCCGGCAGCGGAGCACAATCGTCCGAAAGCCTGGAACAGATGTTCGCCAACGCGCCGAGACCCGCGCTGCTGGCCATGGCGGGACTGCTTATGCTGGGCCTATGCGTGGCGATGGCGGGGAAAGGCATTGAAGGCACGCTGATTGTGCCGGTACTGCTCGGCGTGGTCGGCATCGGCGTGTCCTGGCTTCGTTTCAACGCGAAGGAAGGCCAGTTGTGGACGATGCTCGCCGGCATTGCGATCATTTTCGCCGCATATGCGCTGTACATCGCCACGCATGTCCGCACGATACCGTCCGCACGGCATGCCACGCTCACCATGCTGGTCGCCGGCCTGGCGATGCTTGTCGGCGTGCTGCTGGCGATCGTGCCATGGATCGTGGCGATGATCCGGGATTTGGGCACGGAGCGCGCGCTGAAGGAACGCGAGGAGGAGCGCGCCGACATGACCGCCCACCTGCACGACGGCGTGCTGCAGACGCTGGCGCTGATCCAGTTGCATGCCGATGACCAGCAGACCGTGTTTTCACTGGCAAGGCAGCAGGAACGCGAGTTGCGCGAATGGCTATATCAGGAGCGCACCACGTCGGACCGTTCCGTCAACGCCGGTTTGAAGCAGATCGCGGCGCATGTGGAGGACACGCATGGCAAGCCGATCGAGGTGGTGACGGTGGGCGACGCGCGGCCGAGCGCGCAGACCGACGCGTTGTTGGATGCCACGCAGCAGGCGCTCGTCAACGCCGTGACGCATGGCGGCGAACCGGTGTCCGTCTACTGCGAGGCCGGCGACAAGCTGGTGGAGGTGTTCGTACGCGACCATGGCGACGGCTTCGACGTCGACGCCATTCCAGCGAATCGCCTGGGCATCCGCGAGTCCATCATCGGACGTATCAAGCGCCGCGGCGGTACAGTGGAGATTGTGTCGAGGCCCGGCTGGGGCACGGAGGTGCGCATGCACATGCCGATTTCAGGAGCGGCGGAGGATGCGGACAGCGCTACGACCACCACAGCGGACGGCGATACGGGCGTGCAATCGGCGCAATGAACACGGCACATGCAGCAGGTGCGGCAATGAATCAATCGAACCAAGGAGCAGGAATGAGCGAGCGGGAACAGCGCATCAGAATCGCCGTCGTGGACGACCATGAGATGTTCCGCGCGGACGTGATCGCCACGTTGCAGCCGTATTTCGACGTGGTCGGACAGGCGGCCGACGTGGAGGGGTCAGTGGCGATGATCGCGCAGACCAAACCGGACGTGGTGCTGCTGGACGTGCATGTGCCGGGCGGCGAGAACGGCGGTGGCGCCGAAATCCTCACGAAATCGCGCGCATACTCCCCCGATACCGTCTTCCTCGCGCTGTCCGTGTCGAATTCTCCGCAGGATGTCGGTTCCGTGATCCGCGCCGGTGCGCAGGGATATGTGACGAAGACTATTTCCGGCGACGACCTGGTGTCCTCCATCAAGCAGGTGCATGAGGGCTACGCCGTGTTCTCGCCGAAATTGGCGGGATTCGTGCTGTCCGCCTTCCAGAACGGCCCGAGCGCGAACGGCGCGTTCGGCGGCCCGATCCACGATGACGAACTGGACCGGCTGTCCAACCGCGAGCAGGAGGTCATGCGGCTGATCGCGCGCGGCTACACGTACAAGGAGGTGGCTTCGGAACTGTTCATCTCCATCAAGACCGTGGAGACCCATATGAGCTCGGTGCTGCGCAAACTGCAGCTGTCGAACCGTTCCGAGCTCACCCGTTGGGCCGCGGATCGACGGATTGTGTGACGTTGCCGCCACGACAACGACAATCGCCATAAACGGCATGGAAAAGGGCTTACCGAAAAATCCTTCGGTAAGCCCTTGATTGATGCGGGCAGAGCGAGATTCGAACTCGCGGAGGCTTGCACCTCAACGGTTTTCAAGACCGTCTCTTTAGACCGCTCAGACATCTACCCTTTGCGCCTAACATCGCTGCTACGCACGAAACGCCAATATACCACAGTGCGCGGAAGTGCGACACCTGGCACAGCCTCCATCCCCGTCGCTTCCAACAGAAAACCGCACACGCATCTGCCCAGAACGACACAAACGGCACTGGGACCGTCCAACATACGAAAAGCGGCGCCGGCACAAATGCCAACGCCGCTTTCACGGATTCATATCAGACGCGAACGTCTTGGAAAATCAGGCTTCCCACTTGGTCGGCTCGATGACTTCCTTGCCGCCCATGTACGGACGCATGGCCTTCGGGATCTCGATGGAGCCGTCCTTCTGCTGGTGGTTCTCCAGAATGGCGACCAGCCAGCGGGTGGTGGCCAACGTGCCGTTCAGCGTGGAGACGGCGCGGGTGTTGCCATCCTCCATACGTTCGCGGATGTTCAGACGACGGGCCTGATACTCGGTGCAGTTGGAGGTGGAGGTCAGCTCACGGTAACGGCCCTGGGTCGGCACCCAAGCCTCGCAGTCGAACTTACGTGCCGCGGAGGAGCCCAGATCGCCGGCGGCGGTATCGATGATGCGGTATGGCACCTCGACCTTGCCGAGCATTTCCTGCTCCATGGCCAACAGGTGCTCATGCTCCTTGTAGGAGTCCTCCTGCTTGGCGTAGACGAACATCTCCACCTTGTCGAACTGGTGCACGCGGATGATGCCGGAGGTGTCCTTGCCTGCTGCGCCGGCTTCACGGCGGTAGCAGGAGCTCCAGCCGCAGTAGCGCAGCGGGCCGTTCTCAAGGTTCAGGATCTCGTTCTCGTGCATGCCGGCGAGCGCCACTTCGGAGGTGCCGACCAAATACTGGTCGTCCGGCTCGCGCAGGCGATAGATTTCGTCGGCGTGGGAGTTGAGGAAGCCGGTGCCGCGCATTACTTCCGGACGCACCAGCGTCGGGGTGATGGCCAGGGTGAAGCCGTGTTCCTCGGCCTGGTCGACGGCCATGGTGAGCATGGCGATCTGCATGCGGGCCACCTGGCCGCGCAGGAAGTAGAAGCGGGAGCCGCCGACCTTCACGCCGCGCTCCATATCGATACCGGCCACGCCGCGGCCGAGCGTCAGGTGGTCCTTCGGCTCGAAGCCTTCGGCTGCGAAATCACGGATCTGGCCGACCTTCTTGACCACGACGTAGTCGTCCTCGCCACCTTCCGGAGCTTCCGGCTCGACGATGTTGGACAGCTTCCACATGGCGGTGGTGTATTCCTCGGCTGCGGCGTCGGCTGCGGCCTTGTATTCGGAGACCTTCTGGGAGAGTTCCTTGGTTGCGGCGATCAGCTTGGCCTTTTCGTCGGCGGGGGCGGCGGCGACCTTCTTGCCGATCTCCTTCTGCTGCGCGCGGGCAGCTTCGAATTCCTTCAGAGAGGAACGGCGAACCTCGTCGGAGCGCAGCACCTCGTCGACCAGTTCGACCGATTCGCCACGCTTACGCTGGGATTCCTTGACAACGTCAGCATGTTCACGAATGAATTGAATATCAAGCATGCTTCCCAGCCTAGTGCCGAAAGCAGACACTGACGCCATCGTTCTCATTTTTGGATATAACGTGAGGGAACGCCGAATTTTTCATGTCGAATTCGTCTTTTTGCGCAATCGCATAGACAATAGAGGCATGCCTATGCCAGTTATCGTCCTGCTCGTCATCATCGCCGTGGTCGCCGTATGCGCGGCCGCCTTCTTCGGATACCGCGCGTACAAGCACCGTACGCTCGCGGAGAAGCTTGACAAGCGTGACGATGACCAAGTGCATTACGCGTTCATAGTCAATCCTTCAAAGCCCCAGGCGGAACAGCGCAAGCAGCATATCAAGGAGTTCTGCGAGGCGAAGCATCTCACCCAGATCGAATTCATCGAAACGCAGCTCGACAAGGACGGTCGCGCCTGCGCGTTCGAAGCGTTGGACCATGGTGCCGATGTGGTGGTGGCTGTCGGCGGCGATGGCACGGTGCGTACCGTCGCGAGCGCGCTGTCGGGTACCGGGCATGCGCTGGGCATCGTGCCGATCGGCACCGGCAATCTGTTCGCCCGCAATATGGGCATTCCCGTGGACGATATCGATGCGGCGCTCACCGTGGCCACGTCACACGGCTCCCGTCTGGTGGATGTGGGCCGTCTGACCCTTCTGGATGATGAGACCACCGACCACGGGCATGCGTTCCTCATCATCGCCGGCATCGGTTTCGACGCACTGATGATCGACGACACCGATCCGGAATTGAAGAAGAACATCAGCTGGCTGGCGTATTTCGTGTCGGGCGTGAAGAATCTGTTCGCCCCGAAGTACAAGGGCAATGTGACCATCACCAGCGCCGACGGCAGCACGCATTCCACGCGTGGTCTCACGTTCCGCACGTTCATGGCGGGCAATTGCGGCCAGATCCCCATGTTTTCGCTGATGCCCGAAGCTTCCTATGACGATGGCATCCTCGACTACGAGATCATCGACACGTCCGGCGGCCTGATCGGTTGGGCGAATCTGTTCGGCGACGTGCTGCACCAGACCATCACCGGCAAAGCTCAGCAGAGTCCGCTGTCCACGAACTCCACCGTCGACCAGGTGCAGGGCGTCAGCGCGGAAATCACTTTGGAGAGGCCTGTTTTGGCGCAGGTGGATGGCGATATGCTGCCTGAAACGAAGCACATCCGTTTCAGCGTGGAACGTCAGGCCCTATGCGTGCGCGTGCCGGAGGCCGCTTCCGAAGATACCGGCATACTGGCGTTGAACGCGAATATGTCGGCTACGCCAACGAAACCGCAGCCGACCGAACAGGCAAGCGGGCAGCCGGCCGAACAGTCGAACGATTAGGAACCGTCAGGAATGCGCGGAACGGGCTGCTGAATATCGAAAGATACCGGAAACTCAGTCGTCCTGCCGATTCACTCCGTTGGTCACGCGCGCCACATGCAGGGCAAGATAGGCGATTTCGGCTTCCGTAAGGTCGGAACCAAGACGCATCTTCACCACCACGGCAAGCTGCCTTGCGCACTGGCAAGCCTTCGGATATGAGGTTTTGATTGATTCGATGATTGGTTGCGGCTCATCGTCGAGCTGCTCATGCTGGTGGATGCGTACGAACAGGTAACGCAGATGCGTGATGAATCGCGCCACATTGACGCTGTCCTGCGCAAGCGTGATGCCGTACGCGCCTTCGATGACGGCGATCATCTGCTGGATGATGCCGGTCATGGTGTAGGTGGCGGACAGGTCGCCGCCGGAGAATCCGGCATTCACCAAATGCAAGGCGAGCGCCACCGCCTCACTGCGGGGCAACGCGCCACCCAAATACGTGTTCATCGCGTCGACCATCGCCACGCTTTTGGCGTATTCGTCGGCGTATAGGGAACGTACTTCCGCTTCGAGCGGATATTCGATGCTCTGTTTTCTTTGCGCGCGTTGTATCGCGCCGCAGATGTGGTCGGCGAGCGCCATGACCAGGGTTGGCTGCTTGTCTGCCTGTTCTTCCAGTCCCGTACGGTTCATGGCGTCCGTGACAAGTCTGATGATTTCGGGCGGGATCCCGGCCACTTGTTGCGCCATGTGGTCGGGATCCTTGCCATCGACGGGGATGAACCGACGGACGATCTTCGCGTCATCCACATGTTGTCCCGGCTTGGCTTGGAAGCCTATTCCACGGCCTGTGAGAATCACCTCACGATCACCGTCTCTAGCCAATACGACATTGTTGTTGAATACGCGAAGAACGTCCACGTCGACCCCTTTTTCACCTCTGTGTGACAGGTTAGCGCTGGATGTCGATCACCTCGTCCCCTGCCTTGACGTCGATGCCGGTCTTCGGCGTGACGGAGGTGAGGGCGGCGGTGTTGAGCACCGTCATCAGCGTGGTGGTGCTGTATCCAGCGTCCTTCACTTTAGCAAAGTCGACGGAAACCAGCGGATCGCCGGCATTCACGCGCTCATCGGCCTTGACCTTGACGGCAAAGCCCTCGCCGTTCATCTTCACGGTGTCGATGCCGACGTGCACGAGCACTTCCACACCGTCATCGGTTTTGATGCCGAAGGCGTGGCCGGTTTCGGCGACGGTCTGCAGCACGCCGGAGACCGGGGCCACGACCTCGCTGTCGGTCGGCTGGATGCCGACGCCTTCGCCGAGCGCGCGGGAGGCGAACACCGGATCGCCGGTTTCGTCCAGGGCGATCACGTGGCCGGCGACCGGAGCGTTCACCACGGTGGTCGCGGCGGCGGCAGCGGCCGGAACTTCGGTCTTGGTGGCGGTAGCAGTCGCGGTGGCGGTGGTGGCAGCCGGAGCGGCTTCCTTGGCTTCGACCGCCGGAGCGGCGGCCTTCTGATCGGCGGCGGCGCGGGCCAGCACTTCAGCCTTCTGTTCCGGGGTGCGGTAGTCGAAGGTGATGATCAGGAAGAAGGAGGTCAGGAAGGAGACCGCGATGGACACCGCGTACACCCACATCTGGTCGAAGACCGGAATGGTCAGCAGCGAGGTGAAGGCGAAGGCGGTGGTGGTCACACCATGCACGGTCTGGCCGGCGGCGGTGACGGACGGGAAGAGCCAGCCGAGGACGGCAATGACGACGCCACCAAGGCCGCAGCCCACGAGCATGCGCTTGTAGACCAGCTTGTAACGCAGGTGGATGCCGTACAGGGACGGTTCGGAAACACCACCAAGCAGGCCGGCTGCGAGCGCACCGAGAGCGGTCTGGCGCATGTCCTTGTCCTTGTCACGCACGGCGATGAAGAGCACGCCGGCGGTGGCGCCGAAGCAGGCGAAGTTCCACACGCCCATCGGGCCCTGGATGAAGTCGTAGCCGAGCGTCTGGATGTTCATGAGCATCAGGGCGTTGAGCGGCCAGTGCAGGCCGAGCGGCACGAGGAACGGGTACAGCAGCGGGATGATGATGGCGAAGATGAACGGTGCATGGGTGTTCATCCAAGCCAGGCCGACGCCGAGGCCGTTGCCGACCCACACGCCGATCGGGCCGATGATGAAGGCGGTCAGTGCGCCGACGATGATCATGCAGAAGAACGGCACGAACACCAGCTGGACGCTTTCGGGAATGATCTTCTTCAATCCGTGGTAGACGAGGGCAAGCACGGCGGCCATGAGCAGCGGCACGAACACGTTGCCGCTGTAGTCGCTCAACGCCATCGGAATGCCGAAGATGTTGGCGGTGCAGGACTTGGTGCCCAGAGCCGCGTTCTCCACGCACGTGGTGGTCTTGGCGTCCATCAGGCTGGTGAACTGCGGGGTCATGAGGATGGCCATGATGGCGCCGCCCAGCCACGGATCGACCTTGAGCTTCTTGGCGGCGTTGTAGGCGACCATGATCGGCAGGAAGTAGAACACGCCCTTCCAGATGGCCTTGATGAACACCCAGCCGGCGGAGGCCTCGTCATTCGGAATGACGTTCAGTGAGATGAGCAGGTTGACCAGGGCGATGATGATGGAGGCGCCGAGCAGCACGCCCAGGATCGGGCGGAAGGAGTCGGCGAGATACTCGAAGAAGGAGTCCAGCCATGCCACCTTGCCGCGTGCCTTGGAACGGGCCTCGGCCTTGACGTCGGCGTTGCTCTTCTGGCCTTCGCCGGATGCGGAGGCGGCACCGGCGTTCGCCATTTCGGGCAGATGCATGATGTTTTCGTATACGGTGGCCACGCCGCCGCCGATGACGACCTGGAAACGGTCACCGCTTTGCGGGACCGCGCCAAGCACGCCCTTCATATGTTCGAGGGCGTTCTGGTCCACCTTGGACGCGTCCGCCAGCTCGAAGCGCAGTCGGGTGGCGCAATGCGTCAGACTGCGAACGTTTTCAGGTCCGCCGATCGCAGTGATGATCTGCGATGCGAGAGAGTCAGCCATCCTGATTCCTTTCTATTTCCTTCCGATGGGATTCGATGACGCAGCGCGGCTTTTTTGCAACAAAAAAGACCCGGAACATGGCAAACCAATGCCACATTCCAGGTCTTGCGTCTAAAAATGTTGACTTGCAACCCTGCATGAGTCGAATTCGTTAGAAACAATACACTATCGGCATGCGATGCGCAAATCGTCGGGTATCGGGACACTGAAACCCCAATTCCATACTGGAGACACGCCGAGACGTCAAAAAGAAAACGTATTCATCGCACATTGTGGGATGACTTTCCGCGTTCCGCGCAAACTCGTGGCACAATGAAGGTATGGTTGCAAAAAATGCGGGAATGCCCGCCACCCCAGCAGATCTGATCAATGTCGACGAGGTCATTGGAAAGTACTATGACGTCGTCCCCGACCCGAACGTTCCGGAGCAGCGCGTCTCCTTCGGCACTTCCGGACACCGTGGTTCGTCCCTGAAGACCTCGTTCAACGAGGCCCACATCGTGGCCATCACGCAGGCCATCGCCGAATACCGCAAGAAGGCCGGCGTCACCGGCCCGCTGTACATCGGCCGCGACACCCACGCCCTGTCCGAGCCGGCTTGGAAGACCGCCATCGAAGTGCTCGTCGCCAACGGCGTGACCGTGCGCATCGACTCCCGTGACGACTTCACCCCGACCCCGGTCGTGTCCCAGGCCATCCTGACCCACAACCGCGCCGCCGACGGCACCCAGCGTTTCACCGGCGAAGGCCTGGCCGACGGCATCGTCGTGACCCCGTCCCACAACCCGCCGACCGATGGCGGCTTCAAGTACGATCCGGTCACCGGCGGCCCGGCTCCGGCCGACGTCACCAACGCCATCGCCGACCGCGCCAACGAGCTGCTCGGCGATTTCAGGAACGTCAAGCGCGTGCCGTTCGAGCAGGCCGTCAAGTCCGATCTGGTTGAGCGTTTCGACTTCCGTGAGCACTATGTGGCCGATCTGGAGAACGTCATCGACTTCGACGTGATCCGCTCCTCCGGCGTACGCCTGGGCATCGACCCGCTCGGCGGCGCTTCGGTCAACTACTGGCCGCTCATGAACGAGAAGTACAACCTGACCATCGACGTGGTGCGTCCGCAGGTCGACCCGACCTGGAGCTTCATGACCATCGACCATGATGGCAAGATCCGCATGGATCCGAGCTCCCCGTACGCGATGAAGGGTCTGGTCGATTCCCTCAACAACGGCGCTTGGGACAAGTACGATCTGGTCGGCGGCACCGATCCGGATGCCGACCGCCATGGCATCGTCTGCCCGAACTGGGGCGTCATGAACCCGAACCACTACATCGCAGTGTGCGTGGAATACCTGTTCGGCGGCAACCGTCCGGATTGGCCGGAGAACGCCGGCATCGGCAAGACCCTCGTGTCTTCCTCCCTGATCGACCGCGTGGCCGCCTCCATCAACGCCAAGCTCGTCGAGGTTCCGGTCGGCTTCAAGTGGTTCGTGGACCCGCTGTTCAAGGGCGAGGTCGCGTTCGGCGGCGAGGAAAGCTCCGGCATGTCCTTCCTGCGTAAGGACGGCCGCGTGTGGACCACCGACAAGGACGGCCTGATTCCGGACCTGCTGGCCGCTGAGATCACCGCGAAGACCGGCAAGAACCCGGCCCAGCTGCACCAGGAGCAGGTGGAGCGTTTCGGCGAAAGCTGGTACAAGCGCGTCGATACCCCGACCACCCTCGAGCAGAAGCAGAAGTTCGCCAAGCTCACCGGCGACGACGTCGAGGCCACCCAGCTGGCCGGCGAGGACATCACCGCCAAGCTCACCGAGGCTCCGGGCAACCACGCCAAGATCGGCGGTCTGAAGGTCACCACCAAGGACAACTGGTTCGCCGCCCGTCCGTCCGGCACCGAGAACATCTACAAGGTGTACGCCGAGAGCTTCGAATCCCCTGAGGCTCTGGACAAGGTGCTCGCCGAGGCCACCGAGGTCGTGGACAAGGCTCTGGCCGAGTGATACGGCGTTCCGCCAAGTAATCAAGGCGTAGCGCGAAAAAGACCCGTTCCGTATGGAGCGGGTCTTTTTCGTTGTCGATATCCGCCGTATGGCACGAAACGTGCTTTTCTGGCATGAAACGCAAGCTCCGCGGCACCCCGTATTTCCCTCTCCCGGTACGCTTGGAAGCAGAGCCGGAACGTCATCCGCGCAATCACGGCACAGCAAGGAGGGAACGTGCGCATCGCCATCGTCGAGGATCACCCTGCCGAACGCGAACTGATCGCCACCATGTGCGCGGAATACTTCAACGGCCGGAACGTCGGCGCAACCGCCGGCAGGAATGCCATGCAAACGGTCTGTGACGTTTTCCCCGACGCGAAATCGTTCATCGAAAGCTGGAAGAACAGCCGTTACGACCTGCTGCTGCTCGACTGTTATCTCAGCGACGAGAATCTGCCGCATGCCACCACCGGATTGGACATAGCGCGGCTGCTGCGCAATCAGAACGACGACTGCGCGATCGTCTTCATCACGTCCAGCACCGATTTCGCGGTGCTCGGCTACGAGGTGCAGGCGAGCGGTTATCTGCTCAAGCCCGTCAATCGCAAAACCTTCGAAGCCACCATGGAACGCGTCGAAGAGCAGCTGAAGGCAAAACCGCCGGTCACCCATCTGGCAAAGGCGCAGTCGCCCGGCACGGTGGATTCCAGCTGGCATGTGGCGTTCGGCAATCCGGCCGTGACCATGGACCGGCGGCTCATCGCATACGCCCTGTCCAACGCGCACTACGTGGAATTTACGTTCGCGGACGGCACCCAGACCAAAATCCGCACCAATTTCTCCGATGTGGACCAACGGCTCACCGTGTTCGACAACTTCTACCGCACCGCGCGAGGCGTGCTCGTCAACTTCGACTACGTGTCCGGCATCACCAACGCGCAGTTCGTCATGAAAGGCGGCAAACGCATTCCTATCACGAAAACGGCGGTGACCACCACCTGCCGCGCATACGCGGAATACACGTTCACCCGCATGCGTACGGAGGACTGACATGTTCGCACCACTCGGCGAAATCATCCGGAACGGCATCGCCCAAACCACCCCGTCAGGTCTGTTCTTCGCCATCGGAGAGCAGCTCAACGCGTTGTCCGGCCTGGCATTATGCCTCATCATGGCATGGAGTCACATGGACAATCCACGCCGTAACGGCACACTGTTCATGTCCATCGGACTGGTCTGGTTCCTGCTATGCGGCGTGCTGTGCGGCACTCTGGGCATCCCATCACTGTGGACGGTCATTCCGACCGCGCCGCTTGTGCTGCTGGTCCTGCGATGGCTGACCGAACTGCCATGGCGGCAACTGTTGCTGATTGTGGCCACGGCTTCCTACATGGTGGCGATCGTCTACTATCTGTCGCTCGTCATCGATGTGGCCGTTCTTGGCGCGGATTCAACCAATCTCCGCGTCGGCTGGCCGGGACTGGTCAATCTGCTGCTGCTTGACGTCGTCGTACTGGTCTCGCTTTGGCATCCGCTGCATGATTCGATTCCAGCCACATTCGATTCCCCATCCATCAGCAAAGGCTTCTGGCAGCTTATCTGGCTGTTTCCGTTCGTTTCGTCCGCGATTGTGGTGTGGTGCATGCCGGCGGACAATTCCACGCTGCTGGACTCGCATATGCTGGAAATCGCGTTCACCGTGGCGGTGGTCTATTCCTGTTTCATGGTGTTGGCGTATTTCCTCATCTGGTACATGATTCAGCAGTCGGACCGTCTGCTCGCGGCCCGCAGGCGACAGCATTATGAGGCTTTGCAGACGTTGCAGCTGCAACACATGAACGAGCGGATCCGTGAGGCGCGTCAGATCAAGCACAACGTGCGTCACCACATCCACTCACTGCAGGCGTTGGCCGCGACTGAAGACATGGATGGCATCCGCTCATATCTGGATGAGATGTCCAAACACCGGCTGCTGCAAACGGCACCAATGCAGTATTGCGAGCATGCGTCGCTGAACGCGGTGCTTGTCTACTATTGCGATTGGGTCCGGCATTTGGGTGCGAATGTGGACGTCAAAGCGGCGGTGCCGCAATACATCAACATCAACAACGCGGAATTATGCTCCATGGTCGGCAATCTGCTGGAGAACGCCACGGAGGCCATCACCCAGCAAACGCAGGGCGAGAGGCGGCTCAAAGTGCGCATCCGGTATCGTTCCGGCCCTCCGGCGGCCCTGTTCATCACGGTGGACAACACGTACGGCGAAGCCGATACCAGCATCGAACAGATCGACGGCAATCTCGTCTCGACCAAACATGGTGGCACGGGGCTGGGCACCGCCACCGTACGAGAGACAGCCGAACGGCACCATGGCACGGCCTCCTTCGAGCACAGCGACGGCATGTTCCGCGCCTCCGTCATGCTGTGTCTCGGCGACTAATCGCATATGCCGTTGCCATGCGGTATCGATAGGCGATACCGCATGGCGGACGATGCGGTATGACGGGCAAGCGGCGAGTCGCGCGGCTTTCGTAGGGTAGAAGCATGACGATTACGGTTTCAACAGACGGTTCCGCGCTTGGCAATCCGAATGGTCCGATGGGTTGGGCCTGGGCCGACCACGAGCCCGCGGCAGGCGGCAAGCCGGGGCACGAGCATGCCGGCGATTGCGATGCCGGCGGCGCGACGAACGGCACCAACCAGATCGGCGAATTATGCGCCGTGCTGGAGGCGTTGCGAGCGCATCCCGGTTCCGAAGACCTGGTGATCGAGACCGACTCGCAGTATGCGATCAACTGCTCCACCAAGTGGGTGCAGGGTTGGAAGCGCAACGGCTGGAAGAATTCGCAGAAGAAACCGGTGAAGAACGCCGACCTGATCCGCGCCATCGACAATGAGATCGCGCATAGGGCGGGGTCGGTGCGATTCGTGTGGGTCAAGGGTCATGCCGGCAACGCGGGCAACGAGAAAGTGGACGAGCTGGCACGCACGTATGCGGGCGATTGCCGTTCGCATGTGCGCGAAGGCTATCTGCCGTTGGAAGGATGGCAGTCGCTACTGGCTTCCGAGTATTCGCGTGGCACCGATGTTCCCGAGGATGCGAGGATGCTGATGGATGGTGCGATCAGCGCCGCCGAATACCACATGGGACGCGGACAAGGCGATTCCGCCACGACCGGCACCGGCGATTCCGGTGCCGATACCGCCAATTCCAGCAACAGCACGAAGCCGCGTTCGATCGCCAGCATGCTGGCGGAGCCGGAAGGCGTTTCCCACGACCTTGCGGATTTCGGACAGACAACCGATGACGACGCAGATGATGCGGTGGAAACGACCGTGCTCGAGACCGAACCGGCGGAAACCACCACAATGCTTGAGACCGAAGCGACGAAGGTCATACCCGAATCCAGCTTCCCGGACGCGGGCGGTCCAGCCGAACCGGACGAATCCGGAGAACCGGACGAATCCGGGAAAACGGACGAATCCGGTGAACCGCATCAATCCTATGCGCAGATGCTGGTCAAACCCGACTATTTTCCCCGTGAAGGCGACGAGAACGACAAGCCGGTGACGGGCAACGCGGACGGCACGGACACGGACAGCACGGCCGTACCGCAGAATGCGAACGAATCGCACAGCGAATCGCAAGACGACGAAGAATCGGCACCGGAACAGGCATCTTCATCGCAATCGCAGGATCTGCCGAAACTGCCGCATCGTCCAAGCCCATCGGGCCTGTCGGTGTCGGGTACGGTGCGGTTCACTCCCCCACCGGAATCCAGCCCGACCTTCGACGGCAATCCACGTCTCATCCGTGGGTATATCGCCGTGGAAGGCTATGTGATGGGTGACGGCACGCTGGTATTGGACGAGGCGCCGTTCGCGGTCAAACATAGCTGAGCGAGACATGTGGGGAGCCGCTTTACGCAAGCCGCTCCCCACATGTCATTTCATGCGCGGCTTTTTTGCACGCCACCTCACGCAGGACCGTGAAACATTCCGTGAAAACTTTTCCGCAGTCCAAAACAGACACCTGCTCCCGCAACCGACCATTCGCGCCTTGAAAATCAACGCATCCGATAGTATGGAGACGGTCTTAACCCCATATCGAAGGAGGATCATGGACAAGGCACAGCAGGACGCGCTGAAGAAGGCGGCCGGCATCGAGGCTGCAAAGCTGATTCAGAACGGCATGATCGCAGGTCTGGGCACCGGCTCGACCGTGCGTTTCCTGGTCGACGAGCTCGGTCGTCGCGTCAAGGAGGAAGGCCTCGAGTTCACGGGCGTCACCACCTCCCGCCGCACCCAGGAGCAGGCCGAAGGCTACGGCATCAAGATCGTCAACATCGATGACGTCGACCATATCGACGTGACCATCGACGGCGCCGACGAGGTGGACAAGAACTTCAACGGCATCAAGGGCGGCGGTGCGGCTCTCCTGTGGGAGAAGATCGTGGCCACCAACTCCAACAAGATCGTGTGGATCGTGGACGAGTCCAAGGTCGTGGACACCATCGGCAAGTTCCCGCTGCCGGTCGAGGTGATTCCGTTCGGCGCAGGCCAGGTCGTCAAGAAGTTCGAGGCCAAGGGCTACAAGCCGGTGCTGCGTCTCGACGCGAACGGCGAGCCGGTGCGCACCGATGAGAACAACTATGTGGTGGATCTGCACCTCGAGCGCATCGACCACCCGCAGGAGCTCGCGCAGGACCTCATCACCACGGTCGGCGTGGTCGAGCACGGCCTGTTCCTGAACATGGTGGACCAGGTCATCGTCGGCGATCCGAACGGCCCGCGCGTGATGGACAACCCCAACAAGTGAGATCCTGACAGGCAGGCGTGTCGGCTGGTGTGGAATATACCGGCCGACACCGCCGCGCAGATAGCAAAAATCCCGCGACTCCGAAAGGAATCGCGGGATTTTGTTTGAGCGGACGCTTCACACGCGCCTGAAGACTACTTGCGCTGGTGGCGAGTCTTACGAAGCAGTTTACGATGCTTCTTCTTGCTCATGCGCTTGCGGCGCTTCTTGATGACCGAGCCCATCTCAGCCTCCGTTCCTTAAACTCAAAGGGTAAAAGTTTGCAACTTGCCCAATACTACACTGCTTCGGGGACGAATACGCGCGCAGGCATTCATATGGTGGAAAATCACGTTTCGTTTTCCGCGTGATATTCCATCAGCCGGCCGCGATTCGCCATCGAGACGATTCCGTCGACGTTACAGGGGGAACTGCTGGTAGAAACGCTGGATGTCGTTCTTCGCGCCGGTGGCATAGAAAACCACCGTATCGTTGCGCCACACGGCAACGGCCTTGGTATCGTCGTCCGGATCGGCTTTGGCGCTGTAGGCGCCGGTCGTCTTGCCGGAGACCTTCACGTTGCCGCTTCCCAGCTCCTTGCCGGTCATGGCTTCAGCCAGCGTGTCGTACTGGGATTTCGCCTTGTCGCCGTCGTTCCACTGGCCCACTTCCAGCGTGACGTCCTGTCCTTTCTTGCCGGTGGAATACGTCAACGCGTATTCCTCGACGGGAGAGGTGCTGGACCACGTCGTGCTGGCGTCAGCCTTGGTACGCGCGTAATTCAATACGGAATCCGGCATGGCCTTGAGCAGCTCGCTGGCCCCGTCGGGCAATGCCACGGCATCGATCGACGGTTTGGTGGGCTCCGTCTTGTCGCCGTCCGTACCGTTCGAAGTGGAAGCCTGTTGGCTCGTCTGACCGGCCTGTCCGGCCTGTCCGTTCTTGTTCAAGGCCCAACCAGGCCACACAAATGCGGAAATCAGAGCAAGCACAACCACAAGCGCGGCTGCTACGACGGCGGCAATCAATTTGCCATGCGAAGAGGAATTCTGCGTATCAGACATGCTTGTCATTCTTTCACAGCCATAAGACGCGCAACCATCCCCTCAAAGTCATGGAATCCAGTTCCCGAAACGGTTTTCAGCGCAATGTCTGTGCAACGAGTACGCCACCCGCGAACGTCTTGTCCCAAAACCTCCGTATTGTCGGCGATATGGCAAAGACGTCCTCGCAATTCCTCTGTTCCGAATGCGGCTGGAGCGGCCCGAAGTGGCTCGGCCGCTGCCCCGAATGCGGTCAATGGGGCACCATTGAGGAATTCCATGAAGCCCGTCCCGCGGCAGGCTCGCGTACCGCGGCTCCGGGACGGACCTCGCGCACGCAATCGCATCCGGTCGCATCGTCCGCGGCGAGGCCGATCACCGACATAGGCACGGAGAACATCTCCAGAATCGCCACAGGATTTTCGGAATTCGACCGCGTGCTCGGCGGTGGCATCGTGCCGGGATCGGTCACGCTGATCGCAGGAGAGCCGGGCATCGGCAAATCGACATTGCTGCTGGAAACCGCCGGCAATGTGGCGAGGCTGACGGCGTTCGCCACCGAGCGCAATACCGTACTGTATATTTCCGGCGAGGAATCGCAGGCGCAGGTCCGCATGCGCGCGTCGCGCATCGGCGCCATGGAGCCGAATCTACTACTCGCCTCCACCACGGATCTGTCCACGGTGTTGGGGCTTATCGAACAGTTCAAGCCGGCGTTGGCCATCGTCGATTCGGCGCAGACCATCGTCTCGCAGGACGTCGATGGCATCTCCGGCGGATCCACGCAGGTGCGCGAAGTGGCGAGCGCGCTGATTGACACCGCCAAAACCCTTGATATCCCAGTGCTTTTGGTGGGGCATGTCACCAAGGATGGTTCGATCGCAGGTCCGCGTACGTTGGAGCATCTGGTGGATGTGGTCTGTCAGTTCGAAGGCGATGCCGAAACCGCGTTGCGTATGCTGCGTGCAGTGAAGAACCGTTTCGGACCGACCGATGAGGTCGGCTGTTTCGATATGAGCGGCGAGGGCATTGAGGAGGTGACCGATCCGTCCGGCCTGTTCCTATCAACCGGCAATGGTTCTGCGGCGACGCAGGTGGATGGCACGTGCGTGACGTTCACGTTGGATGGGCATCGCAGTCTGCCGATTGAAGTGCAGGCGCTGGTCACCAGGTCGGTGCTGCCGACGCCACGTCGCGCGGCGAACGGTGTGGACTCCAACCGTATCGCCATGCTGGTGGCGGTGTTATATCGTCACGGTGGCATCAATCTGCTGGCCAACGACCTGTACATTTCCACAATCGCCGGCGGTCAGGCGCGTGAGCCGGGTTGCGATCTGGCGATTGTGGCCGCGTTGGCGAGCGCTGCGAAATCGAAACCGATTCCCCGCACGACGTGCGCGATCGGCGAGATTTCGTTGACCGGACAGGTGCGTCCGGTGCCGAGACTGGAATATCGGCTTCGTGAGGCGGCGCGTCTTGGTTTCACCACCGCCGTTGTGCCGACGCTGCGCAAGAACGTCGCCGTGCCGGGAATGGGCGTGGTGCAGGCGGATACGTTGCAGGACGCGTTGGCCGCGATTCTGCGATAGGTCGCCGATGCCCAAACGGCATCGCCATCCGCATTTTGCAACCCGGGAAAGCCCGTTTGGGTAACAAAACACAGATGGCGTCAATGATTCGCGTCAATCGAACCAATCAAATCAATCGAACCGATCCGTCTCAAGCGGTGAGGCGCTTCGTCTCCTCGACGTTGCGTTTCAGCTCGACCACCAGATCGTCGGCCGAATCGAATTTGATCTGCGGGCGCAGGAATCCAGCGAATTCCACGCGCGCCTGATGGCCGTACAGGTCCAACCAGTCATCGGTGATGGCGTAGGCTTCCACCACGCGTTCGGCGTCACCGTCCTCGTTGAACGTCGGCTTGGTGCCGATGGAGATGGCCGCCGGCCAGCGGTGTGGCGACTGCATGGCCACGCGCACGTTGACGGACGAAGCATCATACTGCTGCGATACGCCGTCGGCCGGCTTCTCCCCGGCTTCTTCGCCACCGTCGGCGGACTTCTCCCCCAAATCGACCAGCCAGCCGGCGTACACGCCGTCCACCGGCAGGTATCCGGCGACGTTCTCGCTCAGATTGGCGGTCGGGAATCCGATGGTGCGGCCGCGTTCCTCGCCATGCACCACGGTGCCTTCCACGGCATGCGCGTGGCCGAGTATCGCGTCTGCGTCCTTGATACGGCCTTGGCTCAGCAGATAGCGCACATTGGTGGAGCTCCACGTGCGCACTTCCTTGGCCTGATGCTTCTTGCTCCATGCGCGTCGTTCGGCCTTGGAAGCCCCCTCCAGAGGGTCGGAAGGCTCGCCGGGTTCGGACGGCATCACCGGCTTCGCATTGACCGGCACTCGGGTCAGCCCCGGACCGAAATCGTCCACGACCTCCAGCTGGAACACGCCGGTGGCGAGCGCCAGATTCTCAATGGCTTTCACGTTTCCGGCGCGGTTCGCGCCCATGGCGGCGTCGGAGCCGAGCACCAGCGTGCGCATGCCGAGTTTGCCGACCATCTGGCCAAGGAAGAAGCGGTATGATTTCGCGGCGAATGCCATGGTGTAGCGCACGATGAGCGTGTAGTCCACGCCGATGGCGTCGATGGCGCGCAGCCGTTCGTCCACACTGGTCAGCGCCTGCGTGTCAGGCGTGCCTGCGGGCGGTTCCTGACCGTCATGTTTGGCGGCGTAAGCGTGCACCAGCGCGGGACGCGGGTCGAACAGCACCACCACGGAGAACGCCTGCTCCCGTTCGGCGAGTTCGGCCACACGGCGGATGACCGCCTGATGTCCCTGATGCATGCCGTCGAATGAGCCGATGGTCACCACGGACTTCTTGTCGTTGCTCAGGGTCGGCCAATCCACCATGCCGCTGGCATCGGGGGTAAGCGTGATCGTCTTCATGTGTCCTTCTTTGCGTATTGTCCGTGTGTTTGTCGTGTTCGTATTGCGTGCAGGCCGGTCTTGATTGTTTCAGTTGAAGACCGCGACCGGCTTGGTCTCGCCACGTTTGGCGCGTTCCACGATCGCCACCAGATCGTTGGTTTCGGGAACGTACGCGGCCATGGTCGTATGGATGTCGTGGGCGATTCTACGGCCGAACCGCAGGTCCGTCGCCTCCTGTTCGGTGACGGGAAGCATGTCCATGGAAGCGGCCGCGCTGGCGACCAGGTCGAGTGCGTGGTCAACGGCATGCTCGGCATCGTCAAGCACCGCACGGTTGCGTGTCACTTCGATGCCTTCGCGGTTGGTGAAGGTTTTGGCTTCCGTATGGGCGGTCATGACGTTTGGCATGTTCACCGAGAAACGCCCGACGCGGATGCGGCGCAGCATGGTCAGATGGCCGCCGAGGCCGAGTTCGGCGCCCAGATCGCGGCCAAGTGCGCGGATGTAGGTGCCGGCCGAGCAGGTCACGGTCACGTCGAGTTCCATGACTGGCTGCATGTTCGGTTCGTTTTGCCCGTCGGTTTCGGCATGCCAGGATTCCTCCGGGGCGATTTCGATGGCATCGGCAAGCGGTGATCCCGCGCATGTGGTCGAAGCATAGCCGTATCGCACTGCCGAAACGCTGAATTCCGAGATGGTCACCGGACGGGCCTTGAGGTCCACATCCTTGCCTTCTCGGGCCAGATCATAGGCGCGCTGGCCGTTGATTTTGATGGCTGAATAGGAGTTCGGCACCTGCTCGATGCGCCCGGTGAAATGATGGGCGATGACGTCTTCAACGGTCTGTCGTGAAGGGAATTCGGCGATAGTTCCCTCCCCCGGCAGCAGTTCGCCGTCGGCGTCGTCCGTGGTGGTGCGCTGGCCGAGTCTGATGGTGGCCAGGTAGGTTTTGTCGTGGTCGACGATGTAGTTGAGCAGACGTGTGGCGTTGCCGAAGCCGACCACCAGCACGCCGGTGGCCATCGGGTCGAGCGTGCCGGCATGGCCGACGCGTTTCATGTGCAGGGCGCCACGCACCGCCGCGACCACATCGTGGCTGGTGACGCCCTGCGGCTTGTCGATGACCAGCAGACCGGAGTTGTCAGGCTTCGTCGTCATCGTCCCAATCCTCGACCTCGACATCGTCATCATCGTCGAAGTCGTCATCATCGGGCTCGTCGTGCTTGTACGGATCGGCGTCGCCGGCGTATTGCGCGTTGGCGCGGGACTTGGCGAGTTCTTCGTCGCGCTTGTGTGCGAGCGCGAGGATGTCCTCGATCTCATGGGCCTCGCCCGGCACTTCGTCGAAGATGAATTCCAGTTGCGGGGTGAGTCGCAGTCCGGCCTTGGTGCCTACCAGGGAACGCAGGCGTCCTTTGGCCTGGTTCAGGGCCTGCTGCGCGCGGCGGCGTTCGCCCTGCTCGTGTCCTTCGTGGCCGAGCTGGGTCCAGTAGACTTTCGCGATCTGCAGATCGTTGGTGACGCGCACTTCGGTGATGGTCACGTTGGCCAGTCGCTTGTCGTGCAGCTGCGCCTCCATGGACGATGCGATCACACGCTGAATCAACGCCGCGATGCGCGCGGCGCGGGGATTGGTTCCTGCCATTGCTGTCCTTTTGGTGAAAAGTTCTTGTTGTATCACGGAACGCCCGCAGTCGTGAACCGGCTGTGGGCGTTCCTTACCTGGTTATCGATGCGAAGCTCGAAGCACTCGGCTACTTACGCTCGATTTCCTGCATTTCGAAGGTCTCGATGATATCGCCGATCTCGATGTCGTTGAAGGTGCCGAGGTTGATGCCAGCCTCGTAGCCTTCCTTGACGGAGGTGACGTCGTCCTTGAAACGACGCAGCGAGGAGATCTCGAGGTCGTTGACGGTGGCGATGCCGTTGCGCAGGATACGGCACTTCGTACCACGCTTGACCTCGCCGTCCTGAACCATGACGCCGGCGATGTTGCCGAACTTGGAGGAGCGGAAGATCTCGCGGATCTCGGAGTGGGAGGTGACGACCTCTTCGTATTCCGGCTTGAGCATGCCCTTGAGGGATGCTTCGATGTCCTCGATGGCCTTGTAGATGATCGAGTAGTACTTGATCTCCACACCTTCGCGTTCGGCCAGATCCGCCACCTGGCGGTTCGGACGGACGTTGAAGCCGATGATGACGGCCTTGTCGACGGTGGCCAGGTTGACGTCGTTCTGGGTGATGGCGCCGACGCCGCGGTGAATCACCTGGATGCCGACCTCGTCGGACACCTCGATCTTCATCAAGGAATCTTCCAGAGCCTCGACGGAACCGGAGGAATCGCCCTTGATGACGATGTTGAGCATATCCACCTCGGACTTGGCGAACTGCTCCTTGAGGCTTTCGAGGGAAACGACCTTGCGGCGCTTGGCCAGCTGGGCCGCACGCTCGGTGGCCTGACGCTTCTCGGCGATCTGACGTGCGGTACGGTCGTCGGAGGCCACCAGGAACAGGTCGCCTGCGGTCGGCACGGAGGTCAGACCCAGCACCTGCACCGGGGTGGACGGACCGGCTTCCTGCATGTGGTTGCCGTTCTCGTCGAGCATGGCGCGGACACGACCGTAGGAGGTGCCGGCAACGATGGCATCGCCGATGTGGAGGGTACCGGACTGCACCAGCACGGTAGCCACGGCGCCACGGCCCTTGTCAAGTCGGGCTTCGACGGTGGCGCCACGGGCGTCCATATCCGGGTTGGCGCGCAGGTCGAGCTCGGCGTCGGCGGTGAGCAGCACCGCTTCGAGCAGCTTGTCGACGTTGGTGCCCTGCTTCGCGGAGATGTCGACGAACATGGTGTTGCCGCCGTATTCTTCCGGAACCAGACCGTATTCGGTAAGCTGGCCGCGGACCTTGTCCGGGTTGGCGCCCGGCTTATCGATCTTGTTGACGGCCACCACGATCGGCACATGCGCGGCCTGGGCGTGGTTGATGGCTTCCACGGTCTGCGGCATGACGCCGTCGTCGGCGGCGACCACGAGGATCGCGACGTCGGTGAGTTCGGCGCCACGGGCACGCATTGCGGTGAAGGCTTCGTGGCCCGGGGTATCAAGGAACGTGATCTTGCGCGGCTCGCCATCAAGGTTGACGGTCACCTGGTATGCGCCGATGCGCTGGGTGATGCCGCCGGCTTCGCCTTCGATGACGTTGGTGCGGCGGATGGTGTCGAGCAGTCGGGTCTTACCGTGGTCGACATGGCCCATGACGGTGACGACCGGCGGACGCGGCTTCAAATCCTCGTCCTCCTGCAGTTCCTCTTCGTCCAGGTTGATGTCGAACTGCTGCAGCAGCTCCTTGTCTTCCTCTTCGGCGGACACGATCTTGATGTTCCAGCCGATTTCCTCGCCGAGGATCTGGAACGTGGCCTCATCCAGGGACTGGGTGGCCGTGGCCATTTCACCAAGGTGGAACAGCACGGTGACCAGCGCCGCCGGATTGACGTTGATCTTCTCGGCCAGATCGGCGAGGGACGCACCCTGACGCAGACGGACTTCCTGTCCGTTGCCGGTCGGAATGCGCACGCCGCCGATGACCGGAGCCTTCATCTCCTGGAATTCCTGACGCTTCGCCAGACGGTTCTTACGCGCCTTCGAGGACTTGCCTCCCTGACGTCCGAACGCGCCTGCAGCGCCGCCGCGGCCGCGGCCACCACGTGCCGGACCATTGCTCGGAGCGCTGTTGCCGCCCTGGAAACCGCCGCCATTGCCACCGAAACGATTGCCGCCGCCGGCGGGACGCTGGCCACCGCCCTGACCCGGACGATGCTGGCCCCACTGGCCTGGCTTCGCGCCGCCCTGACCCGGACGACCACGGAAGCCGCCACGCTGGCCGCCGCCCTGACCCGGACGGCCACCACGACGTCCTTCGCCATTGTTGACGCTCGGACGGTTCATCGGATGCGGACGCGGAATATCACCCGGAGTCGGGGTGTGCATGCCCTGCTTGCGGCTGAACGGATTGTTGCCCGGGCGCGGTCCCGGGGTGTGCGGCTTCGCGCCATTGGCGTTGTTGCCGCCCTGCGGAGCGTTGCCATGCTGGGGGCGAGCTCCCGGAACGGCCGTCGGGCGACCGGACTGGCGGCGGTCTCCACCCTGCGGACGCGGGGCGTTGCCGTTAGGACGATTGCCATGCTGGCGGGATTCGCCTGGACGCGGCGCGCGATGACCCGGCTTCGGGACATCGGACTTGGAAGCGGCATGACGCGGCTTCGGCGCTGCGGGGGCAGCCGGCTTCGGCGCTGACGGAGCGGCCGGCTTTGGCATGGAATGAGATGCCGGTTCGGCAGGCTTCTTGGCCGTATGGCCCGGCTTCTTGGAATCAGATGCGTTGCCCTGTCCGCTGGACGCGAATGCGTTCCTCAGCTTGCGTGCAACGGGAGGTTCAACGGTAGACGATGCGGACTTCACGAATTCGCCCATCGCCTCAAGTTTGCTTAAAACGGTTTTGCTGTCAACGCCAAGTTCCTTGGCAAGTTCATATACGCGTGCTTTCGGCACTCAATTCTCCTATCTTGGGCCGCGCGCATACGGGCGCGACCGCTACTGATTCACGGCGAGCTTGTTCCTTCTCATCGTGCAACCATGTTCGTGATACCTCGTCTTTTCCCTGTGCGCCTCAGCGGATTCGATGCCGATCTTCCAGCCGGTCAGCTTGGCCGCAAGACGTGCGTTCTGGCCTTCCTTGCCGATGGCCAGGGACAGCTGGTCATCGTGGATGAAGGCGATGGCCGTCTTGTTCTTCTCGCTGATCACCTGCACACCGGTGGCGACGGCCGGAGACAGCGCCGCGGCGACGAATTTCGCCGGATCCGCGGACCAGTCGACGATATCGATTTTCTCAGGACCGAGGTTCTCCATGACGGCGCGCACTCGGGCTCCGCCGGGGCCGATCAGCGCGCCCTTCGGGTTGACGCCTTCGGTGTTGGCACGGACGGCGATCTTGGTGCGGGCGCCCGCCTCGCGGGCGATGGCCATAATCGACACGGCTCCCGAAACCAGTTCCGGAACCTCACGTTCGAACAGGCGGCGGACCAGCTCCGGATGGGAACGGGACACCACGATTTCCGGGCCCTTCAGACCACGGGCCACGTTCACCACGTACACGCGGATACGTTCGCCATGACGGTAGCGTTCGCCGGGCACCTGCTCGCGGCGCGGCAGCAGGGCTTCGACGTCGCCGACGGCCACGTGCACGTTGGATGTGTCCTTGACGTCCTGCTGCACGATGCCGGTGATGAGCTTGCCCTTCTGACCGGAGAACGCGCCGAACACCTTGTCATCCTCGGCCTTGCGGAACAGCTGGCTGATCACCTGACGAGCGGTCGCAGCGGCCAGTCGGCCGAAATCGTGCGGAGTGTCGTCGTATTCCTCGCCCAGAGTCGGCGCGGGGTGGGGATCGTCTTCAGTCGGCTCGCCAGGAATCTCGTCCTGGGCCCATACGGTGAAGCTTCCCGCACGCGGATCAAGCTCGACGCGAGCGTGCTTCGCAGCGTGAGGGGTTTTCAGATATGCCAGTCGCAATGCTTCCGAGAGTGCGGCATCCAGCGTCTCGGGATCAATTCCCTGCCCAGCGGCGAGCTGGTGCATTCCTGCCAGGTCCAGTTCCATATTTCCAAGACCTCCTATATGAAGTTATTCCGAGCGCATGGCCCAATGGTCACAGTCAGATATTAGTCTAATGATTCATGCAGACACGTACCCCTTCTTTCCGCTCGGTTTCTTTTATCGCGAAACGCGTCTGCGCATTGCTTTGCACCGCTATCCTCATGCCGGCGCTGACGGCATGCTCCATGCCCAGGATCGCAGGCAGGGCTGAAGCCGAACAACGGCAAAGCCCGTGCGAGAAGGCCTATTTCGATGCCACCGCCGATAACAAGATCGCACACGACCAGCATCAGCACATCATCCGCCGCTATTTCTCGGCGCAGCAGGCGGTCTCCGCATGGACGAACACCGCGGCGCAATGTCCGGCGCGTTTTGCCGAAGGCACGTTGCGCAGCGCGCAGGCACGTCATATGGCTCGCGCACTGGGCGATCAACTGTCGGTGGCCGTCGCGCCGATCACGCTGTCGCGTTTTGACGATGTCGAATCGCTTGACGTCGATTCCAAGTCCCTTGCCACCGCCGCGCAGGCCGAAGACCGTGCCGGATTCGCCATGGAAGTGCTGGCGGCCCGCAACAGCGGCCATGCGACGCTGGATATCAGCAATCGTCATAAGACCACATCGCAACGGTTCGCATCCTTCTCGGGTACCATTGACGATCGTAGGAAAACGTACGAGGCCACCGCCTTGCTCGCCCACCCCGACACGATGCTCGATTCCGCCACCGGCCTTACGGCACCGACCGACGCCACCATCGAAATGAACTGCGCGCGAAGCGAGATAACGGCAATCGCCGGAAGCTCCAATGCCGCGAACGATCATTCCCAGTCACGCGTCACCAATGCAAAACAGTCGACGGATTCGCGAGCGCAATCCCTGGGCGTGCTTGCCGGTCTGATTGCGGACCGTGTCGAATTGGCGCTTGATTGGGGCTATCCTTCCTTCGACGAAGCGCTGTTCGCCTAAGGACGCACAGTCGGGCGCAAAGCAAGACACGCCGGAAATCACACCGTTGCAGCCAGTCCGATTTGACAATCGCCACCGCTGTGGCACAATTATCAAGTTGCTTGTTTTCAGGTGACGAATGGATAAGTGTCCGAGCGGTCTAAGGAGCACGCCTCGAAAGCGTGTGAGGGCGAACCCCTCCGCGAGTTCGAATCTCGCCTTATCCGCATGCAATGAAGGTTGAAACAATGGCGTTTCGGCCTTTTTTGTTTATCTGCTTTGCATCTGCCGAAATACGGAATCCGGCATCGAGAAAACGTCGGGGAATCAGTATCCCTGCTCGTGCACGGAAGCGTTGACCCACTGGTCCTGCTTGACGTCGCAGCCGGAGAAGATGCCGATGTCGAGCATGCAGTCGCGGTAATCGCGGCCATGGGCGATGGTGATGTAGTTGTCGTCGACCATACGGTTGTGTGTGGGGTCCAAACCGACCCAACGTCCATCATGGTAGATTTCGACCCATGCGTGCGTGGCGCCCTCGCCGCCGAGCAATCCCGCGATGTATCGGGCAGTGAGTCCGACGTGCCGGCACACGGACAGCATGACGTGCGCGTAATCCTGGCATACGCCCTTGCGTTGAGCGAACGCTTCCTCGGCGGTGGTGCGGATGGTGGTGGAGGCCGGCGTGTAGACGAACGTTTTGAACACCTCGTCCATCACCTCACGGGCTTGGTCGATCGGCGTGCAGTCGGCAGGCAGGGACGCGATGCGTTCACGGCAGATGCCGATCAACGCTTCGATGGCCGGCCCCGGCACTGTCAACGCCGAATTGAAGCGGTACAGCGGCTTGTAGATTTCGGATTTGATATGCGCGTTGTCCACGAAGGCGATGCCGGTCACCGAGTAGTTGAACATGGTGTGCGGTTCGGGAATGAATCCGGTCATCACCACGGAATCGAAGGAATCGATGGTGGTTTCGAGTTCCACATCCGGTTCGATTTTGACTGCCACGTCGATCACCTGCTGGCGTGGGCCGGTGGCTGGAATGCAGCGCAGTTGGAAGCGATGGTCGGTCACGGGCGAGCTGAATGAGAGCTTCATCTCATAGTCAAACACCAGTTTCTTCACATCGTCTCCTCAGCGATTATTGTCGTTCCTTCGGCGTTTTCCACGCCGTGGGCCTTGTTCTAGCCGTTATACACGCACCGTGCGATGGCTGTGGCGCGTATTCTTCACAGTCGCGCGGCGTCCATGTCCATCGTGTTGAGCATGCCCAGATCCTTCAGATCCTTCGTGGAGATGCGCCCATCGAAATCTTTCAGCAGCATCCCCAGTTTTTCCGCAAGCTCCGCATATCCCCGCTGCGGCAGCTGGCCGACCAGCCAGCGCAATCCTTCGGCGAAGCATTGCGGTACCGGCAGACCGTTCAACGGCAGGATGTAGCTGCCCAGTTTGGCGAGCGGCGCCTTGAGCTCTTCCACGGAATATCCGAATCGTGTGTACAGATCCAGACGTTCCAGATATTTGCCCACGAAAATGAACGATTTCAGAGTCGGTTCGACGGGGGAATTCTCCACACCTCCCCAGAAGGCGAGCATGTTGTCCGCGATGTCGCGGTGTTTGAAGATGTCCGCGTCCGTGCCGCCGTATTCGGATGCCTCCACTATGGAGCTCATGGCCAACTCCACCTGCTGCAACGAGCGAGAACCAAGTTCGGGGCGCAGAATCACCGCGTTGTTGAACGCGTAGACGATGGCGCTGCGTACGGAATCCGGATTCTTCTCGTCGTACAGGAAGCTGTGGATGAACGCGTCGAAATCCTCGAAATCCTCCGGCAGGTCGAGCGCACGGGCGAACGGTCGGAACGCGTCCACATCCGTGTCCATCACACGGTCGTAGAAGGGGAAGAATTGGCTCAGCGTGATGAATACGCGTTCCGTGTAGCGGCCGAGCCAGAACAGGTTGTCGGCCTTCGACGCGGTGACGAGTGCCAGCGAGTGCTTGCGGGACTGCTCCAGCACGCGCACGACCTCCGAGCCGGGTGCGTAATCATGCTCCACGCCGGTCTCTTTGGCCAGTACCCAGGTGTCCTTGAAACCGCCGCCCTGTGATGAGTTGACGATCATCTGGCCCGGTATGGACGAGTAGCGTGTCAGTCCCGAATACCATACGTGCGTGTTCTTGCCGGTCACCACGAAGGCGCGCAGGTCGCATTTACGTGGGCTCATCTGTCCGGTTTCGGGGTCCACCACGTCGATGTTCTTGAATTGGATGACCTCCTGCGCGATGAACCGGCGCGGTTCGGCCTTGATGCGTTCGGCCAGTTCCTCTCGTTGCGACCGGTCGAGCGATGAGCCGAACACGACGCCGTAGCCGCCCGCTTCCGCCACATCCTTGATGACCAGTTCGCCGAGCCGGTCGAGTACCTCCTTGCGGTCCTTGTCGAACATCGGCATGTAGGTCGGCGCATTGTGCAGAATCGGCTCTTCGCCGAGATAATAGCGGATCATGTTCGGCACGAAATAGTAGATGGCCTTGTCGTCGGCCGCGCCGTTGCCCGGAGCGTTGACGATCGCCACATTGCCCGACCTGTAGGCGGACAGGATTCCCGGCACGCCGATCACGGAATCCGGGTTGAACGCGAACGGGTCGAGATATTCGTCGGACAGACGGCGGTAGACCACGCCGACGCGGTGTTTCCTGCCGGCATAGTCGAGGAAGTACACTTTGTTGTCCACGACTTCGAGGTCTTCGGGGAACGCGAGCGCCGCGCCGGTTTTCTCGGCCAGGTATGCATGTTCGAAGAACGCGGAATTGTACCTGCCGGGGGTGAGCACCACTGCTATGCCGTCGGTGGAGACGAAATCCATGGATTGGCGCAGCAGTCGTGGATAATCGCGATTGTCGCGCACACGTACGTTGCGGAACAGGCTGGGCGTGATTCTGCGTTCGATATCGCGGGCGAACAGCGGATAGCTGGCACCGGATGGAATGCGCAGATTGTCTTCCAGCACCCACCATTGCCCGTCCTGCCCCTGCACCAGGTCCTCGCCGGCGACGTGCGCGAACACGCCGCCCGGAGGTGTCACGCCGTTGACTTGCGGAAAGTATCCCGCGGACGTGTACACGTATTCTTCCGGCACGATGCCGTCCTTGATGGCCTGCTTGTCGGAGTAGATGTCGCGCAGGTAGGCGTTCAACGCGTTGACGCGCTGTTTCAGTCCGGCTTCCATTCTGTCGAATTCGTCCGATTCGATGATGCGCGGAATCGGATCGTACGGAAACAGCCGGTCATGGTACTCGCCGTTCTTGTAGATGCCGAACCGTACGCCATTACGGCTCAGCTCCCGGTTGATCGACTCCCGACGATCGACCAGTTCCGAAGCCAACCTTCGTGCGGCGGATTCAATCATCGTTCCACGCTCCCTTCCACCCCATGCGAACGCATGCCAATCTGAGGCATCGTGCCTTGATGGAAGAAAAACCTAACGAACCAGCGTTTCCGGAAAACGAAACGGTCTGTTACGACAATGTCTCGGCAATGGACATGACAATCGCCCGTAACATGGCTATGACAATCGCAATAAAGCTACAGTGTGCGCTTGGCGCGAATGGCTTCGGCGCGGACCGCCAGCTGGTCGTCGGCCGGATATTCGATATGCTCCAGCGTCAGTCCTTGCGGCGCGATCGGTCCTGTGGAGCCTTCGCGCAGCGGAGCCGCCATTTTTCCTGCAAACCAGTCGAGGGAACGTTTGCCGATACCGACCTGCACGCAGCCGTTGACGAGGGAGCGCACCATATTGCGTGCAAACGCGTCGGCGACGATCACGAAGCAGACGAGGCCCGATTCCACGGTCGGCGTACGGTACCGCTCCCCCATCGTCATGCCGTCGTCGATAAGCGTCCGCTGCGGTACGCGACGCCAATACGCGGTCTTCACCTCGCGTATGGTGGTGCCGCCCGGATTCGGGGTGGCGAACGAGCCGAAATCGTGCAGGCCGATCGTCATCGCAGCGGCTTCGTTCATGGCTTTGAGGTCAAGTTCATCGTCGATATGCAATACGAAGTTTCTGGTACGAGGGTCCACCTCGCTTGACCTATCGGCGATTCGGTACACGTAGGTACGTTCCAACGCGGAGAAACGCGCGTCGAAACCGTTCGGAGCGGGTGCGATGCCGCGGATTGCGATATCGGCCGGCAGCATGCGCTGAAGTCTGCGGGTAAGCGCGATGACGGGCGGCACGTCCATGTGGCCGACGCAGCGTTTGAGCACGTCCTCGTTGACGTCCAGATGGCATACCTGATGCGAGGCGTGCACGCCGGTGTCGGTTCGTCCGGCCACGGTAAGGCGCAGCGGTTCGGTCGGGTCTCCTTCCGGTACGCGAAGAATGGTATGCAGCACGCGTTCGATTTCGCCCTGTACCGTACGTATTTCGGGCTGTTTCGCCCATCCGTAGAAGCCGGTACCGTCATATGCCAAATCGATGCGTAGTCTCACGGCATCGAGCATAGCAAATGGCTGGCATAGTGAGGCATGTGGCACGACAGTCTTGGCAGCAGATATGACAAAGGCCGGGAACCTTGCGATTCCCGGCCTTCAATCAGCTAAGAGCGATTCACTCGGCGTTCTCAGCGGTAGCCTCTTCAGCGGCGGCTTCCGGAGCCTCGGCAGCGGCAACCTTGGTTGCGGCTTCGGCTTCCTTCACCACGGCCTGCTTCGGGCTCACCGGCTCGGTGACGAGCTCGATGATGGCTGCCGGAGCGGCATCGCCGCGACGCGGAGCGATCTTGACGATGCGGGTGTAGCCGCCTTCGCGCTGCTCCATCTGCTCGGCGATCTCGGTGAACAGCTTGTGCACGACGGACTTGTTGCGGATGACGCGCATCACGCGACGACGGTTGTGCAGATCACCACGCTTGGCGAGCGTGATCAGACGCTCGGCCAGCGGACGAAGACGCTTGGCCTTCGGCAGGGTGGTGGTGATGCGGCCGTTCTGGAACAGGCTGGTGGCCATGTTCGCGAGCATAAGACGCTCATGAGCCGGGCTGGAGGCCAGACGCGGACCCTTCTTTGGTGTAGGCATTGTTT